>Ga0136633_1001977_pt1 | contig 14600 bp, 14 predicted proteins | sample AntDrymeUQ832206_2_FD_105494 | JGI IMG/M metagenome (GOLD analysis project Ga0136633, IMG submission 105494) | Polar desert sand microbial communities from Dry Valleys, Antarctica - metaG UQ83 (22.06) | ecosystem: Environmental > Terrestrial > Soil > Desert | place: Antarctica: Dry Valley... | reverse complement strand
TCGCATCCTGGGGCTGAAGCAGGTCCCAAGGGTTGGGCTGTTCGCCCATTAAAGCGGTACGCGAGCTGGGTTTAGAACGTCGTGAGACAGTTCGGTCCCTATCCGCTGCAGCCGTAGGAGATTTGAGGAAGGCTGTCCCTAGTACGAGAGGACCGGGACGGACGCAGCTCTCGTGTGCCAGTTGTCCTGCCAAGGGCACGGCTGGTTAGCGACCTGCGGAAGGGATAAGCGCTGAAAGCATCTAAGCGCGAAGCCTGTTCCAAGATTAGATTTCCCACAGGGTTAACCTGGTAAGGCCCGTGGCCAGATGACCACGTTGATAGGCCGGAAGTGTAAGTGCAGCAATGCATTCAGCTGACCGGTACTAATCGGCCGAGGGCTTGGAGAACTTCTCTTTCTTCGGAAAGAGTCAACAACAATATTCTTCGCTCGTGCTCGCTCTGCAAGGCTCAAGGCACCGCCGCGGAGACGCGGCCGTACAGAGTCAAAGTTTCCGGTGGCCATAGCGGCGGAGTCACACCCGTTCCCATCCCGAACACGGAAGTTAAGCCCGCCAGCGCCGATGGTACTTGGGGGGTAACCCCCTGGGAGAGTAGGTCGTCGCCGGATTTTTTACTGAGAAAGCCCCTGCCACCCGGCGGGGGTTTTTTCGCGCCCGGAACTCCCTCAGGCGCGGGCTCCCGGGGTGGGAGAGATGGGGCGGGCGAGGCCGGTCTCGTGGGCGTCGACCACTTCCTGCGCCACGGTCCGCAGCTTTCGGTTCTCCCGCTGAGACCTCACCCGTAGCAGGCCGAAGGCCTCATCGCTATTGCAGCCGTCGCGAGCCATGATCAGGCCTTTAGCCTGGCCGATGAACGTCCCGGCTCAGCAGCGCCTCTTGGAGGCGGGCGTTCAGGGCGATCGAGCTGTTGTAGGCGATCCCGCTCGCCAGGATGACCGAAGCCTGCGCAGGGTCGCGCCCTAACAGCCGCATTCGTGATGTGGCATCGTGTAGGCACCGGTGCCGGGCTGCACGAACGGGCCCGGCAAGCCGCGAAAAAGAAACGGGTGGGAGGGAACTGGTGGGGGAGCGCTCAACGTTCGATTTGCAGGTGAAGTCTGCGGGCGACGAGGCGACAGTTGCGGTGTCGGGCGAGCTCGACGCGTACACCGCCCCTCAACTCCGCAAGATGCTCGACGAGATCCTGGACGGCTCGGTGACTCGTGTCGTCGTCGATCTCGCCGCGACCAGTTTCATCGACTCGACGGGTCTCGGCGTTCTCGTCGGGGCCGCCCGTAAGGTCCGTTCTCAAGACGGCGAGCTCGTGCTGGAGTCGCCGGTGCGCTCCGTGCACCGGGTGCTGCAGATCACGGGGCTCACCTTGAGCATCCCGGTGCGGAACGCTCCAGACGACGAGATTGACTCCGCCCCGGAAGCCGATCCGACGGATCTGACACCGGCCTGACCTCACCCCGCTACCGTCGCCGCGATGCCAGAGCGCCGCGACGACGGACCGAAGCGGGGTCGTCCGCCCGGCGGGGCACCGCGAAGTTCACCCCCCAGACGGGACGCACCTCGCCGCGGAGAGGCCCCGGGGGGTGGCTCCGGCCGCGATCCCCGCGCTGGCTCCCGCATCGGGAAGGGGGCGCGCCCGGAGCGCGACCGCGGCGCGCCGCCGCGACGCGAGGGGGAGTCCCGGGATCGCGGTCGCCCGAACTCCTCGAGCCCCTCGAACTCATATAAGGGCCGCCCGCCGCCGCCTCAGATGCCGCGAAAGTGGGGCAGTGTCGCCCGTCGCGGCGGCCGGGTCGTGACGGGAGAGGAATGGCGGGAGCCGGCTGAAGGCGAGGAGAGGCCCGCGCCGGCTCGGCGTACGGACGGGCCTGCCGATCGGCCGCGGCAGTCCCGTGCCCCCGCGGCAAAGCGGTTGTCTGCTCGTGCACCTGACCAAGCGCGGCGGGCCAAGGCCCATCCGGGAACGGACGTGCACCCGGCGAAGGATCAGGGCCGTCGGGAGGAGCGTTCCCGAAGCAAGCCGGGCCGCGAGACCGAATCAGGGCGGGATATTCGGAGGAAGTCGCCGCGCGGTGAGCGGTTACCGGTCGAGGTAGCGCGTGAGGTGCAGCGGGCCGGCGGTCGCCGGGGCGAGCTGCTGGCCGACCGGCTGGCGCACGCCGCGGAGGCTTACGCGCGCGAGAGGTACCCCGAGGCGCGCTCGATCCTTAGAGGCCTGGCCCGGGACCTGCCGGCGGTAGCTGCGGTCCGGGAGCTTTTTGGGCTCGTCCTGTACCGAATGGGCAGTTGGTCTGCCGCCCTCAAAGAGCTGCACGAAGCCCACTCCCTCGGCGATTCCGTCGATCAACACCCGGTCATCGCGGATTGCTACCGGGCGTTGAAGAGACACAAGAAGGTTGAGCAGATCTGGGAGGAGTTGCGGCGCGCCGGGGCTTCGACCGAGGTGATGGCGGAGGGGCGTCTGGTGTGGGCCGGTGACTTGGCCGACCAGGGGAAAGTGGACGAGGCCATTGGGCTGCTCGAGGTGGCGGTCGGGCGGGATCTGCGCAAGCCCCGACTCGATCACCTGCGGCAGTGGTACGCGCTGGGTGACCTTTACGAGCGCTCCGGGGATATCCCGAAGGCTCGGACCTATTTCCTGCGGGTGGCAACGCACGATCCGGAGTACGTCGACGCCGTGGATCGGCTTCGCGCCCTGAAATGAGGTTGTTCGGGGAGCGCGGTCCGCGCGGCGCTTTCCGTTTGCATCATGGCTGTCACACCCCTTCGCTAATTTCAAGACATCGCTTCCCCGCGAATCGCTTTCGAGCAACGGAGAAGCACATGAACCTCACCGTCGTACGGGGTCGGCTCAGCCGGCCCCCCAGCATCCGTGAGCTTCCGTCGGGAACCCGGCTCGCGTCCTTGGACGTGACGGCCGAGCGCGACGTCGAGGGGGAACGAGCCGACTCGGTCCCTGTCATATGGCGGGATCCTCCGGCCAGTGTGGAAGGACTGGACACCGACGACGTCGTCGTCGTGGTCGGTCGGGTGCGCCGCCGCTTCTTCCGGGCAGGCGGAATGACCCAGAGCAGGACGGAGGTCGAAGCCGACGTCGTGCTGCGGGCCCGTCAGAAGGCACGGGTGCAACGGGCCGTCACCGAAGCCGGCGCGACATTGGAGGACCTACTGGCCGGCTGACCGCGGCGTACCCCGGTCTGGCGGGCCAACCCAAATAGACTGGGCGTCCGTGACCGATACAGCAGAACGGCAGGGCGTCCCCAGCCGCCTGGATCGCGTCGTGATCCGCTTCGCGGGCGACTCCGGCGACGGCATGCAGGTCACCGGCACCCGGTTCACCGAGACCAGCGCGCTGTTCGGAAACGACCTGGCGACGCTGCCGGACTTCCCAGCTGAGATTCGGGCCCCGGCCGGGACGTTGGCCGGGGTGTCGGCCTTTCAGGTCCACATCTCGGACCACGACATCCTCACTCCGGGTGACGCGCCGAACGTCCTGGTGGCCATGAACCCCGCGGCTCTCAAGGCGAATCTCGGCGACGTCGCGCCGGGGGGAACGTTGCTGATCAATATCGACTCTTTCGACGACCGCAACCTGGCCAAGGCAGGCTTCACCGGCAACCCGCTGCATGACGGAACCCTGGCCGACTTCCGGGTCTTCGAGGTGCCGATGACCTCCATCACCCTCGAGGCGACCAAGCCGACGGGCGCCAAGCCGCGAGACGCGGAGCGCTCCAAGAACTTCTTCGCTCTGGGTCTGATCTCGTGGATGTACAGCCGCCCCACCGAGGACACGCTGGCCTGGATCGACAAGCGCTTCGGTGCCAAGCCGGTGGTCGCCGAGTCGAACACTCTGGCCTTCAAGGCCGGATGGAACTTCGGCGAGACGGCGGAGCTCTTCGACTCCCGGTACGAGGTGCAACCCACCAAGTTCGCACCGGGCACCTACACGAACATCACGGGCAACACCGCGCTGGCCTGGGGTCTGATCGCGGCGGGCCAGCTGGCGAAGCTGCCGCTGTTCCTCGCCAGCTATCCGATCACCCCGGCCTCGGACGTGTTGCACGAGATCAGCCGGCACAAGAACTTCGGAGTGCGGACTCTGCAGACCGAGGACGAGATCGCCGCGGTGGGCGCCGCGCTGGGGGCCGCCTTCGGTGGGCACCTGGGCGTCACCACGACCAGCGGCCCGGGGCTGGATCTGAAGTCCGAGACGATCGGCCTGGCGATCAGCCTCGAGCTGCCGCTTCTGATCGTCGACGTCCAGCGGGGCGGCCCGTCGACGGGGCTTCCCACGAAGACGGAGCAGGCCGACCTGCTGTTGGCCATGTACGGCCGCCACGGCGAGGCGCCACTGCCCATCGTGGCGGCCCGGACACCGGCTCACTGCTTCGAGGCCGCCATCGAGGCGGTGCGCCTCGCCCTGAAGTACCGCACCCCGGTGATCCTGTTGTCCGACGGTTACCTGGCCAACGGCGCCGAGCCGTGGAAGCTCCCGGACGTGGCCACGCTTCCCGACATCAGCGTGCCGTTCGCCGGCGGGCCGAACCACACCCTGCCCGACGGCACGCCGGCCTTCTGGCCGTTCATTCGGGACGAGCAGACCTTGGCGCGACCGTGGGCGGTGCCCGGAACTCCTGGCACCGAGCACCGCATCGGCGGCTTGGAGAAAGCCGATGGAACCGGCAACGTCTCCTACGACCCGGTCAACCACGAGCGGATGACGAGGCTACGGGCCGAGAAGATCAGCCGGATCGCCAACGACATTCCCTTGGTCGACCTCGACCACGAGGAGGGAGCAGAGGTTCTCGTACTCGGTTGGGGGTCGACATACGGCACGATCGCGGCCGCAGTGCGCTCGCTGCGCGCACGGGGCCGGCCGGTCGCCCAGGCCCACCTGGTGCATCTCAACCCCTTCCCAAGGGATCTCGGTGAGGTGGTGCGCGCTTACAAGCGGGTGCTGATTCCCGAGATGAACCTGGGCCAGCTTTCCAAGCTGATCCGAGCCGAGTACCTCGTCGACGCCAAGTCCTACTGCAAGGTGCAGGGCCTGCCTCTGCGCTCCTTCGAGCTGGAGATCGCCATCGAAACAATGATCGACGCCTCGTGACCGATATCGCCAACCCCACCACGACGAAGAAGGACTGGACCTCCGATCAGGAGGTGCGGTGGTGTCCCGGCTGCGGGGACTACTCCGTCCTGACCGCAGTCCAGATGCTCATGCCGGAGCTCGGGGTCAAGCGCGAAGAGACGGTCTTCGTTTCCGGGATCGGCTGCTCGAGCCGTTTCCCCTATTACATGAACACCTACGGGTTGCACTCCATCCACGGACGTGCTCCGGCTATCGCGTCGGGATTGGCGACCGCCCGCCCTGACCTGAAGGTCTGGGTCATCACCGGAGACGGCGACGGGCTTTCGATCGGCGGCAACCACCTGATCCACGCGCTGCGCCGCAACGTCAACCTGACGATTCTGTTGTTCAACAACCAAATCTATGGGCTGACCAAGGGCCAGTACTCGCCGACCTCCGAAGTCGGAAAGGTCACCAAGTCGACGCCTTTCGGGTCACTCGACTACCCGTTCAACCCGCTCAGCCTGGCGTTGGGCGCGGAGGCCAGTTTCGTGGCGCGGACCCATGACATGGATCGCAAGCACATGATGGAGGTCTTCAAGAGGGCGCACGACCACAAGGGCGCGGCCTTCGTGGAGATCTACCAGAACTGCAACGTGTTCAACGACGGGGCGTTCGAGGAGATCCTGGCCCGCGAGGCGCGTCCGTCGAACCTCATTCCGCTGGTCCACGGGCAGCCCATTCGGTTCGGACCGCAGAACGAAAAGGGCGTGGCCCTCGACGGGCGCGGTGTGCCTCAGATCGTGGATGTCGCAACGGTGGGCGAGGACCGCGTCCTCGTCCACGACGAGTCACTGCACGACACGAGCTTGGCGTTCATGCTGGCTCGACTGGCGCGAGGCCCGACCGAGCCCACTCCGATCGGCGTGTTTCGGGCGGTCGAGCGGGTGGAGTACGGAGCGGGCGTACAGGAGCAGATCTTCGACGCCCAGGAGACCCAAGGCCCGGGCGACCTCGGCGCGCTGCTGAGGTCCGGCGGCAGCTGGACGGTCGAGTAGTTACACCGCGAAGAGTCGGCGTCAGCTACTCAGAGCCGGCGGCCGATAGCGGATGCCGCTCGCCAAAAGTCCTCCGAGGATGAGGACAATCCCGAAACCGAAGACGATGGCGAGGGCCGTGGTCGGGTCCGATGCTCCCTCCTGGCCGATCCGAGTTCCGAAAAGATACGCGGCCACCAACGTCAACGAACCCAGGGTGAGGGCTGCACCCTCGACGAAGGCTCCGGACCTCATCAGGATTGCGCCCACAAGCGCGAACCCGATGCCGATCAATGGAAACAGCGTCAACAGCCCCGCGACTGCGAAGCCGACCGCGAGCCGAGCCAGAGTCCGATCAGAGGTTCGGGTGGGCGCGACTAGGTGAATACCTATCAACCCGAACGAGATGAGAAGAATCGATGAGCCGTGGAGAGCAAGTCTCACCATCTCGGGGATTCCCAGATCGGCTACTGAGTTTCCCCAGAAAAGGCCGAACGCCAACGCGCCAGCTATGAGTGAGGGTCCCGCCAGGCGTCCGATCGTCGATTTGTTCACATGGCCCGTTTCGCTTGAGGAACGAATCTCGTATTCGCTAACTAATCCTGCCCGGGCGGCGTAGCTCTAGCGGCGGGCGGTTCGGCGGGGTTTGCCGGCGGCGGCCTTGCGGCGCGGCCCCTGGGGGGTGCAGATGCGGCAGGCGGTGAGCTCGCGGGATTGGGCTTCGTCCCTCGAGATCACCTCGAGGTCCGGTCGGTCCGACACCAGGCGGCAGGACGGGTCGTGGTACGAACTCGAGCCGGCGACCACCGCATCGGCCGACAGCGTCGGCGTCGCGACAGTCGCGGGGGCGAAGCCGTTGGATGACGGCACGCCGGGGGAGTGCTCCAGCAAGGTGCGGATCTCCTCGAGGCTGGCCTTCAGCGCGGCGCGGTCTCGCCGGTTGTTTTCCACGACGATCAGCGACGCGCCGATGAAGGTGAGCGCGAGACCGGCGATGCCGCCGGAGATGAGCCAGGGGAACTGCGCCGGGACCCGGTCGTAGCTGGCCGCACCGTTCCAGCCGAGGAAGATGGCAACGAACCCAGCCAGGCAGAAGGCCAGTCCCAGCTTGCCGGCCAACCTGGCCCATGTGCCTCTCAAACGGTCGATCACGCAGCATCGCCTCCCAGGTAGGTCTCTCTCAGGTTGGCGTTGCGGATCTCGTCGCCAACGCCATTGAACACGAGCGTCCCCTTTTCCATGATGAGCACCCGGTCGGCGTAGGGGAGCACGCCGACGTTCTGTTCCACGATCATCACCGTCACGCCGTCCTTATTGATTCGGCGCACGACCTCGAAAACGGTCTTGGCGAGGGCCGGGCTCAGGCCCAGCGATGCCTCATCGATGAGAAGAAGCTTGGGCTGCGACATGAGCGCTCGCCCCACCGCCAGCATCTGTTGCTCTCCGCCCGACAGGAGTCCGGCCATCTGATCCTGCCGCTCGGATAGTCGGGGGAAGTAGTCGTAGACCAACGCCCGCCGCTCCTCGTTCTCCTTGGTTTGGCGGCGGCGCACCCAGGCCCCGAGCCGGAGATTGTTGGACACGCTCAGAGCAGGGAACACCCGCCGCCCCTCCGGGACCAAAGCGATTCCCCTGGCAACCAGCGACGACGGGCTCAAACCCGCGATCTCCTCGCCGCGGAAGGTGATCGACCCCGCATCGGGTTTTAGCAGCCCCGCGATGCTGGCGACCGTGGTGGTTTTGCCCGCGCCGTTGAGGCCGAACAGCACCGCGGTTTCGCCCTCCTCGACGTCGAAGTCAATTCCCATTAGGACTGGGAACCCGTAGCCGACTTCCAAGCCGCGGACTTCGAGGAGCGACATCTAGCCCGCCTCCAGTGCGGCAATTTCATCAGGGTCTTCACCGAGATAGGCCCGCACCACTTCGGGGTGGTTGCGGACGTCGTTGGGGAGGCCCTCGGCGAGGATCTGGCCGAAGTTGAGGCAGTAGACGTAGTCGCAGACCGACACCACCAGCGGGACATGGTGCTCGATCATCAGCACGGTGAGACCGAAATCCCGGCGGAGTTCGATCAAGGTGTCCCCGAAGGCGTGGGCCTCTTCGGGTCCCATGCCCGAGGTGGGCTCGTCGAGCAGCAACAAGTCGGGATCCGTGGCCAGGACGGTCGCCACCTCGACCCGCTTGAGCTGACCGTAGGGAAGGCCTGCCACGCGGGTGTCGGCCAGATCGCCGAGGCCTAGGACGTCGAGTATCTCGTCCGCCTCTTGTCGCAGGGAGCGCTCAGTGTCGAACGCGTCGGGCGAGCCGAGCATTGCGGACACTGCGCCGTATTCGGCTCGCAGGTGCTGGGCCGTCACCAGATTTTCCCGAACCGTCGCGCCCTTGACTAGCCCGACGTTCTGGAAGGTCCGGCCCATGCCCAACGCGGTCCGCTTGTGCACGGGCAGGTCGGTGACGTCCTGACCGCGGTAGCGAACTCGCCCTACGTTCGGCTTGTAGAAACCGGTGATCATGTTGAAAGTCGTCGTCTTGCCCGCGCCGTTCGGCCCGATGATGCCGACGATCTCCCACTCACTCACCCGTATGGAGACATCCGTCGCGGCCTGCACCCCTCCAAACCGAATGGAAAGGGAGTCGGTCTCCAGCAAAGTCGTCATGCGCGGACGTCCGTTATCTGCACGTCTGCCTCGCCGCCGACATGGATGTCGAACTTGTGGCCGGCCAACCAGTGCTGGATCGGCCGGATCTGCTGGCCGATTCCGCCCGGGTACATCACGAGAGTCACCAGCAGCAGCACCGGGCCGACGACCAGAGCGAACGTCTCGGGAACCAGGATCGGGAACTCGTTGATCTGGTTCTCGATGACGGGCACGGTCACCGGGGTGAGGATCAGCACACCGATCAGCCCGACTACCAGGCCGATCCCCATTCGGATCCAGTGCCGACCCAGTCCGCCGACGATGGCGACCGCCAGGCCGGCGACGGCCAGAACGACGGGGATGGTCGTGTCCAGATCGGCGAGCCGGTGCTCCAGCCCAGGGACCTTCCGGATGAGGAGGTCGAGGAGGGCGAAGAAGGCCGACCCGATGATGATCCCGGTCCGGTTGCGTAGGCCGCCGACGACGGTCATCAGGACGAAGACCAAAGCGAGCTGAAAGCTGAACTCGGTCGAGTCGACGAAGCCATTGAGGTGGGCGAGGAGCGCGCCGCCGATCCCGGCGAAGAGTCCGGCCACTCCGAACCCGAGAACCGTGTAGGCCCGAACGTCTATCCCGAAGGTCTGCGCCACTCGCGGGTTCTCGCGCAGTGCCAAGAGGGCCCGGCCCCCCTTGGTGGCCATCATCCTCCTGTCGATGAATACCACCCCGGCCAGGAAGGCCAGACAGATGAAGTAGTAGGGCGCGAAGTTGTCCGGCCCCGTCGGCAGCGGCGCCTCCCGACCGGAGCCACCGCCGGTGAGGGACTGAATGCCAAAGAGCGTGTCCTGGGCGAACAAGCCGTAGGACAGGGTGATCAGGGCGAAGTAAAGGCCGGTGACGCGAAGTGCCAATCCGCCCAGCAGCATCGCTTGGAAGGCTCCGATCAGAGCCGCCAGCCCGACGCCGATGAGAAACGGCTGCTGCATCTCCGTGACCACATAGGCCGATGCAAAGGCTCCGATCCCGACGAAGGCCTGATGCCCCAGCGAGATGGTTCCGACGTAACCGATCAGAACGTTGAGCGACAGGCCGATAATGGCGTAGATCGCCGCGAGCGCAAGGGCGAACCACTCCTCGCCACCGAGCAGCACCACGGGGCCGAGCCACAGGACCAGCACCGCAACGAACACCAGCACCGCGCCTCGGGCCGCCCACCCGGCGGGCGACGGGCGGAATCCGTCGTCCACGACGATGAGTTCGTCGGGGATCGCATCGCGGTCGCGCTTCTTCCGGGTCCGGGTGACGGTCGTCGCCACTGCTACTTCCTCCCTCCGAGAAGACCCTGGGGTCGGACCAACAGGATGAGAACGAGCAGCACGAACAACGACGCGGTCTGAGGGCCTGGCACGTCCTCGAACAAATCAAGACTGCTGGCCACCGACTGGGCAATTCCGACGATGACACCGCCGAGGAACGCCCCGGGTAGAGAGATGAATCCGCCGATCACCGCGGCAGTAAAGGCGGGAACCAGCGCGGTCGACGTCAAAAAGGCGGGGGCGAACCCGAAGAGCGGCGCAGTGAGCACCCCGGCTACGCCGCCCAGCACGGCGGCCATCACCCACACGAGGGTGGAGATTCGGCCGACGCTGATCCCCACCAGGTTCGTCGCCGTCGGTTCCTGGCTCGCGGCGAGGACGGCCAGACCGAGGTTCGTCCGGCTGAAGAAGTAGGCGAGGGCGGCGGCGATCACCGCGATGGCGGCGAAGATCAGGAGACGCTGGTCGGAGATGAAGATTCCGAACACCGAGACTCGGTCGGTACGCGCTAGCGCGGGAGCAACCTGGCGCGGCTCAGGCCGACCGATCCAGAACTCGAGCCCGATGCATAGAAGGGACACGCCGGCGGTTGCCACGAGCAACGTGACTCGGGGGGCGGAGGCCAAAGGCCGGATGACGGCTCGTTCGGTCAGGAGGCCCAGGAGGCCGGCCACGACAAGCGCGATCAAGACCGAGAGCACGTAAGGGATGCCTTGGGTGGTGGCGAGATAAAGAGCGAAAACCGCGATCGTGCCGAACTCGCCCTGCGCGAAGTTGAAAACGCCGCTGGACTTGTATACGAGAACGAGGCCCAATCCCAGTAGCCCGTAGCTCGCTCCGGCGATCAGGCCGAGGACGATGGCCTCGCGTTGGCCAATGACGAACAGGAACAGGACGACGGCCAGCACGGCGAGCGCGCCGGAGACAACTGCGAACCGGTCGCCGAGCCGGGCCTTGATAGGCGCGAGCAGATCCCCTGGAGCCATCGGGCCGGGAGCCTAGAGCCGGCGCGGGCTGGAGCCCAGAAACCGGTGAATCAGAATCCGGTAACGAACGTGCCGATTGTCTTGAAGGTCTGTGACCCGCAGTCGGCTTCGAGCAGGTGGGCCGACTGAGCGCCGAAATGGTTCTTGGCGCTGTACTGCTGCTTCGGGAAGACGTTGCTCTCGAAGGCTCGGCCTGACTCCATCACCTGGATGATGCTCTGCCGGCTCATCCCCTCGCCGGCGGCCAGCATGATCTGGTGGATGCTCTTGTTGATGCCCCATAGAGCGATACCGAAGTCGTCGGGCTCGGCCTTCGCATGGGTCCGGTAGGCCGACTTGTACGCCGGGTCGAGCCGGTCGATGGCGTCGAGCTGCGGGAACGGGGACAGGAACTTCGCCCCGGCGACCCCTGGGCAGCCCGCCTGGGCGACCAGGTTCAGCCCATTGGAGAGCCCCGGACCGATGTAGGTGGGGTTGTAGCCCTGGCTGTTGGATTGCTGAGCCAACGAGATGAATGGCGTCGGCGAGAAGAGTACGTAGACGACGTCCGCCCCGGACGTTTGTAGTTCCCGGCTGATCGTCAGGATCTCCGACTGGCTCGGCTGCTTGGAGATGAACTTGCTGTAGACGACCTCCAGGCCCTGCTGCTTGGCCAGCCCCTCGATGGACACCTTGGTCTCGCGGAAGGCGGGTGTGTCCTGGATCACGATCCCGAACTTGTTGTTCTTGGTGGTCTTCTTGGCGAGTTGGGCGAGAGTTGAGTTCTGCTGCAGGTAACTCTGCGAGAGGGCGAAGTAGCCGCGGAGCTTGTCGAGCTCAGCCTGGTTCACACCGGCCGACAGATAGGGCACTCCAACGCTGTTCGCATACTTCGCACACGCGGTGATCTGGTCGCCACCCGCCGCGCCGATGAGCATGAAGACCTTGTCCTGTTCGACCATCTTGCGGCAGACCCGCACTGCGGTAGTCGGGTTGAACTCATCGTCCTCGAAGACAACCTCGACCTTCCGGCCGAACAGCTCCTTGATGTGCGCCCAGTAGACCGGCACGCCTCGGCGGAACGCCTCGGTCGGCACAGCCGCGGCCCCGGTCACCGGCGCATGCAGACCGATCTTTATGACCGTGTCGGTGATGCCTGTACGGTTGCCGGCCGCCGCACCGCCGCCGCCGCCGCCGGCCGTACTGCCGCCGGCCGCACTGCCTCCGCCCGTGGCTCCGCCTCCGCCGGTGGTTCCGCCGGCTCCGCCTCCGCCTGTGGCACCGCCACCGCCCGTTGCTCCACCCGCTCCGGTGGTTCCGCCGCCACCGCCGCCGGCGTCCCCGGAGCCCAGGTCCCCGCCGCCGAGCGATTCGCTGTCACCGCCCGACCCGCCTCCGTCACCGAGATCGCCGAACGCGCCGCCGTCGGTTCCTCCACCGAGGCCGCCCTCGCCGGCCGCGACGCTGGACACGTTCGCCTTCTGTCCGCAGGCCGCCGCCAAGAGGGAGAGCAGTGCAAGAACTACGGCCAGGCGTACCCTGCGGGGACACCCCGCACCCCGGGCGCAGCCGGTTGCGGGAGAGTGCATGCGGGTCAAGTTGCCTCCAGGGTCGTATTCGAGGTGATGCGCCGCGCCGCCAAGGCGCGGCTCACGCCGCCGCGCCGATTCAGCGATTCATCCGTGACGAGCGGCCGGCCTAACGCCAAACCAACCCCGGCCATCACGAGCAGCAAGAGCAGAAGTACGGGCAAGGTGTAGGGCGGCAGGTTCCCCGCGATGTTGCCGATTTCCCGGCCTCCGGAGGGCGCCGTCTTGGTGGCCGCCGGTTCCGGCGTTCCCGCGTCGCCCGCCGGCCCCTGGGCCGCGCCGAGATCCACCTCGGAAGAGCCGGTGTCGAAGGAGTCGGTTCGCACATCGTCGAAGGTCGTGGCCCCGAAGTCGCCGCCCCCGGCGTCGCTACCGAAGCCCGAGTCGGTCGAACCAACCGAACCGAAGCCGGCGGTTTCCCCGAACCCATCGTCGGCGGCCTCGCCCCCGGTTGCTCGGAAGGTGAATGTCGGCGGAGTTTTCGAAGCCAGGCCGGCCCACGTCACTTGGAATGTCTCCGGCGCCGCGCCCGTCGGCACGAGCAGCACGCCGTTTTGACCAATAGTCGAGGCGGGGGAAAGAACCGCCTGCCCATAGGACTTCAGGTCGAACTTCCACCGCCCCTCGGCGTCGCGCTTACCGGCGATCGACGCGAGGTTGCAGTCCGCCTCTGGTCGGCCGTTGAAGCGCGCGTTTTCGCCTTCGACCCAGAACGCGACGATCGGGCATGCGTTGATTTCAGCGACGGCGGAGCTGCGGTTGTTCGCCGATGGGTCCGCAGACTCCGTGAGGGTCATGGTGAACTCCTCGACGGTGGCTCCCATGGGAGCGTCGACCAGAATCCCGATCGCGCCGACCTTGTCGATCTCACCGGTCCGGAGGCCGGCCGCGAAGTCCCCGACTGGTACGCCGGTGGCCTGCTGCGGGTATCCAGGAAAGACTCCGCCGACCGGTGCGGCCGGCGTCCCGCTCTCGACCCCTTGGAGGCTGTTCCACCAACCGGTCTTCTCCGCGGACACGGCGTCCGCGCCCGTCTCGACCTGAGCGTCGGACGCGACGCCCGAGCTCAACGTCAGCAGTGCGGTCAGTGTGACGAGGACAAGCCCCCTTTTCCCCATGTCATGACGCTATCGCGGGGTAAGTAGGCGGGGTTGGCGCGGCAATTGCTCCCCGGCGGTCGCCGGGCGGGCGTACTCTCGCTGTATGGCAGGCAAAGTTCCCCAAAAGCCCGAGCAGAAGAAGAAGGGCAAGTCCATCAAAGAAAAGCGGCAGGCGAAGCGCGCCAAGAAGGCCGGGGGCTGAGTTATCGGCTCTTCGCGCAAGCGCTCATCGCTGTGCGGCGGGGACCCCAACCCCGCCGCGCGCGTGCGCCCCGAGGGATAGGAACACTCCCGCTAGCTGTCTAGGGACCGGTAGACGAAGCCGGTCAGGGGCTTGGGCCAGAAGAACGTCGTCTTCGGTGGGAAGCGCTCACCGGCGCGAGCCGCCGCAGATATGACTTCGACGGTCACCGGTCGGAGGAGCAATCCCGCCGCGGCCTGCCCTGCCTCGACCTCCCGGCGCACGGTCTGCGCGTCGTGCGGATAGGTCAGGTCCTGTAGCCCGAGCGCGTCGAGCGCGACCTGCACTCGCTCCGCATCCGCGTCGTGGGCTGCCGCCGCACTTGTGGACGGGAGCGCCCGAAGGCCCATTTCAGCACCGGATGTCACCAGAACGACTTCCCCGTCGGCCTCGGACACGGGATCGAACCATGGCGCCAGCGCGGCTGCAAAGTCCATCCCTGCCCGAACCGAACCGATGAGTCGGTGGATGGGACGGACCTCCAGCTGCTCGGGGGCCAGCTCGACCACGAGAGCCAGCATTCGATCCGCGCCGGGATCCTCGCTCCGCTCGGCTAGATAGTTCCTCGACGTCTCCCAGCGGTGATGACCATCGGCCACCGCGGCCGGAGCACCGCTCACCGCGGCGCTGATCAGTCCGGCCTGGGGCTC
>Ga0136633_1001976_pt1 | contig 14603 bp, 14 predicted proteins | sample AntDrymeUQ832206_2_FD_105494 | JGI IMG/M metagenome (GOLD analysis project Ga0136633, IMG submission 105494) | Polar desert sand microbial communities from Dry Valleys, Antarctica - metaG UQ83 (22.06) | ecosystem: Environmental > Terrestrial > Soil > Desert | place: Antarctica: Dry Valley... | reverse complement strand
AGTCAGACCGCATGGGGCACCTGCTGCCGGCGCTCACCCAGAGCAAGTTCGACAACCAGCGCGATGTCGTGCTGAACGAACGCCGGCAGAACTACGAGAATCGCCCGTATGGCCTGGCCGGCATCGCCGTCGCCGACGCCCTCTACGACCGCGATCATCCGTACAGCTGGCCGACGATCGGCTATCCCGAGGACCTGCGCGACGCCTCGCTCGACGACGTCCACGAGTTCTTCCGCACCTACTACCACCCGCGCAACGCCTCGCTCGTGCTGGCGGGCGACATCACGATCGATCGCGCCTTCGCGCTTGCCGAGCAGTACTTCGGCGACATCCCGGCAGGACCTGACGTGCCCCGCGTGGCCACCGGTGTCCCGACGATCGAGGCCGACATTCGCCTGCACCTCGAGGATCGCGTCGAGCTGCCGCGTCTGTATCTGGCCTGGCACTCTCCGGCCACCTTCGATGCCGGCGACGCGGAACTCGATCTGCTGGCCGACGTACTCGGCGGCGGCAAGATCAGTCGCCTCTACCGCACCCTCGTCGTCCAGCAGCAAATCGCCACCGAGGTGACCGCGGTGCAGTACTCGCGTGAGCTGTGTGGCATGTTCCAGGTGGTCGCCACCGCGGCGCCCGGGGTCTCGCTCGACCGCCTCGCCGACCAGGTGCACGCCTGCCTCGCCGCGGTCCGCGAGACGCCAGTGGACCAGTCGGAACTGCGGCGCAGTCAGGTGCAGGCCGAGGCCGCATTCATCTACAGGCTCCAGACCATCGGTGGCTTCTCGGGCAAGTCCGACCAGCTCAACGCCTACAACGTGTACCGCGACGACCCGGGATTTGCCCGCCAGGACCTGGCCAGGTACGCCCGGGCCACCCCGGCGCACCTGCAGCAGGCGGCCGCCGCGTGGCTGTCACGCCCGTGCCTGGCACTGGGCGTCGTGCCCATGGGGCAGCAGTCGACGCTGGGCCTGGCCGACGCACGTCAGGCGGTCGTGGCATGACGGTGGATCGCCGTCGCCTGCCGATTGCCGAAGCCCCGCCGGGCATCCGCTTTCCAACGCTGACCCGCAGTGAAATCGCGCCGGGCCTGCGCCTGATCACCGCAGAGCGCCGGGACCTGCCTCTGGTGAGCCTGCTCTGGCTGTGGCACGCCGGCACATCGGCTGACCGCGACGAGGCACCCGGACTCGCGGCCCTCACTGCGGATTTGCTCGATGAAGGCACGACGTCGTTGACCATGGCCGGCCTGCACGAGGCGCTGGCCGACATCGGCGGTCAACTCGACACCGACATCGGCCACGATGCCACCGTGCTCTCCCTGCTCGCGCTCTCGAGTCATCGAGAACGAGCCATCGAGCTCTTCGTGGACATGGCCGAGCGTCCACGGCTGGACCAGCCCGACATGGCGAGGGTCACCGGCCTGCGTCTGAATCGTCTTCGCCAGTTGCGTCACTCGGCGTCGGCACTGGCCGATCTGTTGTTCATGCGTCGCCTGTATGGCAGCCACCCGTACGGACGTTCAGGCATCGGCACCGAGGCGTCGCTGCAACGCTTCGAGGTGGACGACGTGCGGAGGTTCCACGCGCGCCTCGCGACCACGCCCGCCACGCTGGTGGTGGTTGGCGACATCTCCCACGACGAGGCCCTGCGCCTTGTCTCGCGGCACGTGTCCACCCAGACGCGCATCGGCCATGCCGATCCGCCGGTGCCGGCCGCGACCGATGGCAGCCGTCTGCTCTTCGTGCCCCGCGAGGGTGCCGCACAATCGGAGATGCGTCTGGGCCGCGTCGCGCTGCCGCGGCACACCCCGGGGTACCACGCGGCCGTGGTCACCAACATGCTGCTCGGAGGCGCGTTTGTCAGTCGCATCAACCTGAAGCTGCGAGAGGAGAAGGGGGTCACCTATGGTGCGCGCTCCTCCTTCCAGTTTCTCCGGCAGGCTGGACCCTTCTCGGTCCAGGCCAGCATCCAGTCCGATGCCACCGCGGCGTCATTGCGCGATGTGCTCGTGGAGCTGGACGCGCTCGGGAGCAGCCGCCCGGTCACCGACCAGGAGCTGTCGAGTGCCCGTGACGCGCTGACGCGCGGCTACGCGCGCGGCTTCGAGACCGCCGAGCAGGTGGCGCGGGCGGCCGCGCAACTGGCGCTCTATGAGCTTCCCGACGACACCTTCGACGTGTTCTCCGAGCGGACCGCCGCGGTGACGGCCGAGGATGTCACCGCGGTGTCGCGGCAGTGGCTGCAGGGCCACGACATGCAGGCGGTGGTGGTGGGCGAGCCTGCCACGTCGCTTCCTGGCCTTGAAGCGCTCGGTCTCGGGCCCCCGGAACACCGCGCCGCCGCCGACGTGTTGGCCGGGAACTGAGGCCCCGGCCTTTGGGAGTACGATCGCCGGAAATGAACCCGGCCCGGCCGGGCTTCGTCTCACCCCTCGTCGTGGAAGGACTGCCCCGATGAGTCTCGCGAGGACCACCCTCAGCCTCGCGGGCGTCGTACTCGCCATTGCGACGACGCTCGCCGTCGCCACGCTGTGGCTGCTGCTCACCGAACCTGTGACAGTGGCCGACGCCGTGGCCCGGGGCGACGTGTCCCCGCTGGTGTCGGCGCTTGCCGGAGCGCTGGTCAGCGCGGTCCGCGGCCTGCTCGACTACCTGTAGCGGGTCCGCGGTCGGCCCCGGTCTACAGCGACCGGACGAGAAACTTCGCCAGCCAGTAACCGTCCAGGAACTTGAAGGGCGTCATGCCGGTGCTGTAGTGGCCGCAAGGCAGCACGGCCAGCTGATGGGGAATGCGCCGGTCGCGGAACTCCTGGACGAACGACTTGGAGAGGCGCAGCGGAAAGGTCAGGTCGTACTGCGCGTACACCAGCAGCGTGCGCAGGTGGCGCACGCGCTCTAGATACGGCTGCGGGCTGATCGGCGCCCAGATGCGGCGGAGCGTGTCGATGCTGACATGCCCATCGAGGCCTTGCCGCACGTGGCGCGTCGAGAGCCCCTCCCACACGACATCGGCAAAGAAGGGCGAGATGTGGTTGAGCGCCGCGGCCTTGACGCGAGGCTCGTGCGCGGCGGTGAGCATCGACAGGCACGAGCCCAGGCTCGTGCCGCAGATGCCGATCGACGAGTAACCCTGGGCATGCAGGAAGCCCACGGCACGCCGCGCGTCGAGCACGGCCTGGCGACATACCTGCAATGTCCGACCGACGTTGCTGCTGACGATGTAGTCGGCCCGTTGCAGTTCGGCCGGCATGCGCCAATCGTGGTACGGCTTGCTCAGGCGCAGGGCCGTCAGACCGACGCGGTTGAACAGCTTGCACAGGCCCACGTGACCGTCGGGGTCGGCATTCCACTGAGGCAACACCAGCACGGCGCGGCCGCGGTCCTCGCGAGCCTTGTAGAGGCGTGCATGGACGACGTTGTTCTCGGCATGCGGCGTCACGATCTGGCTCGGAAACCGCAGGTGACCGTGCCGATCGAGGTCGTAGCCTGGGGCGTCGGTGCTGGCGAAGAATTGGTCGCTGTTGCCGACGGCCCACGCCGCATAGGCTTCGAGCGCGGCGGACGGCGGACTGCTCGTCAGGGGCGTGTCAGGCCCGGGCGCGTGCGGCAGGTCGTGAAGCCAGTCGAGGCCCCAGTCGAATTCGCGCACCAGCCGGTCGGTGCTGCGATTGTGTAGTGACTCCTCCCAGCGATGGAAGGCCCAGCGCAACATCCGACCAGCGTAGCATCAACGCGATCGTGGCCGGGTGCCCGCGCCGTATCGCGGCGGGGACGAGCCGCCTCGAACAAGGGTGACCGTGCGCAGCGCCGTGTGTCCCGCGTCACTGCAGCCGCAGCGCCGCCTCGATGCCGAGTGCCGTGGCCACGAGCGACGGGGTGTCGCGCCCGACCAGTTGCAGGCTGACCGGCCAGCCATCGGTGGTGACCCCGACCGGCAGCACGATGGAGGGATGGCGCGAGAGATTGAATGGCTGCGTGAAACGCAGCATCGCCATGCGCGTCAGTTCCTCCCCGTCGGGCCACGTCACGTGGGACTGGCCGAGGGGAGGGGGGGTGATGGCAAGTCCGGGCAATGCGAGCACGTCGACGCGGGTGAGCAACCCGGCCACGTCGGCCTCGATCGCTGCGCGCGCGTCGAGGGCCTGCGCATACTCGGCGTCAGTCGGTCGCGACGCGGCCTGCAGCCGGCCACCCACGGCGGCGGTGTAGAGCGCGGCCTGCGTTGCCAGCCGCGGGGTGTGGAAGTCCAGAGCCTCGCGCATCACGATGGTGCTGTACGTGGAGGCCACCGTGGGCGCCGTGTCCAGTGGGAGGTCCTGCACGGCAGCCCCACCCACGGCCAGCTGGTCGAGCGCCGCGCTGACCTGCGCCCCGATCTCGGGCATCACGCGCCGCCACCCGAACTCGCGCAGCACCCCTATCGAGAGCCCGTGCATGGACCGGGCCGGCGGACAGGCCGGCAACGGGCCCATCTGACGCAGCGCCTGCAGCGTGAACCAGGCGTCGTCCACGCACGTGGCCAGTGGGCCCACGCAGTCGCAGGTCGGGCTCAAGGGGACGACCCCCTCAAGGGAGACCTCGCCCCACGCGGGCTTGAGCCCCACCAGGCCGCACGCGGCCGCCGGTATGCGGACCGACCCGCCGGTGTCGGACCCGATTGCCACGTGGCTCATCCCGGTGGCCACCGAGACGGCCGCGCCGCCACTCGAGCCTCCGGCCGAATGGCCGTGGTCCCGGTGATGGCGGACGGCGCCGAATCCTGAGTCTTCGCTGGTGGTACCGAGGGCGAACTCATGCATGTTGGTGCGGCCCACAAACACCGCGCCCTGTGCCCGCAGGTGCGCCACCGCGGGTGCATCGGCTGCCGCCACGGCGGTCATCGAGCGCGACCCGGCGCTGGTCACGTGTCCCTGCTGGTCGAGCAGGTCCTTGAGCGACGTCGGCACGCCGTGCAGCATGCCGCGGTCCAGCCCGCGACCGAGCTCGGCATCGGCGGCGTCGGCGTCGCGCCGCGCCGAGGCCGCAGAGACCTCGATGAAGGCGTTGGTGACGGGCTGCCACTCCTCTATGCGCGCCAGGCAGCGTTCGACCAGATCGCGGGAGCGCAGCGTGCCATCGCGCAGTTGCCGGGCGGTGTCACGCAGGGACATGGCTCGACACGATACATGAAACAGGTACGCAGAAAGGGAACCGCCACCACGAGGCTCGGGTACGGCGCGAAGGGGAGGCGGTCGCATGTCGAGGAGGGCCAAGCATGGCGGCCCGGGCGGCGAGGCAGTAGACTCGGCACGACTCCCTGCATGAGACAGACCCGCATCATCGCCACGCTCGGCCCGTCGAGTGCCACCCCCGAGGGCGTCCCTGCCCTGATTGCCGCCGGGGTCGATATCTTCCGGCTCAATTTCTCGCACGGGAGCCACGAGCAGCATGCCGCGGCGGTTCGGCTGGTGCGGGCGGCGGCGGCTGCCGCGTCACGCCAGGTGGCCATCCTGCAGGACCTCAGCGGCCCGAAGATTCGCACCGGCCGACTCCTCGGCGGTATCCCGATTGGCCTGCCAACCGGTTCACGCCTGCGCATCACGACCGGCGATGACGAGGGCACCGAGGGACACGTCTACACGACCTTTGCCGGCCTGGCGCGCTCGGTGGCCCCCGGCATGCGCCTGCTGCTGGACGACGGCGCGCTCGAGTTGTGCGTGGATGAGAGCGACGGCACCAGCATCGAGACGACGGTGGTGGTCGGCGGCGTGCTCGCCCAGCACAAGGGCATCAACGCGCCTGACGTCGAGTTGCCGGCCTCGGCCCTCACCGACAAGGACATCGCCGACCTGCGTTTCGGTGCCTCGCTCGGCGTGGACATGGTGGCCCTCAGTTTCGTGCAGACCGTGGAGGACTTGCTGCGCACCCGCGCCGAGCTGCGCGCCGCCGGCACCGAGTCCATCAGCCTCATCGCCAAGATCGAGCGCCCGCAGGCGGTGGCCAATCTCGGTGAGTTGCTCGGCGCCTGTGATGGGGTGATGGTGGCCCGCGGTGACCTGGGCAACGAAGTTCCGCTCTACAGCGTGCCGCGGGCGCAGAAGGTGATCACCCAGCTTGCCCAGCAGGCCGGCATCCCGGTGATCGTCGCCACGCAGGTGCTCGAGTCGATGCGCACCAACCCGCGACCGACCCGGGCCGAGGTCAGCGATGCGGCAAATGCGGTGGACGACTCGGTGGACGCCGTGATGCTGTCGGGGGAAACGGCAAGCGGCCAGTACCCGGTGGCGGCCGTGACGCTGCTCGATGCGGTGATTCGCGACGCCGAAAGCCTGCACCCGCGGCCTCGCGCGACCTTCAACGCCGGCGTCCTCGGCGTGCCGCACAACCGCGCGCTCTGCGAGGCCGCCGTGACCCTCGCCCGGGCCGGTCGAGCCGAGGCCATTGTCGCAGTCACGCGCGAGGGCAAGACCGCCCGCGTGCTGTCGGCGCTGCGACCCGAGCTGCCTATTCACGCGGTGACATCGGACGAGCGCGTGGCTCGTCGCCTGATGCTGCACCGCGGGATCGAGCCGCTCGCCATCGACCAGGCGATCCTCGACAGCGCCGGCGGCATCGAGGTGGAGCACTTCCTCGTGCAACGCGGCGTGCTGCGGGCTGGCGAGCCGATCGTCTTTGTCAGCATCAACGCCGATCTGACGCGGACCGACGCCAACTTCCTCAGGATTCGCCGCGTCGGCTGAGCTGGTCTCGCAGGGCCCCGAGCGCGTCTGCCCAGGTCGCGCCGATCATCCGGTAGAACCGGCGCCAGCGCGGGCTGTCGTCGCAGCCGCTCAGGTGGAACCGCAGGCGCGTCCCGGCAGGCGTCGGGTCGAAGGTGACGTGCAGCGCCATCGGCCCGATCGGGTCGCCATCCGGGGGCATCCAGTAGGCGTCGGCCAGCAGGAACTCGCGCCCGGGCCGGACGTCGATCACCGTGCCGTAGAAGGCCCCGCCCCATCGGCCGACCGGGACATCAGCGCCCGCGCCAGCACCAGCACCCGGGGCCCACTCCAGCGCGTAGATCCCGAGTGGGCGCGCCAGGGTGATGGAGGAGATGACCCCCCACCAGCGCACCAGCGCCTCATGCGAGAAGAAGGCCGCATAGACCGCTTCCGGAGGGGCCGCCATCTCGGCCACGCTGTCCAACGACTCGGGATCGGATGGCGCCGCGCCGCTCATCGGCGGAGTATGACACGCGACCACACTTGCCAGATTGTGCGGCAGGGGTCTACTCTGTTGGCCGCCGGTGCATTCCGGCGCATGACCATGACGCACACGACCATCATCATTACCGTGACCACTCGAAAGCGGGAGCCTGCTTCCGCGCGCGGGTGGCTCGTGTACGCGTCCTGAGCAGAACAGCTCTACTTCACACGCGTTACGTGCTCCACAGAAACCCGCCGCGCGGCCCGCGCAGGCGGGTTTTGTCGTTGAAGGCGGACGAAACGAGGAATCGATGTCGTCTCGAGTAGAAGTGGGCGTGCTTGGCGCCACCGGCACGGTCGGTCAGCAATTTGTCCGGCTGCTCGCCAATCACCCGTGGTTCGATGCCACCTGGCTGGCCGGCAGCGAGCGGTCCGAAGGCCGACCGTATGCGGAGGCAGCCAACTGGAAGCTGGCCACCCCGATGCCCGCTGCCGCGGCCGCCCGGATCGTGCAGCGACCGGTGCCGGGAACGGGGCCGTCCCTGGTGTTCTCCGCGCTGGATGCCAATGTGGCCGGTGAGCTCGAGCTGGCCTTTGCCAAGGCCGGCCACATCGTCGTGAGCAACGCCCGCAACCATCGGATGGACCCGCTGGTGCCTCTGCTCATCCCGGAGATCAACCCCGATCATCTGCAGCTGCTCGAGCGGCAGAAATCGGTCTACGGCTGGAAAGGCGGCATCGTCACCAACTCGAACTGCTCGACGATGTTCCTGGCGATGGCGCTGGCGCCCCTGCGCGCGCTCGGCCTGACCACCTGCAACGTCGTGACGCTGCAGGCCGTCTCAGGCGCGGGCTATCCGGGCGTGCCGTCGCTGGACATCCTCGGCAACATCGTGCCGTTCATCAGCGGCGAAGAGGAGAAGCTCGAGATCGAGCCACAGAAGATTCTCGGCAGTCTCGTCGGTGATCGCGTGGACCCCCATCCGGTCATCGTCAGCGCGCACACCACTCGTGTGCCGGTGATCGACGGCCACAGCGAGATGATCTCGGTGGGTTTCTCGGGCAAGGTCAGCGCCGAGGACATCCGCGGCGCGTTCGCGGACTTCTCGGGCCTGCCCCAGGCGCTCGGGCTCCCCTTCGCGCCGAAGCAGCCGCTCATCTACCTCGAAGCCGAGAACCGGCCGCAGCCCCGGCTCGACGTGGAGCGGGAGAACGGCATGGCCGTGTTCCTCGGCCGCCTGCGTCCCTGCCCGGTGCTGCAGCACAAGTTCGTGGCCCTGGGCCACAACACGGTTCGTGGCGCGGCGGGTGCGGCGCTGCTCAACGCAGAACTGATGCAGGCACAAGGCCTGCTCTGAGGTGACGCCATGGTGGTCATGAAGTTTGGCGGCACGTCGGTGAAGGACCCGGATGCCATCCGGCGCCTTGCCCGCATCGTCGCCCGAGAGGCGGCCATCAGCGGCGTGCCGGTGGTGGTGGCGTCTGCGATGTCGGGGGTGACCGACCAGTTGCTGGACGCGGTGGCCGCGGTCCAACGCGGCGACGCGGAGCTGGCGTCGCAGAAGGTGACCGTGATGCGCGATCGTCACCGCGCGGCCGCGGAAGCCCTGCTGACGTCGGGCGACCTGCGCGATGACGTGATCGATGCGCTCGAACGGCACTGGCGCCACACCGCGTCGCTGCTGCACGCAATGGCAGTCCTGCGCGAGGTCTCGCCGCGGTCACGTGACGCGGTCGTGGCGATGGGCGAGCTGGCCAGCTCGCGCATGGTCGCCGCGGCGCTGACGCAACTGGGAACCCCGTCGCGGTATGTCGATGCGCGCCTGGTGCTGGTGACCAGTGACGAGCATGGCCAGGCTCGACCCGATCTGCCAGCCACCGAGGCGCGACTGCGCGAGCACGTCGCGCCGCTGGTCGCCGAAGGCCTCGTGGTCGTGCTCGGTGGCTTCATCGGCGCGACTGGCGATGGCATCACCACGACCCTGGGCCGTGGTGGATCCGACTACTCCGCCTCGCTCTTCGGGGCCGGCCTCCATGCCGCGGAGATCCAGATCTGGACCGACGTCGACGGCATGCTGACTGCCGATCCGCGGGTCGTGCAGGGCGCCCGGCCGCTGCCGTCGCTGTCGTTTGCCGAAGCGTCCGAACTGGCATACTTCGGCGCCAAGGTGCTGCATCCGAGCACGATTGCGCCAGCCGTGGCCGACGGCATCCCGGTGCGGATCCTGAACTCCCACCGGCCAGACGTCGCCGGCACGACGATCACGGCCAGCCCGCCGCTGCCCGACGCGCCACTGACCGGCCTGGCGTGCAAGCGCGACATCACGGTCATCGACATCAGGTCGACGATGATGCTCGCGGCGTACGGCTTCATGCGACGCGTGTTCGAGGTGTTCGAGCGTCATCGCACGTCGGTAGACGTCATCACCACCTCAGAGGTCAGCGTGTCGATCACCATCGAGGATCGCCGCGCCCTCCACGACATCGTCTGCGACCTGTCGGCCTTTGCCGAGGTCGGCGTCGAGGGGGAGATGGCCCTGCTCTGTGCCGTGGGCGAGCGGCTGCGGCTCGAACCAGGCCTGGCCGCCCGCGTCCTCGGGGCGCTCGACGAGTTCCCGTTGCGGATGGTGTCGCAGGCGGGCGCTCGACGTAACCTCACCGTCGTGCTGCCGCAGGCGTACCTGCAATCGGCCATGGCTCGGGTGCATGAGCGCTTCTGCCTCGAGGCGGCTCCAGCCGAGGTCGGCGTGTGATGCGCGCCATCCTGTTCGGATACGGCCGGATGGGCAGACTGGTGGGCCTGCATGCAGCCGAGCACGGCGTCGAGGTGGTCGCCGTGCTTTCGAGCGAGAGCCCGCCCGACACCTGGGACGCAGCGGCGCAGGCGGGCGCCGACGTGGTGGTCGACTTTGCCACGGGCGAGGCGCTGCAGCACAGCCTCGACCGGCTGTGCCGACTGGCGCCGGCAGTGGTCCTCGGCAGTACCGGCTGGAGTGCGTTCGAACCCGAGGCCCGGGCGATCGTGCAGCACCATGGCGTCGGTGCCGTCGTCGCGTCGAACTTCTCGGTCGGGGCCTACCTGCTGGAGGCCGCCGTGCGCGTCGTCGGCGCCGCCGTCGAGGGCCTCGACGACTACGACACGTTCCTGCACGAGGCGCACCATTCCCGCAAGCGCGATGCGCCGTCTGGCACGGCGCTGCTGCTCCTGGACGCCATGCGGCAGGCGGGACTGACCCGACACGTGGACGTCTCATCGACCCGTGCCGGCCATATTCCCGGAACGCACATGGCTGGGTTCGACGGTCCGGCCGAGACCGTGACGTTGACCCACACCGTCCGCGACCGCGCCACGTTTGCGCACGGCGCGCTGCGTGCGGCCCGGTGGATCCAGGGTCGCCAGGGATGGTTCTCGATGCGCGATGTCCTGGGGATGTCCCACCCGTCGCCATGACGCCTGCCGCCCTGACTCCCGATTCCCGTTTCCCGACTCCCGCTTATGCTTGACGCCATGACCCCCCGACGACCCTTCACCGGCTGTGGCACCGCGCTGGTCACGCCCTTCACTGCGACCGGCCGTATCGACGAGGACGGCGTCCGCCGTCTGGCCCGGCGACAGGTCGAGGCCGGCATGCATTTCCTGGTGCCAGTGGGTACGACGGGCGAGGCGCCCACCCTGTCGGCGGCAGAGAAGCGACAGGTGGTCGAGCTGGTCGTCGATGAAGTGCGGGGCGCAGTGCCGGTGCTGGCCGGGGCAGGCGGCTACAACACGAGCGAGGTCATCGAAGCCGCGCACGCGATGGCCGAGGCGGGCGCGCAAGGCATTCTCTCGGTGTCGCCTTACTACAACAAGCCGACCCAGGAAGGCCTGTTCCAGCACTACGCGTCGATGGCCGCCAACACCAACCTGCCGATCATCCTGTACAACGTGCCCGGACGCACGGGCAGCAACATCGAGCCGGCGACCACCGAGAAGCTGGCACAGGTGCCGCAGATCATCGGCATCAAGGAGGCGTCGGGCAACGTCTTCCAGATCGCCGATGTCCGTCGCCGGGTGCCGGCAGAATTCCTGGTGTTGTCTGGCGACGACACGCTGGCCCTCCCGGTGATGGCCCTGGGCGGCGAGGGTGTGATTTCGGTGGCCGGCAACGAGGTGCCGGCCGACATGGCGCGCCTGGTCGAGGCCTGCGAGCGCGGCGACTTCGCCGCTGCCCGCGTCATCCACGAGCGGATACTGCCGCTGCTGCAGGCCAATTTCCTCGAATCCAACCCGGGGCCCGTGAAGGCCGTGATGGCGCTGGCCGGACTGCTGGAGCCGGTCTACCGGTTGCCGCTCGTCGCACCCACCAGTGACACACTCCAGACCCTGCGTCGCATCGCTCTCGAACTGGGCCTGTTGTCGGAGACCGCTTCAGCATGAGCATCGAGAACCTCCGTCATGACGTCGAGCGGCTCTGGGCCGCCGGCGCAGAGGCGTCGCGTGAAGAAGGCCGCGACGTCTTTGCACGGCTGCGGGCAGCGCTTTCGGAAGGGGCCGTGCGTTCGGCGTCGCCCGACGCGTCGTCGCCGACCGGCTGGGTGGTCAACAGCTGGGTGAAGCAGGGCATCCTGCTCGGGTTTCGCTTTGGAGACCTGGTCGACGTCTCGATGGACCACGGCCGCTGGCCGTTCTTCGACAAGGACACGCTGCCCCTGCAGCGATTCGGTCCCGCCAGTGGCGTGCGGATCGTCCCGGGTGGGTCGTCGGTGCGCGACGGCGCCTTTCTGGCCAAGGGGGTCATCGCCATTCCTCCGATGTACGTCAACATCGGCGCCTATGTCGGCGAGGGCTCGATGATCGACTCGCACGCCCTGGTCGGATCGTGTGCGCAGATTGGCGCGCGCGTGCATCTCAGCGCGGCGGCCCAGATTGGCGGCGTCATCGAACCCGTGGGGGCGCTGCCGGTGATCATCGAGGACGACGTGCTGGTTGGCGGCAACACCGGGATCTACGAGGGCGCCGTCGTGAAGGCGCGCGCGGTGATCGGCGCGGGCACCATCCTCACGGGATCGACGCCGGTCTACGACCTGCCCAACGGGCGCATCATCCGGCCGGAAGACGGCCACCCACTCGTGATTCCGGAGGGCGCGGTGGTGGTGCCTGGGGCGCGGGCCGTGACCGAAGGCCCAGGCGTCGAGTGGAAGCTGGCACTGGCCACCCCGGTCATCGTCAAGTACCGCGACAGCCGCACCGACACCCGCACGGAGCTCGAACGATGGATCCGTTAGACGTCGTCGGCTTGACCCGGCAGCTGGTGGACGTGGAAAGCACCACCGGTCAGGAAGCCGTGGTCTGCGCGATGGTCGGCGACGCGCTGGAACACCGTGGCTACGCGGTGACCAGACAGCCCGTCAGCGATCGTCGCGTCAACCTGCTGGCCACGGTCGGGACGCCGGAAGTCGTGTTCTCGACGCACATGGACTGCGTGCCGCCGTTCATCCCGAGTCGTCTCGAGGGCGACCGGATCTTCGGGCGCGGCGCCTGCGACGCCAAGGGCATCCTGGTCAGCCAGCTCGCGGCGGTCGAGGCCTTGCGCGACGCCGGCGAGACCCGTGTCGGTCTGCTGTTCCTGGTTGGCGAGGAGCGCGGCAGCGACGGCGCGATGATTGCCGACCAGCTGTCGACCGGCGTCACACGCTTCCTGGTGAACGGCGAGCCGACCGAAGCCAAGCTGGCGCTGGGACATCGCGGCGTCGTGCGCGTCAAGCTGCACGCGCATGGGCGCGCCGCCCATTCGGGCTACCCGCATCTCGGAGAGTCGGCGATCGAGAAGCTGCTCGACGCGCTCCAGCAGGTGCGCGGCCTGTCGCTGCCCGTTGATGACGTATTGGGGTCCACACAGGTGAACATCGGAGCGATCAGCGGCGGCCTCGCGCCCAACGTGGTGCCGCCCCAGGCCTCGGCCGACCTGCTCTTCCGGATCGTCACCCCGTACGAGGACGTGCTGGCCGCGCTCGAGCCGATCCGCGCGCTCGTCGACATCGAGTACGTCTACCACGTGCCGTCCCTGCATATGGCCACGCTCGACGGCTTCGAGCAGGAAGTGGTGGGGTACACGACCGATGCGCCCCTGCTCAACGGCTGGGGGACCCGCCTGATGTACGGCCCGGGCTCCATCCACGTGGCGCACACCGACCACGAGTCGGTGGCGATTGCCGACCTGCACCGCGCAGTCGACGACTACCAGCACATCGCGCGCGCCTTGCTCGCACGCTGAGCGCCGGCCCCTACCCTCGCGAGGCGAATTCGACATGAGCAGTCAACCGCTGGCCTACCTGAACGCGGACTTCCTTGCAAGCGACGATGCGCGGCCGCTGCGCATCCTTTCCGAGTACCTCGAACCGAACCGACGGTTCACCGAGGAAGCGATCAAGGACACCGTCGTGTTCTTCGGATCGGCGCGCGTCAAGAGCCGCGCCGAGACGCGTCGCGACCTGCAGGTGCTCAAGGTGCGCGGAAAGTCGACCGGTAAGGTCCGCGCGACCAAGGATGAACTGAAGCGGGCCGAGAAGGCGGTGGAGTGGGCCAAGTACTACGAGGACGCCCGCACCCTCGCGCGGATGCTCACCGAGTGGACCGGCGGCCTCGACACCGACATGCATCGATTCGTCGTGTGTTCCGGAGGCGGCCCGGGAATCATGGAGGCGGCCAATCGTGGCGCGCATGAGGCTGGCGGCAAGAGCATCGGGCTGAACATCAAGTTGCCGTTCGAGCAGGGCCCGAACCCCTTTGTCAGCGAGCGGCTGCACTTCGAGTTCCACTACTTCTTCATGCGGAAGTTCTGGTTCGCCTATCTCGCCAAGGCGCTGGTGGTCTTCCCTGGGGGGTTCGGTACGCTCGATGAAGTCTTCGAGATCCTCACCCTGGTGCAGACCCAGAAGCTGTCCAAGGAGCTGAAGGTGATCCTGTACGGGACCAACTACTGGGATCAGATCCTGCACTTCAAGCCGCTTGTCGAGTGGGGAGCGATCCATCCCGACGACCTCAACCTGATGGACCGGGTCGACACCCCCCGGCGTGCCTTCCAGGTGCTGCGCGAACACCTCGAGACCAACCACCTCCGCCCGGAGGCGGCCCACGTGCTGAGCCGCACCCCCGATATCGCCAAGACGAGAGGGTGAACCCGTGACGCTGGCGACCGTGCCCCCCCTGCCCGACGAGCCGCCCTGCCCCGACTGCGGCGAGACGCTGGCCTACGTCCACACCGACGTCTTCTCCGGTGCCTTCCGTACGCAGGCCTCCTCGATGCCGCAACTGCCCGTGCACTACTTCGATTGTGCAGCGTGCGGGACCTGCTGGAAGTTCGGGACGCGCCTGTTGCCCGACCCGATCCGGCAGACCATGCGGGACACGCAGGGCTAGCGCCGGCCCGCCACCGCGGCGCAGTGGCGGGCGAGGGGCTGGCTT
>Ga0136633_1001974_pt1 | contig 14609 bp, 14 predicted proteins | sample AntDrymeUQ832206_2_FD_105494 | JGI IMG/M metagenome (GOLD analysis project Ga0136633, IMG submission 105494) | Polar desert sand microbial communities from Dry Valleys, Antarctica - metaG UQ83 (22.06) | ecosystem: Environmental > Terrestrial > Soil > Desert | place: Antarctica: Dry Valley... | reverse complement strand
TGTAGGTGCGCAGGATGGTCGGGATCCGGACCGAGACGCTCATGGGTTCCTCTCCTCGTGGTGCAGTGGTCAGGCGATGCCGGTGGCGGTGAACGCGGCGTACGTCGGGTCGATGGTCGCCGCAGCCCCGACCCGGTCGGAGACGGCGTCCAGGGTCTTCAGCCCCATGCCGGTGTTGATGACGACGGTTTCGAGGCTGGTGTCCAGCTGGCCGGTCTCGACGAGCTTCTTCAGCACGCCGACGGTGGTGCCGCCCGCGGTCTCGGTGAAGATCCCCTCGGTGCGGGCCAGCAGCAGGATGCCCTCGCGGACCTCCTCGTCGCTGACGTCCTCGACCGCGCCGCCGGTGCGGCGGCAGATGTCGACCACGTAGATGCCGTCCGCGGGGTTCCCGATCGCCAGCGACTTGGCGATGGTGTCGGGCTTGACCGGGCGGATCGCGTCGACGCCGGACTTCCACGACGTCGAGACCGGCGAGCAGCCGGTCGCCTGCGCGCCGTAGATCCGGTAGGGCTTCTCCTCGACCAGGCCCAGCTGGATCAACTCCTGGAACGCCTTGTCGACCTTGGTCAGCTGGGAGCCGGAGGCGACCGGGATCACGACCTGGTCGGGCAGCCGCCAGCCGAGCTGCTCGGCGATCTCGTAGCCGAGCGTCTTGGATCCCTCGGCGTAGTAGGGACGGACGTTGACGTTGACGAACGCCCAGCCATCCTCCTCGCCGGCGATCTCGGACGCGAGCCGGTTGACGTCGTCGTAGTTCCCGTTCACGGCGACCAGCGAGTCGGTGTAGACCGCGGAGTTGACCTGCTTGGCGTGCTCGAGGTCGCTCGGGATGAAGACGACCGTCTTGATCCCGGCCCGGGCGCCGGCCGCGGCGACGGCGTTGGCGAGATTCCCGGTCGAGGGGCAGGCGAAGACCTTCGCGTGGAACTCGCGGGCAGCGCTCAGGGCGCAGGCGACGACGCGGTCCTTGAAGGAGTTGGTCGGATTGGTGGAGTCGTCCTTGACCCAGAGCCGCTCGATGCCGAGCTCGGCACCAAGGTTCGCAGCCTTCAGCAACCGGGTGAAGCCCGGCTCGGTGTTGGGCGACTCCTCGATGTCCGACGGCACCGGGAGCAACGCCTTGTAGCGCCAGATGTTGGCGGGTCCGGCCTCGATCTCCGCGCGAGTGACGGCCGGGAAGTCGTAGGCCACCTCGAGCGGCCCGAAGCACTCAGGACAGGCGTAGTGCGGCCCCAGCTCGACCTCGTGGCCGCACTCGCGGCAGGCCAGCGAGGTGGCGTGCCCGAAGGCACCGTCCCGCAGGGTGGGGGTGGTGGTGGGCTCGATCAGCGTTGCGCTCACGGACGTTCCTCCTCCTCATCTTCCCCGTGGCGGCTCTCGCCATGGGACGGATTTGGCACCGTTTCCACGACGTGCTGCGGTGTCGTGGCGGTTGCCGGGACGTCGACGGGCCGTTCCCTCAGTCCCTCTCGATGAGCTGTGGTGACGACCATACGCGCGGCGTCTCACCATGCGGCACTCAGTCCCACATGTTGGACCCTTGGATCGAGGCTCAGCCGGCGTCGCGGGTCAGTCGGCGCAACAGCCCGAGCACGCCGTCGGGCCCTGTGACCAGGACGTCGGCGCGGGAGGCGAGGGCGGACTCCTCGTCGGAGAGCGAGCAGACCAGCAGCGTCGCCATCCCCTGCTCGCGCAGCTGCTCCACCGCCGCGAACGCGTCGAGGTCGCCGAGGTCGTCGCCGGCGAACAGGAAGCCGCCGGCCTCCTGCTCCTCGACCAGGGTCGTGACCGCGTGGCCCTTGCTCATGCCTGGCGAGCGGACCTCGATCACGTTGCGACCGGGTTCGAGCACCAGGCCGTGCCGGGCAGCAAGATCGCCGAGCGGACCGAGCAGCCGGTCGCGGGTGCCGACCGGATCGGGCAGCCGCCGGGTGTGGACGGCGACAGCGAGCCCCTTCTCCTCGACGTGCGCCTCGCCCGCGGCGGCGCGGCGCAGCACCCCGGGCAGCTCGCTCTGGAAGGTCGAGAGCCCCTGGGGCGGGCGGGGGGAGACCACCCGGCGGTTGGTCGAGGACCAGCGCTCGTTGCCGTACTGCCCGAAGACGAACAGCTCCTTGCCGTGATCACCGATCTCGGCGCCGATCTCGTCGAGGTAGCCGAGCGAGAGCGCCTGCCGCGCCGGCCGGCCCGTGATCACCGCGACCGCGCGCACGACCTGGGCCAGCTCGACCAGCACCTCGCGCGCCCCGGGGTGGATGTGGGCCTCGGAGGGGTCCTCGACGATCGGGGAGAGCACGCCGTCGAAGTCCAGCCCGACCACGGTGCGCGACGCTGCGGCCGCCAGTTCCGCGTAGCGCCGTTCGGCCCCGGGCGAGGTGAACTCCATACCTTCACCCAACCACGGGACGGGTGGGCTGAGGTCAGGCGGCGTCGGCGGTGAGGACCACGGTGAGCCGGTCGAGCCGCATCGAGCCGGTGGCGGGCATCACCCGGCTGATCCCGAGGTCGAGGCCCAGCAGCGTGGCTGCGGACTCGAGCCGGGCGGGGAAGTAGACGGTCGAACCCGGCACGGTGCCGTACCAGTTGTCCGAGCCGACGACCTGCCAGCCGACGTCGGTCGCGGTGCCGGCGTAGCGACCGGCCAGACCGCTGATGCCGGAGTTGTTGTAGACCTCGACGTAGACGTCGCCGCGCGTGACCTCGCGCTTGATCGGACGCTGCTTGGACTTCGGCAGCCGCTGCCGGTCGACCGGGTCTGCGGCGGGCTCCCGGGTGGAGGGCTGCGAGACGGTGGTGACCTCCCGCTCGGTGGGTTCCCCACCCTGCGTCGCGACGTAGGCGATACCGGCCATCGCCACGGCGATCACGCTCAGCATGGCGACAGGCGAGGGGAAGGCGACGCCGCGCTGACCACGGATGCGCACAACTACACCTCGAAACCGAGGCGGCGCGCGGAGCGCTGGCGCTGCCGGGCGGAGCGGAGCCGACGCAGGCGCCGGACCAGCAGCGGGTCGGACGCGAGTGCCTCGGGACGGTCGATCAGGGCGTTGAGCACCTGGTAGTAGCGGGTCGAGGACATGTCGAACTTCTCGCGGACCGCGGTCTCCTTGGCGCCGGCGTACTTCCACCAGTGGCGCTCGAACTCGAGGATCTCGCGGTCGCGGTCGCTCAGGCCCGGCTGCGGCTCACCGGCCGGGTGGCCGTGGAAGGCGTTGGCGGCGTCCATGCGGTGGTCTCCCCTGGGTCGAACGGGTGTCCTGCGGTTGTCGTGGGGTCACTCTAGGTGACGAACCACAACGATGTCATTCGCCTCCGGCGAGTCGCGGGACCCTACGTTGGGGCCATGGACCGCACCGTGGGCTGGGGCGTGCTCGCCACCGGCCGGATCGCCCAGGACTTCGCCCGGGACCTGCGTGAGGTGCCCGATGCCCGGCTGGTCGCGGTCGGCTCGCGGTCACAGTCGAGCGCTGACCGGTTCGCCTCGGCGTACGGCGACGACGACTGCCGCGCCCACGACTCCTACCGGGCCCTGGTCGAGGACCCCGCGGTAGAGGTGGTCTACGTCGCAACCCCGCACGCGCTGCACCTCGAGGACGCCACGCTGGCGCTCGAGGCCGGCAAGCACGTCTTGTGCGAGAAGCCGCTCACCCTCAACCGGGCCGGAGCCGAGGAGCTGTTCGGGCTCGCCCGCGAGCGCGACCGCTTCCTGATGGAAGCCATGTGGATGGCCTGCCACCCGGTGATCCGCGCCGTCGTGGCCGGGCTGCGTGAGGGACGCTTCGGGACCCCCCGCCAGGTGCACGCCGACCTCGGCTTCGTGGTGGACCGGCCACCCGGGGACCGGCTGGTGGACCCGTCCCTGGGCGCCGGCGCCCTGCTCGACATGGGCATCTACCCGCTCACACTCGCCGACCTGGCGCTGGGCCCGGTGACCGACGTGGCGGCCACCGCGGTGCTCAGCGACCGCGGGATCGACCTCGACGTGGCGCTCGCCACCCGCCACGAGGGCGGAGGCGTCGGCGCCCTCACCGCGTCCATGACGTCGGCCTCCCCCCGCGCCGCCAGCATCGCCACCGATGCGGGCCGCCTCGAGCTGCCGGCCGACTTCCACCACCCGCCGTACGCCGTGTGGCACCCCAGCCACGGCGGTCCCGAGCAGGTCGCCGGAGACGGTCCACTGCTGGGCACCGGTCTGGGGAATGAGGCCGCGGAGGTCGGCCGCTGCGTGCGGGAAGGACTGCGCGAGAGCCCGCTGGTGCCGCCTGCGCGGACGCTGCGACTGATAGGGGTCATGGACGATGCCCGACGACAGATCGGCGTGCGCTACGAGGTGGACCTCGAGTAGACGGTGCACGCATAGGGTGGCGGCGTGACGGACTCCCGACAGCTCGTGATCGTGGCCAACCGGCTGCCGGTCGACCGGGTCGAGTTTCCCGACGGCAGCCGTGGGTGGCGCCGTTCACCGGGCGGCCTGGTGAGCGCCCTGGACCCGGTGATGCGGCGCAACAACGGGGTGTGGATCGGCTGGTCCGGGGACACCGAGCCCGACCTGGCGCCGTTCGAGGACGACGGCCTCTCGTTGGTTCCGGTCGCGCTCAGCGCGACCGAGATCGTGGAGTTCTACGAGGGGATGTCCAACGGCACCCTCTGGCCGATCTACCACGACGTCATCGCCAAACCGGAGTTCCACCGCGAGTGGTGGGACTCCTACGTCACCGTCAACCGCCGCTTTGCCGACAAGGCCGTGGAGATCGCCGAGGAGGGAGCCACGGTCTGGGTCCACGACTACCAGCTCCAGCTGGTCCCGCAGATGCTTCGCGAGCTCCGGCCGGACCTCCGGATCGGGTTCTACCTCCACATCCCGTTCCCGCCGGCCGAGCTGTTCGCGCAGCTGCCGTGGCGGAGACAGATCCTCGAAGGCCTGCTGGGCGCCGACCTGGTCGGCTTCCAGATGGCCGGTGGCGCCGCCAACTTCGTGCGACTGGTCCGGCAACGGGTCGGTCACAAGACCCACCGCGGCCTCATCTACCTGCCCGACGGCCGCACCGTCCGCGCGGCGGCCTTCCCGATCTCCATCGACGCCCAGGGCTTCGAGGCGCTGGCTCGGGAGGAGTCGGTGTCCGCGCGGTCGGCCGAGATCCGGACCGCTCTGGGCTCCCCGACGAAGGTCTTCCTCGGTATCGACCGGCTCGACTACACGAAGGGGATCGTCGCTCGACTGCGCGCGTTCAGCGAGCTGATCGAGGACGGGGAGCTCGACGTGGAGGACGCGGTGTTCGTCCAGGTCGCGACGCCGTCTCGCGAGCGGGTCGAGCAGTACCGCATCCTGCGCGACGAGATCGACCGGCTGGTGGGCCGCGTCAACGGCGACCTCGGCCGAATCGGCCGCCCGGCGATCCACTACCTCCACTCCTCCTACCCGCGCGAGGAGCTGGCCGCGCTCTACCGGACCGCCGACGTCATGGTGGTCACCCCGTTCCGGGACGGCATGAACCTCGTCGCCAAGGAGTACGTCGCGTGCCGCTACGACGACGACGGTGCGCTGGTGCTCTCGGAGTTCGCCGGCGCGGCCGGCGAGCTGCGTCAGGCGTGGCTGGTGAACCCCTACGACATCAACGGCGTGAAGGCCGCGCTCCTGGATGCCTCCCGGGCAGATGGCAAGGACACGACCCGGCGGATGAAGGCGATGCGCCGCACCGTGCTCAGCAACGACGTGGCTGCCTGGGCGACCAGCTTCATCGACGGACTCAGTCACATCAGCCCGCACCACAAGTCGGTCCGGACGTCCTGACCGACGTCAGCGGGGCGGGGGGCCCGAGTGGTCGCCCTGCCCTGCCATCAACCGGGTGATCTCGCGGGCCAGCTCCGGCCCGACCCTGCCCCACCCCGCGTCGTACCCGTAGGTCTCGCGGAGCGACGTCCCGCCCTGCAGTCCGTCGAGCAGGTCGATGTCGTCAGACGTGATCAGTGCCGGGTGGGCAACCCCGATCGCCTCGGACACCTTGACCAGGTCGCGCCGCATCGTCTTGACGTAGTTGGCGAGCCGGACGCTCTTCAGCGTGGGGTCCAGGCCGCGGACGTACCGCGGGTTCTGGGTCGCGACGCCGACCGGGCAGTGGTCGGTGTGGCACTTCTGGGCCTGGATGCAGCCGATGGCCAACATCGCCTCCCGCCCGACCGCGACCAGGTCGGCGCCGAGCGCAAAGGCGACCACGGCATTCTCCGGGATGCCGAGCTTGCCGGCGCCGATGAACGTCACGTCGTCGGCGATGCCGGCACGGGCGAAACGGCGGTAGACGTGGGCGAAGCCGACCCGGAACGGGTAGGCGACGCTGTCGGCGAAGATCATCGGCGCTGCGCCGGTGCCGCCCTCGCCGCCGTCGACGTTGACGAAGTCGACCCCGCGCTGGCCGTCGGCCATCTGCTCGACCAGCTCGTCCCAGAACTCGAGGTGGCCCACCGCTGACTTGATGCCGACGGGCAGCCCGGTCTCGCTCGCGACGAGCTCGGCGAAGTCGAGCATCGAGTCGACGTCGGAGAATTCTGTGTGGCGGCTCGGCGACGCACAGTCGACGCCGGCCCGGATGCCTCGGATCGCCGCGATCTCCTTGCTGACCTTGGCGCCGGGCAGCATCCCGCCGAGACCTGGTTTTGCGCCCTGCGACAGCTTGATCTCGATCGCCCGCACCGGCGCCGAGGCGACCAGGTCCCGCAGTCGGACCAGGTCGAACCGACCCTGCGGGTCGCGGCAGCCGAAGTACGCCGTACCGATCTGGAAGATCAGGTCGCCACCGTTGCGGTGGTAGGGCGAGATCGAGCCCTCGCCGGTGTTGTGGAGGCAGCCGGCCAGCGCCGCACCCTTGTTGAGAGCCTCGATCGCGTTCTTGGACAGTGCGCCGAAGCTCATGCCTGAGACGTTGACCACCGACTGCGGCCGGAACGCGTGGGTCCGTCCGCGTGGACCACCGAGCACTTTGGCCGAGGGCAGCACCACTCCCTCATCGGCGTGCGCCGCGGTCGAGGCGCCCTGGCCGGTGAACATGCGGTGCTTGATGATCGGGTAGCCGATGGCGTTCTCGACGTCGTTGTCGGTGCCGAAGCCGAAGTAGTTGTTCTCGAGCTTGGAGCTGGCGTAGACCCAGCGTCGCTGGTCCCGGCTGAAGGGCCGCTCCTCGTTGTTCGACGTCACGATGTACTGCCGTAGCTCTGGTCCGAAGCGCTCGAGCTGGTAGCGGAGGTGTCCGATGACCGGGAAGTTCCGACGGATCGCGTGCTGCTTCTGGGTGAGGTCGCGAGCGGCCAGCACACCGAGAGCCGCTGCAGTCAGGGCGCCGGCCCGCTTCCACAACATGTACTCGTTCTAGTGCTCCCCGACCCACCGTGTCGAGGAACGGGTACTTTTCGGACCATGGATCTGATCCCGAAGCCCGATCAGGTCGTCTCCGCGGCCAGCAACGTCGCACACAAGCTGTTCTACGGCGGCTTGGCCGACCTCCGGTTGATGCCGCGCACGCTGATCGACGAGGGCACGCTGCGCGAGGTCTACCACTACCGGCCCGCCGCCAAGGTCCGCGAGGTGGGCGATCCGGTGCTGCTGGTGACGCCACTCGCGGCGCCCGCGCTGTGCTTCGACCTGCGCCGCGGCTGCTCGCTGGTCGAGCACTTCGTGACGGCTGGTCGCCCGACCTACCTCGTGGAGTACGGCGAGGTGTCGTTCAAGGACCGCAATCTCGGCATGGAGCACTGGATCGACGAGGTCATCCCGTCGGCGATCCGCGAGGTCTCCGAGCACGCCGGCGGCCGACCGGTGCACGTCATCGGCTGGTCGCTGGGCGGGATCTTTGCGCTGCTCACGGCCGCCGACGCTCCGGACCTGCCGATCGCCTCGGTGACCGCACTCGGTTCACCCGTGGACGTGACCCGGGTGCCGTTGGTGGCGCCGTGGCGGCCGCTGCTCACCCTGCCCCTGGGGCGGGCTGCCCAGGGTCGCGGCGCGGTCACCCGCGCCTACCAGGCGATGGGCGGAGCGCCGAAGCCGCTGGTGAAGTGGGCCTTCCAGCTCTCGTCGTTCCAGAAGCTGGTGACCAAGCCGCTTGCTGTCGCGCAGAACCTCGACGACGCCGACTTCCTCGCCCAGCTCGAGGCGGTCGACCGCTTCACCGCCAACATGATCGCCTACCCGGGCCGGACCTTCGGGCAGCTCTACCACCGCTTCGTGAAGGGCAACGCTCTCGTCGGTGGCGAGTTCGAGCTCGGCGACCGCACCATCTCGCTGGCCGCCATCACCGCGCCGGTGCTGGTGTTCGGCGGCGCCACCGACGGCATCGCACCGATCGCATCGGTGAATGCCGTCATGTCGCTGCTCACCGGCTCGGCCGAAGCCCGGTTCGAGATCGTCCCCGGCGGCCACCTCGGCATGCTCACCGGCCGCGCTGCGCGCGGCACCACCTGGCAGGTCATGGACGAGTGGATCGACCAGTGGTCCTCCGACGTCGACGCCGATCCAGCGCCGCCCACCCCGGCCCGGCCGAAGCGGCCGTCGAAGGACTCGATCGGCGCCAACCCGAAGCGGCGCTACGGCTCCGGCGGCTCCCGCTCCCTGTCCCGGTGACCTCCACCACGCCGCAGGCGGCGCTGTCCCGCCGCGTCCGGATCGGCTACGGCTCCGGGTCGGTCGCGACCGGGGCGTTCGGCACCGTCCCCGGCCTGATGCTGCTGCCCTACCTGACCGACCAGCTCGGCATCGCCGCGCTGTGGGCGGGCGTCATCGTGTTCCTTCCCAAGGCCTGGGACGTCATCCTCAACCCGATCGCCGGGCGCATCAGCGACCGCACGGACGATCCGCGAGGCCCCCGACGACCGTGGCTGCTGCGCGCCGGCATCGCCCTCGCCATCGGCTTCGCCCTGATCTTCGCCGCTCCCGACATGGGGTCGCGCGGCGCCGAGGCTGCCTGGGTGCTGGTGTTCTTCTTGGCAGCGGCCACGGCGTACGCGTTCTTCCAGGTGCCGTACGTCGCGATGCCGGCCGAGATCACCGACTCCTACGACGAGCGCACCCGGCTGATGACGTGGCGGGTCGCGATCCTCGCGTTCACGATCATGCTCGCCGGTGCGACCTCCCCGCTGATCCGTGACGGCGTCGGCGGACGCGACGGCTACCGCGTGATGGGCGTCGCGATGGCGCTGGTGATCCTGACCGGAGTCGTGCTCGCCTACCGCGGCACCGCCGCCGCTCCCGTGGGCCGGGTCCGGCCCGTCACCGGCTCGCTGACCGACCAGCTCCGGATCGTCGCGCAGGCACCCGACTTCCGCGCCCTGCTCACCACGTTCGTGCTGCAGGCGCTGGCCACCGGCTGCATGCTCGCCGGGGTCGACTACCTCGCGACCGACGTCCTCGACCAGCCCGGCGCCGGCACCATCCTCTTCGTCTGCTTCGTCGGGCCGGCCCTGCTGCTGACCCCGGCGTGGGCGCGGGTGGGTGAGCGGGTCGGCAAGAAGCGTGGCTACATCGCGTCGTCGCTGATCCTGGCCTCCGGCGCGGCGCTGTCGGCGCTCGCGGCCTCGGCACCGACCGGCCTGGTGTTCGCCGCGGTGGCCCTCGTCGGGGTCGGGTACGCCGGCTGCCAGGTCTTCCCGCTGGCGATGCTGCCCGACGCGGTCGCGGTCGACGCCCGGCGTACCGGCAGCAACCGGGCCGGCGTCTACACCGGCGTCTGGACGGCCGGCGAGACCCTCGGGCTGGCGCTGGGTCCCGGCGTCTTCGCCGTGGTGCTCGCCGCCGGCGGCTACGTGGCCTCGACCAGCGGCGGCACGGTCCAGCCCGGGTCCGCCCAGACCGCGATCGTGCTCGGCTTCTCGCTGCTGCCGGCCGCGCTCACCCTGCTCAGCCTGCTCTGGCTGCGCGGTTACACCCTGGACGCGGAAGAGGTGGACCATGACTGACGTGCTCGCGCGGCTTCGAGCCATGCAGGAGAGCGACCTGCCGGTCCACGGCGGCCGCACGCTCGCCTACGTCTACGACTCCGGGTTGCCAGACATCGACGCCCTCGGCCGCGAGGCGGTGGCGGCGTACGCCGGCTCGAACGGGCTCGACCCAACCGCGTTCCCCTCGCTGCTGGCGATGGAGAACGACGTGGTCGGGACGGCGTGTGACCTGCTCGACGCGCCCCCGGAGGCGGTCGGAACCGTGACGTCGGGTGGCACCGAGTCCTGCCTGCTGGCGGTGCAGGGTGCACGGGACGCCCGACCCGACATCGCCACGCCGTCGATGGTGGTCGCCGACTCGGTCCACGCCGCGTTCCACAAGGCGGCCCACTACTTCGGCGTCCGCACTGTCGTCGTCCCGGTCGGTGCCGATCGCCGCGCGGACCCGGCCGCGATGACCGCGGCGATCGACGAGACGACGGTGCTGGTCGTCGGCTCGGCGCCGTCGTACGCCCATGGCGTGGTGGACCCGATCACTGAGCTGGCGGCGGCCGCCGAGGCGCGCGGCGTGCGCTGCCACGTGGACGCCTGCATCGGCGGCTGGGTGCTGCCGTACGCCGAACGAGCCGGCCGCGACGTGCCGCCGTGGACGTTCGCGGTGCCGGGCGTCACCTCGATCTCGGTCGACCTGCACAAGTACGGCTACGCACCGAAGGGCACCTCGGTGCTGCTCCATCGCGACCCGTCGCTGCGACGGCCGCAGTTCTTCGCGTGGGCCGACTGGCCGGGCTACACCATGCTGAACAGCACCCTCCAGTCGACGAAGTCGGGCGGACCACTGGCCGGCGCGTGGGCGGTGATGCAGGCGCTCGGGGATGCGGGCTACGAACGGCTCGCGGCGCAGGCCTTCGCAGCCACCGACGCGATCGTGGCCGGGGTCGAGGCGCCGTTGCGGGTCATGGTCGCCCCGGACTCAACCCTGATCGCGCTGGCGACCGACGAGACCTGCGACCCGTTCACGATCTGCGACGAGATGCTTACCCGCGGCTGGTTCGTCCAGCCGCAGATGTCCTACGCGAGGCACCCCGCGACGATCCACCTCTCGGTGAGCGCCGCCACGGATCCGACGGAGTTCCTGGCGGCACTGCGAGCGGCCGTCGAGGCGTCGGTCACGGCCGGACCGGTCGCAGTCGAGGCCGACGTGGTCGCGTTCATCGAGGCTCTCGATCCCGCCGCTCTGACCGACGAGGACTTCGACGGCCTGCTCGCCGCGTCCGGTCTGGTCGGCGCGGGTGAGGCCGACGGGTTGGCGCTGCCCGAGCGGATGGCACCGGTCAACGCCCTGCTCGACATCGCCTCCCCCGCGATGCGGGAGGCGCTGCTGGTGGCGTTCCTCGACCGGCTGTCGCGTCCGGCTCGCTCCTCGGCGAGGGACAGCGATCAGGCGGGTACGCCGACGAGGCCGGCGGGGGTCGCGTAGCGCTCGAGGTAGCCGGTCACCATCGCGATCCCCTGTTCGACCAGGAAGTCGTCACCGGTCAGGGATCGCTCGAAGGCCAGCTGGAAGACGCGGTCGCCGATCTCGACGGCGAGCTCGGCGGCGGCCGTCGGCAGGGCGGGGTCGACGAGGCCGGCATCGACGGCGAAGTCGCGCAGCATCGCCGCGACCCGGCGATTGTGGTCGCGGCCGAACTGGTTGACGGCGGCGTTGGAGCGACCGCGCAGGTAGATCACGACGAACGCCCGTCGCCGGTGGTAGACGCGGACGAAGGACTCCATGACCGAACGGGTCAGGGCTGCGACGCTCAGCGTCTCGAGCTGGGCCAGGTCGGTGATCACCTGCTCGTCCATCTCTGCCATGTCGCGATCCGCGAGCGCGAGGAGGACGTCCTCCTTGGCGCCGAAGTACTGGTAGAGCGACGCGACGGGGACGCCGGCGGTCTCGGCGATGTCGCGGGTGGTCAGCGCCTCGACACCGCGATCGACGACCAGCCGCTCCGCCGCGTCGAGGAGTTCCTCGACGCGGCGGCGGCTGCGTGCCTGGGTGGGGATTCGTCGCTTCGGGGGAGATGGCTCGGAGCTCCGCACGGCAGGCACGATCGTGATGATAGGGCACTAAAGCGAATCTGACACATGTTCATGTTCGAAGGTGACCTAACGTCGGCGTCGTGAGCACGCTGTCCGGACTGGTCGAGCGGGGGCTGATGGCCGCCGACTGGGCGGAGGCGCTGGCGCCGGTGGAGGTCCGCATCGAGGCGATGGGTCGGTTCCTGCGCGACGAGCTGGCCGCCGGACGGCCCTACCTGCCCGACGGCGACCACGTGCTGCGGGCGTTCGAGCGGCCACTGGTCGACGTCCGGGTGCTCGTGGTCGGCCAGGACCCCTACCCGACCCCGGGTCACCCGATCGGGCTCAGCTTCGCGGTCGCGCGTGACGTGTGGCCGATCCCGGCCAGCCTGCGCAACATCTACGTCGAGCTGCGCGACGACCTCGGCGTCGTACCGCCCAAGCACGGGGACCTGACCGCCTGGGCCGACCAGGGCGTGATGCTGCTCAACCGGGTGCTGACCGTGCGGCCGGGCGAGCCGGCCAGCCATCGAGGACGCGGGTGGGAAGAGGTCACCGAGCGGGCGATCCGCGTGCTCGCCGAGCGAGGCGGGCCCCTGGCCGCGATCTTGTGGGGACGCGACGCACAGTCGCTCAAGCCCCTGCTCGGCCCGGTGCCGTGGGTGGAGTCTCCCCACCCCTCGCCGCTGTCGGCGCACCGCGGATTCCTGGGGTCGAAACCGTTCAGCCGGGTCAACCGGCTGCTGGAGGACCAGGGCGGCTCGCCGGTCGTCTGGGACCAGGACTGGGAATGAAATTGAATCTTGCACTATTGTGGTGGGCATGACCACTCGCATGCCAGCCCTGTACCTCGGCCACGGCGCGCCGCCGCTGCTCGACGACCCGATCTGGTCGGGGCAGCTGGCTGCCTGGGCCGCCGACTTGCCGCGGCCCCAGGCGATCCTGATCGTCAGCGCCCACTGGGAGTCCGCCCCGGTCATGCTCAGCGCGAACCGCGCACCGGTGGTCTACGACTTCGGCGGGTTCGACGCGAAGTACTACCGGATGACCTACGAGACCCCGGACGCCACCGCGCTCGCGACGCGGATCGCCGCACTGATGCCGGACACCGAGCCGGTGCACCAGCACACCTCCCGCGGCCTCGACCACGGCGCCTGGGTGCCGCTGCGGATCATGTACCCCGAGGCCGACATCCCGGTGCTGCAGATGTCGATGCCGACGTCCGACCCGGTCCGACTGATGGCGCTCGGCGAACGGCTGCGGCCGCTACGGGACGAGGGCGTGCTGATCATCGGTTCCGGGTTCCTGACCCACGGACTGCCGTTCCTGACCGAGTTCCGCATCGACGCAGCAGCCCCAGGCTGGTCGGTCGACTTCGACGCCTGGGCCGGCGAGGCCATGGCGCGCGGCGACATCGACGCACTCGCGGCGTACGCCTCGAAGGCGCCGGGCATGCCCTACGCCCACCCGACCGTCGAGCACTACACGCCGCTGTTCGTGACCCTGGGTGCGGCCACCACGCCCGACGAGCCCGGCATCCAGGTCATCGACGGGTTCTGGATGGGGCTCTCGAAGCGATCGCTCCAGGTCGCCTGAACCCACGCGTTCTGGTTTGTGCCGGAGGGGAGGGCGGCGGCAGGATCAGCCCGTGCGCATCCTGTCGATCCAGTCCCACGTCGCCTACGGGCACGTCGGGAACTCCGCCGCGGTCTTCCCGCTGCAGCGCCTCGGCCACGAGGTCTGGCCCGTGCTGACGGTGAACTTCTCCAATCACACCGGGTACGGCGACTGGCGCGGGCCGCTCATCGACCCCGACGACGTGACAGCGGTCATCACCGGCATCGAGGAGCGCGGTGTGCTCGCGTCGTGCGACGCGGTGCTGTCGGGCTACCAGGGCAGTCCGGCGATCGCCGGGGTCGTCGTCGACGCGGTGCGTCGGGTCAAGGCGGCCAACCCCGCGGCGACGTACACCTGTGACCCGGTCATGGGCAACGCGAAGTCTGGCTGCTTCGTGAACCCGGAGATCCCACCGGTCATCCGGTCGCAGGTGGTCCCCGTGGCGGACGTGCTCACCCCCAATCAGTTCGAGCTCGGCTTCCTCACCGACACCGATCCGCACTCGCTGGAGGAGGTGCTGGCGAGCGCCGACCTGGCGCGGGCGATGGGGCCGTCGACGATCCTGGTCACCAGCGTGGAGACCGGCGAGGACTCGATCGGACTGATGGCAGTCACCGACGACGGCGCGTGGCTGGTCGAGACGCCGCTGTTGCCGATCAAGGCGAACGGCTCCGGCGACCTCACCGCCGCTCTCTTCACCGCCCACCTCCACGAGACCGGCTCCCCCGAGCAGGCCGTCGCCCGCACTGTCTCCTCGGTCCACGCCGTGCTCCGGGCGACCATCGACTCGGGCGAGCGGGAGCTGCGGCTGATCGCCGCCCAGGACGCCCTCGCCTCGCCCGCCTGCGAGTTCGAGGTACGACGGGTTCGGTGAGGTCGGCTGGCTACCGTGGCGGTGTGAGCACCGCGATCGTCCCTCGCTGGCGCCTGGCCCTCACGGCCGTGGCGCTCGTCGGTGGGCTGTTCGCACTGCACGGGCTCACCCACCACGGCGAGCA
>Ga0136633_1001973_pt1 | contig 14612 bp, 18 predicted proteins | sample AntDrymeUQ832206_2_FD_105494 | JGI IMG/M metagenome (GOLD analysis project Ga0136633, IMG submission 105494) | Polar desert sand microbial communities from Dry Valleys, Antarctica - metaG UQ83 (22.06) | ecosystem: Environmental > Terrestrial > Soil > Desert | place: Antarctica: Dry Valley... | reverse complement strand
GCGGCGATAGACCCAAGCTCATACCCTCAATCATGACTTGAGAGTCGGACGGAACCGCGGCCCCGCGAGAAAAACACCAGCCTCCTAGGCGGACACGCCCGCCCGCTCGATCGCCGCGAGCACCCCCTCGCCGATGCGCCGCGGGCGCTCTCCGAGCCCGGTGACCTTGGAGACGTCCCCGCGCGGGTCGACCTCGACGACCTTCGCGCGCTCCTGCACCGCGACCCCATCGTGGGTGAGGCCGCGCAGGATCCCGTCCAGCGGCGCGCGCAGCTCGTGCTCGTCGATCATCGCCACGACCTCTCCGCTGCGCACCGGCTGCGCGATCGAGGCCGAGGTGCGCAGCACCCCGGCGGCCGGCGCGTAGACGAAGCGGTCGCGGCCGTGGCCGTCGAAGCTGCGCGGCTCGCCACCGAGCTCGCGTGTGGCGCCGGCCTCGAGCACGGTGCCGAGCGCCTCGCCCCATTGCGTCTCGATCGCGAGATGCGTCGTCTCCCCCGCGACGACGTTCGGCCCGAGCCCGATCGTCAACGGCGCGAGCGCGATCTGCGACTCGGGCCGCTCGCGCTTTCGCATCCGCGCGTCGACGAGGACGGCGGGCGCCAGCGCGGCGAGCACCTCGGCGAGGTTCGCCGTCGTGACCGCGATCGCCTCCCCGGCGCCGACGGTCGCCGCCAGCGCGCCGAGGTCGTCGACGCGCTGCGCGAGCACGTCTTCCAGCCGGCACGCTCCATCGAAGACGGCGTCGGCGAACGCCATCCCGCGCCGAGGCGCGGACGGGGCCGCGACCTCGTGGATCGCGACCCCGTAGCCGGCGCGATGCAGGACGACGGCGACCGCCGAGCCGACGTCGCCACTGCCTCGCACGAGCACCGTCTGACGGCTCATGCGAGGCAGTGTTCCAGCTACGCCCGCGCGGGCTCCGGCGCCGTCTCGTGACGCACGCTCGGCAGCCGGCTCAGCCGCTTGGGCAGATACCAGTTCCAGTCGCCGAGCAGCTTCATCGTCGCGGGCAGCAGGACCGCCCGCACGATCGTCGCGTCGATCAGGATCGCGACCGCCAGGCCGACGCCCATCTGCTTGAACTCCAGCGAGCTCAGCGTCGCGAAGATCGAGAACACCGCGACCATCACGATCGCCGCGCTCGTGACGACGCCCGCCGTCTGCTTGATGCCGTGCACGACGGCCTCGTCGGTGCTCATCCCGCCGGCCACCGCCTCGCGGATCCGGCTGAGGATGAACACGTGGTAGTCCATCGACAGGCCGAACAGGATCACGAACAGAAACAGCGGCAGCCACGCGGTGATCCCGCCGATCGACTGGAAGTTCAGCAGCCCCTCGCCGTGGCCATCCTGAAAGACGAACTTCAGGACGCCATAGGACGCACCAACCGACAGCAGGTTCAGGACGATCGCCTTGATCGGGATGACGAGCGAGCGGAACGTCACGAGCAGCAGCAGGAACGTCAGCCCGAGGACGAACCCGAACACGAGCGGCAGGTGGGACTTCAGGGTGTCGTTGAAGTCCTTCGAGCCGGCCGTCATGCCTGTGACGTTGACCTCGGTGCCCGGCGCGCGGCCGATCGTCGCCGGGATGACGTCCCCGCGCAGGCGCGCCAGCGCGGCTTCGGAGACCTTGTCGGTGCCGTCGCCGGCGAGCGGGATCTCGACGAGCGCCAGCGTGTTGCGCGGGTTGTTCGTGACCGTGATCGGCTCGCCGAGCCCGTCCGTCGACTTCACCTCGCGCTGCAGCGCCGCGATGCCGCGCTGCACCGCCGGGGCGGTGACGTCGGCGGCCTCGACCGCCACGATCGCGGGCTCGGCGCCACCGGGGAAGGCGGCCTGGAGACGGTCGTAGGTCTGGATCACGGGCAGGCTGCGGGGCAGGCCGGCGACGCCTGGGTTGACGGTGTGCATGCCCAGGGCGGGGATCGCCAGCGCGATCAGCAGGCCGGCCGACAGCACGATCGACAGCACCGGGCGCTTGAGCACGCGGTCGATGACCGCACCCCACACGCGCGACTCGCCCTTCGTGCGGTGACGCAGCTTCGCCACGTAGGGCACGCGCCCCTTCTCCGTCCAGCCCTTCTCACCGAGCCAGGACAGCATCGCGGGCAGCACGGTCAGCGAGCCGACGATCGCGACGGCGACGACGAGGATCGTGCCGACGGCGAAGGACTCGAAGACGGCGTTGCCGGCGAAGAACATGCCGCCCATCGCGACCATCACCGTGACGCCCGAGATCAGCACCGCGCGCCCGGAGGTCGCGGCGGCGGCGTTGAGCGCCGCCGCGGGGCCACGGCCGGCGTCGCGCTCCTCCATCTCGCGGCGCACGTAGAACATGCAGTAGTCCACGCCGACGGCAAGACCGATGAGCAGCACGACCGAGGCGACCGACTCGTCGACGGGCAGCAGCTGGCTGACGGGCCCGAGCAACCCGAGCGTCCCCGCGACGGCCGTGAGCGCGAGCAGCAGCGGCAGTCCGGCGGCGACGAGCGCGCCGAAGGCCACGAGCAGGATCAGCAGCGTGATCGGGATCGACAGGTACTCCGCGCGCTTGAAGTCGCTGTCAAAGGACTTCGAGATCGCCTTCTCGGCGCTGGCGCTGCCGAACTGCTCCACGCGCAGCTGCGGATGCGCGCGCTGCGCGGCGGCGACGGTCGCGAGCGACGCGTCGACGCGCTCGGCCGCGGCCTCGTCGTCGCCCGGGATCTTGAACGTGACGACCGCCGAGCGGCCGTCCTTGGAGAACTGCCCTTCGTTACCGGAGCTCAGCGGCGACTGCACGTCGCTGACGTGACGCGTCGCCTCGAGCCGGCCGGCCACGTCCTTCACGGCGGCGGCGAAGGCTGGATCGGCGGACGTCATCGACCCCTTCGCCTGGATCAGCACCTGCTCGCCGGCGTCGTCGGGAAAACCGGCGTTCTCGATCGCCTTCTCGGCGACGGCGGACTGGCCGTTGGAGGTGTCGGAGTCCTGCAGCTCGCGCTGGCCGGTGGCCCCGCCGGCGACGGTCGCGAGGACGACGAAGAGGATCCAGCCGAGGATCGCCTTTCTGCGGTGCCGGGCGCTCCATGCGCCTGCTCGGGCGGCGAGGTTCTGTTGCATCACTGACTCCTTGGGCGGGGCGGATCTGGGTATGTGCCCAAGGCTGACGCCGCGACGGCGCCGTTTCGATGGAGCGAACAGGTGTCTGCTGGGTGCGGCTACCCCCACCGGCGGGTGGTGCTGTCAGGACGCCGGAGCAGGCGGCCTCAGCCGGCAAGCCCCTTTTCTGCGAGCTGCGCCTGGGCGGCCTCCGTCTTCTGCAGGCCCTCGGGCACGAGCGCCTGCAGGATCGGGGCGGTCTTGGTGAACTGCACGTCGCGGTAGTCGACGATCTCGATCGAGTTGCCCCACGGGTCGCGAAACCGCAGCCCGCCCTCCGGCGCGACGTCGACGCCCGCCTCGACGAGCGCGGCACGGACGCCCTCCTTGTCGTCGACGACGAGCCCCAGATGGCGGCCGTCGTCAGGCCCCTGCCGGCGTCCGGAGCTCAGCGCGATGAACTGGTCGCCGAGATCGATCCACGTCATCGCGGGCCGCTTTCCGCGCAGCTCGAACTCCAAGAAGCGCCCGTACCACTCCAGCGCCTCGTCGATGTCGCGCACCTCGAGCGCCACATGGTTGATGCCGATCGCGCGTGCCATGCAGCAAGCCTACGCCGCGCACTGCGCGGCATACGCGTGGCACCGCCGCCACGGCGCGAGCGTTCGCGTGCGGCGCCCGTCGGGCGTAGGGTCTGAAGCCGCATGTTCGAGCGCTTCACCGAGCAGGCCAGGCAGGTGGTCGTTCTCGCGCAGGAGGAGGCGCGGACGATGCCGCACGACTACATCGGGACCGAGCACATCGTGCTCGGCCTCCTGCGCGAGGACGAAGGCCTCGCCGCGCGTGTGCTCAAGGACCTCGGCATCACGCTCGACCACGTACGGAGCGAGGTCGTGCGGGTCGTCGGACGCGGCGAGGACATCACCCCCGGTCAGATCCCGTTCACGCCAGCGTGCCCGACGGGCTCGCCGCGCGCAGCCTCGCCGCACTGGGGATCGAAGAGGCGGCCCTGGCGGGCGCCGTGGCCGAAGCCCGGGGCGACCCGTCGTGCTCGGATCGCGCTGAGCTCGAGGCCGAGATCAAGTTGCTGCGAGAGCAGAAGGAGGCGAGCATCGACGCCCGCGAGTTCGAGGCCGCGGCTGCCCTGCGCGACCGCCAGCGCAGCCTCGAAAGGCAGGGGCGCGAGCTCGAGTCCGCGTTCGCCGAGCACCACCTGGACCGCGCACTGATCGAACTGCGCGACCGGCTGCGGCTGCCTCCTGCCTAGCGCAGGAACTCGCTGAGCAGCGGCGCGAGGAGCTCCGGCACGTCGACCCGGGCGAAGTGCGACGTGCGCGGCAGCCAGTGGAACTCCGCGCCGGGCACGAGTTGTCGCAGCTCGTCGCCGACTTCGGCGAGATCGTCGGGTCTTGTCGCGAGTAGGCCAGCATCACGGCACGGGGAAGCCGGCGCCCGTGTCGCGGCGGCGTTCGAGCTCGCGCGTGAACGCGCGCAGCGTGCGCGGGTCGAGCGCGTCGGCGAGGTCGCGGACGAAGGACTGCGCGCCGTCGCGGGTCGCGAGCGGGTCGCCGTACTCGTGCGCCTGTGCGCCAGCCGCGGACACCGGGGCAGATCCTCGAAGGGCACCTGCTCGAAGGGCTCGCGCATGCCGTGCGTCGTACCCCGCGTCACCGCCCGTAGCCTTTCAGGGGCGGCGGCGCCCGGTGCAGCCTGGCGCGCAGGGTTCCCGCGAGACGGCTAGCGTGACCGTCGCCGATCTGATCATTTTGAAAGCGGGAACCTCGACCATGAGCAAGCGAAACGCCGGACGCAAGCCCGCCTCGCGCCAGGCCGCCGGGGGCTCCCAGGACGCGATCGCGACCTACGAGCCGCTGCTCGCCGACCGCGAGCGAACGCTCGGCGCCGACCACCCCAACACGCTGCTGACCCGCAACAACCTCGCCAACGCCTACCGCGACGCCGGGCGCACGCAGGACGCGATCACGATCCTCGAGCCGCTGCTCGCCGACCTCGTGCGGATCCTCGGCGACGAGCATCCGAACACGCTGCTGACCCGCAACAACCTCGCCAACGCCTACCGCGACGCCGGGCGCTCGAGCGACGCGGTCGGGATCTACGAACCGCTGCTCGCCGCGCGCGAGCGGATCGCCGGCGCCGAGCACCCCGACACGCTCGCCACCCGCGGCAACCTCGCGATCTCCTACCAGGCCGCCGGGCGCACCCAGGAGGCGATCGCGATCTTCGAGTCGCTGCTCGCCGGCCTCGAGCGCAGCCTCGGCGCCGAGCACCTCAGCACGCTGGGCACGCGCGGCAACCTCGCCAGCGCCTACCAGGCGGCCGGGCGCAGCCAGGATGCGATCGCGATCCTCGAGCCGCTGCTCGCCGACCACGGGCGCACCCTCGGCGCCGACCATCCCAGCATGCTCAGCACCCGCAGCAATCTCGCCAACGCGTACCTCGCGGCCGGGCGCACGAAGGACGCGATCGCAATCTACGAGGCGCTGCTAGCCGAGCGCGACCGGGTTCTCGGGCCCGAGCACCCGCGGACGCTCAACATCCGCGGCAACCTCGCGACGGCCTACCGCGACGCCGGGCGCAGCGACGACGCGCTCGCGATCCTCGAGCCGCTGCGCGACGACCTCGAACGCGTCCTGGGCGCCGAGCACCCCGACACGCTCGCCAGCCGCGGCAACCTCGCCAACGCCTACCAGGCCGCCGGCCGCACGAAGGACGCGATCGCGATCCTCGAGCCGCTGCTCGCCGACCTCGAACGCATCCTGGGCGGCGAGCATCCCGACACCCTTGCCAGCCGCGGCAACCTCGCCAACGCCTACCAGGCCGGCGGGCGGGCGAAGGACGCCATCGCGATCCTCGAGCCGCTGCTCGCCGACCTCGAGCGCATTCTCGGCACCGAGCACCCCGACACGCTCGCCAGCCTCGGCAACCTCGCCAACGCCTACCACGCCGCCAAGCGCGTCGAGGACGCGATCGAGATCTACGAGCCGCTGCTCGCCGATCACCGGCGGACCCTCGGCGCCGAGCATCCCAGCACGCTCAACACCCGCGCCAACCTCGCCAACGCCTACCAGGACGCCGCGCGCACGGACGACGCGATCGCGACCCTCGAGCCACTGCTCGCCGACCAGCGCCGGACGCTCGGAGCCGAGCACCCCAGCACGCTCAACACCGGCAACATCCTCGCCAGCGCCTACCAGGACGCCGGGCGCAACGACGACGCGATCGAAATCCTCGAACCGCTGCTGGCCGACCGCGAGCGAACGCTCGGCGCCGAGCACCCCAACACGCTGCGCACCCGCAACAACCTCGCGATCGTCCTCCAGGACGCCGGGCGCAACGACGACGCGATCGAAATCCTCGAACCGCTGCTCGGCGACCTCGAGCGGACCCTCGGCGCCGAGCATCCGGACACCGTCGGCTGCCGCAACAACCTCGCCAACGCCTATGCGGCGGCGGGACGCGCCGCGGACGCCGACCGCATCCTCGGCCGCCCCGAGCAGAGCAGCTTCGACACGGGCTCGCCGAAGCAGGGCCCCTCGGTCTTCGACGTGGGGTAGCGCTCAGTGCGGGCTGTAGCCGTGGAGCTGGTCGCCCTGCGCTCCGTGGATGCTGGCGTTGAAGGAGATGATGATCCGCTCCTTCTCGCCGTCATAGGGCAGTGCCTGATGGGCGAGCCAGGACGGAAACAGCAGCAGCCGGCCGGACAGCGGCTCGATGTCGAGGCTCGGCGGCTGCAGGTAGGCGTTGCCGATGTCGACGAAGGCGCCGCCGAGGTTGTTGAAATGCGGGCCGTAGAGCCGGGTCACGCCGTTGGCCGCGCCGTAGACCGGATGCTCCACGCGCTGGGCCGACTCGTCGATCTGGACGATGTACACGGCCGACCACGAGCAGTTGCCGTGTGTGTGCACGTCGTGAAAGGCGCCGTCGCGGCTGGTCTGAAACCACATGCCCTCGATGCCGACCTTCAGCTCCATCTCCTGTCCGCCCCAGGCCGCGGCGTTGGCGTGCTTCGCGGTCTCGCCGAGGCTGTTGACGAGAAACCGCACAAAGTCCTGCCACTCCGGCACCTTGACGCGGTGCAGCAGGTCGTCGTCGCTGGCGAAGAACGACCGCTCCTCCTCGCCGCGCTGCTTGCGCTGCGCCGCGCGGCCTTCCTCGAACGCCCGCACCAGCAGCGGGTTGAGCGTCGCGGCGTCGGCGTAGTGATGCAGCCCGATCGGGGTCGGCCACAGCCCGTGAAAACCGGCGGCGACCGTCATCGCTGCGCTCCTCGTCGTCCCATGTCGGGCGATCGTAGCGAAGCGCCTGCGGCGCCCCGGCGGCCGCAGGGCGGGTCCGCCCGGCGTAGGCTGACGACGTGAGCACCGCGTTCTTGTTGACGACGCTGATCGTCGTTGCGACGCCCGGCACCGGCGTCCTCTACACGCTGGCGGCCGGGCTCGCGCACGGTGCGCGCGCGTCGTCGCCGCGTTCGGCTGCACGCTCGGCGTCGTGCCGCACATGCTCGCGGCGATCACCGGTCTCGCGGCGCTGCTGCACACGAGCGCGCTCGCGTTCAGCGTCCTGAAGTACCTGGGCGTCGCCTACCTGCTCTACATGGCGTGGAACACGCTGACCGACCACAGCGCCCTCGCGGTCGAGGAGCGCGCGCCGCTTCCAGCCCGGAAGGTCATCGTCTCCGGCGTCCTGATCAACCTGCTCAACCCGAAGCTCACGCTGTTCTTCTTCGCCTTCCTGCCGCAGTTCGTGAGCGCGACCGAGGCCCATGCGTCGCTGCGGATGCTCGGGCTGAGCGGCGTCTTCATGCTCGTGACGTTCGCCGTCTTCGCGATCTACGGGGTGTTCGCCGCGGCGGTCCGCGATCAGGTCATCTCCCGTCCCCGGGTGCTGCTGTGGATGCGCCGGCTGTTCGGGGGCGCCTTCGTCGCCCTCGCGGGCCGGCTGGCGCTGGCTGAGCGCTGACGCCAAAACGCGAGTCGAGGCGTCCCGTGGCCTCGCTCACCCTGCGGTCAGCCTGATCGGGACGCTGCGCGGCCGCGCAGCTGCTCGGCGAGCACGTCGGCGTAGCGGCCCGCGGCCCCGGGATCGAGCGCGAGAAAGAGCTCGGGCTCGATCAGCTCGGCCTCCATCAGCAGCGGCCCGGCGGCGGTCGTGACGAGGTCGATGCGTGCGTAGCACGCCGCCGCGGGCAGCGCCTGCAGCACCGCGTCCGCAACGCCGCGCTCCGCCGCCGTGGCGACGTGCGGCTCGAGCGTCCCGCCGTGCTCCTCCTGCACGCGGAAGTCGCCGTCCGCCGGCCGCTTGCGCACGGCATGGCTGAGGACCCCGCCGAAGCACATGAGCGACACCTCCCCCGCCTCGACGTCCGGAAGGTACGGCTGGATCAGCGCGTCGCCCTCCACGAGCAGCACGGCGAGGTGCGCGGCGGCCTGCTCTGATGCGGCCGCGGCGCGAAGCGTCCCGCGCGCTCCGGCCGAGATCGCCGGCTTGATCACGACCTCGTCGCCGTGCGCGGCCAGCGCCGCCTCGCGGCCGGCGGCCGCGGTCCCGCGGGCGAGCAGCGACGTCGGCACGACGGGCACCCCCGCGGCCCCAAGCTCGACGAGATAGCCCTTGTACAGATTCCACGCGATCAGGTTCGGGTCGTTGACGAGCGTCGTGGCGGCGGCCGTCGCCCGTACCCAGGCGAGGAACTCCTCGTGGCGCTCGACGTAGTCCCACGGCGAGCAGACGACGACGAGCTCGGCCTGCGACCAGTCGACCGGCGCATCCCAGGCGACGACCTCCGCCGCCAGGCCGCGCGCGGCGAGCGCGGCGGCGAGCAGTTCGCACTGGCGGCCGGCGATCGCCGCGACGCGCCGGCTGGTCTGCCGATCGATCGATGCCGCGCCGGCGCCGATCGTCGCGAGCAGGATCTGTGCGCCGCCGGCGGCCGGCGCGGCGGTCACTCGGCCGAGGCGACGGCGAGCCGGGCGCCGAGGGTCTCGAGCACCGGCTTGAGCGGGGTGAAGCACATGCGCGCGCTCTCGCCGACGACGAGCGTCACGATCCCGACCGCGCGGACGCGACCGTCCGCGCCCGGCGCCGTGTAGACCGGGCCGCCGCTGTCGCCGCTGCGCGCGCGGATCGTCGTGCAGCGCACGATCACGCCGGAGAACGCGCTGATCAGGCGCTCGGCGCGGCGGGCCCGGCTGCCGGCGATCGAGCCGCAGCGGTCGACGCCGCTCGTCCGGCCGGTGAAGCAGACGGCGCGGCCCGCCGTCGGGTCTGCGACGCCGGCGACGCTCCAGGGCGGCCGCGAGACGCCGCGGTCGACGACCGGCACCGCCGTGCGGCCGGCGCCGGACGGCACGGGCACGACGAGCGCGTCGAGTGGCTTGCTGCGCGTGACGATCCGCTGCACGCGCCCGAGGATGATCCCCGGCTGCGGCGAACGGCGCAGCCCGACGTTGCGCCGGTGCACCGTGCGGTCGCTGCGCAGGCCGCCACAGTGCGCGGCGCTCAGCCCGCCCAGCGAGCCGCTGCGCACGCGCACGAGAAACGCCGACGTGCACAGCGCGGCGCCCTTCGGAACCGGCCTGCCACCGACGAGGCGGTTGCGGGCGAAGATCAGCTCGCGCCCGGCCTGCCAGCCGTCGAGGTCGGGCGCCGCTCCGGAGCGGCGGATGCGCAGCACGGCGCGGCCGCGGACGGCGACGACGTCGTGGGCGCCGCCGCCGGACGTCGAGCGTGCGCGTAGCGGCGTCCACCCGAGCGCCGTCAGCGCGCTCGCCTCGCCCGCGACCGGAAAGGTCGCCACTTGGGTGGCGACGGCCTGCGCCTCCGCGCACGGCGCGGCCACGACCTCGACGAGGCTCGTGCCCCCGGTGGCGGCGCAGGCCGTGTACCTGTAGCTGTCGATGCCCGACTGCGCCTGAGCGGGGGCGGCGAAGAGCGCCAGGACGGCGACGATGAGAAGTGGGGCTGCGCGCATGCGGCCGCCGATCGTGGCAGACCGCCCCGGCCGGGGCGCCGCCCCGGCGGCTGCGGCGCTACCGTCGCGGGTCGTCCATGCGCCTGGCGATCATCAGCGACACCCACCTGCCGCGCGGCGCGCGCACGATCCCGGAGGCCTGCCTGCAGCAGTGCCGCGAGGCCGATGTGATCCTGCATGCCGGCGACCTCGCCGGCATACCGGTGCTCGAGCTGCTGTGCTCGCTCGGGCCGCCGCTGCACGCGATCCACGGCAACGTCGACAGCGCCGCGGTCCGCGCCGTGCTTCCCGGCCGGCTGGAGATCGAGCTCGACGGCGTCCGCATCGGCATGATCCACGCGCCCGGGCCTGCGAAGGGCCGCCTGGACGCCCTGCGCGGGAAGTTCCCGCGCTGCGACGCGGTCGTCTTCGGCCACACGCACATGCCCGAGCACGCCGAGCGCGAGGGCTTTCAGATCTTCAACCCCGGCTCGCCGACGGAGCGCCGCCGCGCGCCCGCGCACACGCTCGGGAGCGCCTCGATCGACGGCGGGCGGATCGTCTTCGAGCTGCACGTCGTGCGATAGCGTCGGCATCGTGCCCGACGCCGATGCGCAGCCCAGCGTCCGCGTGCGCGGTGGCTCCGGGCCGCTGCAGACGCTCGTCGAGCTCGCCTGTCTGCGCGCGCTGGAGGGGCTGGACTACCCGGCGTCGCTGCAGGTCACGATCAAGCGCGAGCCCAAGAGCGACGACGATGCCGGCGCGCGGATCGGCGCCGACGGCGCGATGTTCGTCAACCTCGGCCTCGCCAAGCACGGCGAGCCGCTGCTCGGCTGGGTCGTCTGCGAGGAGATCGCCCATCACTACTTCGCCGCCGAGCACGGCGTGCACGCGAGCGGCGAGTTCGTCGAGGTCATCCTGCACGAGCTGTTCGCAACCTGGTTTCAGATCCGCGCGAACATCATCGCCGGGCGGATGGCGTTTGGAGACCTGATGACCGCGCCCGTGCCGCTCGGGCCGCCGAGCGCCGAGCTCGGGCAGCATCTGGGCAAGCAGATCGCCGGCACCGTCAGCGGCAGCGCGGCCAACGCCGCGCACCTCGAGGCGTGGTTTGCCGATCCGCAGGCCGACGAGCTGGCGCAGGAGTTCGCGCGGGCGCTGCTTGGGTCCGTGCCCTACGGCGAGAGCCCGCGCGACGTCGCCGAGTCCCTGCGGGCGATCTACGACCAGATTCTGGCCGGCGCCGAGGACTGACCGCCGGGAGCTACTCGGTGCCGGCGCGCTCGTCGACGACGTCGACCGAGACGATCCCCGAGGGCTCGCAGCCGAACGGCAGCAGCAGCTGACCCTCCGCCCACCACCAGCTCTGGGATTCGACGACGGCGGCGTCCGGAACGTCGATCTCGAAGATCACGATGCCGTCCGCTCCACGCGACAGCCCACGGGTCTTGGCCCACTGCACCGCGAGGTCGCGCGTGCTCGCGACGTAGGAGTTCGACCGCAGCCCCTCGCGCTCGATGCCCTCCTGATTCTCGATGGTTGTTCCGTGGAAGACGATCACGCTGCGACCCTACCCCGTTTCTGCGCGGATCCCGAGATCGCGGATCACCGCGCAAGGCCGGTTCAGGCGGCGCGGCGCAGCTGCATCGGCACGGTCACGATCGACCGCGATACGAGCTCGACCCGGACGTCGTCGTCCACGCACACCCGCAGAAAGTACGAGGCGTTCAGCGCGTTCGTGAAGGCCTGGCGCAGCAGCGCCACGGCGCGCGCGTCGTCGAGGCCGTTCTCGCGCTCCGCGAGGTGCAGCGCGAGGCTGTAGCGCGCGACGCCCTCCTGCGGCGTGCTGCGCGCGATCGATCCGAGCTCGACGTCGCCCACCGCGACCGCGTCAAAACGCCCCGCGTTGTGCGCCAGCGCGAACTCCGCGCGCAGCAGGTCGATCGCCTGTCGGTCGTCGAGGCTGCTGTGGCGCTCGAGCATCTCGAGCTGCAAGGCGTAGCGGATGGTGTCTCGTTCCATGGTGATGAAGTCCCGGTTTGTGGCGTGTGGGTGTTCGGGGGTCGGCCCGCGGCTTCCGGCGGCGGTCTGTGGTTAACGCGCGGCCGTGGCAATCGGATCGCAACCGTCGCATTCGCTGCCGACGCTGCCGTGACCTGCCCGCGCGCTGTCCCGGCGCGAAGCTCGGCGGCGCTCGTCGGACGAGGCCCGTGTGCCGTGCTCCCCATCGAGGCTAGCGACGTTCGATCGCTGCACCGGCGGGCCCGCTTGACAGGTGGCCTGGCCGCCGCCACGATCAGCGCGTGCCCATCTATGACTACGCCTGCGTCGCGTGCGAAGAGCGCTTCGACGATCTGCTGCGCTTCGATGCACCGCCACCAGCCTGCCCGTCGTGCGGCTCCTCCGAGACCGAGCGACTGCTGTCGACATTTCTGGTGCCCAACTCGGCTGCCGGTCAGCGCCGCTTCGTCCGCGACGGCGCCACCGCGATGGCGGCCATGGGCTGCTGCGGCGGCGGCGGCTGCGGCACGCACGCCGGCTGACGCGCCCGCCTGAGGTGCCGACCGAGCTCGAGCCGCGGGGCGCGGTCGAGTCCGCGCGCGAGCGCCACGACGCGCTGCGGCGCGAACACGGCGAGCTGCACCCCGAGGCGCTCGCCGCCGCCGCCGCGGTGGCGATGGCGCAGCTCGCCGCGGGCGACGGCGCGGCGGGCGTCGCGCTGCTGCGCGGCCTGACCGAGCAGGCGACCGCGCAGCTCGGCGACGAGAGCGAGGCGACCGGCATCGCCTGTGCGCTGCTGGCCGAGGCGCTGCGCCACAGCGGCGCTCCGGAGGCCGAGCAGCTGTCGTGCCTGACCGACGCGATCAAGGCCTTCTCCGCATCGGTCGGCCCCGCCGACCGGCACACGACGAGCGCGTTCGCCGCGCTCGCGCATGTCGCGCTCAACGCGCAGGCGGTCGAGGTCGCCGTCACCGCCGGGATGCAGGCGCTGGGCGGGCTGCAGACGCGCGGCGAGGGCGAGGGCCCCGAGGCCGGCGAGATCTACGCGACGCTCGCGATGGCGGCCGCGGCGCGACGGTCGCCGGCCGCGCTCGGCGCCGCGGAGCGTGCGTACACGCTGACCGCCGGCCTGCCCAACGCCGACCCCGCCCGCAAGCGTGCTCGCACCGCATGGGGCGCGCTGGGTTCGCCGCGCCGCCTCGAGGTCACCGGCGAGCTGGCCGTGATCACCTTCGGCTCGCCCCCGTCGCTGGTCGTCGAGTATGCGCACGTCGCCGGCGACGGCGCCGCCGACCAGCACAACCAGGGCCTCGGACCCGACGTCGCGCGCGCGTTTCGCGGGGCGATCGCGACTGCGCCGTTCTCGTGGCGTGCGTCCGCGGGCGGCTTCGAGGTCGCAAGCCGCTCCGGCGGTGGCGCGGTCCTGCGCTTTCTCGCCACGCGCGAGGGCGCCGACACCGTCGAGCTGCTGCTCGACGCTGCGGGCCTCGACGCGCTGCGCGGCGCGGTCGCCGACGCGCTCGGCGGCGCGGTCGCGGCAGCCGAGCCCGGGCGCAACGAGCCCTGCCCGTGCGGCTCGGGCGCGAAGTACAAGAAGTGCTGCGGGAGCTGACCGCCACATGGTCGAGGTCACGCACTTCTCCGACCCCGGCTGCCCGTGGGCCTACTCCGCGTCGCCGGCGCTGACGGCGCTGCGCTGGCGTTATGGCGACGGGTTGCGCTGGACGCTCGTGATGATCGGCCTCGCGGAGGACGCTTCGCTCTACGAGCGGCGCGGCTACACGCCGCTGCGAGGCGCGATCGGCTACACGACGTTCCGGCGCTTCGGCATGCCGTTTCAGGTCACGCCGAAGGCGAGCATGAGCGCGACGTCGCCGGCCTGCCGGGCCGTCGTCGCCACGCGACTCGCCGCACCCGAGCTCGAGGACGCGGCCTTCCGCGCACTGCAGTTCGCGCAGTTCACGACGACCGGCGTGTTCGACGATCCCGAGCTGCTGCGCTCGGCGCTGCGCGGCGTGAGCGGCCTGGATGCCGACGCGATCGTCGCGGCGATCGGCAGCGACGCCGTGCTCGCCGCCTACGAGGCCGATCGGGCCCACGCGCGCACGGCCGCCGGCTCGCCGACGGAGTTTCAGGATCGCGCCGCCAACAGCGACGGCGCCGTGCGCTACACGGCTCCGTCGCTGGTCTTCACGGCAACCGGCGGGCGCAGCCTCGAGGCCGGCGGATTTCAGCCGCTCGAGGCCTACGACGTGCTGATCGCGAACCTCGACACGTCGCTGGAGCGGCGCCCCGCGGCGCAGGATCCCGTCGAGGTCCTGGACGCCTTCGAGTCTCCCCTGGCGACCGCGGAGGTTGCGGCCGTCATGGCCGAGCACCTCACCGCGCCCGACCTCGAGAAGACCGAGCACGCGCTGATCACCGCGACCGCCGAGGGGCGCGCCGCACACCACCCGACCGGCGACGGCGCGCTGTGGTCGGCGGCCGTCTGAGGCCGGCAGGCGCCTGGCGCTGACCACCGCAGCTGAGGGGTGGGTGGAGTTGCGTGTCCTCAG
>Ga0136633_1001972_pt1 | contig 14612 bp, 16 predicted proteins | sample AntDrymeUQ832206_2_FD_105494 | JGI IMG/M metagenome (GOLD analysis project Ga0136633, IMG submission 105494) | Polar desert sand microbial communities from Dry Valleys, Antarctica - metaG UQ83 (22.06) | ecosystem: Environmental > Terrestrial > Soil > Desert | place: Antarctica: Dry Valley... | reverse complement strand
CTTGATCCGGGTGTCGTGCACCTGATGCAGGTGCTCGCCGACCCGGAAGCAGGTGAAGACGTCGAGGTTGCGCGTCGTGCCGTCGCTCTGCGCGAGGAACAACGCGAGGAACCCACCGTTCTCGCGGCGCACCCGCCATTTGTGGGAGCGCAGGTGCCTCTCGATGGCGTACGACTCCAACAACACGTCGGCCGGATGCGTGTGCTCACTCAGGTAGCCCAGGTCGACGTCGACGTCGTGGCCGATCAGCCCGCCTTCACGCACGGCGCCGAGCAGGCTTCCGTAACTCAGGAACGACGGCACCCCGCACTCGTCGCGGAGGACCGCGAGGACCTCCTCGACCTGGTCGAGGTAACCCTCGATGGCGCTGCGATCGGTCGTGTCGAAGGGGTGGTTGAGCTTGCCCCATTTGGTCAGCGCCAGCGGCCGACCCTTTGCGTCGACGACCTGAACCCGCTCAGTGCTGGTGCCGAATGAGACGCCCTGGCTGAGCAGCACCTCCCCTGACGCGTGGTCGCGGATCTGCACCTCGGCGAGACCATCGAGATGCGGCCGTAGCGCGGGGGGCCAGCTGATGGTGCGCGATGACGTGAGGCCCGAACCTGCGGCATCGGCGGCGACCGACCAGATCCGTCGGCCGTCGAAGAAGACGTCGACGACGGAGTCGCAGTCTTCGGGTAGCCGAACCCCATCGGTGTCGACCCCGGCCTCTCGGCGAACGAGACTCACGGTGCTGGCGCCTCCCACACGTCGGTGCGGTTCATGCCTGCTGCGCGGCCCTTGGTCGAGATCACCAGCGCCATCTTGCGTGAGGCCTCGTCGATCATCTCGTCACCGAGCATTACCGCACCCAGAGCGCCACCCTTCGCCGACGTGAAGTGGTCGTAGGCATCGAGGATGTTCTCGGCGTGGTCGTAGTCGGACTGCAGCGGCGAGTACACCTCATTGGCGGCGCCGACCTGGTCCGGGTGCAGCACCCACTTGCCGTCGAAGCCCAGAGCCGCGGAACGGCCGGCCACGCGCTTGAACCCGTCCAGGTCACGCACCTGTAGGTAGGGGCCGTCGATGGCTTGTTTGTCGTGAGCACGTGCGGCCATCAGGATCCGCATCAAGATGTAGTGGTAGGCGTCGCCCACGTCGTACCCCGGAGGCTGCTCACCGACGACGAGGCTCTTCATGTTGATCGAGGCCATAAAGTCAGCCGGGCCGAAGATAATGGCCTCCACGCGCGGTGACGCGGTGGCAATGGCGTCGACGTTGATCAGGCCGAGCGCATTCTCGATCTGCGCCTCGATCCCGATTCGTCCGACCTCGTAGCCCATCGTGGTCTCGATCTGGGTGAGCAGCGTGTCGAGCGCCATCACCTGGTCGGCGGTCTGCACCTTGGGCAACATGATCGCGTCCAGGTTCGCGCCGGCACCCTCGACGACCTCGATCACGTCCTTGTAGGTCCACTGCGTCGTCCAGTCGTTCACGCGCACCACGCGCAACTTGCTGCCCCAGTCGCCGTTGTTCAGGGCGTCGACGATCTTCGTGCGGGCCTCCGGCTTGGCCAGCGGCGCGACCGAGTCCTCGATGTCGAGGAAGACCTGGTCGGCGTCAATGCCCTGGGCCTTCTCGAGGAATCGTGAGTTGGAGCCGGGAACGGCCATGCAGGAACGGCGTGCGCGAAGCGCGTCAGACATCGTGGGGTCCTCTTCTGGGCAGATGCTTCGGGGCAAGACAGAGACTGTGGGGGAGCGTACTCCGGGGGTCAGTCGACCGGTGGTTGCAGGCTGGGCTCGGCATGCGGCGCACGGTTGTTGAGGATCACGCACGCCATCCCGCACAGGATCAACAGAAGACCTGCCATTGCCTCTACCGGCGGCCTCTGGTCGAGGAACCAGGCCGCCAGCAAAGCCGCGCCTGGCACCTCGAGCAGCAGTGCCAGCGAGACCACCACCGGGCCGGTGCTCGCGAGCAGGTGGTTGAACACCGAGTGCCCCATCAGCTGGGCGGTCAGTGTCACCAGAACGAGCAGACCCCACTGCTTCGGGTCGTACCCCCACAGCGACTGCCCCGACACGACACACGCTCCGAGGAGCAGACTCGCGCAGGTTCCGTAACAGACGAACGTGTACGCCGTCGTACTCACGGACTGCCTGGCCTTGGACCCAACCAGCATGTACGCCGCCGCGGCGATCCCTCCGACGAGGGCGAGGAGATCACCGACCAAAGCCTGCGTGGACAGGGTGAAGTCGACTCCGGAAACGACCAGGACCCCGGCGAACGAGACAGCCAGCCCGACCGTCACGCCGACGTTGAACCGCTCGCCGCGCAACAGTTGCCAGGCCACGACCCACGCGATCTGGAGACAGACGATCGCGGTCGCCGACGCCACCGAGGTCAGCGTCAGCGCCGTGACCCAGGTGCCGAAATGGATCGCGAGGGCCAGCCCCGACCCCGCGATCAGCGCGACCTGCCGGCCTCCGAGACTGGCGAGTTCCTCACGGCGACCGGTGACGGCGTGCGGCGCGAGCACCACCGTGGCGAGTGCGTTGCGCCAGAACGCGATTGCCAGTGGCGGCACGACCATCGCTGCCATCAGCGGTCCGGACAACGAGACCGCGGCGACGGCGACAGCCATCAGGAGAAGTGTGCGCACCGCAGCATTCTGCTTGACCCTGCGCCCGCAGTCGCACACGTGTGCCGTTGCGGGCGGTGCGTCAGGCGCGGCCTGGGAAGAACGGGCGCCAGTCCTCCGACACGTTGCGCGGCACGGCTGAGCTGCCGCGATTCACCAGCGCCTTGCGAATGCGTTCGATCGTCCGCCCCGGCTCCTGGTAGATGCCCTTTGCCGTCACGACGATGATGCGCCATTCGCCGTCGTCGAACACCTCGCGTCGTTCGAGGTCGCGATTCCATTGGCGAATGTCCTCGGCATGCTGGCGACCGTCGTACTCCACGATCAGTTTGAGAGCCGGCCACGACAAGTCGAGGCGGATGACTACCCGGCCGTGCTCGTTTCGGATCTTGTGGTTGACCTGCGGCTCCGGCAACCCTGCCAGAACGATCAGCATCCGCAGCCGCGTCTCCATTGGGGAATCGACCCCCGCACGTACGAAGGCTGCAGCCGTTCTTGCGGCGACGGCGGGCTGGTCCTTGCTCTTCTCGCACTCCTCGACAAGGCGGCTTGACGGAATCTTGAACATCTTCAGCATCGCGTCTCCGACCACCACCAAGTCCACCAGCGATAGCACGGAAGCAAGTTCGACGAACATCCGGAACGGGCCCGAAATCCGCACACCCCGGTAGGTCACGACATGCGCCGCGGGGCCCGGAACGCGGCTGGCGACGTGGGTGATGATGCCGGGACGGTTGCGCCGGTCACGCTGATCGAACACGGTGACGTGTTCGTCGGGCAGGTCGGGAACAGGCAGTCGCAGCACGCGGGCAGCGCTGATATGGCTCGCGAAGGCAGTGGGCGGGTGAATCGTCAGGGCCGCCTGAGTCCTGATGAACGGTGAGACTTCCACCGACCGCAGGATGTGGACGCCGCGGAAGATCCGCCGAAAGCGCGAGCCGCGGAGGAGTTCTGGGTCCAGTCCGGCCTTCATCGCATCCGCGCGGGTGAACGGCCGTCGGAGATCGAGGTCGGTGAGTTCAGCGAGGGAACCTGTCATGCGGGGACTGTGCCAAAGATCAGCGAACCGCCGCAGAAGTTATCCACAGGGATCGCGGCCAGCACATCAACGGACGAGATCAGCAACGTGTGGCAGGCTCGACCTCGTGACTGAACCTCCATCCGGCGAAGTGTTCACTGCCGCGCTGATCCGGGAGCTGAGCAAGAAGACGAGCGTGTGCTGGCTGCGGTACGACGGTGTGGAGCATGCCGCGTGGCACATCTGGCTCGATGACGCTGTCTATGTCGTGTCCGGTGGGAACGAGCAGCCGCTTCCCGAGATCGAGGACGTCAGCAGCATCGAGGTCGTGATGCGCAGCAAGGACAACGGCGGTCGGCTCATCACGTGGGTCGGTGACGTGAGCGTCGTACACCCCACCGACGAGCTGTGGGGACCAGTGACCCGAGCACTTGTCTCGGCCCGGCTGAACCTCGAGGACCTCGCGACCGCCGCTGCCGAGTGGGCCGAACATAGCGTGATCAGCCGGATCGCACCGACCGACCAACTCGTGGAGTCCCCGGGATCGCTCAGCGACGATGCTCACCTGGCTACTCCGAAGGCAACCGAGGCCACGACTCGAGGGCCGTTGCCGAAGGTGTTCCACCGACGGAACACGCGCCGACCGAAGCTGAGCTGACCGCTAAGCCCGCTAACGTATTCAGGTGTGAGCACTTCGCCGAAACGAGTCTTCGCCGCACGTCTGGCGGGTCTGCCGGTCTTCGACCCGGCAGGCGACCAAGTGGGGAAGTTGCGCGACCTCGTCGTCGCATTGCGCACCGGAGTCGAGCACCCCCGCGTGCTCGGACTGGTCGTCGAGGTCTTCGGCCGTCGTCGGATCTTCCTGCCGATGACGCGCGTCACCAACATGGACACCGGCCAGATCATCACCACCGGTCTGGTCAACATGCGAAGGTTCGAGCAGCGCCCCACCGAGACACTCGTCTTCGGCCAGATGCTCGACCGCAAGGTGACGTTGAAGGACTCCCCCGTCACGGGGACCGTGTACGACCTCGCCATGGAACAGGCGCGTAGCCGCGACTGGGTGCTGAGCAGGGTAGCCGTGCAGGAGGGGTCGAAGCGGTTCGGCCGCAAGGGCCAGACCCACGTGGTCGACTGGCGCGACGTCGAGGGCCTTGGCCTTCCCGAGGCGGACCAGGGGGCCACCCACCTGTTGGCGGCGCTCGAAGAGATGCGCCCGGCGGACCTGGCCAACGTCATCCACGAACTCCCCGCCAAACGGCGAAGCGAGATCGCTGCCGCCCTGGACGACGAACGTCTGGCCAGCATGCTCGAGGAGCTCCCCGAAGAGGACCAGGTGCAGATCCTGGGTGACCTTGACCACGAACGGGCTGCGGACATCCTCGAGGAGATGTCCGCCGACGACGCGGCGGACCTGATCGCTGAGCTTCCACCCGAGATGGCCGAGAAGTTGCTCGCGCTGATGGAGCCCGACGAGGCGAAAGACGTACGCCGGCTGCTCACCTACGAGGAGCGCACGGCTGGCGGCATGATGACGCCCGAACCGGTGATCCTGCCCCCAGACGCGACCGTCGCCGAGGCACTGGCTCGGGTGCGCGACGTCGAGCTCACGGCCTCGCTGGCGGTGATGGTCTACGTGTGCCGGGCACCACTCGAACCACCGACGGGTCGGCTTCTCGGGGTGGCCCACATCCAACGCCTGCTTCGTGAACCGCCCTCGACGCTGCTCGGTGCCGTGCTCGACAGCGACATGGAGTCGCTGCGTGTTACGTCGACTCTGGAGGATGTGGCGAGCCACCTCGCGACGTACAACTTGGTGGCCGCGCCCGTGGTGGACGACGACGGTCGACTGCTCGGTGCGGTCACCGTGGACGACCTGCTGGACCATCTGCTGCCGGAGAACTGGCGCGACCGTCCCACACGTCCTGAGGCGAAACCTGCCGAGGTGAAACGTGGCTAGGCCAGGCAGGAAGTCCTCGAGCAGGGCCCGCCTCGACGTCCCCTTGGACACCCGCCGCAAGCTCGTTCCGCGACCCACCTACGACGCCGATGCGTTCGGCAGCTTCGCCGAGCGGTTCGCGAGGTTCATGGGCACCGCGAAGTTCCTGATCTACATGAGCCTGTTCGTGGCGATCTGGTTGTTGTGGAACTGGCTCGCCCCTGACGACATGCAATGGGACTTCTACCCGTTCGTTTTCCTGACGTTGATGCTGAGCCTCCAGGCGTCGTACGCCGCTCCGCTGATCCTGCTCGCACAGAACCGGCAGGAGTTGCGCGACCGGGTGGTCGTCGAGCAGGACCGCCAGTCGAACGCCCGGGGGCGCGCCGACATGGAGTTTCTGGCCCGCGAGGTGGCGTCGCTGCGGATGGCGGTCGGCGAGGTCGCGACCCGCGACTACGTGCGCTCGGAACTGCGTGCGCTGTTGAGCGAGCTCGACGAACGGGCAAGGGCGGAGAATAACGCGCCCGTTGGTGACGAAGGCCATTCGGACCAGCGATAACAGTTTGTCTTACCGGCACGTAGTCTTGACGACATGACATCCCCCGTTCTGGAGTTGATTCAGGCTGCGCTCGCCACCGTCAACGACCCCGAGATCCGTCGCCCGATCACCGAGCTCGGAATGGTCGACTCAGTCGAGATCGACGAGGCCGGCAAAGTGGCGGTCACGGTGCTGCTCACCGTGTCCGGATGTCCGCTGAAAGACACGATCACGCGGGACGTGACGGGCGCCGTCGAGCAGGTTCCCGGCGTCACTTCGGTCGACCTCACGCTGGGTGTGATGACCCCCGAGCAGCGGGCCGGTCTCCAGGAGGTGCTCCGTGGTGGTCAGACGCAGAAGGAGATCTTGTTCTCGCGTCCCGACTCGTTGACCAAGGTCTTCGCGATCGCCAGCGGCAAGGGTGGGGTCGGCAAGTCCACGGTCACCGTCAACCTCGCGGTCGCGATGGCCGCCCAGGGCATGAAGGTCGGCATCGTCGACGCCGACATCTACGGCCACTCAGTCCCGTCCATGCTCGGTGTCGCTGACGTTCGGCCGACCCAGGTCGAGGACATGATCATGCCCGTTCCCACCACCGGGGGGATCTCGGTGATCAGCATCGGCATGCTCAAGCCACGTCGCGACCAGGTCGTCGCTTGGCGAGGGCCGATGCTGGACCGGGCCCTCGTGCAGATGCTCAGCGACGTCTACTGGGGCGACCTTGATGCGCTCCTGCTGGACCTGCCGCCCGGCACCGGTGACATCGCGATCTCGCTCGGGCAGCACCTGCCCAACGCAGAGGTCGTGGTGGTCACCACGCCGCAAGAGGCCGCAGCCGAAGTCGCCGAGCGCGCAGGAACGATGGCCTCGATGATGAACCAGCGCGTTGTCGGCGTCATCGAGAACATGTCGTTCCTCCCCTGCCCGCACTGCGGTACCGAGCACCGGCTCGAGGTCTTCGGGTCCGGCGGTGGCGCGCGGGTCGCATCGACGCTGTCGAAGAGATTCGGGTACGACGTCCCTGTGCTCGGCGAGATCCCCATCGACCTCGAGCTGCGCGAAGGTGGCGACAGCGGCAAGCCGATCGTCGAGCTGGCACCGGAGTCCGTCGCCGCCAAGGAGCTGAGCAAGATCGCCGCCGTCCTCTCGGGTCGGGGACGCGGTTTGGCTGGAATGCAGCTCGGGCTCACGCCAGCCGGTAGATTCTGACCTGTGTTCGGAGTCGGTCTGCCAGAGTTCGTGGTGATCTTCATGGTCGCCGTCGTGGTCTTCGGACCGGACCGGCTCCCCGACTTCGCCCGGCAGGCGGGTCGATTCCTGCGCCAGGTCAAGAACTTCACTGAGGCCGCGCGCGACGACCTCCGCAACGAGCTCGGGCCCGAGTTTGCCGACCTCGACATCGCGGACCTCGATCCTCGCAAGGCGGTGCGCAAGCACATCCTCGAGGCGATGGAGGATGACGACCCCGCGGAGACGGTCCCAATCAGACCAGGACAGCGTCCTCTGAAGTCCGGGGAACAGCCGCCGTACGACAGTGACGCGACCTAGCTAGGCTCAGCCGACCTTCGCGTCCAGCTTGATCCGGACGGTGATGTTCGAACCGTTGCGTCTCACCTTCAGCGCCACCGTCTCGCCCGGCTGGTGGGCACGGATGGCAACGATCAGGCCGATCCCGTCCGTGACTGCGACATCATCGACGGCGAACACGATGTCACCCTTCTCGAGACCCGCGTCGTCGGCCGGCGTACCCGGGGGAACCTCGACGACCTCGGCTCCGTTGCCCTGCGTGCCGGTGTTCACGTTGGCACCGATGACGGGGTATTTCGCCTCGCCGGTATCCAGAATCTGCGCCGCGGTGATCTTGACCTGTTCCATCGGGATCGCGAACCCGACGCCGATGTTGCCCGAGGCGCTGACCGGGCCACCCGCGGTGGCGATCGCGGAGTTGACGCCGACGACCTCACCACGCAGGTTCACCAGCGGGCCGCCGGAGTTGCCGGGGTTGATCGCGGCATCGGTCTGGACCGCGTTGATGTACGACGCGTCGTCCTCGCCGCCTGTGGTGACCGGACGGTCGAGCGCACTGACGATCCCCGATGTCACCGTGCTGTTCAGGCCGAGTGGCGACCCGAGGGCCACCACGGTCTCCCCGACGTTCATCGACTTCGACGAACCGAGGGCGACCGGGGGGAGATCACCGGCGTCCTCAACCTCGAGCACCGCGATGTCGTACACCGGACTGCGACCGACGATCTTGGCTGCGTGGGTACGACCTTCGTGGTCGATGACCGAGATCTCACCATTGGCCGCAGCACCTGCGACCACATGGTTGTTGGTGATGACGTGGCCCGAGCTGTCGAGCACGAAGCCCGAACCGGTGGCACCGCCTTGTCCCCCGGCCCCGTTCCGCGCCGAGATCTGCACCGTGCTCGGGAGCAGTTGCTGGGCGACCGCCGCGACGCTGCCCTTTTCGGGGGCGAGCGCCGCCGGGGCATTGTCGTCGGTCTGAAGCACGCTGCCGGTCGACCCGTCGTTCATCGAGGACGAAACTGCTACACCGCCAAGTGTCCCGCCGACCAACCCGACGACCAGCGCGGTGGCCACGACCGCAGGCCACAGCCAGCCGGGGATCTTCGTGGCCTGCTGTGGCGGCTGGTAGTAGCCGTACGAGGTCGTTGGGTCGTACGGCGGCCCGGAACGGACCTGTCCCAGGGGCGCGGTGTCCTCGTCCGCCTCGTCGGGACGGGGCGATTCGTCAGGTCGACGGCCTTCGTTGTAGTCGCTCACGGACCCATTTTGTCCTACCCCCCAAACCGGGGCGGACACCGGCGCGCAAACAACGCCCACCGGCACACCCCGACCGGTAGAGTCCCGCCCAAATGACCGTCCGAACGAGGAGGCCACCATCGCCACGGGACTCAAGCCCGCAAGTTGGACCTATGCGGAACAGTTCGTCATCGAGGACGACGTCCTTGCTGCAGCGCGCAGCCGCGCCACCGAGGTGGGAGTCGTTCCCATCGGCTCCGGCGGCGGATCTGCTCTGCGGTTTCTCGCCGCGATCATCGAGGCCCGAGCGGTTGTCGAGATCGGCACGGGCACCGGTGTCTCAGGGTTGTGGCTGCTGCGAGGCATGCGCTCCGACGGCGTACTCACCACCGTCGATACCGAAGCCGAGCACCAGCGGTTGGCCAAGCAGTCGTTCACCGAGGACGGCATTGCGCCGCAACGCTTCCGGCTGATTCCCGGCGCTGCTCTCGATGTGCTGCCCCGTCTCACCGACGGTCACTACGACCTCGTTTTCTGTGACGGCGACAAGCATGAGTACGGCGACTACCTCAAGGAGGCTTTGCGGCTGCTGCGCCCCGGTGGGCTCGTAGCGTTCGACAACGCCCTCTGGCACGACCGGGTCGCCGACCCCGCGCAACGCGACCCTGAGACCGTCGCGATTCGCGAGCTCGGCAAGACCGTCCGTGATCACGACATGCTGCTGCCTGCGCTGTTGCCCGTCGGGGACGGCCTGCTGGTGGCCAAGAAGGTCTGGACCCCCGAGTCCTAACCCGTTGAGGTGGGCAGCCAAAAGCGGAGCTTGCCTTCGCGGGTGTCCTCGTAGACACCGCCGTTCTTCTCGATCGTGCGACGCGAACCATCGTTGTCGGGGTCGCACGTGACGAGCGCCGGGTCGATGCCAAGCCCCGCGCATACCGGCAGCATCATGCCGAGCGCCTGGCTGGCAAAGCCACGGCGACGAGCCGAAGGGCGTACCGAGTAACCGATGTGACCGCCCCAATTGAACAGGAGCTCGGTGAGCTCGTGACGCAGCGAGATCCTGCCCAGATACTCCTCCCCATCGGTCATCCACAACTCTGTGCATGGAACGTACGCCGCTGGGCGGGGACTCGCCTCGAACCGCTGGCCGGCGATAAACGATGCGAAGTCGGCAAAGACATCCGGCGACTCAACCGACTCCCTGGTGTACGCCCTCCCAGGAAAGGAATCGTCGGGCGGCCAGGAGAACAGGTTGGCATGACGCTCCTCCCCTGCCGCGATGAATTCGTCGGCGGCGGCGAGGTACGACAGGTGAAACCTTGCGTGCGGAGTCACGAGTTCGAACATGGCGGATCTCAATCGGCGGATGGGGTGGCGCGGAAGCCCGCAGCGCCTTCTGCGACGGCGATGATCTCGCACGGCTCGATCAGCACGGGCGGGGACCCGACGATCTGCGAACCGGGCGACTCCGCGGCCGATGCGGTGAACTCCTCCTGGAACGCCTCCCGTGCCGCGGACGTCTCGAAGACGTAGCAGCCCTCGAACCACTCACCGGTCCGGGTGCGCCACGTCTTGAACCGCAGCCCCGCCTTGCCGCTGAACCGCGCGTGCGAAGTCTCCTCGACATAGGCGGCCAGCGCCTGATCGACACCCTCGGGCGCGTGCTCGAGGGACCAGCGGACCGTCAGACCGTGCATGTCGATGTCTCCTTACGTTGCTACGCCGGCGAGAGGGTCGGCCAACTCGAGCCAGTGCAACAAGGCCCTCGCCCCGAACCCGGTGGCGCCCTCGGTCCACTCGTTGGAGTCGACGGGCGAGTCCCCCACAGAAGCAATGTCGAGGTGCGCCCATGGCACGGATCCAGTGAACTGCTGGAGGAACAGAGCCGCGATGATCGCCCCAGGTCCAGCCGAGGCATTGTCCGCGTCGGCCACCTTCGAGTCGAGCCGCTCCTCGTAGTCCTGCACCAGCGGCATCCGCCACAGTGGCTCGCCCGCCGCGGCGCCGGCGATCCGGATCAGTTCCGCGAGCGCGTCGTCATTGGCGAAGATGCCGCCCGTTCCTTGACCGAGGGCCACCTTCATCGCGCCGGTCAGGGTGGCGATGTCGACGATCACGGTCGGGGCGAGCTCGCTCACGGCATAGGCAAGGGCGTCGGCGAGGACGAGCCTGCCCTCCGCGTCGGTGTTCGTGACCTCACTGGTGCGGCCGCCGAAATGGCTCAAGACGTCACCGGGGCGCATCGCGTTCGCGCCCACGGCGTTCTCGGCGCAGGCGACCAAACCGGTGACCTTCACGGGACAGTCCACCTCGGCGAGCGCGCCCATCACGGCCATCACCACGCCACCACCGGTCATGTCACGCTTCATCGTCATCATGCCGTCGGCAGGCTTGATCGAGAGCCCGCCGGTGTCGAAGGTGATCCCCTTGCCGACGAGTACCACGTGTGCGGTGTTCCGGTCGGCGCCAGCCGGTGTGTAGTCCAGCCGGATGAGCCTCGGCGGGGTTCCCGAGGCCTGACCGACCCCGATCAGGCCGCCGAAGCCTTGTTTGGCGAGGGCCTTCTCGTCCCAGACCTTGATCTTCAGTCCGGCGCTCTCCGCGATTTCTCGGGACCGCTCGACCATCCAGCCAGGGTTCTTCTCGTTCGAGGGCACCAGCGCGAGGGTGCGGGCCATCCACCCGGCGCCGGCAACGGCCAGTGCCCGGGCGAGTGCCTGCTGCCGGGCCTCGGGGTCCGCGATCCCGGCGAGGACAACACGGACGACCGGAGTCTCCTTGGGGCCTTGGGACCGGCGGTGGAAACCGAACGAACCGAGCACGAGTCCCTCGACCAGCGCGCGCAGTCCAGCGTCATCGGTGAGTGCGGCGACCGAGGTGGCCAACGTCTGTTTGCCCTTGGTACGACGGGCCAGGCGGGCGCCTGCGCAACGAAGGTCGGCCGGCGTTGCCGCACCGACACCGACGAAAAGGACACAGGTGAGGCTCGAGTTTGTCAGCCCATCGCTGGAGAGGATGACGTGCTCGACGATCTGTCCTGCCTGGCCGGTCGAACCGCAGTGCTCGAGCAGGGCGAAGACGTCGAGATCGATCTCGTCGAGCAGTTCCGCGGCGCCAGGACCGAGCGCAATCCCGTCCTCGTCCCGTAGCACCGGGATCGCGACGACATCCGCACCGACCACTGCTGTGGGCGGTACTTCGCTGAGTGCGATTTGAGGTGGTAAGACCTGACTGGACAGCGCCACTGGTGGTCCCCCCGGGCATGAATTCGACTGCAGAATGAACTTTCTCGCGATTCGCGCACGCTGAGGGTACCTGTCGAACAGGCTTTTTGGCACAGCAGACCCCGGGGTCTCCGCACGGAGAGCCCGGGGTCTCAGGTCAGATGTGTTGCAGCCGCCCAGTCACGGGTCAGCCGACAACCTCCTTGAGCGCCGCGCCGAGCGCCCCTGCCTCTTCGGCATTGAGCTCGACTACGAGTCGACCGCCGCCCTCGAGTGGGACACGCATCACGATGCCACGTCCCTCTTTTGTGACCTCGAGCGGACCGTCGCCCGTCCGCGGCTTCATCGCCGCCATGCGCATACCTCTTTCGTGTACTCATCGTCCGCCGTGGATGGTTGCGATTCCATTATCGCGCACTTTCCCGGCAACCCGACCACTACCTCCCCCACACCCTCTTCGGCATGTCGGCCACAGGTTGCGGCAGACTCCACCCATGCACGCACGGTCAGCGCTCTTCGACCTCTTCGGGGACCACCTGCGTTCCCGCGGCGACCAGGCTCCGGTCGCTGCACTCGTGCGGATCCTGGCCCCCCTCGACATCACCGCGCCTGCCGTGCGAACCGCGATCTCCCGGATGGTCCGGCAGGGCTGGCTGCAGCCGACCCTGCTCGCGGGTGGTCGCGGCTACCGGCTGACCACCCGTGCAGGGCAGCGCCTGGCCGACGCGGCAACCCGGATCTACCGGACCCGGGCGACCACGTGGGACGGGACCTGGGACCTGCTCGTGGTGGCCCCGGTCTCGAACCGCGCGGCACGTGAACGCATCCGCTCCGGGCTCGGCTATTTCGGCTACGCGCCGCTCAGCGACAGCACCTGGATCAGCCCATTCGCCTCACCCGAAGTGCAGACTCTGCTCGACGCCGAGGCCGCCAACGTCTCCCGATTCCAGGCCCGCGACGGCGACCCGCAAGCACGTGCGAGCCAGGCGTGGGATCTCGACGCCCTCGCGCAGGCGTACGCCGCGTGGCATGAGGACGCCACGAAACTCGTGCACGACCCGGGCTCGGTTCTCGGGGGGACCGAGTTCGGGTCCCAGGACGAGCGGGCGTTCGCCGTACGCTCACTGCTTGTGCATGAATGGCGAAAGTTCCTGTTCACCGACCCGGGTCTCCCTGCCGAGTTGCTACCCGCTGACTGGCCAGGGCACGCCGCAGCAGAGTTCTTCGCGAAAGAGGCGTCAAGGCTGCTCCCCGCGGCCTCTCGATTCGTTGACCAGTGCCTGCAGATCTCACACGAAACTGGAGAATCCCCATGACCGACCAGCCCGTGACCTACACCGTGGCCGACGGCGTCGCCACCATCACCTTGAACCGTCCCGACGCGATGAACAGTCTGAACTCCGCGACCAAGGTGGCGCTCAAGGAAGCGGTGCTCAAGGCAGCGGACGACGCTGCCGTGCGGTGTGTCGTGCTCACGGGCAACGGTCGCGCGTTCTGCGTCGGCCAGGACCTTAAGGAGCACATCGAGATCCTGCGTAACAGCACGTCCGACGAGCTGTTCCAGACCGTGCCCGAGTACTACAACCCCATCGTGAAAACCCTTGCCACCATGACGAAACCGGTGATTGCCGCGGTGAACGGTGTCGCTGCCGGGGCCGGCGCATCATTGGCATTCGCCTGCGACTTCCGGATCCTCGCCGACACGGCCGGCTTCAACCTCGCCTTCGCCGGGGTGGCCCTGTCCTGCGACACCGGCTCCTCCTGGACGCTGCCCCGGCTGGTCGGCCGGGCGAAGGCGCTCGAGCTGTTGTACTTCCCTCGCACCGTCTCGGCTGTGGAGTCCGAACAGCTCGGCCTGGCCACACAGGTTGTCCCTGCCGCCGACCTTCAGCAGGAGGTCGCTCAGATGGCGGAGTTGCTCGCGAGCGGACCCACGATCGCGTTCGGTGCCATCCGTCGATCAGTCGAACACTCCGCCGGCAACGACTTGGAGTCCTCACTGGCGTTCGAGGCCGACATGATGGCGCTGACCGGAGCCACCCACGACCATCAGCAAGCCGTCGCATCCTTTGTGGCTAAGGCGAAACCCACCTACGAAGGTCGGTAGGCCGAGGTGCTGCGAGGGCGACTCGGCATCCTCGTCACAACCCTTGCCCTGCTCGGGGCGGGGCTCGTCGCACCGAGCACAGTTGCTCCAGCCACGGCAGCGGGACGCGAGCTCCCGTCGTACCTCTCTCTCGACCCGGCGGTCAAGCAGCTCGTCACCGTGACCAGCGGGCAATGGTCGGACACCAGTGCGCAGATGCGGGTGTGGCGTAAACGGCCCGCCGGTTGGAGGCTCGTGCGCGGGCCGGTCAGCGTCTCGCTCGGCTGGAACGGTTGGGTCCCCGCACCGAGGCGGAGGCAGAGCACGGGTACGACGCCTGCCGGCCAATTCTCGATGCGTTACGCGTTCGGCACCCGTCCCGACCCGGGGACCGAGCTCGACTACCGTCGCGTCG
>Ga0136633_1001971_pt1 | contig 14615 bp, 18 predicted proteins | sample AntDrymeUQ832206_2_FD_105494 | JGI IMG/M metagenome (GOLD analysis project Ga0136633, IMG submission 105494) | Polar desert sand microbial communities from Dry Valleys, Antarctica - metaG UQ83 (22.06) | ecosystem: Environmental > Terrestrial > Soil > Desert | place: Antarctica: Dry Valley... | reverse complement strand
TCCTGGGCTGCACCACCTTCGCCAGCGCATCGAGGCGTCGATCGGGGACTTCCACCATCCCGACATTCGGCTCCACCGTGCAGAACGGGTAGTTCGCGGCCTCCGCCTTGGCCGCGGTGAGAGCGTTGAAGAGCGTAGATTTTCCAACGTTGGGGAGCCCAACGATTCCGAGTTTCAGCATGTTGGGGACAACCTAATCGGCCGGAGGCTCGGAGTCCGTCGGCGGAACGCGATTGTAGAGATTCATCGCGCGCTCCACGCCGTCGCGTAGCCAGGTTTCCGTCGCGGTTGCGAGGTCCGGAAGGATAGCGAGCACGTCCTCGCGCTCGTCACGGGCGAACGGGGCGAGCACGAAGTTGGTGAGACTCGGGAAGATTTCCTTTCGTTCCTCGCTCGGGCCGACTCCGATGCGAAGCCGGGCGTACGCCTGATTGCCCAGGGCTGCCTCGACGCTTTTGAGGCCGTTGTGGCCGCCGGCGCTGCCGTGCGCGCGAATGCGAAAGCGGCCGACCGGGATCTGGACTTCGTCCGAAACGACGAGGAGATCGTCGGACGGGCTCCAGTCCGCCAGCCGCAGATAATTCTTCAGTGCCTGTCCGCTGAGGTTCATGTACGTCTGCGGTTTCACCAGTCGGACCTTCGTGCCGGCCACCATTCCGTCCGAGACCCGGGACTCGGCGTCCTTTTTCCAGCCATCGAAACGCCAAACGTCGGCCAGGTGGTCTACCAACCACCAGCCGACGTTGTGACGGGTCGCTTCGTACTCGCGGCCCGGATTACCGAGGCCGAGTATGACCTTCAAAAGCCTATCCGATAGCTACTTCTTGGAGTCGCCGCCGCCCTTCTTCGGAGCGTCGTCGGAATCCGCGGCATCTTCATCTTCCTTGCCTCTGCCGATGACTTCAGGTTCAGCAGCGGCAGCCCCGGCCTCACCCTCCACGGCTTCGGGAGCAGCAACCGCCTCGATCACAGCGCGCGGCGCGGCGCAGACGCAGACCGAGCCTTCGGGGTCGTCCAGAACCTCGACACCGGCAGGCACCGAGATGTCGCTCACGTGCAATGAGCCGCCGACCAGGAGATGCGTGACATCGACCTCGACGTGATTCGGGATGTCGGAAGGGTCGACCTTGATCTCGAGCTCGCGCAGGGTCTGATCGAGCACTCCACCACCGAGACGCACGCCCTCGGGAATTCCCATCAGCACGATCGGCACGTTGACGATGACCTTCTCTCCGGCGACGAGAGCCTGGAAATCGACGTGAAGGATCTGCCGCCTGTAGGGATGGCGCTGGATCTCGCGGATCAGCGTCTTCGAGGTATCGTCACCGATCTTCACCTCGATGACGGTGCTCTCGGCGACGATGTGCTCGAGGAGCTTGTCGAGGTCGCGGGCATTGAGGCTGAGCGGCTGTGGCTCGCGCCCGTGTCCGTAGATCACCGCCGGGATCTGTCCCTGGCTGCGGAGCTTCCGTGCGAAGCCCTTGCCGGCGTCAGTGCGCGGCTCGGCGTCCAAGTTTACTGTGGCCATGCTGATTCACCTGTGAGGCGACGGATTCCCCGCGCCCGAAAAAGGTCCAGTCAGTTACTGCTCGAACAGCGAGCTCACCGATTGCTCGCTGTGGATGTAGCGAATGGCTTTCGCCAGCAGCTCGCCCACCGACAACACGCACAATGCCGGGAACCGCTTCTCCGGCGGAATGCTGACGGTATCGGTGACCGTCACTTCCTTGATCGGAGCTTTCGACAACCTCTCCACCGCCGGGCCTGAAAGCAGGGCGTGCGTCGCGCACACGTACACATCGCGCGCTCCCAGATCCTTCAACGCCTTTGCCGCCTCCGACACCGTGCCGGCCGTGTCGATCATGTCGTCGGCCAGCAAACAATCCTTTCCCTCAACTTCACCAACGACGTTCACGACCTCCGACACGTTGGCTTTCGGCCGTCTCTTGTCGATGATCGCCAGCGATCCATTCAATCTCTTGGCGAACCCTCTCGCCATCTTCGCCGATCCGACATCGGGGGCGACGACGACGAGGTCGTGCAGATTCTTCTTCCGGTAGTGCGAAACGAACACCGGCGCCGCGTACAGGTGGTCTACCGGAACATCGAAGAATCCCTGCAGCGCGTGCTGATGAAAATCGAGACCAAGAACCCGATTGGCGCCCGCCGTCACGATCATGTTCGCGAGCAGCTTCGCTCCAATCGCCACCCGCGGCTGGTCCTTGCGGTCCTGCCTCGAGTATCCGTAGTACGGCATCACGCAGGTGATCCGCGCGGCCGAGGCCCGGCGTGCAGCGTCGATCAGGAGCAGCAGCTCCATGATGTTGTCGGCCGGCGCGTTCGTCGGCTGCACGATGAAGACGTCATTGCCTCTGACGTTCTCGTCGATTCGCACGAAGATCTCGCCGTCCTGAAACCGGTTGATCGTCGACTTGCAAAACGGGACATCGAGCGTTCGAGCTATCTCGGCGCAGAGACCCGGGTTACCGGGTCCGCAGAGAAGCTTGAAGCCATGAGCGGGTACGGACAATCCGTCCATGCAGCCCTACAAGTTAAGTGACTAAAGGACTTAGATCAATTGCCCCCGGTGGATTCGAACCACCATTATCGGATCCAAAGACCGACGTCCTGCCATTGGACGAGGGGGCAGCGGGTTCGGAAAACTTAGTCCAGTATCTCTACCGGGACAACGCTCGTGGCGGTGCGCGTTCTGATCACTGTCGTACGCGCATCGAGGCCCAGTGAGGCGAGGGCCGCCTGAAGAGAATCCTTGGTGCCCGCGTCGACCAGGAAGACCGTGGAGCCCGATCCGCTCAACCTGGCGAGAAGGCCGAGGCGCGCGCCGACCTCGAGCCAGCTGCGCATCTCGGGAAACGCATCCCCGACGAATGGCTCGAACTCATTTACCGAGTGTCGCGCGACCAGATCCCACGATCCGAACATTTCCGGGCGGATCGCTCGCGGCCTTGGCTCGTACTGGCCGCGCGCCGCGGCGACCATCGCGTACGCCTCTTTCGTCGGCATTCCGCGCGGCGGCACGATGAGAGCGAGGTTGCGCTGGGGAAGGGCAGGGAGTGGTTGCAGGGTGTCGCCGCGGCCCCAGCCGAGCGCCATCACGTGGTCAGTGGCCAGGAACGGAACATCGGCGCCAACAACCGCGGCAATTCCGAGTAACTGCTCCGCCGGGATCGGCCGCGGCGAGAGAGCATTCAGTATTCTGAGCGCCGCCGCGCCGTCCGCACTGCCGCCACCAAGCCCGCCGCCGATTGGAATTCGCTTCTCGATATGGATGTCGAAGCCACCAGGCCACCCGGTTTCCCCGGCAAAGAGCGCAGCGGCGCGAAAAGCAAGGTTTTCGGCCCCCTGCTCGCCAGTCATGGCATCGCAGCGGAGAGCGCGGGCGCCTTCGGTCACTCTCACGGTCACGAAATCGGCGAGCTCGAGCCGAAGGAAGACGGTCTCGATCGAGTGATAGCCGTCAGCGTTCCTGCCGAGAATCCGGAGCGCGAGATTGACCTTCGCCTGAGCGAGAGTCCGTCCCGCCAGACTCATCAGGCCGTCGCCTCGGCCGGAGCCCGCAGCTCACTCATCCGCATCCCCAGCCGGGCGAAGTAGAACACGCCGATGAGAGTGATGGGAATGAACGACAGGATGTGAAATCCGATCGCCCATGTCGCCGCCAGCTGCTGGTCTACACCGTAGACGGCGAGACCCTGCACCGACATGTACTCGAACACACCGAAGAATCCGGGAAGGGCCGGCACCGCGGTGCCAAGAGCGATGAATGCCTGTAGAAACAACGCGGCAGAGAAAGGGGCAGTGATCCCGACGGCGCGGAAGGCGAGCCAGAAACCCAGAGCGTTGAGCATCCAGTGGGCGAGGGTCCACCCGAAGACGGCGGCGAAACGACCGGGGCTGCGTAGCACGCTCAGGCCGGTGATGAAGGTCTTGAGTATTCCCCCGCCCCGCTCAGCGACAGCCGGCGAGATGCGGCCGGCGACGATCCCGAACAATCGAAGGAGCGTCGCCGGAAAGAAAACCAGCAGGTAGAGCGCTGCGACGAGCGCCAGCACGAGTCCTACGGCGCCGACGGCAAAGGACGAGACCGGCCTGCCGGCGAGCGTCTGGCCGGTGGACAATGCCGGATCGAGCAGCGCCGCAGCGGCAAGCAGAAGAAGCACGATCGCGTCGAACAGCCGGTCGACGACGAGTGATGCGAGCGCCGCCGGGAACGAAACCGGCGCCTCCCGGGTGAGCGCATATGCACGCGCGACTTCGCCCGCTCTCGCCGGAACGACGTTATTGACCATCATCCCGATCGCGGTCGCGCGCCAGAGAGGGCCGAGGGGAACGCGGTCGACGGCAGGCTCGAGAATGGTCTGCCAGCGGCGCGCGCGCAGACCGAAAATCGCGGTCGCGCAGAATATCGATGCGACGAAAAGCAGGGGATCAGCTTTTGAGAGATGTCTCGCGACCTCGGTCGCGGAGATGCCGCGAAGCGTCAGGTAGATGAGCGCCGCGCTCAGGACCACCCCGAGCGCGGCACGCCAGCCCGACCTCAACTCCTACTCGGCGCTTGCGAGCTCGACGAGATCGACGAGCTCGTCGACGAGCGCGCGGGTCGGCGGAGTGTCACTCTTCTTGAGCGCCCTCCGGATCTCGGCGGCGCGCTCGATGGCGCGCTGCCCGCGATAGACCAGCTGCTGAATGGGCACGAGCTCGCCGGCGGCGGGGTGTGGACCGGAGCGTCGGGTCTCGAGTGATCGCATCGTGGCGAGACTGGAGCTCAGGACGTCCCGAAGCTCCTGTCCCTTCGGGGATGCTGCTGGTCGCGGTGGGGTCATGGGGCGGGCGGGAGGCTGCGGCCGGGGTGGCGTAGGCAGCCGCTCGACGGTTGGGGACAGGCTGCCGGGGACAACGCCACCCTGCTCCCTCAGCTGCTGCTCGTAGTTCGTCTTCGGGTTCGACGCCACGTGCACGACGTGCTGGCCGCTGTCGTTGAAGAAGAGCTGCGAGATCGGCAGGATCTGATCGTCCGTCCTTTCCTCGCGCATCGGCGCGTACCGGGCGAGACGCGTCAGTGCTTCAGTGACGCGCCCCTCCTGCTCCACACCCCAATTGCGCGCCGCGTGCACCATCAGCTTCAGATCTTCGATCGCGCCGACGAGTACGCGCTGGAGCTCCGGCTCCCACGACGTCGCGCCCTGCGCCACGCCGTTGGCGATGCGCTCGACGGTCAGAGCGAGCCTGGAGACTCCGCTTGCCTTAGCCATGGCCGCACTGCCTCTCAGTCCGCGAGCCGCCGCCGCGAATTGCGCGGCATCTGAAGGCTGCAAGCCATTCTTCGTGACGAGCGTCTCGAGACGCGTCAGATAATCCCCCGCTTCGAGGATGAAGAAATCGAGCAACCGCGCCGGCGTCGTCATAACAGCAATTTCTCCTGAGATCCGCCCGAAAGCTCGCCTCGCGGGCCTGTCCGAGTCAAAGTACCGCCCTTAAGACGACCGAGCTCGGCGCATCGCTTCGAGCATCTCCCGTACCGCGCTCTCGATGCCAACGAATACCGCCCTGCTGATGATGGAATGGCCGATGTTGAGCTCCTCGATCTCGGGAATGGCCGCGACTGCCGCGACGTTACGCACGGTAAGCCCGTGACCGGCGTGAACCGCGAGCCCTAGGGCGGCTCCCACCCGGGCTGACTCGCGCAGCGCGTCGAGCGGGCCACCGGAAGTGGAGTCGTGCGCGTAGGTGCCAGTGTGCAGCTCGATTGCCGGTACGCCGAGCCTCGCCGCTTGTTCGACTGCTCTCGTCGTGGGATCTATGAAGAGGCTCACACGAATCCCCGCTGACGCAAGGGCGTCGATAGCTCTCTCGATGCGGGGTGGGTCCGTCATGATATCGAGGCCGCCTTCAGTGGTGATTTCTTCGCGCCGCTCCGGAACGAGAGTCACCTGCTGGGGGCCGATTCTGGTGGCGATGCCGACCATCTCCGGCACCGCGGCCAGCTCGAGGTTGAAGTAGGTTTCCACACTCTCACGGAGTCTCAGAACGTCCGCATCCTGAACGTGGCGGCGGTCCTCGCGGAGATGCGCGGTGATGCCATCGGCTCCGGCCGCTTCGCACGCGAGCGCGGCCGCGACGGGATCAGGCTCATCAGCACGCCGCGCCTGCCGCAGCGTCGCGACGTGATCGATATTGATGTACAGGCGTTGTTGCTTTGCTGGCATTGTCACCGTCCGTAGGTCGCGGCTCGTTCCGCGGCTCGCTGCTCTATCTCGTGGAGAATTGTATGGTGTCTTTAAGAAACGTCGCGGTGATTGCTCTTCTGACCGCATGCTCCAGCGCTACCCAGAAGTCCTCGCCCACCGGCCAGGTCTCGGGTGCCGCAACGCCGAGGCTCGCGGTAGAGCAGTTTCTCCGCGGAGCGAAGGCTACCGACATCCAGGCGATGTCCGCCGTTTTCGGCACCAAGGCCGGACCAGCGCGGGAAACGATGGAACGCACCGAGCTGGAAAAGCGGCAGGTCATCCTTGCGTGCTTCTTCACTCACGACTCGTACAGAATTCTGGGAGAGGCACCCGGGATCGGCGGCCACCGCGATATCCGTGTGGAGCTGAAGAAAGGGAAAGTGACGCGGCAGCCGACGTTCTACGTGATTCAAGGCCCGGCCCAGAGATGGTACGTCGACAACATGGACATCGCGTCCGTCCGGGATTTCTGCGGTAACCCCGACCCCTCGCTGGGCCGCACTACTCAGTGATCTGACAGCTCGATGAGCACTCCACCCGTCGAGCGCGGATGGAGAAAAGCGATCCTTTTTCCTTCCGCTCCGACCCGTGGGACGTCGTCGATGAGCTGAATTCCCGCTCGACGGCAGCGCTCGAGCGCTCCATCCAGATCGTCGACCGAGAAGCAGATGTGATGCAGCCCCGCCCCTCGCTTCGCGACGAAGCGCCCGATGGGGGAATCGGGGTCCCCCGCCTCGAGCAGCTCCACCAGCGGACCTCCGGCGTCGAAGCCCGCTATGCGGGCGCCGTCGGCATCATCCAGATCCACCTCCTCGAGCCCGAGGATATCACGAAAAAAAGGCACGCTGGCGCCCAGCGCCTCTACAGCGATGCCGATGTGGGATACGCGGACTCCGCGCGGGGTTGTTGGGGTCATTAAATTGCATGATAGGGGAAGCGCTCCCCAACGAAAATAACCGACCAAGCCTCGCGGCGTGCCCGCGGACGGAGACTTTGCAATGTCCAACGCACTTGATGTAACCGATTCCGATTTCGAGACCCAGATCGAGCAGCACAAGGGCCTCGCCGTCGTGGATTTCTGGGCGGCCTGGTGTGCGCCGTGCCGCATGATCGCGCCGGTGCTGGATCAGCTGGCGGTCGAGTATCAGGGAAAGGCAAAGGTAGCAAAGGTGGATGTCGACACCAACATCAAGACCTCGACGAAGTTCAACGTGCGGTCGATCCCGGCGATCCTGTTCTTCAAGGACGGAAAGCTCGTCGACCAGGTCATTGGATTCGTCGGCAAGCCGGCGCTCGCGGAGAAGTTCGAGAAGCACGCCGCATAGGGGCGGCTCCCCGCAGCCTGGTGTGGCGTCCAGCGTGGCGGGGACCCTCTTCCTGGTGAGCACTCCCATCGGCAATCTGGGCGACATGTCCCATCGCGCGGTCGAGGTCCTTTCCTCGGCCGCGCTCATCGTTGCGGAGGACACCCGCCATTCGCGCCGCCTCCTCGACCATTATGGAATCTCCACTCCGGTGAGCTCGTACCACGAGCACAACGAGGCAAAGGAGACCCCCAGGCTCGTCGCCAGGCTCAGGAAGGGCGACTCGATCGCGCTGATCTCCGATGCCGGGACGCCCCTCATCTCGGACCCTGGCTCACGGCTCGTGGAAGCCGCCGTCGAAGCCGGTGTCCCGGTGGTTCCCGTTCCCGGCGCGTCCTCGGTGATGGCCGCCCTTGTCGCTTCGGGCATGCCCCTGGAGCGATTCACTTTCTTCGGCTTCATTCCGCGTAAAGGCAGGGAAAGAAGCGCCGCAATCGGTGACGTGGTCAGCTCACCCTGGACTACCGTCCTGTTCGAGGCGGGCAACCGCGTCGGAGCAACTTTGTCAGCACTTGCTTCGGCCGGTGCCGCCGAGCGCAAAGCGGTCGTCGCGCGTGAGCTGACCAAGCAGTTCGAGGAATTCCGTCGAGGGACGATCGCGGAGCTGGCCCTGGCGGCCGCGGAGACTGCTCCTCGTGGCGAAGTCGTGCTCGTGATTTCCGGCGCTGAAGAGCGGGAGGTCGCTGTGGACGATCTGGTCGTTGCCGCCCAGAGGGCGCGTGATGAGGGGCTGAGCGCCCGGGATGTCATGGAGCACCTGACGCAGAATCTCGGGGCTCCCAGAAATCTCGCCTACCGGATCGCGCACGGAAGTGATGAGTGACCGAACCCTGCCTGGCGTGACCAACTGACATGACACCGACGCGTTTTCGGCCGGGAAAGATCGTCTGCGTTGGACGCAACTACCGGGAGCACGTCAGGGAGCTCGGCACCGAGGTGCCGAAAGACCCGCTCATCTTCCTCAAGCCCCCCTCCAGCGTGGTGTGGGAGAGGGACGCGATCGAGCTTCCTCCGGAATCGCAGAAAGTCGATTACGAGGGGGAAATCGGGATTGTCGTCGGCCGGAGAATGCGTGGTGTTCCCGAGGACACGGCGGCGCAGGGAATTCGCGGTGTCATCGCCGTAAACGACGTCACGGCCCGGGACCTCCAGAAATCGGACGGGCAATGGACGAGGGCCAAGGGTTTTGATACCTTCTGCCCTCTGGGAGAAGAGTCATCGAGCGTCCCGGACCTGAGTACTCTGACCGTCATCACGCGAGTGAACGGCGCCGTGCGGCAGACCGGGAGCACCAGCGAGATGATCTTCTCGATCCCATTCCTGCTCGCCTACATCTCGCGGATAATGACACTCGAGCCCGGTGATCTCGTGGCAACTGGAACGCCGTCCGGCGTGGGCGCTCTCGCGCCTGGAGACGTCGTCGAAGTAGAGATACCGGGCGTGAGCCGCGTGAGCAACCCCGTCCGAGGGACCCGCTAGTGCCGCCCTATACGAATCGCCTCCTCAGCCTGCCCGAGTACCCGCTCGCCAAGATTCCGGAACAGAAGCGCCAGTTGATCGCGCGCGGAGTCGACGTAATCGACCTCGGTGCCGGTGACGCCGACCTCGCGCCCCCTCCGGCAGTCCTCGACCGCATCTCCGCCGCGGTCAGGATTCCGACGATGAGCCGCTACGGCTTCGCGCTCGGGCTGATGGAATACCGGGAGGCTGTCGCCCGCTTCATGAAGCGCAGGTTCGGACAGGATTTCGATCCGCTCAAGGAGATCGTTCCGCTCATCGGGTCGAAGGAAGGGATCTCGCATCTCGCGCTCGCGTATCTCTCGCCCGGCGACTATTCGATCGTGCCCGAGCCTGGATACAACTCCTATCTGGGCGGCTCGTTCCTCTCGGACGCAATCCCGTACAAGTACGCGCTGCGCCCGGAGAACGGCTTTCTGGTGGATCTCGACAACGTCCCGCCGGAAATCCTGAAGAAGTCGAAGATCCTCTACCTCAACTATCCCAACAATCCGACCGGGGCCATCGCGCCCAGGGAATATCTCGTGGAGATGGTGAGGCGCTGCAAGGAACTCGACATGCTGCTGGTGTATGACAATGCCTACTCGGAGCTGGCATATGATGGATATGTGCCGCCGAGCATCTTCGAGATCGAGGGAGCGCGCGAAGTCGCGATCGAGTTCCATTCGATGTCGAAGACCTACAACATGACTGGCTGGCGTTGCGGGTGGGCATGCGGCCGGCAGGAGATTGTCGGCGCGCTGGCGAAAGTTAAATCGTTCATCGATACCGGGACGTTCATGGGAATTCAGGCGGCAGCCGCAACAGGACTCGACGATTGTCAGGAATGGATTCCGCAGAATGTCGCGGCATTCAAGGAGCGTCGGGATGCGGCGGTCGCGGCATTCTGCGAGGCCGGGTTCCCGTGTGTCGAGCCGAAGGCCACCATGTACCTCTGGCTTCCGCTTCCGAAAAACATTCCGAGCGCGGTGTTCGGCGAGCGGCTGCTCCAGGATGAGGGCGTGATCGTTCTCCCCGGATCGCTGTTCGGCCCTGGCGGGGAAGGGTTCTTCCGCGTGTCGTTCATCACCTCGTCCGACCGGCTGCGTGAGGCCGCGACGCGGGCGGGGCGCGTCCTCAAGCGGCTCAAGGCACAGGCGGGCGACGAGTCCCGCCCTGTGCGCAGACCGGAAGTCTCCGGGGCAGCGCGAGCCTGATGATCTTTCGCCACGCCGCTGAACAGCCGACCGGGGGGAGAAAGCGCTTCTCGCCAGCGTTTGTCATTTCCGTCGGTGTGCACGCGGTCGTGGCGACAGCGTTGATGCGGATGCTGATCCTGAGCGCCGAAGACTTCGCCAGTAAAAAGAAGGAGCCAACCGAGACCGGCGAGCGGGTGAGCTTCGTCGCCGTTGCGAGCCCGGGAGTTGCCGCGCCCACCGCCGGACGCGTTGGGGGCGACGGGCGGCCGCTGCAGTCGCGTGAGATCCGGGTCGTGCCGCCGGCGGAGATTCCGGATGGAGTCCCGGCTCCGAACCCTGACGCTCAGACGACTGTCGAGGCTGGAACCGGCCCCCTCGTCGGAGGCGGTGGTCCAGTTTGGGGCATCCGACCGAGCTACTCGGATCCGCGCCTGTGGGAGCCCGCGAAACCGATCGTCGCTCCGCCGAAATCGGTGGCGGAGACCATCGACGCTCTCATTGTCGAAGGGATCAGGCCGTACAACGACTCACTCGCCCGGGTTGCCGAGCGGCGAGATCCGACTGACTGGACGGTGGAGAAGGGCGGGTACAAGTGGGGAATCGACAAGCGCGCGATCAGGCTCGGGCCGGTATCGATTCCAACTGCCCTGCTGGCGCTGCTGCCGCTCAACATCCAGGGGAATCCAATGACGATGGACAAGGACCGGACCTATGCGGCGATGCACCGCGACATCAGCTGGCATGCGCAGCAGGGTGTCAACGAAGCGGATTTCGCCAAAGCGGTGCGGAGCATTCGCGAGCGTAAGGAGCGCGAGCGGGCGGCAGCGCTGGCGGGCACTCCCGGTGCCGAGAAGGACGACTTTGCGCTACCCCGGTAGAGACCACAGGCTCGTCGTGCAACGCGCCACGGCGCGCTAATCGTTCGCCGAAGGTCCCCGCGCGGTCAGGTCGATCTGACGGATCGCGCCGACATGATACGCCAGATGCGCGATGCTGCCGATCACGCTCTTGAGATCGCCTTCGCTGATCTCGCGCGGCTTCCCCAGCGCCTGGTGCCAGCGATGGGCTTCGTCGCCAAGCCGGTCGCGCAGCTGCTTCCACTCGGCGGCGGTGACGCGCGTTTTGCGCCAGCTCGCGGTCCAGTCCGCATCATCGAATGGGCTTTCGCCCGCCGCCCACCGGTTCATCAGCGACAGGCCGTAGCGCAGGTGGTCGACGTGTGCGGCGATCGACGACCCGTTCGCGGTAAGCTTCGAGGCGGCTGTCGCTGACAGCCGGTCCAGCGATCGGATGAGGCCGACATCCCCGCGGTTGACCATGTACGCCTCGGACAGGGAGGCGCCATCGACCAGCTCCGAGAAGAGCGCCGGAAGGGTGTTGCCCAGGGCCGCGGTTTGCATTCGCGGCGCTCAGGAGAACTGTGCGAAGCCCACGGTGTTCCCCCCTGGCTCCTTCACGTAGATCTCGGTGCTTCCGTAAAATGTCTCATGTCTCGGCTTGACGACTGGCACGCCTGCCAGAGCTTTCTCAATGCTCTCGACATCCTCTACGGTGATGAAGAGCGAGACGGAGTGCCCCGTCAGGTCCCTGGCTGCCGCGGGGAGCTCGTGAAGCACACTCGCGCGGGTCTGATACATGATCTCGATGCCGCCCCGTTGAACGCTCGCGAACACCAGCTTCCCATCATCCCCCGGAACCCTGTTCGTGACGCTGAACCCGAGCCGCTCGACCCAGAATTCCAGGCAAGGCTCTACCTCGGCCACGACCAGCACCGGTGTCAGCTGCTTGAGCGAGGGAGGACTGCTTCCCGGAGATTTCGTGGGCATTGGCTGGCTGGATGGTGGGAGGAAAAGCCGAAGCTATATCGCCACGGAACGCGCGCCAGATCCACCCACAAAAAAAGGCCGGCTTCTCAGCCGGCCTTCCCGTGATTCCAACCGGTCTAGGACAGCAGCGCTTCCTGGGCGAGCTTGCTGTCGAAGCTCGGGCGGAATACCCCGCACACGACCCCGAGGACCGCGAAATCGGTCGCTGGCGTGATCTCGATCTCTCGCTCGGCCGGGTTCGCCGGCTGGAGGACGACCTTCCCGTTGCGGTGGGTGAAAACCTTGACCGTTGCTTCCTCGCCGATCCGGGCAGCAATGACCTCCTGCTCTTTTGGCTCCGCGCGCGGGTTGATCATCACGTAGTCGCCGTCACTGATGCAGCGACCCACCATGCTGTCGCCCTTCACCTTCAGGAAATAGACGTCCTCCGAAGGAGTGAAGCGCCGGTCGATGGTGATGAAATCCTGACGGTCCTCGGGCAGGAGCGAGGGCTCGCCAGCGTGGATTCGTCCGTAGAAGGGAACGGGCTGAGTGCGAAGGGCGCCACCGAAGCCGAGGAGATTCACACCGCGGGAACGGGCGGGATCGCGCTCGATATATCCTTTCTTCGCGAGCGACTGGAGAAGGTCCGAGACCGTCTTCGTCGACTTGATCTTGAACTCCTTGCCGATGTCCCGGATGCTGGGCTGGTAGGTGTTCTTCGCGGTGAAATCGAGAAGGTAGTGATACACCGAGCTTTCGAGCTTTGTCAGGTGCTCGGCCATTGTGCTCTGTCCTTAAGAAACGGTATCGGCGGATTCCGCCGGTAATAGAAGACCAAGTAACAATTTGTGTGCGAAAGCGTACCCGGTCAACACTTTTTGGGATTACTCAGCGTTGTTTCGCCAGAGTCGCCAGCGCGGCGTCAATTCGCTTGAGGCTGAGCTCGCGCCCCATTTGGATGAGCATCTCGAAAATCCCGGGGCTCACCGTGAGGCCTGTGAGTGCTACCCGGAGCGGCTGAAAGAGTTTTCCGGCAGTGACGCCAAGGGCTTCCGCCAGGGCCCGGACCGCAGCCTCCAGGGGCTCAGCCTCCCACGTCCCGGTGGCAGCCAGCGTATCGCGGCTCGCGCGGAGAAGCGCGGATGCTTCGGCGGGATCCTTCCAGTTCTTGGCGACGGCGGCCGGGTCGTACTCGATCGTCTCGAGGAAATAGGGTCCAGCCTGGCGGACGATGTCGTCCAGGGTCCGGGAGCGGATCCTGAGCAGATCCAGGAGCCTCAGGTACCAGTCCCGACGTATCTCGAGATCCTTTGGCGACGCCAGTCCAGCGGCCACGAGGAGAGGTGTCACCCGTGGCTCGAGCTCGGCCAGAGAGATCATCGACAGGTGCTGGCCGTTCATCCATTCGAGCTTTTTCGGATCGAAGATCGCGGCCTTCTTCTGGAGCCCATCGACCCCGAACAGATCGACCATCTCACTGAGCGTCATCACTTCCCGGTCCCCGCCCGGCGACCATCCCAGCAGCGCGAGAAAGTTGAGCATCGCCCCGGGCAACAGCCCCTGATGCTCATAGTCGCCGACCGCGGTCGCACCGTGCCGCTTGCTGAGTTTTTTTCCGTCCATGCCGTGAATCATCGGAAGGTGCGCGAAGGCAGGCAGCTTCGCGTCGAGGGCGCGGTAGAGAAGGATCTGCTTTGGGGTGTTCGAGATGTGATCGTCACCGCGCATGACGATGGTTATCGCCATCGCGATGTCGTCGGATACGACGGCGAGGTTGTAGATCGGGGTGGCGTCCGAGCGGAGGACGACGAAATCCTCGATGTCCTTGTTGGGAAACGCGATCCGGTCGTGGACGAGGTCGTTCCATTCGGTGGTCCCTTCGGGGACGCGAAAGCGGATTACCCATGGCTCGCCCGCGGCAACGCGGCGCTCTATTTCGCCGCGAGGCAGGCGGTCGCATCGCCGGTCGTACCTGAAGGCTTCCTTCCCCGCCTCGGCCTCGCGCCGTCTCGCATCCAGCTCCGCCGTCGTGCAGAAGCACCGATACCCCGCGCCGGTCTCGAGCAGACGCCGCGCATCAGCCTGGTGTCGAGTGAGATTAGCCCCCTGGTAGACGACTTCTCCGTCCCAGTCGAGGCCAAGCCACTGCATGCCGTCGAAAATGGCGCGCGTGCTTTCGTCCGTGCTCCGCGCCTTGTCGGTGTCCTCGATGCGCAGCAGAAACTCGCCACCGAATTTCCGCGCGTACAGCCAGTTGTAGAGCGCGGTGCGCGCGCCTCCGACATGCAGGTACCCTGTCGGAGATGGGGCGAAGCGTAGTCGGGGCTTTGTAGTATTGGTCATCAAAATCAACGGACGAGGTAAGAGGTGTCAGAAGCACGGGTCCGAGGTGAGCGCTGACAACTGAAACCTATGCTTCTCGCGCCTCTCACCTGTCCTTTTTGAAATGTCTCTTGAACTCATCCCGGGAAAAGAAAAACGGGCCCCGCATCCTTCGGG
>Ga0136633_1001970_pt1 | contig 14623 bp, 14 predicted proteins | sample AntDrymeUQ832206_2_FD_105494 | JGI IMG/M metagenome (GOLD analysis project Ga0136633, IMG submission 105494) | Polar desert sand microbial communities from Dry Valleys, Antarctica - metaG UQ83 (22.06) | ecosystem: Environmental > Terrestrial > Soil > Desert | place: Antarctica: Dry Valley... | reverse complement strand
GGCCGTGCTTGGCCCGGTAGCGGTCCATCAGCTTCCACTTGATGATCCAGTCGATCTCGCGGTCGACCAGGCCGAGGTCGTCAGACTCGACCGCCTTGAGAGTGCGCTCCCAGAGGTCGAGGGCCTGGTCGATGACCGGCGTACGGAGCTCGCGACGGTCCACGAAGTCGCGTGCCTTGGCGAGGTACTCACCCTGGATGTCGAGCGCGCTCGCCTCGCGCCCGTTGGCCAGGCGAACCTTGCGGCGACCTGTGACGTCGTGGGAGATCTCGCGGATGGCGCGAATCGGGTTCTCCATCGTGAGGTCGCGCATCACCACGCCCTCCTCGATCATCCGCAGCACCAGGTCACAGCTGGCGACCTTCAACAGAGTGGTCGTCTCGCTCATGTTGGAGTCGCCGACGATGACGTGGAGGCGGCGGTACTTCTCGGCGTCAGCGTGGGGCTCGTCGCGGGTGTTGATGATGGGCCGGCTGCGGGTGGTCGCGCTGCTGACGCCTTCCCAGATGTGCTCCGCACGCTGGCTGACGGAGTACGACGCACCGCGCGGCGTCTGGGTGACCTTGCCCGCGCCCACCATGATCTGGCGGGTCACCAGGAACGGGATCAGCACGTCGGCGAGCTGGCTGAACTCCCCCGCCCGGCTCACCAGGTAGTTCTCGTGGCAACCGTAGGAGTTGCCCGCGGAATCGGTGTTGTTCTTGAACAGGTAGATCTCGCCGGCGATGCCCTCGTCGTGGAGCCGCTGCTCTGCGTCCAGCAGCAACCCTTCCAGCACCCGCTCCCCCGCCTTGTCGTGCGCCACCAGCTCGCTGATGTCGTCGCACTCGGGCGTGGCGTACTCGGGGTGGCTGCCGACGTCGAGATAGAGGCGGGCGCCGTTGCGCAGGAAGACGTTGCTCGACCGGCCCCAGCTGACCACCTTGCGGAACAGGTAGCGAGCAACCTCGTCGGGACTCAGCCGGCGTTGCCCGCGGAACGTGCACGTGACGCCGTACTCGTTCTCGATGCCGAAGATCCGTCGGTCCACATGGCAAGCCTAGGTGGCTGGGTGTCACGTCCGCGGGACGCCGGGCCCCCGGATGGTCCCCAACAGCAGGTTTCCGGCTCAGCTGAGCGGGTCGTCGGGCGAGACGGGTGGCGGGGTGGGGTCCTCGGGGCTGGGGTCCGAGGGCGACATCGGCACCTGCCGCTCAGCATCGCCGGGATGCGGGGTGTCGGGTTCGGACGGGCCACGCTCCCCGAGGTGACGAAGCAGGTCGTCGGGGCGGAGCCGTCGGAACTTGCGCGGCTGGGTGCGGGTCCGGTCGAGCACGGCGATCTCGAGGTCGGACTCGGGCACGACGCGGTCGCCGCTCTCGGAGTGACCCAGGGAAGCGACAGCGAGCTGCAGCGCGTCACCGAGCGAGAGGCCGTCTTGGTAGCGCGGCTCCAGGAACGACACGACGGTCTCGACCGCCCCGCCCATCACGGCGTAGCCGTGGACATCGGCGACCTGGCCGTCGTAGGTGAGCCGGTAGATCTGGTCGTCGGCGGCGGTCTCGCCGACCTCTCCGACGAAGAGCTCCACCTCGTAGGGCTTCTCGCCGCCGCTGGAGAAGATCGTGCCAAGGGTCTGCGCATAGGCGTTGGCCAGGCCTCGACCGGTCACGTCGCGACGGTCGTAGGCGTAGCCACGCATGTCGGCGAGACGGACTCCGGCGATCCGGAGGTTCTCGAACTCGTTGTAGCGACCGACCGCGGCGAACGCGATCCGGTCATAGATCTCCGACACCTTGTGGAGCGCCTGCGACGGGTTCTCGGACGCGAACAGGATGCCGTCGGCGTACTGGACGGCGACGACTGACCGACCGCGCGCGATCCCCTTGCGCGCGAAGTCGGCGCGGTCCTTCATCATCTGCTCCGGAGAGACGTAGAAGGGCATGCTCATCAGGCGTTGCCTCCCGTCAGTGATGCAGTCGCGGGACCGTCGGGTCGCACCATCCGCCCCGCCATCATCCGGTCTGCGATGTCGGCGACCTCGGCGTCGGCCATCCGTCGGCCGCCGTCTGCGGTGATCACCTGCACCACAGGGAAGATCCGCCGGGTGAGGTCGGGCCCCCCGGTGGCGGAGTCGTCATCGGCGGCGTCGTACAGCGCCTGCACGAGCACGGTGACGGCGTCGACCTCGGAGAGGTCATCTCGGTAGAGCTTCTTGAGCGAGCCCCGGGCGAACAAGGACCCGGACCCGACCGCGTGGAAGGCGGTCTCCTCGTAGCGACCGCCGGTCACGTCGTAGCTGAAGATCCGGCCCTGGGTGGTGCGCCGGTCGTAACCCGCGAAAAGTGGTACGACGGCGAGCCCCTGCATCGCGAGCCCGAGGTTGGCGCGGATCAGCGCAGCGAGCCGGTTGGCCTTGCCGTCCAGGGACAGTGTGGTGCCTTCGATCTTCTCGTAGTGCTCGAGCTCGACCTGGAACAGGCGGACCATCTCGACCGCGAGGCCAGCGGTGCCGGCGATGCCGACGCAGGAGTATTCGTCGGCCGGGAAGACCTTCTCGATGTCGCGCTGGGCGATGATGTTGCCCATCGTGGCGCGCCGGTCGCCGGCCATGACGACCCCACCCAGAAAGCTCGCCGCGACGATGGTCGTGCCATGCGGCGCCAGGTCGCCCGCATGGCCCTGCGGGAGCGCTCGGCGCGACGGCAGCAGTTCGGGCGACTGCTCGGCGAGGAAGTCACTGAACGACGACGAACCGGGCATCAGGAAGGCCGCTGGCAGACGAGGGTCGATCACTGGCCGCCCTTCTGGATGAAGGACTTCACGAAGTCCTCGGCGTTGCTCTCGAGGACTTCGTCGATCTCGTCGAGGATCGCGTCGACGTCGTCGTCGAGGGCTCCCTTGCGCTCACTGACATCGCTCTCGACGGCGGCCTCGGGCGCCTCGTCGGACTCCGTGGACTTCCGTGGCTGCTTCTGCTCCTGTGCCATACCCGGACCCTATCCAGTCAGCGAGTGAGAGCGGTGAAAAGCGCCTCTGCCGTCTCACACTGGTCGATCAGGTCGCCGACGCTGGCCCGTGTGCCTCGGAGTGGATCGATGGTCGGAACCCGCTGCAGCGACTCGCGCCCGGGCAGGTCGAAGATGACCGAGTCCCACGACGCGGCGGCGACGTCGTCGGCGTACTTCTCCAGGCAGCGGCCGCGGAAGTAGGCCCGGGTGTCCTCCGGCGGGTCGTGCATCGCCCGCTCGATGGACGCGTCCTCGATCAGCCGCTGGATCCGCCCCATGCCGACGAGCTTGTGGTAGAGCCCCTTCTCGGGACGGATGTCGGAGTACTGGACGTCGATCAGGCCGAGCTTCGCGTCGTCCCACGCCAGCCCGTCGCGGTCGCGGTAGTGCTCGAGCAGCCTGAGCTTGGCGACCCAGTCGAGCTCGGTCGCGCACAGCATGGGGTCGCGCTCGAGCCGGTAGAGGACCGACTCCCAGCGGGCCAGCACGTCGAGGGTCTGCGCGTCGGCGTCCGCGCCGAGCCGGTCCTCGACGTACTTCTTGGCGAGGTCGAGGTACTCCAGCTGCAGCTGGACGGCCGTGAGGGTGCGGCCGTCGGTGAGCGTGATCAGCTGCTGGAGGGTCGGGTCGTGGGAGACCGTGCGCAGCGCCGCCACCGATCCCTCGATGGTGAGGTCGCGGTCGAGGAACCGGTCCTCGATCATGGCGAGGACCAGCGAGGTGGTGCCGACCTTGAGGTACGTCGAGATCTCGGCCAGGTTCGCGTCGCCGATGATGACGTGGAGGCGTCGGTACTTCTCCGGGTCGGCGTGCGGCTCGTCGCGGGTGTTGATGATCGGCCGCTTGAGGGTCGTCTCGAGACCGACCTCGACCTCGAAGAAGTCGGCACGCTGACTGATCTGGAAGCCGTGCTCACGGCCGTCCTGACCGATCCCGACCCGGCCGGCGCCGCAGAACACCTGCCGCGACACGAAGAAGGGCGTCAGGTGACGGACGATCTCACCGAACGGCGTGCTGCGCCGCATCAGGTAGTTCTCGTGGGCGCCGTACGAGACGCCCTTGTTGTCCGTGTTGTTCTTGTAGAGGTTGATCGGGCCGCCGCCAGGGAGCTGTCCGGCCCGCCTGGAGGCGTCGAGCATGACCTGCTCCCCCGCCTTGTCCCAGCGCACCACGTCGAGCGGTGTGGTGACCTCGGGCGTGGCGTACTCGGGGTGGGCGTGGTCGACGTAGAGCCGGGCGCCGTTGGTGAGGATGACGTTGGCCAGACCGAGATCCTCGTCGGTCAGCAGGGACGGATCGGCCACCTGCCGGGACATGTCGAAGCCGCGCGCGTCACGGAGCGGCGACTCCTCCTCGAAGTCCCAGCGTGCCCGACGCGCCCGCACCGTCGCCGAGGCGTAGGCGTTGACGATCTGCGACGACGCGACCATCGGGTTGGCGAGGGGCTGACCAGGCACCGAGATGCCGTACTCAACCTCCGTGCCCATCACGCGCCGCACACTCATGGTCTGAGCCTACGCGGCGGTTCTCGTCAGCTCTCCCGCCGCGGGTTCGCTCAGTGCTTGCGCAGCTTGGGGATCAGGAAGAAGAGCACAACGACGACGACGAGGATGATCAGGATGTACTTCATGTCACGACCCTACCCGCGACCGCGATTGGCCTAGGCTCACCCGCATGGGTGTGTGGGGGGATCACGTCGTGCCCCGGCTCGCGGATCGGACTCTGCGCAGTCCGGTGATCAGCGAGTTGCGCGCCGAGGTGTGTGCTCCCTTGCGGGGACGGGTGCTCGAGCTCGGGTTCGGGGGCGGGCTCAACATCCCGTGGTATCCCGAGGCGGTGACATCCGTCGCGGCGGTCGAGCCCTCTGACGTCGGTTGGGGACTCTCCGAACGGCGCCGGGCGCGCTCCGAGGTGCCCATCGAACGACGCGGCCTCGACGGGCAGCAGCTCGACGAACCCGACTCGGCCTACGACGCTGTGCTGTCGACCTTCACCCTGTGCACCATCCCCGACCCGGTCGCCGCACTCTCGGAGGTGCGCCGGGTGCTGCGGTCCGACGGGGTGCTGTGCGTGCTCGAGCATGGGCTGGCCCCCGACGACCGGGTCGCGGCGTGGCAGCACCGCCTCGACGGAATCCAGCAGCGGATGGCAGGTGGCTGCCACCTCGTCCGCGACATCGCCGAGCTGGTCCGCGACGCCGGCTTCGAGGTCACGCGGCTCGAGACGTCCTACCTGGAGGGACCCGCCCTCGCCCGCCCCTGGTCCTACGGCTTCCTGATCGCTGCCCGTCCCCGGGCGGCATGAAGGACCAGCGTCAGCGCGTGCGCCTCAGGCCCCGATTCCATCGTCGACGGACTCAGAGGTACTGACCGGTGTTGGTGGCGGTGTCGATGGAGCGGCCCGGCTCGGTGCCCTGCTTGCCGGTGATCAGGGTGCGGATGAAGACGATCCGCTCGCCCTTCTTGCCGGAGATCCGGGCCCAGTCGTCCGGGTTGGTGGTGTTGGGCAGGTCCTCGTTCTCCTTGAACTCGTCGACGCACGCCTGAAGCATGTGGGAGACCCGCAGCCCATGCTGGGCGTGCTCGAGGAAGTCCTTGATGGCCATCTTCTTGGCCCGGTCGACGATGTTCTGAATCATCGCACCGGAGTTGAAGTCCTTGAAGTAGAGGACCTCCTTGTCGCCGTTGGCGTAGGTCACCTCGAGGAAACGGTTCTCCTCGGTCTCGGTGTACATCCGCTCGACAGTCGCCTGGATCATGCCGGCGACGCACTCGTCGCGGCTGCCGCCGAACTCCGAGACGTCGTCTTGGTGCAGCGGCAACTCGGGGACGAGGTACTTGCTGAAGATGTCGCGCGCGGACTCGGCGTCAGGACGCTCGATCTTGATCTTCACGTCCAGCCGGCCCGGTCGCAAAATCGCGGGGTCGATCATGTCCTCGCGGTTGGAAGCACCGATTACGAGCACGTTCTCAAGGGCCTCGACGCCGTCGATCTCGCTCAACAACTGCGGGACGATGGTGTTCTCGACGTCGGAGGAGACACCGGAGCCGCGGGTGCGGAACAGCGAGTCCATCTCGTCGAAGAACACGATGACCGGCGTGCCGTGGCTGGCCTTCTCGCGCGCCCGCTGGAACACCAGCCGGATGTGGCGCTCGGTCTCACCGACGTACTTGTTCAACAGCTCGGGGCCCTTGATGTTGAGGAAGTAGGACTTCCCCTCCTGGCCGGTCTTGGCCGCCACCTTCTTGGCGAGCGAGTTGGCGACCGCCTTCGCGATGAGGGTCTTGCCGCAACCCGGCGGGCCATAGAGCAGCACGCCCTTGGGCGGCTTGAGCTGGTGTTCCTTGAAGAGCTCGGGGTGCAAGTAGGGCAGCTCGACCGCGTCGCGGATCTGGTCGATCTGGCCGGCGAGGCCGCCGATCGCCTCGTAGGAGATGTCGGGAACCTCTTCGAGGACGAGCTCTTCGACCTCGGACTTGGGGACGCGCTCGTAGACGTAGCCCGCGCGGGAGTCGAGCAGCAGGGAGTCGCCTGCCCGCAGGGTCGTGTTGAACAGCGGCTCGGCGAGTCGGACGACGCGCTCCTCATCGGCATTGGCGATGACCAGGGCTCGCTCGCCGTCAGCGAGCAGCTCCTTGAACATGACGACCTCGCCGACCTCCTCGAAGTCGAAGGCCGCCACCACGTTGAGTGCCTCGTTGAGCATGACCTCCTGGCCACGGACGAGGGTGTCGAGGTCGACGTTGGGGCTGGCATTGACCCGCAGCTTGCGGCCGCCGGTGAACACGTCGATCGAGTCGTCCTCGTTGCGGGTGAGGAACGTGCCGAAGCCGGCCGGCGGTTGGGCCAGCCGGTCGACCTCCTCCTTGAGCTTCATGATCTGGTCGCGGGCCTCGCGCAGCGTCTCGGCCAGCCGCTCGTTCTGAGACGTGACGGCGGAGAGCGATCGCTGGGTGTCGGCCAGTCGCGTCTCGACCGCTCGGGACTGGCCGGGCGCGTCACCCAGCCGCCGACGCAGGTCGGACACCTCGGCCTCCAGGAAACGCACCTGGCTCGCAAACTCCTCCGGCGAGGGCTCACGCTCCCCGCGGGGCTGACCTGACAGTCCTTCGGTTGACGACATTCGGCGTCACCTCCCGCGTGCGACCCTACCCGCGTGAGCGCGCCACGGTAGGGCAGACACCACCAGTCGGATCACGTTTTCGAATCAACCGCTGGCGGGGTCCTCGAGCAGCGACGGCGGCAGGTCGGGAGGGCGCGGCCCGGTGTAGTCAGGTCCGTAGGCCCCGGGGGCCGGACGCCGCTTCTTCGCCAGCGGTCGCTCCCCCGGCGCCATCCGGCGCGCGGTCACCAGGTAGGCGGTGTGGCCGATCATCTTGTGGTCCGGCCGTACGGCGAGACCCTCGACGTGCCAGTCGCGCACGAGCGACTCCCAGGGGTGGGGGTCGGTGAAGCCCCCGTGGGCTCGCACCGTCTCGACGAACCGCGACAACTGAGTCGTGGTCGCGACGTACGCGCACACGATCCCGCCCGGGCGCAGGGCGTCGGCGACGGCGTCGATGCACTCCCAGGGCGCGAGCATGTCGAGGATGGCCCGGTCGACCCGGGCACCGGAGCGGGGCAGTTCCTCGGCCAGGTCGCCGAGCTCCAGCTGCCACGCAGGGTGCTGCTGGCCTTCGGGGGCCCCGAAGAACTGGTTGACGTTGCGGCGGGCGACGTCGGCAAACTCCTCGCGGCGCTCGTAGGACAGCACCCGGCCGTACGGCCCGACCGCTCGCAGCAGCGAGCAGGTGAGCGCGCCGGAGCCGACCCCGGCCTCGACCACGTCGGCACCCGGAAAGATGTCGGCCATGGCCACGATCTGGGCGGCGTCCTTGGGGTACACGACCGCTGCACCCCGCGGCATGGAGACGACGAACTCCGAGAGCAGCGGGCGGAAGATGAGGTACTGACCGCCGGCCGACGACGTGACCGTGAAGCCTTCTTCGCGGCCGATCAGCTCGTCATGCTCGAAGTGGCCGCGGTTGGAGAAGAACCGCTTGCCGGTCTCGAGGCAGATGTTGTGGCGCCGGCCCTTGGTGTCGACCAGGCGCACCCACTCCCCTTCTCGCAGCGGACCGCGGTGCACCCCCGACCATGCCTCCGGCCGCACGTCGGGCGCCTGCTCGTCGGACACCTGCTCGTCAGTCACGCTGCCCCACCTCGCGGAATGCGCGGTCGACGTCGGTCGTCGCGAGCACGCCGTAGATCGCGCCGTCGTTCTCCAGCAGGAGGTACTCGGCGGCCGGAGTGCGGCTGATCGCGAGGATGAGGTCCTCGCCGTTGATGGCGGCCGGCAGGCTGAGCCCCTCGTCGAGGGTCCGGGCAACGGTGGAGACCGCCACCCACGGGCGACGGGCCTCCGGCGTGGCGAGCACGGCCGACTCGTTGACCAGAGCGACCGGTCGACCGTCGGTGGTCACGGTGACGATGCTGCCGGCACCCGCCTCGTTCGCACGGCGGACGGCCTCGGCGAGGGGCAGGTCTTCCGGAACGGTGATGGTCCGGCGGGCGATGTTGCGGGCGACCAGACCGGGCAGCTTCCGACGCAATCGCGCCGACGCCATGGCCTGGGTGGCGCCCGACCACAGGAACAGGGCGATTACGCCCGCAAGGACGAAGTCCAAGACGTCCGGCTCAATGCCGAAGATCGGCTCGATCGCCAACGGGTAGGCGATCACGACCATGGCCGTGATCCGGCCGCCCCAGCCGGCGACGATGGTGCCGGTGTGCATGCTGCCGGTGAGCTTCCAGACGCCGCTGCGCAGCACCCGTCCGCCGTCCAGGGGCAGGCCGGGCACGAGGTTGAGGACGCCGACCAGCAGGTTGGCGCCGGCCAGACCCGTGACGGCGAGCAGTAGCAGACCGTCGGGCGTGACGAAGTAGAGGGCGAACGCGGCCGCACCGACGGCGATCGACGTCAACGGACCGACCACCGCGATCATGAATTCCTCGCGCGGGCGTCGTGACTCCCCCTCGATGGCGGTCATACCGCCCAGGAAGTGCAGCGTGATCGACGTGACGGAAAACCCGTAGTGCTTGGCCATCACGGCGTGCGATGCCTCGTGCAGCAACACCGAGAGGTAGAGCACGACCGCGAACATGAACCCGGCGACGTACTTCAACGCGCCCAGGCCCGGTGCCACCTGCTCGACGCGCGGCGCCATCACGAACGCGAGGAGCCCTGCGACGACGAACCACGACGAGGAGACGAGTACGTCGCTGCCCGCGATGGATCCGATCCGGAAGGTCCCCGGAGGCCGCTTCGCGCGGGGTGTGGGCCCTGGTGGAGCGGGGCTGGATGGGTGGGGGCCGGACACGTGCCGAGGCTATCCGACCCCGCCCCATGTCCCGGCATCGCTGTCAGCGGCCACATCTAGGCTGACCGCATGCCCTCGTCGGAGTCGCCCTCGATCCCGCTGTCCACGCTCGTCGACGGCGTGAACGTGCTCGGATCATTGTCACCGAGCCGCGCGGGTGACTTCATGACGTGCCCCTTGCTCTACCGCTTCCGGACCATCGACCGACTGCCAGAGCCCTTCAGCGCGGACGCAGTCCGGGGGACGCTGATCCACAAGGTGCTGGAGGACCTGTTCGACCTGCCGGCCGACGACCGCACGCCGGACCACGCACGCGACCTGCTGGTGCCGACCTGGGAACAGCTCCTCGAGACCGACCCGGAGCTGGCCGAGATGTTCACCGGAGAAGGACCGGAGGTCGGCGAGTGGCTCCAGGGCTGCCGGACGGTCCTCGACCGCTACTTCCAGCTCGAGGACCCGCGCCGAATCGAGCCCGCCGAGCGTGAGCTCTACGTCGAGACGGTGCTCGACTCCAAACTGCTGCTGCGCGGCTTCGTCGACCGGCTCGACGTCGCCCCCGACGGGGCCCTCAGAGTCGTGGACTACAAATCTGGGAAGGCTCCAGGCGAGGGCTGGGAGGCCAAGGCGCTGTTCCAGATGAAGTTCTACGCGCTCGTGCTCTGGCGCACCCGGGGGGTCGTCCCCGCCCTGCTCCAGCTCGTCTACCTCGGCAGCGGCGAGCTGGTCCGATACGTCCCGGACGAGCAGGATCTGGTGGCGACCGAGCGGAAGGTCGAGGCGATCTGGCGTGCCATCGCCCAGGCGACCGAGACCCGCGATTGGAGGCCGCGGCGCTCCCGGCTGTGCGACTGGTGCGCCCATCAGGCGATCTGCCCCGAATGGGGCGGCACCCCTCCCCCGCTCCCCGAGGCCGAACCTGTCGATCCGGGTCAGCAGACCTAGCTCAGAGGCCGTTGCGCTGCGCCCAGAGCGCGGCCTGCGTACGGTCGGCGACGCCGATGCGGGCAAAGGCGGACGTGAGGTGAGCCTTGACGGTCCGCTCGCTGATCTCGAGCCGGCGGGCGATCTGCTTGTTGGCCAGGCCATCCTTCACCAGCCGGAGCACCTCCGATTCGCGACTCGTGAGCTGGACCTGGGACGAGCCGGCACGGATACCGAGCAGCTGGCGCGCTGCCCGCGGGTGGATGGGCGACTCGCCGCGGCTGACCGCGCGGATCCCTTCCAGCACGTCCTCCGGGTCGGCGTCCTTGAGCAGGTAGCCCACGGCCCCCGCATCGAGAGCGGCCACGATCCGCTCACCGTCCGAGTACGAGGTGAGGATCAGGACGTCGACGCCCAGCTGCTCGGCCATGATCGTGCGAGTCGCCGTCACACCGTCCACGCCGGGCATCTGCAGGTCCATCAGTACGACGTCGGGACGGTGTTCGCGCGCCATCTCGACGGCCCGGGCGCCGTTGTCGGCCATGGCCACGACCTCGATGTCGTCGGTTCCGGCGAGCAGCTGCTGCAGACCGGCCCGGATGACCGCGTGGTCGTCGGCGAGGACCACCCTGATCGATCGGGTCGTCTCGGCTGTCACCGCGCCGCCACCTCCATCAACACCGCCGTCCCCTCGCCGGGCGAGGATTGCACCTTGAGTGTGCCGCCAGCCTCGGCCACCAGCGAACGTAGCCCCCTCAGGCCGAGGCTGTCGGCGCGTTGCTTGAGCGTGGGATCGAAGCCGATTCCGTCGTCGACGACCTCGAGAACCAGGCGGTTGGCGTCGACGCGGACCGTCACCGCGAGCGTCGAGGCCTCAGCGTGGCGCAGCGCGTTGCGGACCGCTTCCTGGGCGACCCGCCACACCAGGGCTGCTCGTCCGTCGGAGGCGATCTCGGCACCCTCGACGCTGACAGAGGCCTGGACGCCCGCTGCCGAGGCCGGGGCTATCAGGTCCGCCAGCGCGGCGGACAGACCCTCGGCGTGGAGGTCTGGCGGGTGGATCTCGACCAGCAGCGACCGCAGCGCCTTGAGGCCACTCCGCAACGCGACGCCCGCGTCATCGAGACGACCGCGCGCCGTCTCGGACAACCCCGGTTCGCGTGCCACCGCTGAAACGGAGAAGGCGGTTCCGGCCAGGTCCTGCACGACGCTGTCATGGAGGTCCCGGGCGATCCGGCGGCGCTCGGCGTCGGAAGCGTCCAGCGAGGCGTGCAGCAGCCGCTCTCGATCACGGGCCGCGCTGGTCAGGCGGCGAGTCAGTACCCACAGCAGCGGCGTCACGATCAGGACCAGCAGCAGCGGGCCGCCGATCGCGATCCAGCGGAACGACGCGTAGATCCGCTCGCGCCGATCCTCGATGTCGTCGAGGGTGTAGTAGCCCTCGAAGAGCACTGGCACATCGTCGTCTGTGACGAGCACCCGCGTGTAGATCCGGATCTGCTGCTGCGGTTGTGCCGTTTTGAGGCCGGGTGTGCCCTCGATGCCGACGTTCTCCGGAGCGAGCGGATCAGAGATCTCGTTCCCGGTACCACCGTTCGCCAAGACATCTTGTTGGTCGTCGGAGAGCGGGAACTTCTGGCCGATCACCCTGAACGCGTTCGAGTAGATCAAGGTGCCCGACTCGCTCCAGATGTTCACCCGGCTGACGAGACCGATCAGGAGCAAGGACTGGACCTTGCGGTCGTAGACGTCGATGGCGCCGCTACGGCCCTCGAGCAGCGCCCCCACACGGCCGTCGTTGTCGAATCTGGCCTCGGCCAGCCCGGCCTTGTCCAGCAGTGACTCCGCCAGCACGGCATTGACCTCACGTGCCTCCGCCCGGGCCTCGTCCTGGGCCGCGTTCTGGGCGAGTCGGGTGGTGCCGATCGAGATCAGCACGATCAGGAGCAGCCCGAACGCGAGGAACTGCGCGACCGGGTTTCGCAGAAGTGTCACGCGGCGAGGATAAGGCGCGCGGCCCGTGGAACCGGGAGGCTCAGTAGTAGAGATCGGCGCGACACACTTCACCGGTGACGGTGTTCTGCGCGCGGAAGACCACATAGTCCGGGCCGTTGAAGTTCACCATCGTGCGCACGATCTTGAAGGACTTGTCGGCGTCCTTGGCCTGGGTCTCACCCTTGTCGGACAAGTCGTCATTGTGTTTGAAACGCCATTCCCAGACGTCCGAGTCATCGCTCCACACGATGCCGGCCACGATCAGGCGTCCGTTCGCGTCAGCGTCCACCTTCAGCTTGGCCCTGCTGGTGGCCTTCTCGCAGCTGCTCTTGTCGGTCGCCGGGTCGCTGAACTCGAATCCTGGCGGGACACCGGCACCGATGTCCGCCGCGGGCCCGCCATCACTCGCGGTGGCGCTGGGCGCCATCGCGAGGGCCGCTGCACTCAGCACGAGGCTGAGCACGATGGCGGGACCGCGTCGGACGATCATGTGACCTGCTTCCTGTTTCACTCAGAGGGCCGCTGAACCCCCGAGTGGCTCCATCGTGGACTGGACGGGGTGCAGGTCGCCATTGTCCGGTGGTACTAGGACCTGTGACTAGGTCCGACCCTCGATCGGAGGGCGGCCAGGTCTCCGGTACGCAGGTCGACGAGGGAGTCACGGAACACCCGGCTCGTGCCCTCCAGCACCGGAACGTGGTTGGGCACGACCAGGACGACGCAGCCCGCGGCTTCTGCGGACCGGGCGCCAGTGTTGGAGTCCTCGATCGCCACGCAGTTCGCGGGGTCGACCCGCAGCTCCCGCGCTGCCTTCAGGTAGGGCTCGGGGTGGGGTTTCCCGTGGCTGACCGCGTCCCCGGTGATGATCACCCGGAACGTGTCGGACGGGAGCACGTCGAGCACGGGCACCACGAACCGCCGGTAGGACATGGTGACCAGCGCGCACGGTATGTCGTGAGACGCCAGGTCGGCCAGCAACTCGCGAGCGCCGGGACGCCACGGGACCGCCTGCTCGACCCGCGCCACGACGCTGTCGAGCAGCTGCTCGACGATCGTCGTCGGCTCGACGTCGATCCCCATATGCTCCCGGATGTAGCGCCCGGAGTCGAGCAGGTCCTGACCGACCAGGTTGAGCGCGTGCTCGCGCGACCAGGTTCCGCCGTGCCGCGACGCCAGCTCGAACTCGGCCTCGATCCAGTAGGGCTCGGTGTCGACCAGGGTGCCGTCCATGTCCCACAGGACGGCCGCCGGCCACCGCACTCCCCCATCCGGGCGCTGACCTGCAGGTACTCGAGAATTGGCGGTACTCAGAATGCCCTCCGAAATGCTTCATGCGACGACCCATGCGACGACTCACCCTAAATCCAAGGTGCGCGGCATTCGCCATCGTCCCGACAAACTACGTGCATACAGACGCCCACCGACCCGTTCAGTGGAGCAGCCGGCGCACCTGAACGGCATGAGCAACCACACCATCGCCACCCCCATCACCACCTGGGCCGAGCTGCGCGGCAGCGACCGCGAGGTCCTCAACCGGGCCGAGCTAGCCGCGCTGCTGACGCTGGATCCACGGACCGTCGACCACGCGGGCGGCGGGGCCGCCGTGGCCGGGCCCGACGAGGAAGATCGCATTGACGCCCCGCTCGCGGATCAGGTGGTTGAGGTGCGTCCACAACAGGTTGAGGCCCGGGGTCGTGCCCCAGTGGCCGAGCAGCCGCGGCTTGATGTCCTCACGGACCAGCGGCCGCTTCAGCAGGGGGTTGTCCATCAAGTAGATCTGGCCCACTGACAGGTAGTTCGCGGCCCGCCACCACGCGTCGAGCGCCTCCACCTGGTCGTCGGCGAGCTCTGCGTCCACCATCGGGTTCTCCTCGTCTCGGTCGGGCGCGCGGCACGCGCCGCCATTCAGCAAGCTAGTGGTCCGTCTGTGAAATAACAAGGTATCATCGGTGGATGCCGAAGCCTGCTGCCCCAGCCTTGGTCGTCTCTGTTGAACAGCGTGCTGAGCTGCTCACGATGTCGCGGTCTACGAGTCGACCTCATCGGGTCGTGCTGCAGGCGCGGGCGTTGCTGCTCGCGGCCGACGGGGTCGCCAACGCCGAGATCGCGCGCCGGTGTGAGGTCGATGCCGATGCCGTGCGGCGCTGGAGGACTCGTTTCGAGCATGAGGGCCCGGCCGGGGTCGGGGTGATCGCCAAGGGCCGGGGTCGCAAGCCCTCGTTGCCGGCGGGCACGGTGGCCGAGGTGCTGCGCCTGACCCAGCATGAGCTGCCGGCAGACGGGTCCACGCACTGGAGCACCCGATCGATGGCTCGCCGGGTCGGGATCGGCAAGGACGCCGTCGCGCGGATCTGGGCC
>Ga0136633_1001969_pt1 | contig 14629 bp, 19 predicted proteins | sample AntDrymeUQ832206_2_FD_105494 | JGI IMG/M metagenome (GOLD analysis project Ga0136633, IMG submission 105494) | Polar desert sand microbial communities from Dry Valleys, Antarctica - metaG UQ83 (22.06) | ecosystem: Environmental > Terrestrial > Soil > Desert | place: Antarctica: Dry Valley... | reverse complement strand
TGTCCTCAAGGTCCGAGGCTATGTTTTTCTCAACGAAGTCTACAAAGCTCTGGGGATGATGCCATCCACGGCAGGTCAATCGGTCGGTTGGTTCATGGGTGGCGAAGGTGACTCGTACGTCGACTTTGGCATGTATAGGAAGAACGATGCCGAGGTCAGTGACTTCATCAACGGTCGGGAGAACTCGGTCCTGCTCGACTTCAACGTAGATGGGCCCATTTACCACCTGCTCGATCAGCTGAGCGACAAGCAGAAGAGGATCCAGTAATGAGCGAGAACAAGACAAAGACCAAGGCAGCAAAGACATTGGGCTCGAAGGATGCTTCGAAGACCGCCAAGAAAGTCGCGGGTAAGGCCCTTGCTTCGGACAAGCCCAACCAGGCCATAGCTGAGGCCGCGGTACACGAGTCATACGTCAAGGGTCGTGGGCTTGTAAAGAAGGCCCAAAGCGTCGATATTCCGCACATCGCGGACGAGGCAACCGAACTCGTGGCTGACGGCGCCGAAGTGGTGGCGGAGCAGTTTACGAACGTTGCGAAGGTCTCTCGCCGAGTCTCCGGTCGAGATGTTTCGCTCGTACTGCTCGGTTTTGGTGTAGGTGCCGTTGCGGGCGGCTACGTGGGCTTCCGAATCGCTGAGAAGCGGATGCGGATCAAGTTCGACGGGCTGCTTGAAGAGGAAACCGTTCAGGTGCGAGAGCACTATCACCAAAAGCTGATGGCGCATGACGCAGAGAGCCAGAAGCCGGCTCTGTCAGATTTGGCTACGTTCAGTCAGCAGCAACAGGAGGCAGAGAAGCTCCCGGAAGAGCTCGGATACGTTCCTCCGTCGGCGTCGGCCACTCTTTCGGGTAAGACGCCGGCGCAGGTCATGCGTGACGCTCCGGAGACGGAGCAGATGCGTGAGGTGCGTGAAGAAGGTGAGCGGATGGCTTCGGAGATCGAAGTCGTTAATCCGGATCGTCGCGGGGAGCGGGCGCAGTTTGTGAGGGAGACACAGAATATCTTCGCGGAACGTGACGCCAAGGCCCCCGCCTGGGACTACTCGACAGAGATTAAAAGTCGAAACCCAGCGTTCCCGTATGTTGTTCACGTGGACGAGCACCGCGAGAACCCGTTAGAGCACGAACAGAAAGATCTCACCTACTACGAAGGTGATGGGATTCTCTGCGGCGACAACGACGTCATCGTCGACGACCAGGACGAGGCAGTCGGAATTGACAATCTGAGTCGCTTCGGCCACGGTGGGGCGGACGGCAACACGGTCCATGTTCGCAACGAGGTTCGCGAGATCGACTACGAGGTTGTCCGCTCCCACGGATCATATTCCCTTGAAGTGCACGGGATTGACCCGGACGAGGCTGAGGACAACATTCAGCACTCGGACCGGTCCTGGCGAGGAAGGCAGACCTTCGAGGATGACTGAACGCGCCCTAGCCGCTTACCTTGAGTGGCTGAGCGCACAGGTTACACCCAACCGACAACGTAATTTCCAAGAACTCTTTTACATCTTGTATTCGAAAGAGTTCTTTTACGTTATTGCCAATGATAACTCTCGGATTCAGGACGTGCAGGATCTGAGGCATGCCTGTTTCCGGGAATTTGGGGTAAAACCCTACGTCACCACCGACGTGTTGGGTGCTATATCTGTACTGGAGGTTCTGATCGCCCTCTCCAAACGGTTGGCGTATCAGACAAGCTCGGATCCTGGGGAGTGGGCTTGGCAGCTTATGGTCAACCTAAGGATCGACCGTTACTCCGGCAGAATCAGTCGTAGGTTGGCCGAAGAAATCGACGGTATGCTCGATCGCCTTATTTGGAGACAGTATGAGCCAGACGGACTGGGTGGCTTCTTTCCCCTGGCTTGGGCTGAGCGCGATCAGACTAACGTTGAGATATGGTATCAGATGAGTGCATATTTAGCCGAGCAAGAGAATCATGAGAACCCACACGGGGGATACGATGTTTAAAACACCAGGGCAGGTGGCGTTTGAGTCTTATGTCACCAAAACACAGGGCGCGTCGGTGGTGGGCGTTTCACTTCCCTCGTGGGAGGATCTCACTCAAGAGAAGAAGGATCAATGGGAAGCGGGGGCAATTACCGCTGTCGAGTTTCATAAGAACGTCAAAGAGAAGTTCCGCGAGAGAAAAGGCGGCTGAGTATGAAATACTGGCTCCACGGACACAACGTGAAGTACGAGATCGGAAAACGTGTCGATCGGGCACTGCTCAACCTGGCTCGAGTTATACCGAACCGTTTGCGCATGTGGGTGGTTGTTGACTCCACCAATTACGCGCTGTTTCATTCGCACGCTCGGGAAGACGGCTACGTGGGACCCGATGGTCTCGGCTATAGCGAAATCTACGACGGGGCGATGCGTAAGGCACAAAAAGGAGAAAAGCACGCGTGGCAGGGCTAGTCTGCCAGGAGATCGCTCGCAGGGGGTGGTTCGATATTTAGGAAAGGAGGTGTGAATGGATTTCTTTCGGATCCTCACTAGAGAAACGAAGGCGGGGCTCGAGATGTACCCCGACTTCACGGTTGGTCGTTCCAAGGATCTGATGGTCCAAGGTCGCACTTTCTACGCAATCTGGGATGAGGCCGCCGGTCTGTGGTCTCGCGATGAGTACGACGTGCAACGGTTGGTCGACGAAGAACTCGGAGCCGAAGCTGAGAAGTGTGAAAAGACTACCGGGATCAAGGCAAACGTGAAGTATTTACGGTCTTGGGGAAGTACGTCGTGGGGGAACTTCCGAAAGTTTCTCATGAATCTCTCGGATTCATCGCACCCGCTGGACTCGAAGCTCGTTTTTACAAACACGGATGTTAAGAAGAGCGATTACGCGTCCAAGCGTCTACCATACGCCCTGGGTGAAGGAGAGCATGCCGCATGGGACGAGTTGATGTCTACGTTGTACTCCCCCGAAGAGAGGGCGAAGATCGAATGGGCGATCGGCTCGATTGTCTCGGGCGATTCGAAGAAGATCCAGAAGTTCCTGGTTTTCTACGGACCACCTGGAACGGGAAAGTCTACCGTCTTGAATATCATCCAGAAGCTGTTCGAAGGGTATACGACGGCCTTCGACGGGAAAGCGCTAGGAAGCGCGAACTCGGCATTTGCGACGGAGGTCTTCAAGCATAACCCGCTTGTGGCCGTACAGCACGATGGAGACCTGTCCAAAATTGAGGACAACGCTCGACTGAACTCAATCATCGCTCACGAAGAGATGACGATGAACGAGAAGTACAAGCCGAGCTATACCTCCCGCGTAGATGCGATGCTGTTCATGGGTTCAAACCAGCCCGTGCGAATCTCGGATGCCAAATCGGGCATCATCCGCCGCTTGATCGATATTCACCCGACAGGTGTGAAGATCCCAGCCAAGCACTACTCGACGCTTATCGGGCAGGTGGACTTTGAGTTGGGCGCTATTGCTCAGCACTGCTTGGATATATTCCTGAACATGGGCAAAAACTACTACAATGCTTATCGCCCGCTTGAGATGATGCTTCAGACCGATATTTTCTTCAACTACATTGAAGCGAACTTCGACATCTTCAAGCAGCAGAACTACACGACGGTCAAGCAGGCCTACGCTCTTTACAAGGAGTTCTGTGAAGAGAGCGGTATTGACCGCCCCCTACCTCAGTACAAATTCCGAGAGGAGCTTCGAAATTACTTTGAGGAGTTTAAGGATCGGGGCGAAGTTGACGGACAGCAGGTGCGCAGTTTGTACTTCGGCTTCACCGCCGACAAGTTCAAAGCTCCCAAAAAAGAAAGCAAGGCTGAATTTTCCCTAGTGCTTGAGGAATCGGTATCTCTCTTAGACGAGGACCTGGCGGCATGTCCTGCTCAACTTGCGGGAGACGAAGGGACTCCGGTGCGAAAGTGGGTGAAAAACAAGACCATTCTTTCCGATATTGACACGCAACAGCTGCATTTTGTCAAGCCGTCTTCCCATCATGTAGTCATTGACTTCGATCTGAAAGACAACAATGGAACCAAAGCTCTTGAGAGAAATTTCGAAGCCGCTAGTCGATGGCCCCCCACCTATGCCGAAATCTCAAAGTCCGGAGAAGGAGTCCACCTTCACTACCTGTATACGGGCAGTATGCAGGAGCTCGGTGCAGAGTACGCCGACGGGATTGAAGTCAAACACTTCCCCGGGGACGCGTCCCTGCGCAGAAAACTATCGAGATGTAACGCCGTGCCCATAGCCACCATAAGCTCAGGATTACCTCTTAAGCGGAAGAAGGAGAAGATGCTCGCTAAGAAGACCATGCAAAGCGAACAGGGACTGCGTCGACTGATCGAGCAGAATCTTAAGAAGGAAATTCATCCGGGTACTAAGCCATCGATTGATTTCATCAAAAAAATCCTCGATGACGCATACGAGTCTGGCATGCGCTATGACGTGAGTAACCTTCGCTCGCGCATCATTGTCTTCGCCAACAACTCAAGCAATCAGGCGGGTGCGTGTCTCAAAACCGTGGGCGAGATGAAGTGGGCCTCGGAGGAAGAGATTACAAACGACCCTGACGCGGTTGTCGATACTTCGGATGATCGGCTGGTCTTCTTTGATGTGGAGGTCTACCCTAACCTTTTCGTTATTTGTTGGAAGTACCAAGGCGCAGACGAAGTAGTCAGGATGATCAATCCGAAAGCACCTGCGGTGGAAGCGCTCTTCCGAATGAAGTTGGTGGGATTCTACAATCGTAGGTATGACAACCATATTCTTTATGGAGCAGCAATGGGGCTCACCAACAGTCAGTTGTTCCAGCTTTCCTCTAAACTGATCGACAACAACCGTAACGCCCCTTACGCTGCGGCATATTCTTTGTCCTACGCGGACATCTGGGACTTCTCCTCCAAGAAGCAGTCTCTGAAGAAATTTGAGATTGACCTGGGCATTCTCCACATGGAGATGGACCTTGCGTGGGATCAGCCGGTTCCCGAAGAGCTTTGGGAGAAGATTGTTGACTATTGCGCCAACGATGTGGCGGCTACCGAAGCTACCTTTGAGGATCGTAAGGGCGATTTCGTGGCTCGTCAGATTCTGGCAGAGCTATCAGGTAAGACCGTCAACGACACCACGCAGAACCACACCTCCAAGATTATTTTCGGCAACGACAAGTATCCGCAGAAGAAGTTTAAGTACACAGACCTCTCCGAGGAATTTCCGGGGTATCGCTTTGAGATGGGTAAGTCCACCTACAAAGGTGAGGATCCTAGTGAGGGCGGATACGTTTATTCCGAGCCTGGGATGTATGAGAATGTAGCCGTACTCGATGTTGCGTCTATGCACCCGTCATCGATCGAGATTATGAATGTCTTTGGAGACTACACTCCACGGTTCGTCGAACTTCGTGAAGCTCGTATTGCCATCAAACGTGGTGAGTTTGATCGCGCTCGCGAGTTGCTAAACGGACGATTGAAACCATTTTTGGAGGACGAAACCACGGCAGAAGCGCTGTCCTACGCGCTGAAGATCGTGATCAACATCGTCTATGGTCTTACTTCAGCGAAGTTCGATAACCCCTTCCGAGATATTCGAAACGTCGATAACATTGTCGCCAAGCGTGGCGCGTTGTTCATGATCGACCTTAAACTTTTAGTGCAGGAAGCCGGGTACACGGTTGCTCACGTGAAGACCGACTCAATCAAGATTCCTAATGCGGACGCCAAGATTATTCGTATTGTCGAAGAGTTCGGCAAGCAGTTCGGTTACGAGTTCGAACACGAAGAGACGTATGATAAGTTTGCCCTTGTGAACGACGCTGTCTATATTGCTGGAGTCCAAGCAATCCCGTTGGATCCGCCTGAGATTCCCGACATGAAGTGGACTGCTGTTGGTGCCCAGTTCGCCCATCCGTATGTCTTTAAGAGCCTCTTCTCCAAGGAGGAGCTCAGTTTCGACGATTATTGCGAGGCAAAGTCGGTCAATAAGGGGGCGATGTACCTTGATCGACACCAGCTCACCGACAAGGACTCCGAGAAGCAGGTTGGTAACATGCGCCATATTGGTAAGACCGGACGATTCGTTCCGGTGACTGAGGGTGGTGGCGTGCTCTACCGTGTCTTCGAGGAGAAATTCTACGCAGTAAGCGGCACGAAGGGTTTTGAGTGGATGGAGGCGGACGTGGCCGAGAGCCTGGAAGACAAGCTCGAGATCGACTACTCATATTTCGAGAAGCTCAAGGACGCAGCCGTAAGAACGATCGAGAAGTTCGGATCGTTTGAGGAATTCGTCAAACCGAAAGGGATGGTATGAGACTCGAATCGCTTGTTGAGATCTTGGATGATTTGGCGAGTCCGGGCGAGAATCTTCAACTCAAAGTCAAAGTCAACGGAGAACTGAAGCTCATCACAGGTATTTGGACCCCTATAGATCCTCGAACCGGTGAGCGCTTTGTGGAGTTGTCGACCGGAGAACAGACGTTGCCGCCTCAGGTCTCACTGAAATAAGGAGAGACATAGCACATGAAGAGGTTCAAGTTCTGTCCGTACACATGGTTGGTTCCTAAGTACAGGGAGAGCGATTCGGAGGGCAAACCTTCAGGAAGAAAGAATGTGGGTTGCGAGCTTGAGCACGGCCACTCAGGCCCGCATCGTTCGGGGCGGGTGACCTCGCCTAATATTAAGACAAAAAGGTAAGGGGGCTTAGTGGCTAAAAAGTCGAAGCGCAAAACAGAGTTCCGTTGCACGTTTGAGTGGGACCGCGTGGTTGGACACGGCAAACGCAACGATGCTTTACTCAGGCGCCATATCTGTACCCGCCCCATGCACCACGAGGGTAAGCATAAGTCATCTTCCGGTCATACGTCCGAGACGCTCACAGGTCAGAAGGGTTTATAATCGAGCGCAAGATAAAGGAGGTGTATGAACCGATCGCTAAAAACTATGCGACGTTTGATGCAGGCGTGCAGGACCACGGTGAAAAGAATCTTGATCATCGGGCGAACGGTATTAGATTGTCGGCGCATGATATGGAACGACTTGACTTTAAAGAGGGGGAGACGATACTAGTGCCGACTTCTCTACGCGGGGGTGGCGCATGATTACGTGCCGATGTCCTGAGTGCCGCCTCATCTGGGGTGAAGATCGGGGCAAGAGGGACTCCCCCATTCACCATAGCATATTTCTATGTCCCCGCTGCGGTAAGATGGCGGACGTTAACAAACCTCTGTTTAATCCGGGCATGCCCGAGATCGAGGCGGCTCCTGATGACGCCGCATGAGAACATATTCGAGCAGAACGCCCTCAACCAGGCTCGAGCTACAGAGCAGAAGACGGTTCCTATACGCTTTAATGAGAAGATTGTCGGGGAAGCAGTAATCGAAGTAGACGAAGTTGGGGTTCGGGTCATTTCAACCGAGGTGACCGACCCCGTCTTGCAGAGAGCTATTGGTGCTGGTATCGACATTGGCCCAATGCCCATATTTTACCATAAGGACAACGATGCCTCAGAACGTATACACGGTGACGCAGATTCGGGAGGTCCAGGTGGAAGCAGCTAATCGAGAAAGCGCACTGAAGCTTGCAAGTCGAGCTTTTTACGGCAACAAGCCGGCCAAAGCTGACCCCTCGGGAACAGTCCTCTCAGCCGTTCTGATCAAGGACCTGAGTACGAGAGAGGGGGTTTAGACTTGGGTGAGCTCAAGACATATTTGACGGGTAAGACGGAAATCAAGGCTGTGCAGTGGCAGACCAACGGTGACCATCCTCTCGATGACAGCGATACGATCACGCTGGGAACGGAGACGAACGGTACTCCTGATACGTTTCTGACAGAGGGCGCGGTAGTTCGTCGCTTCCGTCATCCCGATATCTTGGGAAGGACCGTGTGCGTTGAGTGCGGTTACATCATGGATGAACATGGGATGATCGAAGCTGGTCCAGACGCCCTCATGGTATGCCCCGGTGACTATATTGTCACCACCGTTGACGGAGATACTTACCCTACCAGGTCGAACGAGTTCGAGTCGACATACCGTCTCAAAGAAGTTTAGTAGTTACCGCACTATATACTTTCTAATCAGTCGAAGGAGCACATGAACATGGCAGTCAAAACTGGCGAGACCGTTGTGATGGAAGGCGTCGATATCTTCTACCTGAACTTCGAGGGTAAGGAGGGGCAGTACAACAAGGAGGGTGATCGAAACTTTGCGGTGGGTCTCCCTGAAGACGTTGCCGCCGCTATGGCAGCAGATGGCTGGAACATCAAGCGAACAAAGGTCCGCGAGGAGGACCTGGCCGAGAACCCCGACGCAGTGGGTCGCCCTTGGCTTCCCGTGGCAGTCGAGTACCGCAAGGGTAAGCCGCCAAAGATCGTTCAGATCACGTCCCGCGGCAAGACCGTGCTGACTGAGGACATGGTCGCTCTTCTCGATGCGGCCGATATTCAGAACTGCGATCTCATCGTGGCCGCGAGCAACTGGGAAGTCAATAACAATACGGGGGTGAAGGCCTACCTGCGTAGCATGTTCGTCACTATCGAGGAGGACGAGCTGGAGCTCAAGTACGCCGACTTGGACACTCAGTGAAGAAAGACGTCGAATGGTTGGGCTAGCGATTACCGTTGGTGTTCTCGTGATGATGGCGCTTTTTGCGGGGTTCCTTCTCGGCTACTACGTCGGAAGGGCCCCGCTTGTCCCTCCGGCTGTAGATGTAGACGATGATGAGAAAGGAGAATCGTTCTCATGAAGGTTCCTCCAGGGCTTTATTTGTCAAGTCTAATGCTCCCTCTTCTGGCGGCATTTTTGTTTACACGTCGCAAGAAGTCTGAAGGGTAATAACGAAGTATCTGTTTTTATTAAGACGTCTGGAAGGAGTACAATAGAGTGAGCATTACTACAGACACCTATGTGCGAAAGCCCATCTATGTGAATGCGGTGCAGGTCACAGAAGAGAATTTCGACGCTATCGCCGGTTGGTGCGGTGGTGAGATCAAGGAGACGATAAATCTTCGAAACCGGACTGTGAAGTATATTCACGTGCCGGTTACCCGTCCCCAAACAGAGAGGCAGGAGCAAGCTCGAGTGGGGGATTGGATTCTAACGTCCGAGCGCGGCTACAAGGTGTATACCCCCAAGGCGTTCACAGTGGCCTTCGACAAGGTCAACGAGGTGAAAGCTCAGTCCTATCCGTACCCAGACGGCGATGTCACGGTTCTTGGGCCGGAGGTCTTTGCCGGGACGGGTGAGAATGCCAAAGGTAGCCATACGGCGGACCCGTCTACTCACGACACGATCAGTTGGAAGGGCGAGAACTACTACACGTTCGATCGAGCGTCGGAGCTGATGGTTACGACGAAGGTAAACTCAAGCGCCTCGTTCGTTCCGGCAGCTATTTGCAACAAGTGCGGTGCCCCTAAGGGTCTGCAGGTTGTGGGCGAGAGCTGTAACAACAACTGTGGCGGCAGTGTGGTGGTGAACCCTCAGGCCGACGGTCGGAACCTTGAGCAAGATGCGGTGGAGGTGCTCGAGGCTGCCGGTTGGACGGTAACCAACGACGCATTTGTACCACCGAACTCAGACCAGCCGGTGCCCGACACCGATGCGCAGGAGGAAGTCATTGCCAAACGACGAGTGCAGGAGGCTGATATTCGCAACCGAGCAGCTACCGGACAAATTAAGGCCGAAGAAGCGGAGATGGAGATCCGCCACCTTCCGCCCGTAAACGTTCAGCCCGTGGGGACGTTGCCGATGCCGAAGCAGGATCTCGGTGACGCAGGTTTGCCAGAGAGTGCTGTAGCTAGCCCTCCGACCGAGGCACCTAAGGCAGCCGATGTCTGGGCTCGTGTAGAGCTTGGCGAAATCACGGGTGAACAGGCTCGAGCGATTCTGGGTCAGCCCGTTATTGCAGCTACAGCGGTTCCGGTCGCGGCGCCGGTCACCGCAGTCGTTCCGCAGGAGGAGCCGGCCGTCGGTACGCAGCCTATGCCGGAGCAGCCCGAACCCACCGATGTGGAGGTGCGGGAACGTCCCCCCGCTCTGCCGCCGCACATGCAGTCGGGAGGCCACGCTGAGAACGTGGAGACCGGTGAGCGAACCGAGGCGGTTCACATTCCGGTTGAAACAGAGATCGTGGCCCACACGAACGCCGAGGTCGCCGCCCTGAAGGCTGAGCAGGGAATTCCGTCGATTGAAAACAATACAAACGAAGGAGCCGTGCAACACATGAGCACGCCCGAGGACCCCAGCACACACACTGGCGTCGACCTCAGTGAGGACGAGGCCCTGAAGGCCGGCATCGACCTCACGGACGAGACGGCCCTCAAGGCGGCTGACGAGGACGAGCAGCTGGCCGCCGACGCCATGAAGGAGGACTGATATGGGATTTTTCCGGCGTAAAAGGAAGCCGACCCTGACCACGGTCCTTCTCGACGCAATCGCGGTGTGGAGAAGGCGTAAGTAACACAAGAGCTGTCTGGGTTTTTGAGATAATGTATGTTTTCGGTGAAGGACAGTGTTATCAGAATCTTCTCACGACCGGTCCGTTAAGCCGGTTATTCTAGCATAGAGGTCCCTCGTCACTCACAACCAGGAGGATGCACATGTCCGATCAGGATCAGAGCATTGGCCACGGCGACGACCCGCAGAAAGACGAGCGGGACTCGCAGCCGGTCGAGAACCAGGACGCCGGCGAGAAGGTCACCGAGAAGACCGAGAAGGTCACTGAGCCCGCTGGTGACTCAGACTCGGACTAGTATCTCGTCAGGGCGAGACTAAACAGCAGTTAGGCCCTGAGCGCCCCGCCCTCGGGTGGGGGTCTTCGAGAAGGATAACTCGGAACACACCGGAAGTGTTCGGTACGTGATAATTGATAAGCGTGCAATCAAACCGGCGGATGCATCCGCGACAAGAGGGCTTCAAGCTTGATCGGCTTGGGGTCCTCTTTTAACTTTGAAGTGTCTGGTTCTCGATTTAAGACATCACCGAGCTAAGGAAACCGAAAGCCCTCCTCGCTGTGCACGGCACTGGGGCGGTGCGGACGCCAGACATATTTCCTATTGTACATAAGAGAAGGATTCATATGAGATACTCTGTTAAGCTGCTGGCCGATTCGTTTGCTACAACTACGGAGGTTCGTCTTACGACGTTGGAAATTGTGTTACCGCGGTTTCTTCTTGCCGAGCTCAATACTCATCGGATGTTCTCACGAAATTCAGCCTCAAGCAGGGCCAAGAAGCCCGAGGACGTTATCCAGCAAGTCCTCGATCATCCGTTTGTCCCCACGATGAACAAGCGCGTCAAAGGTATGGGTGTTGGTGACCCGTTATCTGAAAAAGACGCTAAAGCCGCGCTAGCCCAGTGGCTTGCTGCTCGAGACGCCGCTGTTGCTGCGGCACAGACACTTGTTTATTTGGACTGCGACAAGAGCCGCATCAATCGCTTGCTTGAACCGTTCATGTGGCACACCGCTATTGTCTCGGCGACAGAGTGGGATAATTTCTTTGGTCTGCGTGATCATCCTGCCGCTCAACCCGAATTTCAGATTATTGCCAGCATGATGCAAGCGGCGTTAAACAACTGCACCCCAAATGAGTTGAGTTCAAAACACTGGCATCTTCCGCTTATTACCGAGAAAGAGCGAATTAGCACGAGGCTCGATCCCGAACGAGCAAAGATGATCTCGGCTGGTCGGTGTGCCCGAGTCTCGTATGACACACACGAGAATTTTGAGACGCATGACGCGTCCATCGGACGAGCTGAGATTCTCATGGGAAACGGCCACTGGTCGCCGTTTGAACACGTGGCACGCCCCTGGACGTATGACGAAGCGGAGCAACGGGCGCAAGTCAAAGACACCTATATCGCCGAATGCCAGATGCAAGGTGTACTGTTCTATCCACACAAGCTTGATCAGTTTAACTTTGAAGGCAATTTCAGAGGTTGGAAGCAGATGCGCAAGGAAATTCCGCACGAATCAAACTTTGCGTTGATGTAGTAAGCTGGCCAAGACCGCCGGAGTGGTTCGCTCCTCCTCCAACGGTAAGAGAACTCCTTGATAGTACTAAGTGCGGCATGGGGAGTTCCGCCAGCCTGTAGTACCCAAGTATATTCTGCCCCTACAACATCGGAAGGATTCACGTGTGTTACATGAGCGGCTTTCGTTTAAAAAGCACCCGGATGGGGACATTGTGCAACCGGCGCCCCACAAGGGGGTAATACCTAACTCGAGAGTGGATGGACAGGCGAGACGAGAAGATGCGAGCTTACTGGACCGAACGCGTCGGTCAGGGTAGGACCTCTTCGGGAACCACCGATCAAGCTGGGAGGCTTGGCTAATCGGGGATATTTCGTTCATGCCCACATTGAGTAGGCCCCCCGACCCGTATTGTATCTCGCAAGAGACGGGTCTACAGAAGACCGCCCCGTTGTCTGCGGTGAAAACATGACAGCGAATCGAGCAGCACCCGCGATACCCTGTGCGGGCTTGAAGAATCAGGGCGACGGTGAGGCGTCCTTTTGATGGATGATCCTCACACCTGTGTGGGCGTCTGGGCTTGAGTAAGGCTCAGACGCTCCACGGTTTCCCCTACATCTCGCAAGATTTTCTTGGGCTATAATGAGACCCCTACCACCCAGAAAGACACCTCATGCCCAACCTGCAAGACATCATCAACTCCCTCGCCCTCGAAGACGAGATGGAGCAGAAGAGAGTCATCGCACTGTTGACCAAGACCGTCTGACTCGAAGTAAGTCCAAAAACCGAAGCCCCTTAACCCGGGCTTTAGGTTTTTCGCTTTGTCCCCTCAGATTGGAGTAGAACGATCAAACGACTGGTTACACTGTTCACGCTACTGTTTGCCACGACCGCTTACGCACATTCTGGCATCAGGCAGGGCTCGACTGCATATTGTCTCAGTGGAATCATGGCTGACGGATCTAGGGTCCGCGCCGGCTCCGTTGCTTCTAACTCATTCCCGCTGGGCACAAAACTTACTATCAAACCTTCGCCTACGGGTCGACGACATTTCGTGGTCCGCGACCGCATCGGTTACGGCACACAGCTCGACTTCTGGGTTCCATATTGCGGCCAGGCTCGCTCCTGGGGTCGTCGTACGGTCAGCGTTCGTAAGGGCTGGCATCGCTAAATTTCTCAAGAAGAGAGCCCCTAACCAGGGCTTTCTTTTTGCGAGGTCGCGCTATATTCCCACCCTATAGTGAGATCCCCCTTCCCAATCTACAAGGAGAACTACCCATGCCCCAAGATTCCATCCCCGGCTGCATCATCCTCACCGAGGACAACGTCGACCGCATCGTTGCGGCTGCTCGCACTCGCGGATTCACGATCGAGTACCTGCGTGACAACATGACCTACCACCTCGAAGAGGACGGTAGCCCGACCATGTTGTACACCTCGTACTACCCGTGGAACCGTCAGATGAGCACCTTCAACGACGTCCCGTTCGACCCGTCCACCGACGAGGCCACTGTGCCGCTGATGAACATCGAGGAGTTCCTGGCCCTGATTCACCGTGCCAAGGAAGTCAAGATCTAGAAAGGCCGCCCCTCATTCGAGGGGTATCCTTTTCGCGCCATATTCCTACCCTATAGTGAGACCCCATCAATCTACTGAAAAGAGACCCATGTCACGCCCTCAATACGCCGTCATCTTGACCGAAGAGAACGTGGACGAGATCGTCGCAGAAGCAGCCAAGCAAGACTGGACCGTGTCCCACCTACGCCCCCGAATGGAGCGCGTTGCCCGTAAGGGTGACCGCCTCATCGTGTTCATGGTGCTCGACCCGGACGGTAGCTACGGCGGCTTCAACGACACCCCGTACCGCGACCACCTCCACGGCAAGATCAAGCTGTCAGAGGCCGTCACCCACGGCCATTTCAAGCTGATCGAAGAGATCTAAAAGGCACGCCCCTCTAACCGAGGGGTATTCCTTTTTATACAAGCATTGCGAAAAGAACTCGGGCTATAGTGAGACCCATGACAATTGTGGTTCTTTCTTTTTTCAGACATTCAATCTCAAGGAGTAACTATGCAAATCGTTACAACGTGCCCCCATTGTGCAGGATGTATCCAGCTTGACTTACGAATTGGAGATGGGTCGACACTTAAGCCCAAAGGACCCGCGCCCTACAATCCGGGTCCCGAGGTAGATAACTTCGTTATCGATGCAATTGAGAATCGACGACTGTCTTTTCGAACGGTAGCCGAGTTGTTACAAGAACGTAATGTACGCACGGCAAAAGGCGGGCTCCGTTGGTATGCTGCGAGTGTCAAACGCCTGTACGAAGGTGCTTTGATTAGACAATCGGGCTAGCTCGCGCCATATTCCCGCCCTATAGTGAGACCCACACTTGTGGTTCTTTCTTTTTTTCAGACATCCAATCTCAAGGAGTAATCATGCATCAGCGAATCGTCGAAGCAAAGCAGCATCTGAAGGATCACAAGAGGGACTACACGATCGGCGTTACGAGCCTCGTTGTGGGTGGAGTTGGCGTATGCGTTTTCGGAAACCGTGGCGCCATCGTACAGAAGAGTCAGAACATCGCTTTGTTGGTTTGGAAGCCCACGACTAACCAGGTTCAGATTGTCCTGGAACGGCGCGCGTGCAATGAGCCAATGCCGGTTCGTTACAAACTGACGGGCGAGCCATTTGCTAGC
>Ga0136633_1001968_pt1 | contig 14631 bp, 15 predicted proteins | sample AntDrymeUQ832206_2_FD_105494 | JGI IMG/M metagenome (GOLD analysis project Ga0136633, IMG submission 105494) | Polar desert sand microbial communities from Dry Valleys, Antarctica - metaG UQ83 (22.06) | ecosystem: Environmental > Terrestrial > Soil > Desert | place: Antarctica: Dry Valley... | reverse complement strand
GCCTGGGTCGGATGTGATGACCGTCGGATCCCCGAGGAAGGGCGCGGCCGCGACACCCTCGGCGAACTTGCCACCGAACTCGCCGAAGACCAGGAACTGCGCGCGGTCACGGATCAGGTTGAACGCGGCGATGTCCCAGAAGCAGGTGGACCCGCCGTTGCCGAGCACCACCTCGTAGCCGTCGGGCAGGCTGAACAGCTGCGCCAGACCCGTGCGGACCTCTTTGACGACCTCCTTCACCGGAGCCTGCCGGTGCGAGGTGCCCATCAGGTTCGCGGCGGCGGCCAGCGCCCCGATCTGCTCGGGTCGGACCTTCGACGGGCCGCAGCCGAAGCGGCCGTCCTTCGGGAGGAGCTCGGTGGGGATCATCAGACCTGGTTGCCGGCGGGAAGGGTGCCGCTGGGGACAGCGTCCACCGGGCGAGGGGCTGACCCGACGTACTTCGCCGACGGGCGGATCAGCTTGTTGAGCTTCTTCTGCTCGAGGATGTGCGCGCTCCAGCCCGCCGTGCGGGCGCAGGTGAACATGCTGGTGAACATGTGCGCCGGGACCTCGGCGAAGTCCAGGACGACGGCCGACCAGAACTCGACGTTGGTGCGCAGCGGCCGATCGGGGTAGCGGGCCGTGAGCTCTTCGATCGCGGCGTTCTCGAGTGCTTCGGCGACCTCATAGCGAGTCGACCCCAGCTCCTTCGCCGTACGACGGAGCACGCGAGCCCGGGGGTCTTCAGCGCGGTAGACGCGGTGCCCGAAGCCCATCAAGCGCCGACCGGCGTCGAGCTCGGATTTCACGTAGCCGCTGGGGTCACCGCTGCGCTCCACCGCGTCGAGCATGTGCAGCACCCGGGACGGGGCACCGCCGTGCAGAGGGCCGGACAGCGCGCCGATGGCACCAGAGATGGCGGCCGCAGCGTCCGCGCCGGTGGACGCGATCACCCGCGCAGTGAAGGTCGAGGCGTTCATCCCGTGCTCGGCCGCCGAGACGAAGTAGGCGTCAACTGCCTTGGTGTGCATGGGATCCGGGTCACCCTTCCACCGGATCATGAACCGCTCGACGATGGTCTGTGCCTTGTCCACCTCTCGCTGCGGGATCATCGGCTTGCCCAGGCCCCGGGCCGACTGGGCGACGAACGCCAGCGCCATCACTGACACGCGAGCGAGGTCCTCGCGGATCTGGTCGGTGTCGATGTCGAGCATCTGCTGGAGGCCCCAAGCCGGGGCCAGCATGGCGACGGCGGACTGCACGTCGACGCGGATGTCACCGGAGTGGACAGGCAGTGGGAACGGCTCGGCCGGGGGCAGGCCAGGGTTGAACTTGTCGTCGACCAGCAGACCCCACACGTTGCCGAACGAGACAGTGCCGACCAGGTCCTCGATGTCGACGCCGCGGTAGCGGAGCGCTGAGCCCTCCTTGTCCGGTTCGGCGATCTCGGACTCGAAGGCGACGACGCCCTCGAGGCCGGGCTTGAAGGCGGTCTCGTCGGCCATGAGGGGGATGGCTCCATCTCGGAAGGGTTGGGTCCGACCATTCTGCCGTGCCCCCGATCGGGCCGGTGCGAGAGGCTGTGGGCATGCCGCCCGACCTGCCCGCCCTGCGTAGGGACTACATCGCGGCCGGGCTCTCTGAGGGCGACCTTGCCCCGACCTGGCACGAGCAGTTCGCGGCGTGGTTCGCCCAGGCCAGCCACCTGCGCGAGCCCAACGCCATGGTCTTGTCGACCGTCGACGCCGCCGGCCTGGTCAGTTCCCGGACCGTGCTTCTCAAGGGCATCGACGCACGGGGCTTCGTCTTCTTCACCAACCACACGAGCCGCAAGGGCCGTTCGCTGGCCGAACACCCTGGCGCCTCGTTACTGTTCCCCTGGATCGACCTGGAGCGGCAGGTGGTCGTGACCGGCGACGTGCAGCCGATCGCCCAAGCGGAGACCGACGACTACTTCCGAACCCGGCCCCGGGGGGCGCAGATCGCTGCCTGGGCCTCGCACCAGTCCTCCGTCGTTGCCTCTCGCGACAACCTCGAGCAGCGCTATGCCGAGCTGGAGCGGCGGTTCGACAGTTCCGACGTACCCGTCCCGGGGTTCTGGGGTGGCTTGCGGGTTGTGCCCGACAGCGTCGAGTTCTGGCAGGGCCGACCGTCGCGGTTGCACGACCGGCTGCGCTATCGACTCGACGGGCGGGACTGGCTGGTCGAGCGGCTGTCGCCTTGACCGAACCGCTCGAGGGCGACGCCTCCGGACTGGTCTCGCGACTGCGCCGGGTCACGCTCGACCTCACGCCGGTGCGCGAGTCACGCGGCTTCCGCAACCTGCTGATCGGCGATGCGGTCAGCGTCATCGGCACCCAGATCACCGCCGTCGCAGTGCCGCTCCAGGTCTACGCCCAGACCCGATCGGCAGCTGCCGTCGGTCTGGTCGGTGTCGCCGGTCTGGTCCCCCTCATCATCTTCGGCCTGTACGGCGGAGCGGTTGCCGATGCCGTGGACCGCCGCCGCCTGGTGCTGGCCACGACCACCGGGCAGGCCGCGCTGTCCCTCATCCTGCTGGCACAAGCCCTGGCCGGCGTGCACTGGACCGGCTTGCTGTACGCCGTGGTGGCAGCGCAGTCCGGGCTGTTCGCGCTGGACTCGCCGGCCCGGCAGGCCTTCGTGCCACGGCTCGTGCCGGTGCAGCACCTGCCTGCCGCCAACGCCTTGCGTCAGGTCGAGTTCAACGTCGGGCTCACGGTGGGGCCGCTGCTGGCCGGCCTGCTCGTGGCGACTGCCGGCTTCGACGCCGCCTACGGGCTGGACGCGTTGTCCTTCGCCGCCTCGCTGTGGGCGGTGGCCTCGCTCCCGTCGATGGCGCCCGAGGGCGGCGGCCGGAAGGCTGGGTTCGCCAGCGTGGTCGAGGGCCTGCGCTTCCTGCTGACCCGCAAGGTGCTGTTGCTGACGTTCGTCGTCGACGTCGTCGCGATGGTGTTCGCCATGCCTCGCGCGCTGTTCGCGCCGATGTCGGAGCAGGTCTTCCACGGCGGGCCCTCGACGGCGGGCGCGCTCTACTCGGCGCTGGCGGCCGGCGCGTTGCTGGGTGCGCTGTTCGGCGGCTGGCTGGGGCGGGTGCACCGGCAGGGCCTCGCCGTGATCGTGGCCATCGTGATGTGGGGGCTGTGCATCCTGGGCTTCGGGCTCACCTCGCAGCTGTGGCTGGCGCTGCTGCTGCTGGCCGGCGCCGGGGCCGCCGACATGGTCTCCGCGGTCTTTCGCATGGCCATCTTGCAGACGGCCGCGCCCGACGCGATGCGCGGCCGGCTCGCGGGCGTCTTCATCGTCGTCGTGGCAGGTGGGCCCCGGCTCGGCGACGCCCGCGCCGGCGCCTCGGCCTCGCTGTTCGGGTTGCAGGAGGCGGTGGTCGTGGGCGGTGTCGCCGTCATCGTGCTCACCGTCTTAGTGGCGGCTCTGGTCCCGCGCTTCCTCGCCTACGACTCCCGCGACCCCCACCCTTCTTGATCATCGGCAGCGCCAGCTTTTGTCGGCCAGCGCGTTGGTCACTGCAGCGCGAGCAGCGAGCGGACCTCGTCGAGGTGGGGGAGCAGGGCGGTCAACCGACCGGCCAGGGGGGTGCGATCGATCGCGCCATGCCCGCGCTGGCCCAGGGCGTTAAGGGCAAGCGTTCCGGCGACGGCGGTGGAGCCGCCGAACGGGGGCCCGCCCACTGCCGCGACGAGCTCCGGTGAGAGGTTCGCGATGACCTCATGAGCCGCGCGGTCCCCGGTAGCCCAGAAGGCGGCCTGGGCAAAGGCGTAGACGAGAGCGAAGGCAGCCGGATCGTCCAGGTGCTCGGCGCCGACAGTCAGCGAGGGGTGCATGCCGGTCGGCCGTTCGCTGTCCACCGTTACGTCGAGCTCGCCGACCGCAAGCTCGTGGTCGGCGTGCGTTTCGCGGATCAGCTCCAGGAGGCGCTCGTTCGCGACTGTCGGCTCGCCGTAGACGGTCACGGCCCCGAGGTCGGCGAGTGGCTCCCAGTGCGTCGGCACGGGCGCCCCGAGCGGCGGGACGAGGTCGTGCGCAGTCGCGAGGTCAGCGAACCAGGAGGGGTCCTGCAGGACCTGCTGGTAGATCCAGGAGTACGCGCCGTTCTCCCTGACCGCGGTCGGCAGATCGGCGCCGAGGACCTCCTCCACGGCGCGCATCTCAAGGGGGCACAGCACGAGGTGCAGCCAGGTGCTGAAGTCGTTGGCGGCGCCGCCGTCGGTCGGCCCCGGCGGCTCGGGCCAGCGCGCCTGCACTGCCTCAAGCGCGTCGTCCGCGCCCGGGTGCTGGAAGAGCCACCAGTGCAGCTGCTCGTGCAGGAAGGTGCTGAGCGCCTGGTTGTCAGCGCTCAGGTGGCGGGTGTTGAGCCGGAGCACGGGGTGGCTGCGGGCGTTGACCATCGACTGGATCCGGCAGACGTCGGTGAAGCACCAACGCGACAGGTCATGCCGGTCCAGCAGGCTCTCCAGCTGGGCGACCGCTGCCAGCTCCCGCTCGTTGCCCGTCGTGGTGCGGATCTCCATGCCACCGAACCTAGCGCCGAGTCCGTGTCAGGGACGACTTGACAAGTCAGGCAGTGCCTGACAATCTCGAAGTCAGGCATTACCTGACAAGGAGGCAGCTCGTGGTGAAAGCAAAGGTAAAGGGGCAGACCTTGAGCTGCTCGTTCTGCGGCAAGAAGCAAGAGCAGGTCAAGAAGCTCATCGCCGGGCCGGGGGTGTACATCTGCGGCGAGTGCATCGAGCTGTGCAACCTGATCCTCGAGGAGGAGTCCGGTGGGAAGGCGCCCACTCCGCTCGACCGCCCCGAGCGCACCGAGGAACAGGAGATCGAGCGGATGGTGGCGCTGCACCAGTCGAAGGACCAGGTGGACCGCGAGGTGGCCCTCGCCGTCCGCGGGCTGAGGGCGCAAGGCGTCACCTGGACCCGGATCGGCGAGGCGCTGGGGATCACCAGGCAGTCGGCGTGGGAGCGCTACTCCGACGAGGACTGAGCACCGATCGAAGAACGGATCCGTTCCGGCGCGACACGTGCGCAGAAATCGAAGGAGTGCTCCGTGGATCACTGCCCGGACGTTCCCGCGGAAACGCGAGGGCGACTCAGCCGATGGCGATCCAGGTGGCCTGGGCGACCGCCAGCACGCGGCCGGAGGCATCGTAGAGCGCACTCCCCGTCAGCGCCTTCCGCCCCTCACCACCGACCCGCCAGCCTTGTACGACGTGAGCCTCCCCGGGTGCGGGCAACTCGTCGATGCGGCAGCTCATCCGTCCCAGCAGCATCGGGCTGCCGGGGAGGATGACGGACCAGCCGCTCGGGCAGTCGAGGGCGGCCCACACCATCACCGGGTCGTTGTCGGCGGGGGTCCAGTCCGACGCAACGAACTGCTCGCCGACCGGACCCGGCTTCAGGCCCAAGCCGTCAGTGCGGTCAGGGCCGCAGACGAAGCAGGTCGGGAACGCGTGCCCCGTCAGGCCTTGGAACCGCGCTCGAGCCGCCACGGCCTCCGCCAGCGAGACGGCCGGCGGCGGGACGAGGTCCACTGTTGCGGCGACCGCTTCGGCAACCAGGTGCTCGCCGTCGAGCAACCGGCCGCCCGACAGCTGGAGCTCGGTCCCCAGCGGCGGTGGCCGGCGCAGCGTCACCTCGTGCAGCCCGGTGGCCTGGGCGAGCAGGCCGCAGGTGACGCCGCCGTTGGCAGAGTCGGGTGGCCCGTTGAACCGCGAGTCGATGATCACCCCGTCAGCGTGCACCACTGAGGCGCCGCCGTTCTGAGCGCCCCGTCACCTGCGTGCCCCCGGAGAGAATCGAACTCCCGACGCCCTCCTTAGGACGGAGGCGCTCTATCCACTGAGCTACGGAGGCGGACGCCTGCAGGCTACCGGCGACAATGGTCGGGTGAGCGATCCCGAGCCCCGTCGCCGACGCCGCGCTGTCGGCCCAGCTGGAGCAACGCCCCCTGCCCCGGAGCCACGACCCGAGCCAAGGGACGAGAAACAGGACAAGGACGACGACGAGCGGTTCCTTCGGGACGTGCCCCCGCACCACGGGCCGGTCTAACCCAGCAGGATCCCGGGGTTGAGCACGCCGCTGGGGTCGACCGCCTGCTTGGCGCCGTGCAGGGCCAGGGCAAACGTCGAGGGGCGCTGCTGGTCGTACCACGGCCGGTGGTCCCGTCCGACCGCGTGGTGGTGGGTGATCGTGCCGCCGCACCGCAGCAGTGCCTCGCTCGCCGCGGCCTTGACGTCGTCCCACTGCGCGACCTCGCTGCCCCGTCGCGCGGGCGCGATGACCGTGAAGTAGGGCGCCGCCCCGTCCGGGTAGACGTGGGTCAGCCGGCAGCCGACCGACCCGCCGCCGCAGATCTCCCGCAGCGCCACCGTGACCTCTTCGGTCACGGTCGACACCAGCTCGTCGAACCGGTCCCAGGTCACCGCTGTCTCGAACGTCTCGACCAGGATCCCCAGCAAAACCAAGCTCTCCCGCAGGTACGGCGCCCGAAGGAAGGTCGACCGCCAGGTCGAGGCGGCCTCCCCGCGGTCACCCGGCGTGCTCTCCTCGAGCAGCTGCAGTCCGTGGTCGGTGCAGAGCGCCTTCGTGAAGCTCAGGTCCGCGGTGACACCGACCGCGAGTGACTCCAGCCCGAGGACCAGGGCGGCCTCGCCCGTGGTCAGCGTTCCGGACAGGGCGGCCTCCACCGGGTCGATCAACCGAGAGGTCGCCGGGGCCACGCCCGACTGGACGATGGCGCGCACCGCCTGGGCCCCGGTCGTGAAGTCGGGGGCTGCGAACGTGCCGGTCCAGCGGTAGGCCGGCCGCGGCTGGGCCCGCAGCCAGGCCTCGGTGATGACGCCGAGCGAGCCCTCACTGCCCAGCAGCAAGCGGTCCGGTGACGGTCCAGCGCCTGACCCGGGCAACCGTCGCGACTCCCAGGGGCCGGCGGGTGTGACCGCCCGGATCGACTCGACCAGGTCGTCGATGTGGGTCAGCCGCGTCGAGAAGTGTCCGGCAGCTCTGGTGGCGACCCACCCGCCGACGGTCGAGCGCTCGAAGGACTGCGGGTAGAACCGCAGGGTGAGGCCGTGCGGCTTCAGCGCCGTCTCCACATCCGGGCCGAACGTGCCGGCCCGCAGGCGGACCGCTCGGGACGTCGCATCCACCTCGACCAGGCCGGACAGCCGGCTCAGATCCAGGCTGATCGCACCCTCGAGCCCCCGCGGCTCGACGCCGCCGGTGACGCTGCTCCCGCCACCGAATGGCACCACCGGTGCTCCCTCCCCGACTGCCCAGTCGAGGACGTCCGTCACGTCCTGCTCGGTCTCGGGGCGCACCACGAGATCGGGTAGGTCGGTCAGCTCGCCCCGGATGCCTCGGATGAGATCGCGATAGGCCCGCCCGATCCCGTGCCTCGCCCGGTCCACCGGGTCCTCGGAGCCCAGGCGGGACAGCGAGGCCGGCAGTCGCCGTTGCCCGCCGTCCAGTTGCTGGTCGGGCGCTGGCACCTCCGGGGGCTGGACGGCCACGCCGGTGGTCGCGGCGATCAGCGGCGCCAGCTCGGTCAGCGACTGGGTCGTCGGCTCGTCAGTGGGTCCGCCCCAACCCCATACCGCGTAGCCGCTCATGGCCGGTCATGGTGCCAGGACGGTGACCGAGAGCCTCGATCCCACGGCCGCAGCGGCCAGGCGGGCGGCAGTCGCAGGGGTCGCGGCCAGCACGACGAGCGCCCCGTCCGGGTCGGATTCGCCCGCCGCGGGCACCGCGAGCACCTCAAGACCGGACGCGACCGTGACGGCCTCGGCCCCTGGCTGGTCAGTGCGTACGGCGAGCACGTCAACGCGGTCGCCCGAGTGCAGCAGTCCGGCAGTCGCCGGGTCGGCCAGCCGCACTGGGGCAGCGACCAGGCCACGGCCGCGGACCAGGAGCCCCGACCCGACGAGGCGGAGGTCGGTGATGGCCTCACCGGCGCGCACCGGTCCTGCCAGCACCCGGCCGACGACGGCATCCATGCTGGTCAGCGCACCACTAGGAGCCAGTGCACGCGGCCACACCGCCAGGGCAAGATCGCCTGCGGTCAAAGGGGATCCGGGAACCAGGTCATGGGTCGCCGCGATCAGCTGGACGGTCGGCGCCGGCGTCGGCGCCAGGGTGGGCAGCGCCACCGCCACTGCCGCAGCGACCAACCCGGCACTGAGCAGGCCGCGGTGCCGGCGGACCGTGCGCGAGAGCTCGCGGACGCCGAGCTCCTTCACGGCAGCACCAGGTCGTGGGTGATGCCCTCAAGTGCCCGGCCGCATGGGCAGGTCCGGTCCAGCGGCAGCTCCGCGATGGTGGCGAGCAGCAGATCCCGCAGCCGCGCCGTGTTCTCGCCGAACACGCGGAACACCTCCTCCTGGCTGACCGCCTCGCCACCGTTGATGCCGGCATCGAGGTCGGTCACGAGGCACAGGGCGGTGTAGCAGAGCTCGAGCTCCCGGGCGAGGACGCCCTCCGGATGCCCGGTCATGTTGATGACCGACCAACCCTGCGCGGCGTAGGACTGCGACTCGGCCCTGGTGGAGAACCGCGGCCCCTCGATGACCACCACGGTCCCGCCGTCCTGCACCTGCCATCCCTCGGCTTGAGCCAACACCTTCGCCCGTCCCACCGGGCAGTAGGGCTCATCGAACGAGATGTGGACCGCCCCTCGGTCGAAGTAGGTCTGCTGCCGACCGCTGGTCCGGTCCACCAGCTGATCGGGTACGACGAGAGCGCCCGGGGCGAGCTCCGCCGTCAACCCCCCGACGGCGCAGGGCGCCAGCACCTGGCGCACTCCGCACGCCCGCAGTGCCCACAGGTTGGCGCGGTAGGGGATCCGGTGCGGCGGAAGCTCGTGGTCCACGCCGTGCCGGGGGAGGAAGACCACCCGCCGGCCGGCGACCTCACCGAGGACGAGTGGCGCCGACGGGTTGCCGTACGGCGTCTGGATCTGGACGTGTTGGACGTCCTCGAGGAAGGAGTAGAAGCCCGAGCCGCCGATGACCCCCACTGCTGTGTCCGTCACGTCGGTCAAACTAGGCGGCCCAGCGCGGTCGCGGGCGCGTGATCCACAGGTCAGGCAGCGGGCGTGCTGGAAGCGGGCTTGCCGGCCGGCTTGCTCTCTGCCTTGGCTGCCGGCTTGGCCTCGCTGGGCTTGCTGTCAGCGGGCTTGGCACTCTCGGTCTTGGACTCGCCCTTGGTGGACTCGCCCTTGGTGGACTCCTTGGCCGGCTCAGCCTTCTTGTCGCCGGCGCGACTGTCGTTCTTGTAGAAGCCGGAGCCCTTGAAGACGACGCCGACGGCCGAGAACACCTTGCGCAGCGTGCCCGCGCACTCCGGGCACTCGGTCAGCGCGGCCTCGGTGAACGACTGCACGGCTTCGAGCTGCTCACCGCACGCGGTGCACGCGTACTGGTAGGTGGGCACGGGGAAACCTCCTGGCTGGCACTCTGGGTGGTCGAGTGCCAATTATGCCGCACAGCATGGGCGGCAGCAAGGAGCGACGCCGAGGGCGACTGGGATGCACGAAACGGGGTAAGATGGGGCCATCGGCGCGGCCGCGCCGTCATGTCCTTGTGCCCAGTGCGATGGGGACGTGGTCACGGCTCTTCTGGACGGCGGATAGCTCAGATGACCTCTCGCTCCCCGTCGCCTGTCGCTCGCCTGCTCGGCGCTGGAGCGGCAGCGCTCATCACGCTCAGCGTGCTCACCGCTGTCGGCCTGTCCGTCACACCCGCCAACGCGGCCACCCTCACGTTCAGCCAGTGCAATGGCTTCATGTCCGGTGGAGTCGGTGGGGCCACCACGCAGCTGGAGTGTGACATCGAGATCATCAACACGATCAACGGCCCGAACCGCAGCGCCGTCCTGACGGTGCGGCGCTCGTGCACGGGAGGCGTCAACAACGCCTGCCCTGCAGGGGCCAACACCGGCGCGGGCAACACAGGGACGGTCACCACAACTTTCTCCGGTGACGTGATCACCTCGGTCAACCAGTGCAACGGTTCTGCCAACCAGGCTGCCATCACCACGCCGCCGATCGCCTGCAACGTGCGGATTACCAACAACATCAGCGCGGACCAAATTGGCACGCTGGGGCTCGCCACGCTGAACCAGTGCAACGGCAGCGACGGCACAGCAAACAACGTCCCCTGCGACCCTGATACCGCGACTACGTCGAACGCCACGGTCACCCAGTGCAACGTGTCAGGTGAGGGCGGCGGCGGCACAGTGGACTGCTTCTTCGAGCTGAACAACGACATGACCAGTCCGGTGAGCAAGGTCAGCTCAGCGCTGCCGATCAGCATCAACCAGTGCAACGGCACCGGCAACCCCGGTGGCAGCTACGTGACGTGCGATTCCTTCATCACCACCAACATCACGGCCGCCTTCGTCCCGACCGGCGGGACCACGGCCGGCGGGACCACGGCCGGTGGCTCCACGGCCGGTGGCTCCACGGCCGGCGGCACCACGACCGGCGGCACCACGACCGGCGGCACCACGACCGGCGGCACCACGACCGGCGGCACCACGACCGGCGGCACCACGACCGGCGGCACCGGGTCGTCGGGCACGTCGGGAGGCCAGGTGACCACCATTCCGCGAGGCGGGGTCGCCGTCGGCGGCGGCTCCACGTCAGGTCTCCAGCACCCGGCCCTGCTGGCCATCGGTGTGCTCCTGCTGACCGGCGCCGGTCTGCTCCTGCACCACCGGTTCGGGCGAAGGGCGAGCTGACGGCTCGCTACCAGCCCCGGCACGCCAAGCCGGCTGACCGCCGTACCGGGTCGGTGGTGGGTGTGCTGCTGCTGGGTGCGGTGGGCTGCTTGGGCTTCGTTGCGACCCACCAGGACCAGCCGCCTGCCCCCCCGGTGACCGAAGCCGTCAGGATCCCGGCCCCCCCAGCGCCCAGCGCGAGGCCCGCGCTGGGCCCTAAGCCGGCCCCGCTGCCCGTCTCGATCGCGATCCCCGCTCTCAGGGTCAGGTCCCCGCTGCTGCACCTGGGGCTAGCTCGCGACGGCTCGCTCGAGGTGCCGACCGGGCCGGTCTACGACCGGGCAGCGTGGTACCGCGGGTCACCGGCTCCCGGCGCGACGGGCCCGGCGGTGCTGCTCGGGCATGTCGACTCCGCAAAGGGCGGCCCGTCGGTCTTCTTCCGGCTGGGCGGGCTGCGCACCGGTGACCGGGTCATGGTCACCAGGGCCGACCGCTCGACAGTCGTCTTCGTCGTCGACTCGGTCGCGCGCTACCCCAAGAGCGAGTTCCCGACCGCTCTGGTCTACGGCAACACCACGAGTCCAGCGCTGCGGCTGATCACCTGCGGTGGGACCTTCGACCGGCGCACCGGGCACTACAAGGACAACATCGTGGTGCTCGCATCACTCGTCGCGGGCCCCCGAGTCGAGCCCCACCGCTCGGTGTGACGCCGAGCTCTAGCAGACCTCTGTGAGCCGGCCGGTCCGGACGTTGTACAAGAACCCCCCGACCTCGACACCACGGGGCAGGTACGGCGAGCTCCTGACCCGCTGCACGTCGCGCGTCAGCGTCGACAGCTGGTCGTCGATCAGCCGGAAGTCCAGGCTCCGCGAGTCGATGCCGGAGGCCTCCGCGATGCTCCCGTGGACCTGGTCCTCGGTGGCGCTGGCCATCTTGCACTCGGTGTGCTCGACCACCAGAATCCGCTGGACCCCGAGCAGGTGCGTGGCCAGGACCAGGGTCCTCAACACATCCCCGGTGACGCGGCCGCCGGCGTTGCGCAGGATCTTGGCGTCGCCCTTCCTCAGCCCGAGCATCGCGAGCGGCTCGATCCTGGAGTCCATGCACGTGACGACCGCCAGGCCGCGACGCGCCTGTCCTTCGAGACCTTCGTCGACGAACGACGAGGCATAGCTGGCGTTGGCGACCACCAGGTCGTCGAAAGATCCCATGGGCGTCATTGTCGTGGCAGCAGGACCACGCCGAGCGACGGGGTCGCCACGGCGGCGACCGGGATGTCGTGCGGCTCGCGTGGGAGCTCGTCGACGAGCTCGCCATCATGGAGCAGCGCGATGGTCAGCCCGGTGGCCCGGGCCAGCGCCCGGTCGTAGGAGCCACCGCCCCTGCCGAGCCGGGTCCCGCGGCGGTCGACGAGCAGCGCCGGCACGAGCACAAGGTCGCAGTCGGCCACGGCCTCTGGTCCGAGGCGGCGGCCGGCTGGCTCACTGATCCCGTGCCGGTTGACGGTGTAGGTGCCGTCATCGACCGCCCAGTCGAGGTCGCCGCTCGGCTGGAGGACGGGGAGCAGCCAGCCGCGACGCGACTCGACGAAGGGCTCGACCCCGAAGGCGACGTAGGACGCGATCCGCGTTGACTGGGCTAGGTGGGGGGCGAGAACTCTCTCGAGATCGGCCGCGGCATCCGAGTGGACTCGGCGCAGTTCCGCCGTTCGGCGCATGACCTGCTTGCTGTCCATCGTGGGAGAATGGCAGGTTCGCTGAGCGAGAAGGGTCTGGGTGACTGACGTGACTCTGCGCTGGCGCCTGACCGTCGCCTTCGTGCTCGTGGTGCTGGTCCCCCTGCTGACCGGCCTCTTGCTCGTCGCGCGGGCCCTGCCCCGGGCGGTGCAGGACCAGCAGGAGCGCGACATCGCCTCCTCGAGCCGGCTGGTCTCCCAGATCGTCGTCGGCTACTGCAACCGTGCGGCTGCGCTGGCCGAAGCAGCCGGCAGCGCCGGCACCCTCGCTGATGGCGCAGGGGCGCGGGCCATCGCGCAGTCCTTCGTCGACCGCGGGCTCGCCGAAGGCATTTCCGTGTCGAGGCCGGGCGGTTCCCCGCTCGTCTCGCTCGGTCACGTGCCCGCGCGGCCCACCGACTGCCGCACCTCGGTCAACCGGGACGGTGCCGACACGCTGGCGGCAGTCGTCCGGCTGACGACGCGCGACGGCAAGGCCGCCGGCTCGGCGGTCGCGTCCTTCGACGTGGGCGGCCAGCTGCTGCGCCGGGCTGTCGCAGCTCTGGGTGGTGGTGACGTGGCGTTCCTGTCGGGTGACGGCGAGGTCATCGCCTCATCGCGTGCCTACGCCCCGACCACCCTTGCGCAGCTCCTGTCCGGGGGCACCCATGACGGGCTGGTGTCCGCCTTCACCAAGGCCGGCAACAACCGCCCGCTCGGCGTCCTCGTCATCGTCGAGGCCACCGAGGGCACCAGTCTGCTGCTGCAGGGCGGAGTGATCATCGCCCTGGCACTCCTAGCTGCGGTCGGCATCGCCGTCGTCTCGGCCCGTGCTACCACGCGGCCCCTGGCCGAGTTGAGCGATGCCGCGACGCGCATCGCCGGTGGCGACCTGTCCAGCAGCATCGAGGTGCGCTCGCGGGACGAGGTCGGCCGGCTGGCGATCGCGTTTAACGCCATGACCGACGAGCTGCGCGGCTACGTCGGGGAGCTCCAGGCCAGCCACGACGAGCTGCAGGCCGGCCTGGGTCGCCTCGGCGACACCCTGTCGAGCACCCATGACCTCGACCGCATCCTCAACGTGGTGCTCGAGTCCGCGATGGCCGCCACCCGGGCCAAGGGAGGCATGGTGCTGCTGCTCACCGCCGAGGAGGAGGTCCTGACAGTCTCGGCCTCCCGTGGCGTCAACATCCCGGTCGACCTGCAGCTGAAGCTGGGCGACGGCATCACCGGCCGGGTGGCCCGGTCCGGCAACCCGGTGAGAGGCCTCATCGGCACCGGCAGGGGAGAGCTGCGGGCCGGACCGGGTGAGCCGAAGGACACCTCCGTCATCGCCGTACCCCTCAAGTCGTCCGGGACCGTGATCGGCGTGCTCGACCTGTTCGGCTCGGCCAAGCCCGAGGGGTTCGACGAGCACGACCTTGCGACGATCCAGACCTTCGCGGGGCAGGCCACGGTCGCGATCGACAACGTGCTGCTGCACGAGGAGACCCAGCTGCTGGCCATCACCGACGAGCTGACGGGGCTGCCCAACTACCGGCACTTCGCCATGACGCTCACCAAGGAGATCGAGCGCTCCGCCCGGTTCGACCGGCCGCTCGCCCTGCTGATGCTCGACCTCGACCTGTTCAAGGGCGTCAACGACACCTTCGGCCACCAGCGCGGCGACGCGGTGCTGTCCGAGGTCGCCGGCCGGATCCGCACCAAGTGCCGCGACGTCGACACCGTCTGCCGGTACGGCGGGGAGGAGTTCGTGCTGATCCTCCCCGAGACCGATGCGGAGGGAGCGGGCAAGCTGGCCGAGAAGGTCTGCGCGGCCGTCCGTCGCAAGGCGTTCGGGCCGGCCGGAGTCCCCCCAGTGCATCTCACCGTGTCCATCGGCATCGCGGTGTTCCCGGAGCACGGCTCGACGACCAGCCTGCTGCTCCGTCGGGCCGACGACGCGCTGTACGAGGTGAAGGCAGCTGGACGCAACGGCTGGCGCGTCGCCTCATTGGGGGCGAAGGCGGAAGAGCCTGCGGACTAGGGTTCAGCCATGCCGAGTGGGACCCGCATCAGCAAGGCCGTGATCCCGGCAGCGGGCCTCGGTACGCGGTTCTTGCCGGCGACCAAGGCAGTGCCCAAGGAGATGCTGCCCGTCGTCGACGCCCCCGCCATCCAGTACGTCGTCGAGGAAGCCGTCCGCG
>Ga0136633_1001967_pt1 | contig 14640 bp, 13 predicted proteins | sample AntDrymeUQ832206_2_FD_105494 | JGI IMG/M metagenome (GOLD analysis project Ga0136633, IMG submission 105494) | Polar desert sand microbial communities from Dry Valleys, Antarctica - metaG UQ83 (22.06) | ecosystem: Environmental > Terrestrial > Soil > Desert | place: Antarctica: Dry Valley... | reverse complement strand
GGTGGCGAGGGCTCTGCGCCTCAATGAGGACCTCGCCGAGGCGATCGGTCTGGGACACGACCTCGGACACCCTCCCTTCGGACATATCGGGGAGGCCGCGCTCGACGCCTGTCTGCGAGAACGCTTCGGCCGCGAGTTCCGTCACTACGAGCACTCGCTGCGGGTCGTCGAGCTGCTCGAGCCGCTCAACCTCAACGCGACCGTCCGCGAAGGGATCCTCTGCCACTCCGGGCGGGCGCCGCTGCCGGCGACGCTGGAAGGCCGGATCGTGCGGATCGTCGACCGCGTGGCCTACATCAACCACGACATCGACGACGCGGTGCGAGCCGGCGTGCTGGACGCCCGCGCGCTCCCGGCCGAGCCCATCGCCGTGCTCGGGCCGACCGGCTCGCAGCGCATCGACGCGCTGGTCCACGACATGGTCGCGGCGAGCGAGCTCGCCGGCGACATCGTCCAGGGCCAGGAGGCGGGCGCGGCTATGGACACCCTCCGTACGTTCATGTTCGACGAGGTGTACCTCGGCCCGGTAGCCCGCGCCGAGCACGAGAAGATCACCACGGTGATCGGCGCGCTGTTTGCCCACTACGCCGACGATCCGTCGCGGATCCCAGACGAGGGCGGGGCGGCCGGCGCCGACGCGGCTCAGCGGGTCACCGACTACATCGCCGGGATGACCGATCGCTACTGCCTGCGCGCCTATGGGGAGCTGACGGTTCCGCGGGCGTTCGCGCTCTGATGACCGGTTGCATCTAGGCTCGGTCCCAGGTTGCCGCGCTACACCGACGAGTCCAAGGACAGGGTCCGCGACGCGGTCGACATGGTCGACCTGGTCGGCTCGCGCGTGGAGCTCAGGCGGTCGGGCGGAACGTCGCACAGCGGCCTGTGCCCGTTCCACGACGAGCGGTCGCCGTCGTTCAGCGTCGACGCGGCGAAAAAGGTCTACCACTGCTTCGGCTGCCAAGAGGGCGGCGACGCGTTCACGTTCGTTCAGAAGCTCGATGGCCTGGACTTCGTCGGCGCGCTGGAGTTCCTCGCCGACCGTTACAAGGTGCCGCTGGAGGTGGCTGAGGAGGATCCGCGCGCGGCCGAGCGCCGGCAGCGCCGCGAGCGGTTGCTCGAGCTGCTGGAGCGGGCGGCGACGTTCTACGTGCGGATGCTGTGGGAGTCCGACGAGGCCGCCAACGCCCGTCGGTACCTCGCTGACCGCGGGCTCGAGGAGTCGATTCTGCGCGAGTTTCGCGTGGGCTACGCGCCCAGTGCTTGGGACCGGCTGCTGCTGACCGCGCGAAAGGCGAAGTTCGGCGACCGCGAGATCTACGACGCCGGACTGTCCCAGCGCAACCAGCAAGGGCGTACCTATGACCGCTTCCGCCGGCGGATCATGTTCCCGCTGGCCGACCGGCGCGGGCGGGTGCTGGGCTTCGGCGCCCGGGCCCTCGGGTCCGACCAGCAGCCCAAGTACCTCAACACGTCGGAGAACGAGGTCTTCCACAAGGGCAACCAGCTGTTCGGGCAGGACGTGGCGCGGGCGGCCGCTGCAAAAGCCGGCCAGACCATCGTCTGCGAGGGCTACACCGACGTGATCGCCATGCACCAAGCGGGGATGCGCAACGCCGTGGGGATCATGGGCACCGCGATGACCGAGCAGCAGGTCGAGTCGCTGGCCGGGCTGGCGCCGGCGGTGCTGCTCGCGCTCGACGCCGACAGCGCCGGGCAAGAGGCGATGCTGCGCGCCGCGCGCGTGGCGGCGGGGCGAAAGCTCGAGCTGCGCGTCGTCCCGCTCCCGGTGGGCAGCGATCCGGCCGATCTCGTCCAGAGCGAGGGGGCCGAAGCGATGGGCCGGCTGATCGAGCAGGCCATGCCGCTCGAGCGCTTCCAGGTCCGGCGCATCCTGCAGACGGCGGATCGCTCGGCCGCCGACGCCAACGACCGGATCATCGACGCGGTCGGGCCGGTGTTCGCCGGCCTCGGGCCGTCGGTCATGCGCCAGGAGCTGATCGGCGAGGTGGCCGCGAGCCTCAACCTCTCCGACGCGTTCGTCTCCGAGCTGCTTGGGCGCCCCCGGGCCGCTGCTCCCGCCGCGCAGACCGCCCCGACCAACGGCGCGGCGCCGCGAGCGGTGTCGCCCGCCGAGAAGATCGAGCGGACGTTCCTCGCGTTGTGCATCGCGCTGCCGCAGCCCGGCCACGAGGCCCTGAAACGCGTCACCCGTGACCACTTCTCCTCCCTGCTGTTGGGCCGCGCCGCCGAGCATCTGCGCGTGCATCTCGCCGACCCCGCCGTCGGCGTGGGCGAGGACGACAGCGACCTCGGCGCGCTGATGACGGAGCTGTCGGTGCGGGCGGCAAACGGGACGGCGAAGCCCGAGTTGCTGCGGGTCGAGGAGCTCCAGCTCGAGTTGGCGCGACTGGACCGGTCGATCTCCTACGCCCGGGCCTCGGGGGACGGCGGCGTGTCGAAGCTCGTGGTCGAGCGCAACACCGTCAAGGCCGAGTACGACTCGGCCATCGAGGCTGCGCTTGAGGCGTCAGCCCCAGCTCCGGTCGATCACGACGACTACTAGACCGCCGGTTCACCGCCCGGCCTGCGGGCGTCGTCCGGGCGTCGTGGAATAACTCATCAAACTCGGAGAGGAACCGAAGGTATGCGTGTGGAATGAGCACGCACAGGGAAAACCAATCTGATGATCCTCATGATCATGCTCTGCGCGCTCGTCGCGGCCTTCGCGGTCGCTGCCGTCCTCATCAACGAGGGCGAACACGCCACACGGCGGGCTCGCCGGCGCATGGCGCGCGAGCCACGCCTCTTCCACGGGCCCACCGGGGCCCGGTAGACACCGCTGGTCCGCTGTCCGATCCGGTGGCCGAGGCGCAGCGCCGCGCCCGGCTGATCGCACGGGCGTTGGCGTCTGAAGTCCCTGCGAACATACGTTCGTGGAGCGTGAATGGCTTGAAGCGAGACTTGATGCGGGGAGTTCGCTCGAAGCGATCGGGCGAGAGGCGGGCCTGCATGCGTCGACCGTCGGGTACTGGGTCAAGCGTCACTGTCTGACGGCTGCCGGTTCCACGCGCTTCTCCGCTCGCGGTCCGGTCCCCAAGGAGGAGCTAGAACGGCTCGTCACGGAGGGGCTCACGCTGCGCGAGATTGGCGCCGCGGTCGATCGCTCGATCGCGACGGTGCGCTACTGGCTGGATCGTTGGGGGATCGAGCGGGTCAGTGCCGCCATCAAGACGCCGCGTGACGCGGCCACGGCGCCCCGCATCGCCACGTTTGAGTGCTCCCGGCACGGTGTCACGGAGTTCGTGCTCGAGGGCCGTGGCTCATATCGCTGCAAGCGTTGCCGGCAGGAACGGGTGAGTGCCTGGCGCCGCCGAGTCAAGCGTCAGCTTGTCGCCGAGGCTGGAGGTGCGTGCCAAGCCTGTGGCTATACGAGCTGCGTTGCGGCGCTGCAGTTCCATCACCTGGACCCCACCGAGAAGCTGTTTGCGCTGTCTCAGCGAGGTCTTGCTCGAGCCCTTGACGTGGTTCGTGCGGAGGCGGCGAAGTGCGCGTTGCTCTGCGCAAACTGCCACGCAGAGGTCGAGGCGGGGTATCGGACGTTGTCGTCCGACCGGGTTTGCAGCGACTCCCCGGGGAGGATTCGAACCTCCAAGAACTGATTAACAGTCAGTCATGTTGCCATTACATCACCGGGGAACGGCGGCTTCAGCATAGAGGACGCGTCGTGTACCTCAGCCGTAGAACGACTCCAACAGGTCCGCCGCGCACGCGGCGCCGCCTGTGGCCGCGGGCGTCCGGGCTACGGCGGCGACACGGTCTCGCAGCGCCAGGTCCGACAGCGCCGAGGCGACCGCCAGCCGCACGGCGCGGGGTGTCGCAAAGCGACGGGGGAGGCGGACGCCGAGGCCGGCCCAGGCGACGCGGGCTGCGTTCTCGTTCATGTCGCCCGCCGCCGGGACCACCACCGGCACGGCGCCGCAGGAAAGAGCGCGGACCACGGTGCCGTGCCCGCCATGGGTGATCACCACGTCCGCGCGCGGCATCGTCTTGGCGTAGGACACCCACGACACCAGCCGCGCGTTCTCTGGGACGGCCAACGGATGCGATGGCAACCGACGGTTATACGTGGCCAGCACGCGAACCGGGGCGCCCGCGAGCCCCTCGAGCGCCGCGCGCAGCAGTCGGTGGTCGGGGTCCTGCGCCGTCGACGGGGCGACGAGCACAAGCGGATCGTCGCCGGGCGGCAGCTCAACCTCGGGATGGTCGAGCTCGAAGTGCAGCGGCCCGACGACCTCGACGTGCTCCGGCCAGGCGCGTGGGTACTCGAGCTCGGGAAGGGTCCCGACGATCACGAGGTCGGGTGACTGCCCGCCGTGGAAGCGCTCGACCGCCGGCATACCCAGGCGCCGCCGCGTCTCGTTGAGCTCGTCGCGGCCGCGACGCAAACCGCCCTCGACGAACCGATCCATGCCGCGCCAGAGCGCTCGCCCCGCCGCGGTCCGGGGCAGGCGCGCGCCGAGCGAGTAGGGCGGAAATCCCGGCGCGCCGACGGGATAGACGTGGGGGACGAGCGTCGCCCACGGCACGCTCGCCAGCTCGGCCGTCAGCGCCGGCGCCAGCGTGAGGATGTCGGCGACGACCACGTCCGGGGCGACCTCGCGCACCAACGGCTCGGTCTCCCGCGCAGCCCGAACCACAGCTTCGTAAGGCTTCAGCGGCCGGTCGAGGGTCGGAAAGACGTGGTACTCGGGCGCCGCCGAGAAGGCCATGCTCAGCCGCTCGATCTCCGGGCGCCAACGCTGCCACGTCTGCACGTGGACGTCGTGGCCGCGAGCGGCGAGCTCTCGGCCCAGCGCGATGATCGGGAAGGCGTGCCCCGGGTCGCCGAACGCCCCGAGGAGGAAGCGTCGGGGAGCTACGCGATCTCCTCGAAGACGTCGGCGAGCTGTTTGAGCTGCTCGAGACGCCCGGCCTTGTCGAACGCCAACGGCGTGACGCCCAGCGTCCCCACACCGTGGTCCTTGTAGACCTGCAGGCGCTCGCGTACGACGTCGCGCGGTCCGATCAGCGCTATCTGATCGAGGAACTCGGCGGGCAGCGCGGCGGCGGCCTCGTCCTTCTTGCCCTCGAGGTAGAGGTCCTGGACCTCCTCGGCGGCGTCCTCGAAGCCGTAGCGGCGCATGAGCTGGTTGTAGAAGTTCTGCTTTTTCGAGCCCATGCCGCCGACGTACAGGGCGACGAACGGCCGCGTCAGGTCGCGCGCGGCGTCCTGGTCGTCGGTGATGAACACGTTGACGGTCGGCGCGATATCGAAGTTCTCCAGCGAGCGGCCGCCGCGCTGCGCGCCCTCCTCGAGGTTCTTGCGCAGCTCAGGGAGGAACTCGGGGGACAGCAGGGTTGGGATCCATCCGTCGGCGATCTCGCCGGCCAGCGCGGTGTTCTTGGGCCCGATCGCCGCCAGGTAGATCGGGATCTGGTCCTGGACGGGGGAGATCGTCAGCTTGAGCGCCTTACCGGGACCGTCGGGCAGCGGGAGATCATGGTGCTCACCGTGGAACTCGAGCTTCTCGCGCGCCAGCGCCTTGCGCACCACGGCGATGTACTCCTGGGTCCGCGCGAGCTGCTGGGCGAACCGCACCCCGTGCCAACCCTCAGAGACCTGCGGCCCGCTGGAGCCGATGCCCAGCAGCATCCGGCCGTCGGAGAGCTGGTCGAGCGTCGCCGCTGTCATCGCCGTCATCGCCGGCGAGCGGCCGGGCATCTGAAAGATCGCCGAGCCGATCTTGATCTTCGTCGTCTGCCCGGCGATCCAGCCGAGGATCGTCGCGGCGTCGGAGCCGTAGGCCTCCGCTGTCCACACCGAGTCATAGCCGAGCGACTCCGCGGTTTGGACGATCTCGATCTGGTCCTGGGAGGTCAGGCCGAGGCCCCAGTAACCGATGTGCACTCCGAGCTTCATGCAGGTTTCCTTTCAAACCAGGAGGCAGCTTGCCGATGGCGAACGGCGCGCCTAAGGTCCGGCAGACTATGCGACGGTCCCCGCACGACGACCTGCGCCTCGCGATCGACTTGCTGCCCGAGCGCACGCGGATCGCGATGCTCGAAGGCATCCGCTCCAACGAGATCGTCGTTGGCGCCTACACCAATGATGGCGGCGTCTGCCCGATGCTCGCCGCTCACCGCCACGGCGGCCGCACGAACTTCATCTCGTTCGCCAAGGCCTGGGACGCCTTCGCCCGCGCCAGGCGCCCGCGTCGGGCCACGCTGCGCGAGCTGCGCATCCTCGAGACGACGCTCGAGGCCAGCATGGCCCGAGCCGACGCCGTCGCGCTTGATGGCGTGATCGCCGAGCATCAGTCCCTGGCTCGCGACCGCCGCGCCCGCGAGGCCGAGCAGACCGGTCGCGGGTGGCTGCGCCGTCCGCGGCGCTCGGAGATCGAGGCGGCGCGCGCCGTCGTCGCTCGCGAGTCCGAGTTCGTCTAGGGCGCCATGGACGTCGCGCTGCGGCGGCTCGAGGAGGCGGACCTCGACGTGCTCGTGCGCTTCCTGGTCGAACCGAGCGTGGCCCGCTGGTGGGGGCGGGCTCGCACCGACGCAGAGCTGCGGGCGGACCTGCGCGGCGACGCGGAGTCAGAGGCGTTCACGATCCTGACGGGGGGCGAGATCGCCGGCTGGCTAGAGAGCACGGAGGATCTCGAGCCCGACTACCGCCACGGTGGGCTCGACATCATGCTCGGGGAGGCGTTTCAGGGCCGCGGCATCGGCCGCCGGGCCCTTGCCCTGGGGGCCCGCCGCCTGTTCGACGAGCGCGGCCACCATCGCATCACGATCGACCCCGCCGCCGCCAACGAGCGCGCGATCCGCTGCTACGCCGCGGTCGGCTTCCAGCCCGTCGGCATCCTGCGGCGCTACGAGCGCCGCCCCGACGGGACGTGGGAGGACGGACTGCTCATGGACCTGCTTGCCGGCGAGCTCCATTTTTGAGTTCTCTTGAAGGCGCTAGGCAATGCGCAGGCCCGCCAAACCGATCAGCTACCTTGCTCGGAGATGTCTCCCCGTGTCCTTCCGCTCGCCCTCGGCGCTCTCGCCGCGGCGCTCGGGGGCTGCGGCGGCGGTGATGAGGAGTCGGGCTCGACGCCCGCCCCTGCTGCCAGCGCCGCCGCAAAGCCGGAGGACTTCCCGAAGGGCTCGGGCATGTCGTTCACGGATGTGCAATCGCGCTACCCGGCCCAGCTGTCGCTCGGGATCGGGGCGAGCGTCATGCGCCAGGGCGTCAACCGCGTGCCGTTCGTGGTGCTCGACAAGGGCGCCCGGCCGATCACCAACGCCGCCGTCGCGCTCTACACCGTCAAGACCGACGGCTCGGAGGTTCGCGGGCCCTTCCCGGCCCGTCAGACGCCCTTCGCGGTGGCGCCGAAGTTCCTCGCCAAGACGTCCGGGACGGACGAGACCGCTCAGACGTTCTACGCCGCGGACGTGCAGTTCAAGGGCCGCCCGCCGCTCGGCGTATTCGCGCTCGTGCGGATGGACGGCCGGATCGTCGCCGCCTCGCCCTCGCCGCTCGGCGTCCGGGGCGCGCACGGCGGCTCGCCGCCGGACGTCGGCGACAAGGCGGTCTCGGTGCACACCGAAACGCTCGCCGACGTCAATGACGCTTCCAAGCTGACGACCCGCGTGCCGCCGAACAAAGAGATGCTCCGCGACGACTTCGCCGACGTCCTCGGGCGCAAGCCGGTCGTGCTGGTCTTCGCCACCCCCGCGCTGTGTCAAAGCCGGGTCTGTGGCCCGGTCGTCGATGTCGCCGAGCAGGTTCGCGACGAGGTCGGGGACAAGGTCTCCTTCGTGCATCAGGAGGTCTACCGCGACAATAAGGTCAACAAGGGCCTGCGGCCACAGCTGGCTGACTGGCGCCTGGCATCGGAGCCGTGGATCTTCGTGATCGATCGAAGCGGCCGGATCTCCGCCCGCTTCGAGGGCGCGCTGTCGGTGCCTGAGCTGCGCGCCGAGGTCAAGAAGACGCTCTAGCCCGCGCGCGCCGGGCTAGTGTGCCGCCTGGCGGGCCGGTAGCTCAGCGGTCAGAGCAGCGGACTCATAATCCGTCGTGCGGAGGTTCGATTCCTCCCCGGCCCATAGCCATATCGTCAGTAAGTACGGGGTTGTGTTGCCGGCGACCCGCGTTTACTTGCGCGCTCGTGCGACTCCTCGTTCACGTTACGGAGGGCGTGCTGTCAGGACGACGGGCCGTGCCAGTCGAGGCACAGCACGGTGGCGTCGTCGTGCAGTTGCCCGCCGCAGGCTTCGACCACGGCGCGGGTGAGGACCTGGACGGCTTCGCGGGGATGCCGCTCACGGGTGGCGGCGGTGGCCGAGACGACATCGACGGCGCTCGCGTTTCGTTCGAGCATGCCGTCGGTCATGAAGACGAGGCGGTCGCCAGGTTCGAGGCTCACCTCCTGGACGCGGTACTCCGCGGGTTTGGGCGTGGCGAACGGCGGGTCGACCAGGAGTTCCAGTGGGCCCGCCGATCCGTCGCGCATCAGGACCGGCGGCGGATGCCCGGCGTTGAGGATGCGCGCGGCGCCGGTGTGGAGGTCGATGCGCATCAGCTGGCCGGTGACAAAGGACTCATCGTCCGCATACCCATCGAGCGCCTGGTTGGCGAGCCTGGCCTGCTCGGCGAGCCCCACGCCGCGGCGCCGGGCGTTGCGCAGCGCCCCGACCAGGACGGTCGCCAGCAGCGCGGCGCTCAGGGTGTGGCCCATGGCGTCGGTCATGGAGAGGTGCAGCGTGTCGCGTTCGAGGCTGAAGTCGAAGGTGTCGCCGCCGACGTCTCCGGCAGGCTCTAGCCAGCCCGCAAGCGTGAAGCTGCCCGCTTCGCACGTGTAGGCGCCCGGCAGCAGCCGGTGCTGGATCTCGGCCTCCAGCGAGAGCGGGACGGAGCGCTGCCCCCACTCATAAAGGTCGGTGTAGCGCCGGTTGGCGATGATGATGTAGGCCAGCGCGTGGGCCGCGCCGTCGATGATCGCCAGCGTGCTCGGCTGCGGCTCGTCGGAGAGCCACAGCTCCAGAACCCCCACCGCTTCGCCGCGGCTCGAGACGGGGGCGATGACCTGCCAGCCATCGTCGTCGTGACGGACCCCGATGGTCTGCCCGGACAGCGCCAGGCCATGAGGGGTGTCGTCGATCGCCACGACCTCCGAGCGCTCCCGACCGAGCGCACCGGCGTTTCCTCGTCGCTCCACGTGGCTGAGGCGCTGCAGCGACTTGCCGCTGAAGTCGGCGATGAGGAAGCTCGCATCCTCCGCGTCGACCGCCTCGCTCAAGGCTCTCCCCAGCACCTCGGCGGCCGCGAGCGGCGCCGCTCCGTCCACGGCGTCAAGCAGCACGCGGAGGTCCAGCTGGCTGGCGGCGTCAGTCACGCAAAGTCAGCCAGCCGCCGACGAGCAGGTAAGGAGACATGCACGTGGCGCACCCTAGCCACGCGGACGAAGGCCGTGACGCACCGGTGGCGAGGGGGCGAAACACGAGCCACCGCACCTCACGCACGCCCTCGCTTGAAGGGCGACCCGATCGGCGCCCTCTCGGTGTCACCCAATCGTGTTCTACGCGTTCCCGAATCGTCGGATCGAACCTGATCTGACCGAAGTCAAGGCCTGGAAGGCCCTAGGACTGGGGAACTGGCTGATTACGGGCCTCTCATAATCCGTCGTGCGGAGGTTCTATTCCTCCCCGGCCCATCGACGACGCCATCACGACGCGGTTCCGACCGGTGCGCTTTGCCTCGTAGAGCGCCGCGTCGGCGCGGGCCACCAGCTCCTCGGCCGTCTCCTCGCCGTCCCAGGTCGCCACGCCCACCGAGCAGCTGCGGTCGTCGGGCATACGTGCGTCCGGTGCGCGTAACGCCCTGATACCAGTCGCGGAACCGGAAGTCCTTGCCAACGATCCCGGGGGTGGGCGGGACGATGTCGATGAGCCGGCCGTCGGGCTGGGCTACGAAGGCCGTCCCGATACCCGGGCGGACGCCGCTGAGCTCACGCAGGTTGCGCCGGATCTGCGCGGTGTCGTAGTTCCCTGGCCCGCCCGACATCGCGCGGATGAGGATGGGCCGGTGGGCGAAGGACTCGTTGACCTCGCCCAGGCCCTGCATCTCCTGCTGGATGTAGCGCGCGCTGATGGAGGCCGCGATGAGAACGGACCGTCTCAGGTCGCGCGGAGGGATGCGCCGTTTGTCAGAGGGTCGCCTCTGGACTTGATCTTCAGACCCCTGTCCCGTCTAGACTCGGCACGGCCATGGAGTCCTCGTCCGTCAAGCGCTCCGAGATGCTCAGCGCGTCGCCGCGGATGTTCGAGAACCCGGTGCTCGACGCGCTGTCGCGGGTCCATCCGATGGTCCCGCCGCTGATCTTCGTTCCGGCGATCGTCATCGCATTCGTCACCGGCGCCGAGCGGGTCGGAAACGCAAACGCCCTGCTCGCCGCGGCGGCGGGCTATGTGGTGTGGACGCTGACCGAGTACTGGCTGCACCGCGTGGTCTTCCACTTCGAGCCGGAGGGAGGATTCGGCGCCCGGCTGCACTGGATCATCCACGGTGTCCATCACGACCACCCCAACGATCCCATGCGGCTGGTCATGCCGCCCTCGGTGAGCGTTCCGCTGGCCGCTGCGTTCCTCGGCCTGTTCGTCATCGTGGCGGGCGCGGACTGGGGCGTCGCCACGTTCAGCGGCTTCATCGCGGGCTACCTGGCCTACGACATGCTCCACTTCCACACCCACCACCACGTGCCCCGCACCCGGATCGGGCGCCGCCTGCGTGAGCTCCACATGCGCCATCACTTCCAGGACCACAACGCCGGGTACGGCGTGAGCGCCCCGTACTGGGACCACGTGTTCGGCACGGCGCCGCGTGCGAACCGCCGCGACAAGTAGGCGGATAGCCACTCACATCCGGCGTTTGCCGGGCGGTTCGGGATGGGGAACCTGTTCCTGAGACCGCCGCAGGCGGGCAATTCCGGCGTCACATATCCCCCGCGCCCGCCCACCTGTCGGCCGCACGCCTCGGAGCGCAAACCGAAGGCTTGCCCGGACGCCCGGTCCCCTCTCGAGGGGTCGGGCGTCCTTCTTTTCGGGCCAGGGTGCAGGGATCGCCCGGCGCGCCGTCGAAACAGTCGGCGCCCATGAAGAGCACGACGACAGCACCCGCCGAAGCTGCCGGTCACCAGACCCTCTCGGCTTACATCCAGGCACGCTTCGACGAGTTCAGCCGCTCGCAGAAGGACGTGGCGCAATACATCGTCGATCATCTCGACGAGGTCGCCTTCCAAACAGCGGAGGAGCTCGCGCGGCGGGCCAACACCTCCTCGTCTACCGTCGTGCGCTTCTCCCAAGCCCTCGGGTTCGAGGGCTATCCCGAGCTTCAGGGCTCTGCGCGCGAGGAGTACCGGCGTCGCGTCGCCGACGGCACCGCGGCCGGGGTGGGTGGCGGCAAGGTGGCCACGCCGCTGTTCTCGCTCGACCAGAACGAGTTCGAGACCGCGCTTGCGGCCGATCACGCGAACGTCGAGGAGACCGCTCGCAAGATCTCGCGCTCCGAGGTCGAGTCGGCCATCGACGCGATCGTCGACGCCGAGCGACTGCTGGTCATCGGCACCGACCAGATGGCCTTCTTCGCCTCCTACCTGCGCCATCTGCTGATGCTGCTCGATCTGCGCGCGGAGACCGTCGCCTCGCCATCGCAGGAGGCGCTGGCCAAGCTCGGCCGTGTCGATGAGCGCACGCTCGTCATCGGTTTGAGCGCCGGTCGCCCGCATCCCTTGGTCGTCCGGGCGATGAAGCTCGCCCGCCATCGGCACGCGACGACCCTGGCGATCACCGACGCGACCCTGTCCGAGGTGGCCAAGCTCGCGCAGATCCGCCTGTACTACTCGTCGAACTCACCGGCTTACGTGCGCTCGCATGCAGCCCTGCTGAGCCTGATCCAGGCGCTGGCCTACGGCGTCTACTCGCGCGACACGGGACGCTTCGAAGACCGGATCAAGGCGTTCCGGCTGAAGTAGAGCGGGGCCTAGACTGGGCCCCATGCGCGAAGAAGCCACGTTCCGCGTCAAGATAGGCCTAGCCGAGCAGCTCAAGGGCGGCGTCATCATGGACGTCGTCGATGCCGAACAGGCGAAGATCGCCGAGGACGCCGGCGCCTCCGCGGTGATGGCGCTCGAGCGCGTTCCCGCCGACATCCGCCGCGACGGCGGCGTCGCGCGCATGAGCGACCCGCTGATGATCAAGGGCATCCAGGAGACCGTGACGATCCCGGTCATGGCCAAGGCCCGCATCGGCCACTTCGCCGAGGCGCAGGTGCTCGAGGCGCTCGACGTTGACTTCATCGACGAGTCTGAGGTTCTGACGCCGGCCGACGAGGCCCACCACATCGACAAGTGGGCGTTCAAGGCCCCGTTCGTGTGCGGCGCCACGAACCTCGGCGAGGCGCTGCGGCGAATCGGCGAGGGCGCGGCGATGATCCGCTCCAAGGGCGAGGCCGGGACGGGTGACATCGTCGAGGCCGTCCGCCACCTGCGTGCGATCACGGGCGAGATCAAGCGTCTGGGCACGCTCAGCGAGATGGAGCTGATGACCGCCGCCAAGGAGCACGGCGCGCCCTACGACCTGATCGTCGCCGTCGCCCGCGAGGGCAGGCTGCCGGTGCCGATGTTCTGCGCGGGCGGCATCGCCACTCCCGCCGACGCCTCGCTGGTGATGCAGCTGGGGGCGCAGGCCGTGTTCGTGGGGTCGGGGATCTTCAAAAGCGAGGACCCGGCGCCGCGCGCTCGGGCGATCGTCGAGGCGACCACGCACTTCGCCGATCCCGAGCGGGTCGCCAGGGCGTCCGAGGGCCTCGGCACGCCGATGGTGTCGCTGGAGACCCGCAAGCTCGCCGACGGTGAGCTGCTCGCCGGTCGCGGCTGGTAGCGCTCAGCCGCCGCATCCGCGCCGGCGCAGCACGACGCAGCAGAACTGCGTGCCTTCACCCGCGACGCGCTCGGTGTTGAGCAGCGCTTCGTCTGCGGCCGCCCGGAGGTCAGCGAGGTCGACGGCGGAGCCGAGCCAGGCGGGGGCAGAGCGCCCCCGGGGCTCGCGCCCGATCAGGCGGCGCAACGGCCCGGCAAAGCCGGTCGACCTGGGTTGGTGGATCGACGGGTCGTTGGAGACCTGGAACGCGGCCCAGCCGCCGGGACGCAGCACCCGGCCCATCTCGCGCACGTACCCCAACGTGACCTCCGGGTCGGGGATGTGCTGAAAGACGACGTGGGAGATGCAGGCGTCGGCGATCCCGTCTGCGAGGCCGGTGAGGCGGCGTCCGTCGCCGTGATGGAACTCGGCCCCGGGCAGGTGGGCGTTGAGCGTGCGCGCCCGCGCGATCATCTCTGAGGAGACGTCGACGCCCAGGACCCGGGCCGCGCCACGCTCGAGCGCCGCACGCGTCAGCCGCCCGATGCCGCAGCCGATGTCGACCACCGTGTCACCCGGGTCGATCGAGGCGCCGGCCGTGTCCAGTAGCCGATCGAGGTCCTTCAGGCCATCGCTCCAAAAGCGCTCGACGTCCGTGTCGTTGTAGTCCAGGCGGTCGTCGACGAAGTAGAACGCGTTCTCCCGCGCCCGCTCGTCCCAGAATCGGCCCATGGGCTCGTCGGCCACGCGCGCAACCTAGCGGCAGGATGGGCGATTACCCTCCGCCATCGTGGACGTTCCCGCCGTCAGCGTCATCGTCCCCGCGCGCAACTCGTCGGCCACCCTGCCGCGCATGCTCGCCGCGCTCGCCGATGTCGCGATCGACGGGGGGATGGAGCTCGTCGTCGTCGACGACGCCTCCGATGACGACACCGCCGCCGTCGCGGAGCGGGCGGGGGCGCGGGTCGTCCGGCTCGGGCGCCAGGCAGGGCCGGCCGGAGCCCGCAACGCCGGCATCGCAGCGACGCGCGCACCGCTCATCGCCTTCACCGATGCCGACTGCGTGCCCACCGCTCGTTGGCTCGGCGCGCTGGTCCGCGGGCTCGAGACGGCCGACCTGGTCACGGGTCCGGTGCATCCCGACCCCGAGGTTCGGGTGGGACCGTTCGACCGGACGCTGCGCCTGACCGCGGCCTCGCCGCGTTTTGAGACCGCCAACCTGGCCGTACGGCGCTCGATCGCAGATCGAGTGGGGGGCTTCGAGCCGTTCGTCCCCGGCGCTGAGCCGGGCATCCGCCCGCGCCCCGATCAGGGGCACTTCGGCGAGGACGCCGTGTTCGGGTGGCGTGCTCGCCGAACCGGAGCGCGGATCGCCTTCGTGCCCGACGCCCTGGTCCACCATGCCGTCTTCCCACGCACGCCGCGCGCGTTCGTGGCCGAGCGCTGGCGGCTGCGCTTCTTCCCGGCCCTGGTGCGCGAGATCCCGGAGTTGCGCACGGTGCTGCCGCAGCGGGTGTTCCTCTCGGCCCGCACCCGCCGATTCGACGCAGCGCTGCTCGGAGCGGCCGCGGCCGCCCGGCGCCGTCGCGCCTGGCCCATGGTCCTTGCCCTGCCCTATGTTCGCCGCGACCTGCGGACGTGGGCTCCGGCGACCCGCTCGGGGATCCGCGAGAACGCCGCGCTCATCGCCGCCGATGCGGT
>Ga0136633_1001966_pt1 | contig 14644 bp, 10 predicted proteins | sample AntDrymeUQ832206_2_FD_105494 | JGI IMG/M metagenome (GOLD analysis project Ga0136633, IMG submission 105494) | Polar desert sand microbial communities from Dry Valleys, Antarctica - metaG UQ83 (22.06) | ecosystem: Environmental > Terrestrial > Soil > Desert | place: Antarctica: Dry Valley... | reverse complement strand
TGGGGCGCTGCAAGGCAGACGCACGCCATGGCGCGGGCTTTGGGGCCCGGCGATCTGAGGGTTGCGCAGTAGGGGTGGAAGTGATCGCCGGGCTTAGGAATGTGCGGCCGGCAGACAGGTGAAAGTACCCATCCCGGCCCGCGCGGCCGAAACACGCGCACCGCGAGTGACTGCAATGGTCACTCGATACGGTGCGACGGTGTAGAAGATGGCGTACATGGACGGCATTCTATTGGCGACCGCGTTTCTGAGGGATCGATCCGCCGCAAGTCGCACTGGAGCGTAGGCGTATTGCTGGAGGGGCGCCACCGGCAACCCGTCGTTCCATCGGGGCCCTGCGGGACGGCGTGCCGCTCCGTTCCGGCCTATTGCACCGATACTCGCAGTCCGCTCCCACGGCCTTGCTCCGCATCCACGATGAGTTATTTGCTGCGCCGGCGCACCGTCTGTCTCGGCACCTTGCTGAGCGGCCTGGCGCTGCGTGCGGCGAAGGCGCAGAGCCGACCGCTCGAGATCGGCGTGCTGCCCAACCTCAGCGCCCGCGTCCTCCTGGCCCAGTACGAGCCGATGCGCGCCTACCTCGCGCGGGTCATGGACCGTCCGGTCCAGATCTCAACGGCGCCGAACTGGACGACGTTTCATCGGCGGACCGTCGACTTCCACTACGACATCGTGGTCACCGCCGCCAATCTGGCTCGGGTCGCGCAGATCGATTTCGGTTTCGTCCCCCTGGTCCGCTGCGTCCCCGACATCCAGGGTCTGCTGGTCGTCGCGAAGGAGCGACCGATGGCCAGCGTCGGCGATCTGCGCGGCCGGACGTTGGTGCTGTCGAACCGGCAGTCCCTGGTCAGCTTGCGCGGCATGCGCTGGCTGGCCGCCGCCCGACTGCGCCAGGGCACGGACTTCAAGACCATGGACGCGCCGACCGACGACAGCACAGGCAACGTCGTCCTGCGTGGCGACGCGGTCGCGGCGATGCTGAGCGGTGGCGAGTTCCGGGCCATTCCCGAAGCGATCCGTGGCCGCCTGGCGATCTTCGAGAAGTTCGCCGACGTGCCGGGCTTTGTCGTGATGGCGAATCCGCGTCGGTCCGCCGACGAGATCCGAAGATTCGTCCTTCATCTCGAGCGCTTCGCAGCTGGAACCGACGAAGGCCGCGCCTTCTTCGCCGCGTCCGGCTTCACCGACCTGCGGCCTGCAGAGCAGGCGCTGATGCAATCCCTAGACTCCGACGTCGAGGCGACCCGCCAGGGTCTGCTGCGGCCGGGCTGAGCCCATGAGACTGCCTCACTGGTTGCTGCGCACCAAGCTGATCGTCGCCTGCGTGCTAGTGCAGCTGGCGGCCGGGACGCTGCTGGTTCTCGCCAGCTCGGCGCTGCTCGAGCGAACCCTCCTGGAACAAGCTCGATCGGCGACCCGGCAGGTGGTCGCCATCCTGGACCAGGCGATCGCGATTCCGCTGTCGCAACGCGACTACGCGACCCTCCAGCAGACCATCGACCTGCTGCGAAACGACGCGGCCATCGTCTACATCGTGCTGTGGGACCACCGCGGCCGCGTCATTGCCAGCGCCGGATGGGACGTCGCCCTGCCGCTTCCGGCGCGCGACGGCGCCGAGATCGACCTCACGCGCGCCGACGAAACCCTGCACGTGGCGGTGCCCATCGTCGTCAGCGACCAGGTTCTCGGACGCGCCGACCTCGGCCTGTCGACCGCGAGCCTGCGCGAGGCGCGGGCGACCTTCCTGCGACGCAGTGTCGGCATCGGGCTGGCCGCCCTGCTGATCTCGATGCTGCTCCTGGGCGTGATCGCCCTGGCCATCACCCGCCACCTGTCGCGGCTCGCCCAGGCGACCCGACGGGTCGGCGAGGGCGACTACGACGTCCAGGTTCCGGTGCAAACGAACGACGAGATCGGCCGACTCGGTCTGAGCTTCAACGCGATGGCGGCGGCGCTGAAACAGCGGGTCGCGGCGCTGGAGCAAAGCCGGGCGCAGCAGCGCATCTACCTGGCCGAGGTGCAGCACGAGCAGTCTCGTCTCACGACCTTGCTCGGCGCCATGCAGACCGGCATCGTCTTCGTCGACGCCGAGGGCCGCGTCATCTACGCCAACGATTCGTTCGCCCGCCTCTGGTCGATACCGCCGCTCAACGCTGGCCAATCGATGCACGACATCGTTCCTCGGCTGGCCAGCCAGCTGGAGCCGGGCGACATCGGTCATCTCGAGGCCCTGCGGGACCCCGACATCGAGTTGACTGTCGCCGGCAGGGAGTTGCGCCTGCTCGATGGCCGCCTCATCGTTCAGCGCATGCAGCCCGTCACCCAGGGCATCGAGGGCAGCGGGACGATCTGGTTTCACGACGACGTGACGCAGGAGCGGCAGACGCAGCGGCGCGCCCACCAGGCGCTGGAAGATCCGCTGACGGCGCTGTTCAACCGGCGCGGCCTGTACGAGTCGCTGCGCAGCGCCATCGCTCAGGCAGCCGGCACGCGCGCCGAGGTCGCCCTGCTCTACGTCGACCTCGACGATTTCAAGCACGCCAACGACGTCGCCGGCCACCGGACCGGCGACGACATCCTCGTCGCCGTCGCCCGTGCCTTGTCTGCGCAGATGCGCCAGGGCGAGACCGTTGCGCGGATCGGCGGCGACGAGTTCGCCGTGTTGTGCCCGGGTTCGGGCGCCGCAGATGCCGGGGCGATTGCCGGCCGCCTGGTGGAAGCCGTGTCGGCGCTGCGCTTCCCGACGTCCGCCCAGACCCTGCAGGTCGCCTGCAGCGTCGGTGTCGCCACCTACCCCGGCGATGCCCGCACCGCGGACGATCTGGTCGCCTGCGCCGATGCGGCGATGTACGAGGCCAAGCAGGACGGCAAGAACGGCTGGGCGGCCTACCGCGACGATCCGCTGCGGGGGCAGGCGGAGTCATCGCGGACAAACTGGAACGCGCGCATCCACCGCGCCCTGCACGACGAACGGTTCGTGCTGCACTTCCAGTCGGTCCGCCGGGCTGCCGACCTGGGCATCGTCCATCACGAGGCGCTGGTGCGCATGGTCGACGAGAACGAACCGACCCGCCTGATCTCGCCGGTCGAGTTCATCGCCCACGCCGAGCGCAGCGGCCGGATCCGGCAGATCGATCGCTGGGTGTTCGAGGCCTGCGTCGCCCGCCTCGCCACCGAGGCGCCGGACGTCTGCATCGCCGCCAACCTGTCGGCCCGCTCGCTGGAAGACGCGAGCTTTCCGGGCTTTCTTCGTACCGTCCTGCAGCGGCACGACGTCGACCCGCGACGCCTTCTCATCGAGTTGACGGAGACCTCGGCGATCAGCGATCCGCTGGCGGCGCGGCGGATGATCGATGCCTTGCGAGGCCTCGGCAGCTCGGTCCACCTCGACGATTTCGGCAGCGGCTTCAGCTCCTTCGCCCACCTCAAGCTTCTCGACGTCGACACCATCAAGATCGACGGCATCTTCATCCGCAACCTGCAGTCGGATTCGAGCAACCGCCTCTTCGTCGCCGCGATGATCGAGATCGCGCACAACCTGAACAAGGTCGTCGTTGCCGAACAGGTCGAGGACGAAGGCACCCTGGCGGCGCTTCGCGGCCTGGGCGTCGACCTCGTGCAGGGCTTCCACTTCGGCCGACCCTCGCCGCGCCTCGTCGATGCGGCCCAGCCGCCGCGCCTGCAGGTGGTCTCAGAGCGGCAGTTCGTACCTGTGCGCGGCGGCTCGTCCGGCTAGCTGGCTGAAGACGTCGGGCAGCATGCGGTGGATCTGCGCGGCGATGTAGACCGCCCCGAGCGGGTCGCCGAAGACGCCGGCGGTCGGCGGGCCGATCACCCGCACATCGGCCTGCGGCCGGCCGGTCGCGTCGATGGCCCGGCAGTTCTCGTCGACGGCGAAGCCGAGGCCGGTGTCGTCGACGCGCAGCCAGCCGGCCTGCATCAGCGACGAGAGGAAGGGGTTGTCCGGCGCGCCGGCGGCCGGATCGAGACCGGTGCAGTTGACGACGGCGCCGAAGGTCTCCACCCGCTCCGGCCCACCGGCAGCGCCGGACAGGCGGACGCTCACCGTGCGCGGGTCGTCGCCGGGATCGATGCTGCGCAGCCGCGCCGCCCGGAACCGGACCCGGCCTTCGGCCTCGGCGGCGCGCACCAGCGCATCGTTCTGCGGCGGCGCGCGGAACCGGTGGACGTCGTACCACGGCCGAAGCCGGCGCAGGAAGCGCTGCTTCTGCACGCCGGGCAGCAGCGGCCAGGCCCGCCAGACGACATCGCGCAACTGGTCGAAGCCGACGTGCCAGCTGTGGCCCTCGACCTCGAGGTCGCGGATGCGCCGACGCAGCTTGCGGAGCCAAGCAGTGGCTGTCGGCGCATCGACGTCGGACTGCAGGAAGGCCGGCAGCGGCCCGAGGATTCGATCGAGCGGGCGGGTCGCCGAGCCGGCGGCCGCGGCGGCGGCGATCGCCTCGAGGGCCGGTGATTGCGGGCGTGGCCGCAAGCCGCGCCGCGAGACGACGACGATGCCGCCGGCGTGGCCACGACGGACGAGCGTCGAGACGACGTCGAGGGCGGTCAGGCCGCTGCCGATCACGAGGACGCGCGCTTGCCGGTCGATGCCGGCGACGCCGCCCTCGCGCATCGGGTCGGCGACGATCGCCGGGTGCTCGCGCAGGGCGTGGCCGAGCAGGGCCGGCAGGCCGGGCGGCGGGTTGCCCGTGGCGACGATCAGCAGCGCCGACGTCAGCGTCTGTCCGGCGTCGGTGGACGTGACGACGGCACCGTCGCGCCGCATGGCGGCGGTGGCCCGCGCCTGCAGGTGGACGATGCGCGCGGCGTTGGGCGAGAGGGCGCCCGGGTCGCGCGCGCTTGCCGTCAGGTAGCGGCCATAGTCGCCGCGCCGCACATAGGCCGTGCCGCGACCGGCCCAGGCGGCCGGGTCGGCGTCGAAGACGCCTTCGGCTTCGCACCAGCGCGTGAAATGCTGCGGGTCGGTGGGGTCGACGGAGTGCGAACTCGTCGGCGCGTTGAGACGGTGATCGGGGTCCTGCGTGGTGTAGGCGAGACCCGGGCCGAGGGCCGCGCGCGGCTCCACGACCGTGACGACGAGCGGCGCGCTGGCTCGCCGCAGCAGCTGGATCGCGGCCGAGCTGCCGCTGAAGCCGCCGCCGACGATTGTCACGTGGAGGGCGGGGTTCATCGGCAAAGGGTTCGTTCGAGAAGGGTCAGACGGCGAATTCTCCGGCATGGTGACGAGGGCCTTGGCGCCCCGTGTATCGTTATGGCCATGTTCGTCGGCTCGCTGCTCCTGCGCTTCGTGTTGTCCCTGGCCTTGCTGGTCAGCGGCACGAGCCACGCCGGCATGGTGATGACCGGCATGGCCGGCATGGCCGGTGAGCACTCCGGTCATGTCGCGGCGGCGGCAGCGCCGACTTGCCATGAAGCGGGCGAGACTGCGTCGGACCATGCAGCGCATGTCGCCGGCGTTGCGGACGGGCCGGCGGGCGATCCGCTGCCCGACTGCTGTCAGGCCGGCTCGTGCCGGTGCGCCTGCGTCCACGGTCTCTCTGCCACGCCCGTTCCGGGCTCGGCTGGCTTCAGGCCGTCCGGCCATCAGCGCCATCTTGAGCCGGGCACGGTGACCTACGTGTCACCGTCGCTGCCCCAACTCATCCGACCGCCCATCGTCTGAACGCCGGGGGCAGGACCCCCGGTTGCTGTGCAGGCCCGCGCCGCCCTTGCGCGTGGCCCCGGCGACATTCCGTGCGCCCGCGCGCGCGGCTGTCGAATCCAGACCGTCCAGCGGAGTTTTCAATGTCACCTTCTTCTTCGTTCGCCCGACCCGACGGCCCTGTCGTGCCGTCGCGCCGTCGTTTTGTTCAGAGCATCGCCGTCGGGGGCGCCTTGAGCGGGCTCGGCTACTGGCCGGGGGCGGTAGCGGCGCAATCGCGATTCCGCGAGGCCTCGGTCCTCTCCGGCACCGAGTTCGATCTCACCATCGGCGAAGCACCGGTCGACGTCACCGGCCGCACCCGGCCGGCGACCCTCGTCAATGGCTCGCTGCCGGCGCCGGTTCTGCGCTGGCGCGAGGGCGACACCGTCACCCTGCGGGTCACCAACCGGCTGGCGGCGACCTCGTCGATCCACTGGCACGGCATCCTCCTGCCCGCCGGCATGGACGGCGTGCCCGGCCTCAGCTTCAACGGCATCCAGCCGGGCGAGACCTTCGTCTACCGCTTTCCGGTCACCCAGAGCGGGACCTACTGGTACCACAGCCACTCGCGCTTCCAGGAGCAGACGGGCGTGTACGGCGCCATCGTCATCGAACCGCGCGGCGGCGAGCGCTTTCGCGCCGAGCGCGACCACGTGGTGCTGCTGTCCGACTGGACTGACGAGAACCCGGAAACCCTGTTCGCCAATCTCAAGAAGATGAGCGACTACTACAACTTCAACCAGCTCACGGCGGCCGACTTCGCCCGCGACGTGTCGCGCATGGGCCTGGAGAAGGCAATGGCCAAGCGCCGGATGTGGAGCCGCATGCGCATGAATCCGACCGACCTCACCGACGTGACGGCGGCCACCTACACCTACCTCATGAACGGCGCCGCGCCCGACGGCAACTGGACGGCGTTGTTCAACCGCGGCGAGAAGGTGCGGCTGCGCTTCATCAACGGCTCGGCGATGAGCATCTTCGATGTCCGCATCCCGGGCCTCAAGATGACCGTCGTCTCCGCCGACGGGCAGGATGTCGAGCCGGTGAGCGTCGATGAATTCCGCATCTCGACAGCCGAGACCTACGACGTCATCGTCGAGCCGAAGGACGATCGCGCCTACACCGTGTTCGCGCAGTCGATCGACCGCTCCGGCTTCGCCCGCGGCACGCTGGCGCCGCGGCCCGGAATGGTCGCCGAGGTTCCCGCCCTCGATGCGCCGCAGTGGCTGACGATGACCGACATGATGGGCGCGATGACGATGGGCGGCATGCACGACCACGGCGCGATGGAGAAGCCGGCCGGGCAGGGCGCCGCCGACCACGCGATGCCGTCGATGAAGCCGGCTGCCGGCGCCGAACCCCACGCCATGCACGACGCCCCGGCGGCCGCCGCCGCCGCCGACCCGCATGCCGGTCACGCGATGAAGTCGTCCGACGCCACCCGGTCCGGCACTTCCGACATGCCCGGGATGGGCTCGACGCCGATGGCGCGCCACGCCCGCACCGAGTACGGCCCGGGCGTCGACATGCGGGTCGACATGCCGCGCACCAACATCGACGATCCTGGCATCGGCCTGCGCGACAACGGCCGCCGGGTCCTGACCTACGCCGACCTGCACACCATCGGCGGCCCGCTCGACCCGCGCGGTCCGGGTCGGGAGATCGAACTGCACCTCACCGGCAACATGGAGCGCTTCATGTGGTCGTTCGACGGCCAGAAGTTCAGTGACGCCCGGCCGCTGCATTTCCGCCACGGCGAGCGGTTGCGCGTCGTCCTGGTCAACGACACGATGATGCCGCACCCCATCCATCTGCACGGCCTGTGGAGCGAGATGGAAAGTCCGAGCGGCGAGTTCCAGGTGCGCAAGCACACCATCATGGTCCAGCCGGCGCAGCGCATCACCTACCTGGTCAACGCCGACGCGCTCGGGCACTGGGCGTATCACTGTCACCTGCTCTACCACATGGAAGCCGGCATGTTCAGAACGGTGGTGGTGTCATGAGGGCCCCGGCGATCGTGATACAGAGGCCGCTCCGCGCCGCGCTGTTCGCATTGGCGTCGTCGCTGTCGCTGTCGCTGTGGCTGCCGCTGGCGGCGCTCGCTCAGGCGTCGGCAGACCACGCCGGCCACGCCATGCCGGCGGCGTCGGCTACCCCCGGCGTGGCGGCTCCCGCCATGGACCATTCGAAGATGGACCACTCGAAGATGGACCATTCCACGATGGGTTCGTCGACGAAGGATTCCGCGAAGCCGCCGGCGGCTGGGCCAAGCATGGACATGGGCGCGATGATGAAGTCCATGCAGGGCGGCACGCCCCCTCCGGACGCGCGCGATCCCGATGCCTACGCCGACGGGCTCACCCACGGGCCGATGCCGGGCATGGACATGGCCGACAACGACGCCTACACCCACGTCCTGCTCAATCAGTTCGAGCTGTTCAAGGGCCGCGACGGCAGCGGCCAGGCACTCGACGCGCAGGCGTGGTTCGGGACCGACCGCAACAAGCTGTGGCTGAAGGCGTCGGGCGAGCGCAGCGGCGGCCGTCTCGGCGCGACCCGCCTGGAGGGCTTGTGGAACCACGCGATCGCAGCCTACTGGGGGCTGCAGACTGGCATTCGACACGATGTCGGCGACGGTCCCTCGCGGACCTGGGCGGCATTCGGCGTCCAGGGTCTGGCGCCGTACTGGTTCGAGGTCGAGGCCACCGCATACGCCGGCCCGCGCGGCCGCACGGCCTTGCGTCTGGAGGCGGAGTACGAGCTCCTGCTGACGCAGCGGCTCATCCTGCAACCGGACGTCGAGGTCAACCTGTACGGCAAGAACGATCCCGAGCGCGGAATCGGCCGGGGCGTGTCCGACATCGACGTCGGTCTGCGCCTGCGCTACGAGATAACGCGCAAGTTCGCGCCCTACGTCGGCGTCGTCTATTCGCGCAAGTTCGGCAACACCGCGAGCTATGCGCGAGCGGCGGGCGAGCGGGTCAGCGACACCCAGGTCGTCGCCGGCATCCGCATCTGGTTCTGAGGAGGCGCCGACATGAAACCAACGACGAAGCACGTCGTCGTCACGATGGTCGTCCTGCTCGCGGCCGTCGCCGCGGCGCTGCCGCTCTTCGCCTGGTCGGGCGTCTACGACATCGCCGCCGACGACCCGCACACCGCGCCGGTGACGGCGCTGCTCACGACGCTGCGGGACCGCTCGGTCGAGACCCGGGCCGGCCGGATCCCGGTTCCGGACCTGACCCGGCCGGAAGCCGTCCTGCAGGGGGCCGGCAACTACGAGGCGATGTGCTCCGGATGCCATTTGGCGCCGGGCGTCGACAGCAGCGAGCTGAGCCGGGGTCTCTATCCGGCACCACCGAACCTCGCCAAGCATCAGGCGGAACCGGCATTCGCCTTCTGGGTCATCAAGCACGGCATCAAGGCCTCGGGCATGCCGGCCTGGGGCAAGAGCATGGACGATGACGTGATCTGGAACCTGACGGCCTTCCTCCAGGAGCTGCCGAAGCTCGACGCCGGACATTACCGGGAGATGGTGGCGCGCAGCGGCGGGCATGAGCACGGCGACGGCGCAGGCTCCGCCGAGGCGGGCATGGCCGGTCACCATCGCGAGGGCAAGGCGGGAAGGGGCGGCGAGGGCGAGAAGGGCGACCACGCCGGAGGCCAGGACGCTCACCGGCCTGCGCCCGCGTCAGCGCCGGCGGCCGGAACGCACAAGGACGATGGGCATCACCATTGAAGCCGCTGTGCAGCCGACGCCCGTCCATGGAATAATCCGCGCCGCCTCACCTGCCCGGTGTCGGCCGCATTCCCGCCCATGATTTTCCACCGCGCGTTCCGAGCCCTCGTTTGCCGACTGATGATCGGCGTGGTGCTGTTCGCCCATGCCGCGGCCTACGCCTACGCGTGCGGCGTGGTTCCCGCCGCAGGGACGCCACCGATCGAGTTAGCGTCGGTATCTGCGTCGATGTCGGTAGCCGGCCCGGGTTGCGATCACCTCGATCCGCAATTGCCCAACCTCTGCGCGGAGCACTGTCGGCCGGGCCAGCAGAGCGCCGACACGGCGCGTTCAACGGTGGTTGCGGCGACCCTCGCAGCGCTCCTGTATCCCCGGCCGCCGAGCTGGGAAAGCGCGCTGCCTGCGGATCGACCCGCCGCTGCGCAGGACATCGACGGCGCACCGCCACCGCCGCTGCCGCACGCGGTCATCCACTGCGTGCTCCGACTCTGAGCTTCGACCGCCGCCGTTGACGGAGCCGGCCACCGGCCCCCTCCGTGTAGTCGCAGTCCGTCGCCATGCCGTCTCCGAGCGGAGGCGACCGTCATTCGGAGTCTCCATGAGTCACCTTGCCGCCGGCCCCTGCCGGTCTTCGCGGCCGCGCGCCGCCCTCGTCCTGGCATTCGGTGCCGCGCTGCTCGCGCTGGTCGTGCCACGCGGCGCCTCCGCGGCGCTGTCGCTCGACGACGCATTGCGACTCGCCGAGCAGCGATCGTCGCTGCTGCCGGCGCGGGAAGCTTCGGCGTCGGCGGCGCGCGAGCGTTCCGTTGCCGCCGGCCGACGCCCCGATCCGATGCTGTCGGCCAGCCTGACCAACCTGCCGGTCACGGGTGAAGACCGCTTCAGCGTCACCCGCGACTTCATGACCATGCGCTCGGTCGGCATCAAGCAGGAGCTGACCCGCGGCAGCAAGCTCGAGGCTCGGGCCGGTCGCTACGAGCGCGAAGCCGAGCTGGCCGAGGCCGACCGCGCGCTGGCCCGGCTGCAATTGCGCCGGGAGACCGCCGTCGCCTGGTTCGACCGGGCGTTTCGCGAGCAGGTCCACGCGGCGCTGCTGACCCGGCGAGACGAAGCGCGTCTGCAGGTCGAGGCGGCCGACGCCGTCTACCGCGGCGGGCGCGGTCCGCAGACTGACGTGTTCGCAGCCCGCTCCGGGGTCGAGCAGCTCGGAGACCGGATTGCCGAGGCCGATCGGAACGTCGCCACCGCCCGCACCCGTCTGGCCCGCTGGGTGGGGCCGGCGGCCGACGCCGCACTCGGCCCGGCCCCGGACGTGTCGGCGGTGACGCTGCGCGACGATGCCCTCGAGGCCGCGCTCGAACGTCATCCGCAGCTCGAGCTGATGCGTCGCCGCGAGGCCGTGGCCGCCGCAGCGACGCAGGTCGCGCGCACCGACCGCACGTCCGACCTCAGCGTCGAAGTGATGGTCAGCCAGCGCGGACCGGCCTACTCGAACATGGTCTCGATCAACCTGTCGATGCCGCTGCAGTGGGACCGCAGGAACCGCCAGGACCGCGAAGTGGCGGCGACACTGGCCGTTGCCGCGCAGTTGCGCAACGAGCGCGAGGAGGCGACTCGCGTCCTCGTCGCCGAGGCGTTGACGCTGTTGCAGGAGTGGCGCAGCGACCGGCAGCGGCTCGGCCATTACGACGCCGCTCTGCTGCCGCTGACCAGCGAGCGGACGCGGGCGGCCCTCGCCGCCTACCGCGGCGGCAACGGGTCCCTGGCGGCCGTGCTGCAGGCCCGCGAGGCCGAGATTGCCATCCGCCTCGATCGCCTCGCCCTGGCGCTCGAAGCGGCCCGGCGGTGGGCGGCCATCACCTATCTGATGCCGGACGACCGGCCGCTCGGGGAGACACAACGATGAACCGCCAACTCGCGGTCGGTGGCGGTCTCGCCATCGCGGTGCTGACGGTGCTCGCCGTCGGCGGCTTCGCCTACCGGATGGGCACGGAACGCGGGGCCGCCGGTGTCGCCGAAACCGCCGCTTCGTCGTCGGCGCCATCGGCTGCCGACACGGCGCTCGGGCCGCTCCCGAAAAGCATTCCGGAGGGCGAGGCGGCGACGCGCCGCCACATCGCCGACGGACTGAAGGCCGGCGAGATCGACCCGGTCACCGGTCGCCGGATCCTCTACTACCACGACCCGATGGTGCCGGGCAACAAGTTCGACCAGCCGGCCAAGTCGCCGTTCATGGACATGATGCTGGTGCCGGTCTATGGCGGCGGCGGCGCGGACGCCGGCGGCGAGGAGACGACGGTCAGCGTCAGCGCGCGCGTCCAGCAGAACCTCGGCGTGCGCACGGCCCTGGTGACCGAGGGCACGCTCTCGCCGCAGGTCTCGGCGGTGGGCAGCATCGCCTTCAACGAGCGCGACCAGGCGGTGGTGCAGGCGCGTGCCACCGGCTTCGTCGAGCGGCTGCACGTCGGCGCGACGCTCGACGCCGTCCGCAAGGGCCAGGCCCTGGCCGAGCTCTACGTGCCGGACTGGATCGCGGCCCAGGAGGAGTACCTGTCGGTGCGCCGCATGCGGGGCACCGATCTCGCGGGCGTGGTCGACGGGGCTCGCCAGCGCATGCGCCAGGCGGGGATGAACGACGAACAGATCGGCCTCGTCGAGGCCAGCGGCAGGACCCAGCCGCGGATCACGTTGCGAGCGCCGATCGGTGGAGTCGTCGTCGAGATCATGGCGCGCGAGGGCATGACGGTGATGGCGGGGACGACGCTCTTCCGGATCAACGGCCTGTCGACCGTCTGGGCCAACGCCGAAGTGCCGGAGAGCCAGGCCGCCCTGCTGCGGCCCGGAGCCAAGGTGCGGGCGCGCAGCCCGGCCGTGCCGGGTGCGACCTTCGACGGCAAGGTGCAGACCCTCCTTCCCGAGGTGAGCGCGACCACGCGCACCCTCAAGGCGCGGATGCAGCTCGCCAATCCCGGCCAGCGCCTGGTGCCCGGCATGTTCGTGACCATGGACTTCATGGACATGCGACCGGGCAAGGTCTTGCTGGTGCCGAGCGAGGCGGTGATCCAGACCGGCAGGCGGACGATCGTCCTGCTCGCCGAGGCGGACGGCCACTTCCGGCCGGTCGACGTCGAGGCCGGCCTCGAAAGCGAAGGGCGCACGGAGATCCGCAGCGGCCTGCAGGCCGGCCAGCGGGTGGTCGCGTCGTCGCAGTTCCTGATCGATTCTGAGGCCAGCCTGCGCGGCATCGAGGCGAGACTGAACGCGGCCGCGCCGGCAGCCGACACGCCCGCCGCGCCCACATCGCCGGCATCGCCGACAGCGCCGACAGCGCCGACAGCGCCGACAGCGTCCGGCGCGGCATCGGCGCCGGGGTCGCGATGATCGCGCGCCTCATCCGCTGGTCGATCGCCAACCGCTTCCTGGTGCTGCTGGCGACGGCCATGCTCAGCGCCTGGGGCGCCTACGCGGTCCTGAAGACGCCGCTCGACGCGCTGCCCGACCTGTCGGACGTGCAGGTCATCATCCGCACCTCGTACCCCGGCCAGGCGCCCCGCATCGTCGAGAACCAGGTCACCTACCCGCTGACGACGACGATGCTGTCGGTACCGGGTGCCAAGACGGTGCGCGGCTATTCGTTCTTCGGCGACTCGTTCGTCTATGTCCTGTTCGAGGACGGCACCGATCTCTACTGGGCTCGCTCGCGCGTTCTCGAGTACCTGAGCCAGGTGCAGTCGCGCCTGCCGCCCACGGCCAAGGCGTCGCTGGGCCCCGACGCGACCGGTGTCGGCTGGATCTATCAATACGCTCTCGTCGATCGGGGCAACACGCAGGACCCGTCGCAGTTGCGCGCCCTGCAGGACTGGTTCCTCAAGTACGAGCTGAAGACCGTCCCCAACGTCGCCGAGGTGGCCTCGGTGGGCGGCATGGTGCGCCAGTACCAGGTGGTGCTCGACCCCGACAAGCTCGCCGCCTACGGCATCGCCCACGGCCGGGTCGTCTCGGCCATTCAGCGCGCCAACCAGGAAAGCGGCGGCTCGGTGCTCGAACTCGGTGAGGCCGAGTACATGGTGCGGGCCTCGGGCTACCTGCAGTCGCTCGACGACTTTCGCCGCATCCCGCTGTCGACCACTGCCGCCGGCGTCTCGGTGCGCCTCGGCGACGTGGCCCGCGTCCAGCTCGGGCCCGACATGCGCCGCGGCGTCGGCGAGCTGGACGGCGAAGGCGAGGCGGTCGGCGGGATCATCGTCATGCGGTCGGGCAAGAACGCGCTGGAGACGATCGCCGCCGTCAAGACCAAGCTCGGCGAGCTGCGCGCCAGCCTGCCGCGCGGCGTCGAGATCGTCCCGGTCTACGACCGCTCGGGGCTGATCGAGCGCGCTGTCGAGAACCTGACCCACAAGCTGGCCGAGGAGTTCCTGGTCGTCGCGGTGGTGTGCTTCATCTTCCTGTTCCACCTGCGGTCGGCGTTCGTGGCCATCGTCTCGCTGCCGCTCGGCATCCTCGTCGCCTTCATCGTCATGCACTACCAGGGCGTCAACGCCAACATCATGTCGCTCGGCGGCATCGCCATCGCCATCGGCGCGATGGTCGACGCCGCGGTGGTGATGATCGAGAACGCGCACAAGCACCTGGAGCAGTGGAGTCATGCCCATCCCGGCGAGAAGCTGCAGGGGGCGCCGCGCTGGCAGGTGATCGGCGATTCGGCGGCCGAGGTCGGCCCGGCGCTCTTCTTCTCGCTGCTGGTCATCACGCTCTCGTTCATCCCCGTGTTCACCCTCGAGGCGCAGGAAGGACGCCTGTTCGCACCGCTGGCCTACACCAAGACCTACGCCATGGCGGCGGCGGCCGGCCTTTCGGTGACGCTGATCCCGGTGCTGATGGGCTACCTGATCCGCGGCCGCATTCCCGCGGAGACCGCCAATCCGCTCAACCGCCTGCTGATCGCCGTCTACCGGCCGCTGCTCGAGGCCGTGCTGCGGGCGCCGAAGACGACGCTCGTCGTCGCTGCGGTCCTCGCCGTGCTGAGCCTGTGGCCGCTGCAGCACATCGGTGGCGAGTTCATGCCGCGCCTCGACGAGGGCGACCTGCTCTACATGCCGTCGGCCCTGCCGGGTCTGTCGGTCGGCAAGGCGGCGTCGCTGCTGCAGCAGACGGATCGACTGATCAAGACGGTCCCCGAAGTCGCCAGCGTCTTCGGC
>Ga0136633_1001965_pt1 | contig 14648 bp, 14 predicted proteins | sample AntDrymeUQ832206_2_FD_105494 | JGI IMG/M metagenome (GOLD analysis project Ga0136633, IMG submission 105494) | Polar desert sand microbial communities from Dry Valleys, Antarctica - metaG UQ83 (22.06) | ecosystem: Environmental > Terrestrial > Soil > Desert | place: Antarctica: Dry Valley... | reverse complement strand
TTGGCGCCGACGCCGCCGGCGACGACGAGTCGATGCCGCCCGGCCTTCGCCAGCGCCGCCATCGCCTTCTTCGCCAGCACCTCGACGATGGCCGCCTGCGTGGAGGCGGCGAGATCGGCCCGCCACTGGTCGCAACTCGAGCCTTGCAGGCGCACGGCCTGGGTGCGAACGGCCGTCTTCAGGCCGGCAAAGGAAAAGTCGAGCGTGTCGCGATGAAGCAGCGGGCGCGGCAGGGCAAAGGCCTCGGGATCACCGAACTCGGCCAGGCGGGCCAGCGCCGGTCCCCCGGGATAGCCGAGGCCCAGCAGCTTGGCCGACTTGTCGAAAGCCTCGCCGGCGGCGTCGTCGATGCTGTCGCCGAGCAGAACGTACTCGCCGACGCCGGCGACGTCCAGCAGCTGCGTGTGCCCGCCCGACACCAGCAAGGCCACGAAAGGAAAGGACGGCGGATCTTTCGACAGGAAAGGCGACAGCAGGTGGCCCTCGAGATGGTGGACCCCGAGGACCGGACGACCCAGCGCAGCGGCCAGGGCCGACGCGACGCCGGCGCCGACCAGGAGTGCACCGGCGAGCCCGGGACCGCGCGTGTAGGCGACGGCATCGAGCGAAGACAGGTCCAGGCCGGCCTGCTCGAGGACGGCTTCGGTCAGCGGCAGAACTCGTCGGATGTGGTCGCGCGACGCCAGCTCGGGCACGACACCGCCGTAGGCCGAGTGCATGTCGGCCTGGCTGTGCAGGGCCTGGGCGACAAGGCGAGGCGTCGCCAGGCCGTCGCCTGCGACGAGAGCGACGCCGGTCTCGTCGCACGACGTCTCGATCCCAAGAACATGCATGCGGTCAGTCTAGGGCCTGACCGAAGACCCGGCCCTCATCACGCCTCGCGGGTCCTGAGCCGCGCCAGCGCCAGCAGAAAGATCTGCCCGAGCGAGCGCTTACGACGGTCAGCGCGATGGCGTCAGTGCTTCTCCTTGGCGTGATTGACCGAGTACTTCGGGATCTCCACCGTCACGTCGTCCTGCGCCAGGATCGCCTGGCATGAAAGCCGCGACGTCGGCTCGAGTCCCCAGGCGCGGTCGAGCAGGTCCTCTTCGCTTTCGTCCGGCTCGCCCAGCGAGTCGAAGCCGGACCGGACCACGACGTGACAGGTCGTGCAGGCACAGCTCATCTCGCAGGCGTGTTCGATCGCGACGCCGTTCTCGAGCATGGCCTCGCAGATCGATGTGCCGGGCGGGGCCTCGATGTCCTTGCCGGCCGGGCAGTATTCGGCGTGCGGCAGGATCTTGATGACGGGCACGGTCAGAGATCCTCGATGCGTCGGCCCGCCAGGGCGCGGCGGATGCCGCGGTCCATGCGGGCGGCGGCAAAGGATTCGGTCCCGGCAGCGAGCGACGTGACGGCCGCATCGATCGCGGCCCGGTCGCCGCAGTCGCGACGGGCGGCGAGCTCGGCCATGAGGGCATCGAGTTCGGTCCGCTCGGCCGGGTTCAGCAGATCCGCGTCGGCGTCGATGGCGCTTCGAGTGGCCGACAGCAGGCGGTCGGCATCGACCTGCGACTCACGCAAGCTGCGCTCGACCATGTCGCTGTCGGCCGCGCTGAATCCTTCGCTCAGCATGCGGGCCACGTCGTCGTCGCTCAGCCCATAGCTGGGCTTGACGCTGACCGAGGCCTCGACGCCCGAGGTCTGCTCGCGGGCGCTGACGTCGAGCAGGCCGTCGGCGTCGACCGCGAACGAAACCCGGATCCGGGCGGCCCCGGCGACCATTGGTGGCAGGCCGCGCAGTTCGAAGCGGGCGAGCGATCGGCATTCGTCGACAAGCTCGCGCTCGCCCTGGACGACGTGGATCGCCATCGCGGTCTGGCCATCCTGGTAGGTCGTGAAGTCCTGGGAGCGGGCCGTCGGGATCGGGCTGTTGCGCGGGATGATGCGCTCGACGATGCCGCCCATCGTCTCCAGGCCCAGCGACAAGGCAATGACGTCGAGCAGCAGCAGGTCGCCGGCACCGGCATTGCCGGCCAGCGCATCGGCCTGGATCGCCGCGCCGAGCGCGACCACCTGATCGGGATCGAGATCGACGAGCGGATCCCGACCGAGCGCCCGGGCCACCGCCTCGCGAACCAGCGGCATGCGCGTCGACCCGCCGACCAGCACGACGCCGTCGATCTGGGCCGGCTGCACCTTCGCATCGCGAAGCACGCGCTTCACGCCATCGATGGTCCGGGCCACGAACGGGCCGGCGACCTCGGCGAGATCGGCCGTCGTGATCGGCAATGACCAGGTCGCATCGCCGATGCGGCAGTCGAGCGTGGTCTCCGCCCGCGACGACAGGTCTTCCTTCGCCTGGCGGGCGCCGGCTACCAGGGCGCGGCGGTCGTTCGGCGCGTCGACCGGCAGCTTCGACCGCTCTCGGGCCCAGTCGGCGAGCGCGTCGTCGATGTCGTCGCCGCCGAGAGCCGAGTCGCCGCCCGTGGCGACGACCTCGAAGACGCCCTTGGTCAGACGCAACAGCGAGATGTCGAACGTCCCGCCGCCCAGGTCGTAGACGGCATAAAGCCCTTCGGAGGCGTTGTCGAGACCGTAGGCGATGGCGGCCGCCGTCGGCTCGCTGATCAGTCGCAGCACATTCAGCCCGGCCAGTCGCGCGGCGTCCTTGGTGGCCTGGCGCTGCGCCTCGTCGAAATACGCGGGCACCGTGATGACCGCACCGAAGAGCTCGTCGTCGAGGCTGTCCTCGGCGCGCTGCCGAAGTGTCGCGAGAATCTCGGCCGACACCTCGACCGGCGACTTGATGCCGGCGACCGTTCGCAGCTGCACCATGCCAGGCGCATCGACGACATCGTAGGCGGCTCGCTGCGCCGGCGCCAGATCGCCGGGCCCGCGGCCGAGCAGCCGCTTCGCCGAGACGATCGTGTTGTGCGAATCGCCGGCAGCGGCCGCCAGCGCCGCCGCCCCCACCTGCGTACGGCCGTCGGCCCGGTAGCGAACCGCCGACGGAAGAATCACCTCGCCAGCATCGTCCGGGAGACATTCGGCCACGCCGTCGCGAACGGCCGCGACCAGCGAGTTGGTGGTGCCGAGGTCGATGCCGACGGCATGCCGGCGGGCGTGCGGATCGGGCGACGCCCCCGGCTCCGAGATCTGCAGCAAGGCCATCAAGGCTCTCCCGCCAGCCGCTGGTCGACGTCGGCGGCGAACCGCTCGACGAACATCAGCGCCCGGACCTGCCGCGCGGCGGCTGCCGGGTCTTCGTCGACGTCGAGGCTTTGTTCGAGGCCGGCGAAAGCCCGGTCGCGCTCGGCGACCAGTGTGCCGGCCACCGCCTCGATGGCTTCCGGCGTCGACGCCTCGTCGAGGGCCTCGCGCCAGGACATCTGCTGCTCGAGGAAGGCCGCCGGCATGGCGGTGTTCTCTTCGGCAGACACGGGGACGCCGGCAAGCTCGCAGAGGTAGCCGGCCCGGCGAAGCGGATCACGGAGCCGGTGGTAGGCCTCGTTGACACGAACCGCCCACTGCATGGACAGCCGCTGCGCCGCGGCGCCGGCGGCGGCAAAGCGGTCCGGGTGCACCTCGGCCTGCAGCGAGCGCCGACGGCCGTCGAGGTCGGCGGAGTCGAGGGCGAATCGGCGGGGCAGCCCGAACAGGGCGAAATCGTCGGTGTCGATCTTCATGTCAAGGGGGCGTTGCAGAGCGCCAAACTAAAAGGCGCGGCCCGCGCCGCGCCCTCGGGATGGCCGATGCCGGCTCAGACGCGAAAAGACTCCCCGCAACCGCAACGGTCCTTCTCGCGCGGGTTCTCGAACTTGAAGCCCTCGTTCAAGCCCTCGCGCACGAAGTCGAGCCGGGTCCCGTCGATGTACGGCAGACTCTTCGGGTCGACCAGAACCTTGACGCCCTGGTCCTCGAAGACGATGTCCTCGGCGGCGACGTCGTCCGCGTACTCGAGCTTGTAGGCCAGTCCGGAGCAGCCGGTCGTCTTGACGCCGAGACGCACACCCACGCCCTTGCCGCGCTTGCCGATGAAGCGCGTGACGTGGCGCGCCGCCGCCTCGGTCAGGGTGACCGCCATTCAGGCCTCCGCGCCCTGCGGGTCGCGAACCTGCGCGACCGTGGCCTTGGCCTTGTAATCGCTGACGGCGGCCTTGATCGCGTCTTCGGCGAGGATGGAACAGTGGATCTTGACCGGCGGCAGGGCGAGTTCCTTCGCGATCTGCGTGTTCTTGATGGTCAGGGCCTCGTCGAGCGACTTGCCTTTCACCCACTCGGTGACCAGCGAACTCGACGCGATGGCCGACCCGCAGCCGTAGGTCTTGAACTTGGCGTCCTCGATCAGGCCGGTCTGCGGGTTCACCCGGATCTGCAGCTTCATCACGTCGCCGCAGGCCGGCGCGCCGACCATGCCCGTGCCAACGCTGCTGTCGCTCTTCTCGAACGTGCCGACGTTGCGCGGATTCTCGTAGTGGTCGATGACCTTCGGGCTGTATGCCATGGTGTTCTCCTTGTAGTGGCTGCGCTCAGTGGGCTGCCCACTGGATGGTGCTCAGGTCGATACCTTCCTTGAACATGTCCCACAGCGGCGACAGCTCGCGCAGTTTGGCGACGCGATCCTTCAGGGTCGCGACGACGTAATCGATCTCCTCGGCCGTGGTGAAGCGACCGATCGTCATGCGCAGGCTCGAATGCGCGAGCTCGTCGCTGCGCCCCAAGGCCCGCAGCACGTAGCTCGGCTCCAGACTGGCCGACGTGCAGGCCGAACCCGAGGACACCGCGATGCCCTTGACGCCCATGATCAGCGACTCGCCTTCGACATAGTTGAAGGAGATGTTGACGTTGTGGGGCACCCGATGCTCGGGATGGCCGTTGAGAAAGGTCTGCTCGATGTCCGACAGGCCGTCGATGAGCCGGCGGTGCAGCATGCGGATGCGTTCGATCTCGGTGCCCATCTCTTCGCGGGCGATGCGAAACGCCTCACCCATGCCGACGATCTGGTGCGTCGCCAGCGTGCCCGAGCGCATGCCGCGTTCGTGCCCGCCGCCGTGCATCTGCGCCTCGATGCGCACCCGCGGCTTGCGGCGGACATAGAGCGCGCCGATGCCCTTCGGGCCGTAGGTCTTGTGCGACGCGAGGCTCATCAGATCGACCGGCAGGGTCGACAGATCGATGGTCACCTTGCCGGTGGCCTGGGCGGCATCGACGTGGAAGATGATGCTTCGTTCACGGCAGATCGCGCCGATGGCAGCAATGTCCTGCACCACACCGATCTCGTTGTTGACGAACATCACCGAGACGAGGATCGTGTCGGGGCGCAGCGCCGCCTTCAACTTGTCGAGGTCGAGCAGGCCGTCTTCCTCGACGTCGAGGTAGGTGACCTCGAAGCCCTGGCGCTCGAGTTCACGCATCGGATCGAGAACGGCCTTGTGCTCCGTCTTCACCGTGACGAGGTGCTTGCCGCGAGTCTTGTAGAACTGCGCCGCCCCCTTGATGGCGAGGTTGTCCGACTCGGTCGCACCCGAGGTCCAGATCACCTCGCGCGGGTCGGCGCCGATCAGCGCGGCGACTTCCTCACGAGCCTTTTCGACCGCGGCTTCGGCTTCCCAGCCCCAGGCGTGGCTGCGCGACGCGGGGTTGCCGAAGTGCTCGCGCAGCCAGGGAATCATCGCGTCGACGACGCGCTGGTCCACCGGCGTCGTCGCGCCGTAGTCCATGTAGATCGGGAAGTGAGGAGTCTTGTCCATGCGAGCGAGGTTGGCGAATGCTGTGCGGGGGCTACTTTGAAAAGGCGGCGCCGAGGGCGAACACCGAATTGGGCGCAGTGATCTTGATCGGCTTGACGACCGGCTGCGAGGAGATGGCCCGCTTCACCGGGTGCTCCTCGATCGAGATGCCCTTGGCGATCTGCTCGTCGACCAGCTTCTTGAGCGACACCGAGTCGAGGAACTCGATCATCTTGGAGTTCAGGCTGGCCCACAGATCGTGCGTCATGCAACGGCCGGAGTCGTCGCCCATGCAGTTTTCCTTGCCCGAGCAACCCGTCGCATCGATCGGCTCGTCGACGGCGACGATGATGTCCGCCACGGTGATTTCTTCCGACTTGCGGCCCAGGGAATAGCCGCCGCCCGGTCCGCGGGTGCTCTCGACCAGCTCGTGCCGGCGCAGCTTGCCGAACAGCTGCTCGAGATAGGACAGCGAGATCTGCTGGCGGGCGCTGATCGCAGCCAGGGCCACGGGCCCGGAGTGCTCGCGCAGGGCGAGGTCGATCATTGCGGTAACGGCGAAACGGCCTTTGGTGGTCAGACGCATGTGAAAACTCCTTGTCGGATGTCGAAAACGCTTTGAACAGCGGCTACCGGAAGGTGGGCAAAAACCATGCCCCAACCGGGCTTATTCCTTAATCCGAGCGATTTAGTCAAGTATAGGGAAACCTACTGATTTGGTCAACATTAGGCCGATTGGTTCCCTTATCAAGACCGGGTCAATCGCCTCGCCGGATCGGGTCGCCCCGAACCGGCAACGGGCTGACGTTGTCGCCTCCTGAGGCGCCGAAGGCCTGCTCCCGCAGGCGGGCCAGTTCGTCGCGAACGCGCGCAGCCTGCTCGAACTCGAGATTGCGGGCGTGCTCGAGCATCTGCCGCTCCAGCAGCTTGATCCTCTTTCCGAGGTCGCGTTCGCTGAGAAGTTCCAGCGCCCCCGCCGCTTGCGCCGCCTTCAGATCGTCCCGGGCGCCTTTTTCGTTGTAGACCCCGTCGATCATTTCCTTGATGCGCTTCAGGATGCTGCGCGGGGTGATCCCCTCGGCCAGGTTGTGGGCCTCCTGACGGGTGCGGCGTCGCGCCGTTTCGTCGAGCGCGCGCCGCATCGAGTCGGTCGTCCTGTCGGCATAGAGGATGGCGCGACCGTTGAGATTGCGGGCAGCCCGTCCGATCGTCTGGATCAGGCTGCGTTCGGAGCGCAGGAATCCTTCCTTGTCGGCATCGAGGATGGCGACCAGCGAAACCTCGGGAATGTCGAGTCCTTCGCGCAGCAGGTTGATCCCGACGAGGACGTCGAAGGTGCCCAGCCGCAGGTCGCGAAGGATCTCCACCCGTTCGACCGTTTCGACGTCGCTGTGCAGGTAGCGCACCTTCACGCCATTGTCGGAGAGGTAATCGGTGAGCTGCTCGGCCATGCGCTTGGTCAGCGTGGTGATGAGCACCCGCTCGTTGGCGATGACACGCTCCCGGATCTCCTGCAGAACGTCGTCGACCTGGTTGGCGGCCGGCCGAACCTCCACCGGCGGATCGACCAGGCCGGTCGGGCGGACCAGCTGCTCGACCACCTGGCCGGCATGCCGCTGCTCGTAGTCGGCCGGAGTCGCCGACACGAAGACGACCTGGCGCATCTTGGCCTCGAACTCCTCGAACTGCAGCGGCCGGTTGTCGAGCGCCGAGGGCAGCCTGAAGCCGTAATCGACCAGCGTCGTCTTGCGCGCCCGGTCGCCGTTGTACATGCCGCCGAGCTGGCCGATCATCACATGGCTCTCGTCGAGGAACATGAGCGCGTCCTTCGGCAGGTAATCGACCATCGTCGCCGGCGGCTGGCCGGGCGCCGAGCCGGACAAGTGCCGGGTGTAGTTCTCGATGCCCTTGCAGTGGCCGATCTCCTGCAGCATCTCGAGATCGAAGCGGGTCCGCTGCTCGAGCCGCTGCGCCTCGACCAGCTTGCCGACGCCGACCAGTTCCTCGAGGCGGCCGCGCAGTTCTTCCTTGATCGTCTCGATGGCGGCGACGACGCGGCCGCGCGGTGTCGCGTAATGGCTCGCCGGATAGATCACGAAACGGGGGATCTTCTGCCGGATCTGGCCGGTCAGCGGATCGAACAGCGTCAGCGACTCGAGCTCGTCGTCGAACAGCTCGATGCGCACCGCCAGCTCGCTATGCTCGGCGGGAAAGACATCGATGGTGTCGCCGCGGACCCGAAACGTGCCCCGCGAAAAATCGGTCTCGTTGCGCGAATACTGCATGCGGATCAGGTGAGCGATGGCGTCGCGCTGGCCGAGCTTGTCGCCGGTGCGCATGATCATCCGCATCTCGGTGTAGTCCTCCGGCGCGCCGATGCCGTAGATCGCGCTCACCGAGGCCACCACGACGACGTCGCGCCGCTCGAGCACGCTCTTGGTCGCCGACAGGCGCATCTGCTCGATGTGCTCGTTGATCGCCGAATCCTTCTCGATGAAGAGGTCGCGCTGCGGAACGTAGGCCTCGGGCTGGTAGTAGTCGTAGTAACTGACGAAGTACTCGACGGCGTTCTTCGGGAAGAACTCGCGGAACTCGCTGTACAGCTGCGCGGCCAGGGTCTTGTTCGGCGCGAAGACGATGGCCGGCCGGCCGATCTGGGCGATCACGTTGGCCATCGTGAAGGTCTTGCCCGAGCCGGTCACGCCCAGCAGGGTCTGAAAGCTCAGACCGTCGCGGATGCCGTCGACCAGCGCCGCGATCGCCGTCGGCTGGTCGCCCGCCGGCGGGTAGGGCTGAAACAGCTGAAACGGCGAGCCGGGGTAGCTGATGAACTCGCCCGGCAGAGGCGCTTCGGACCCGTCGACGACGGCAAGCTCGGTGAGGGCGGGCATGGCGGATAAAATGGAGGATGGTCGCGGCGGCGCGAAACCGCTCAGGGTAGCGCAAAGACTGATGCGATCCGCCCGTCAGTCATGGCGAACCTCCGAGCAGATGGCGCCGCCGACGACGAGATCAAGCCACCTCGCTTCTGGAAGGACTCCCATGTCTTCGCTATTCGACGCTGTAGAAATGGCGCCTCGCGACCCCATCCTCGGCCTCAACGAGCAGTTCGCGGCCGATCCGAACCCGGCGAAGGTCAATCTCGGCATCGGTGTGTACACCGACGAGAACGGCAAGCTGCCGCTCCTCGACTGCGTGCGGGCCGCCGAGGAACTGATGATGGAGGCGCCGAAGCCGCACGGCTATCTGCCCATCGACGGGATCGCCGCCTACGACGCCGCCGCGCAGGCGATGGTCTTCGGCGCCGATTGCGCCGCCCGTCGCGAAGGTCGGATCGCGACCATCCAGGCGGTCGGCGGCACCGGTGCGCTCAAGGTGGGTGCGGACTTCCTGCGGGCGATGAGCCCTTCGGCGCGGGTACTGATCAGTCAGCCGAGCTGGGAGAACCACCGGGCCCTTTTCGAAGGAGCCGGCTTCGAGGTCGGCACCTACGCGTACTACGACCCGGCCCGCCAGGGTGTCGACTTCGACGCCCTGCTGGCGTCGCTGGGCGCCGCGGAGCCCGGCACGATCGTCGTCCTGCACGCCTGTTGCCACAACCCGACCGGCTGCGACCTGACGCCCTCGCAATGGGACGCGGTGATCGCCGTCCTCGGCAAGCAGCGCCTCGTGCCCTTTCTCGACCTGGCGTACCAGGGTTTCGGTGAAGGCATCGACGAGGACGGACTCGCCGTTCGCAAATGCCTCGACGCCGGGCTGGACTGCTTCGTGGCGACCAGCTTCTCCAAGAGCTTCTCGCTCTACGGCGAGCGCGTCGGAGCGCTGTCGGTCGTCTGCGGCTCGCGCGACGCCGCGACGCGCGTCCTCAGCCAGCTCAAGCGGGTCATCCGTTCCAATTACTCGAACCCGCCGACCCACGGTGCGGCCGCGGTCACGCAGATCCTCTCCACGCCGGCCCTTCGCGCCCAATGGGAAAGCGAACTCGCCGGCATGCGCGAGCGCATCAGGAAGATGCGGCTGGCGCTGCAACAGCGACTCGACGCCGCCGGTGCCCGTCTCGACACGGCGTTCATCACCCGCCAGCGCGGCATGTTCAGCTATTCGGGCCTCGACCCCGCCCAGATGCTCCGACTGCGCCAGGAATTCGGCATCTACGGCGTCGATTCCGGTCGGATCTGCGTCGCCGCTCTCAACGACGGCAACCTCGACGCCGTCGTCCATGCCATCACCCGTGTGACCGAGGAAACCGCCCCATGATGCTTTACGAGTGGTACGAGGCGCAGCGCGCCCTCCTCAGCCCGTTCTCGGAATTCGCCGCGGCGACGTCGAAGCTCTACAACCATCCCCTGTCGCCTTTCGCGCACACGCCGATGGCCCACCGCGTCTCGGCCGGCCTGCAGCTCATGCACCGCCTCGCCAAGGACTACGAGAAGCCCCAGTTCAACATCCGGGCGGTCGACATCGCCGGCACCGACGTCGTCATTCATGAGCAGGTCGCGATCGAGAAACCCTTTTGCCGGCTGCTCCGGTTCAAGCGCTTCAGTGACGACATGCCGACCCTGAAACGGCTGAAGACGCAGCCGACGGTCCTGATCGTCGCCCCCCTCTCCGGTCATCACTCGACGCTGCTGCGCGAAACCGTCCGCGAGATGCTGAAGGACCACAAGGTGTACCTCACCGACTGGACCGACGCCCGCATGATTCCCGCTGAGGCCGGACCGTTCCATCTCGACGACTACGTCGCCTACATCCAGGAGTTCATCCGCCTGATCGGCGCCGACGTCAACGTCATCTCGGTCTGCCAGCCGACGGTCCCGGTGCTCGCCGCGATCTCGCTCATGGCCAGCGCCGGCGAGCCGACCCCGCGGACGATGACGATGATGGGCGGGCCGATCGACGCTCGCATGAGCCCGACCAGCGTCAACAACCTGGCGACCAACAAGAGCCTGTCCTGGTTCGAGAACAACGTGATCTACCGGGTGCCGGTCAACTATCCGGGCGCTGGCCGGGCGGTCTACCCCGGCTTCCTGCAGCACGCCGGCTTCATGGCCATGAACCCCGACCGCCACCTCAAGTCGCATTACGACTTCTTCCTCGACCTCGTGCGCGGCGACGACGAGAAGTCCGCCTTCCATCGCGGTTTCTACGACGAGTACAACGCCGTCCTGGACATGCCGGCCGAGTACTACCTCGACACGATCAAGACGGTCTTCCAGGAATTCGCGCTGGTCGAGGGCACGTGGGTCGTCGACGGCAAGCTGGTTCGCCCGCAGGACATCCGCACCACCGCGCTGCTGACCATCGAGGGCGAGCTCGACGACATCTCCGGCGCCGGCCAGACGCGCGCCGCGCACGACCTGTGCACCGGCGTCCCGCGCGACCGCCAGTTCCACTACGACGCCGTCGGCGCCGGTCACTACGGGATCTTTTCCGGCCGGCGCTGGCGCGAGAACGTCTATCCGACCGTGCGCGACTTCATCGCCACGCACCAGGATCGGTCGGAGCGCCGGCGTTCGAAGCCTGAAACCATTCGCGCTCAGTCCGACGGGCCGGTGCTGCCGGCCCCGAAGACCATCAGGACGGCCGACCGCGCCGCCCGTCCGGCCCGCGAGCGCGTCGCTGCCCGCCCGGTGGCGACGGCCGCGCGCACTCGCGCCGCCAACCGCGCCGGCTGACGGCCCGGCGCTGTGGCGGGGACGGCGCCGTGATCGCAGGGACCGACCTCGCCGCACGACTCCTCGATGCGCTGCCGCAAACGCAGTGCACGCGCTGCGGCTTCGCCGACTGCCGCGGTTACGCCGAGGCGATGGCCGCCGGCGACGCCGGCATCGGCCGATGCCCGCCGGGCGGCCGCGAGGGCATCGACCGGCTGGCCCGGATCACCGGCCGGCCGGCCGTCGATCTCGACCCGGCGTGCGGCGCCGAAGGGCCGCGTGCCCGGGCCGTGATCGATGAAGCGGCCTGCATCGGTTGCGCCCTCTGCCTCAAGGCCTGTCCCGTCGACGCCATCGTCGGCGCGGCCAAGCGCATGCACACCGTCGTCGAGCCGCTCTGCACCGGCTGCGATCTCTGCCTGCCGGTCTGCCCGGTCGATTGCATCTCGATGATCGACGTCAGTGGCGAGCGCGTTGGCTGGGCGGCCTGGAGCGAGCACGAGGCGGACGTTGCGCGCTCGCGCTACGCGGCGCACGCAGCGCGGCTGGTCGCGCTCGCCGCTCCGGCACGGACGCGGCCGGAGCCCGTGGACCGATCGGAGGCGGTCGCCGCCGCGCTCGCCCGGGCCCGCAGCGCACGCTCGCCCGGCTGAACGACGGATCCGCCGCGACCATGCAGGCGGCCGACGTGGTCCCCTTCTTCACGGCCCTGCGGACCGCCAATCCGGCGCCGGTCAGCGAACTCGAGTACGCCAGCGTCTTCGAGCTGCTCGCCGCCGTGCTGCTGTCGGCGCAGGCGACCGACCGCGGCGTCAACAAGGCGACCCGGCACCTCTTCGCGGTCGCGGCCACGCCGCAGAAGATGCTCGCGCTCGGGCTGCCGGCCGTCGAGGACGCCATCCGCACGATCGGCCTGTACCGGACCAAGGCGAAGAACCTGCTCGCCACCTGTCGCATCCTCGTCGAACAGCATGACGGACAGGTGCCGCGCGACCGGGCGGCCCTGGAAGCGTTGCCGGGCGTCGGCCGCAAGACGGCCAACGTGGTGCTGAACAACGCGTTCGGCGACCCGACGATCGCCGTCGATACGCACGTCTTTCGCGTCGCCAACCGCACCGGCCTGGCACCCGGGCGCACGCCGATGGAGGTGGAGAGCGGACTGCTCGTCCGCGTGCCCGCCGAGTTCTTGCCGGACGCCCACCACTGGTTGATCCTGCACGGCCGCTACGTCTGCCAGGCGCGCCGGCCGCTCTGCGAGGTCTGCGCCGTCGCCCGCTGGTGCGACTCGGCGCCGATCGCGTTTCGCGGCGCTCGCTGACCGCCGCCGCTAGCGAACCGTCGCTTTCTCCCGGGTCTCGCGGCGAACGATGTCGAGGGCCTCGCACATCGCCGCGGCGCCGGCGACGATGCGCGGACCCTGGCGCGAGATCGCATCGCCGTTGATCGCGAAGAGCCAGCCCCGCTGCACGGCCCCCATCCTGGCGTAGCGGCGCCAGACGGCGAAGGCCGGATGCTGGGGATCGCGCCGCAGCGCCGCCCCGCCGCCCACCTCGCGATCGGCGGTGACCATGGCCTGCGGATCGGCGGCGACGACGGACTCGGTCGAGATCACCGGGACGAGCGGCGCCAGGCCTGCGAAGACGTTGCGCCCGCCGCACAAGGCGATCACGTCGCTGATGAGGTGACTGCCGTTGATCGTCATCAGCGGCGTCGACCAGACCTGGTAGTAGACGCGGACCGGCGTCGACGCCTCGTGGGCGCGGCGCAGCGCCTCGAGCGATCGGCGCAGCTCGGCAGCCCGGCTGCGTGCCTCGGCCTCGTGGCCGAGCAGCACGCCGAGTCGCTCGATCGCCGCAGGCACCTCGGCGAGGCGCTGCGGTTCGAGGAAGAACAGCCGGACGCCCGCCCCTTCGAGCTGCTCGAGCTCGCGCATGGTGTTGCCGTGGCGCCAGACGATGACGAGGTCGGGCCGCAGCGCGAGAACGCGCTCGACATCGACCCGCGAGGCGTCGCCGACCCGGGGCAGCGCCCGCGCCGACGCCGGCCAGTCGCTGAAACGATCGGTGCCGACCAGCGTCGCGCCGGCACCGGCCGCGAACACCAGTTCGGTCAGGCTCGGCGCCAGCGTCACGACGCGTCGCGGCGGCGCCGCCATCCGGACCGTGCGGCCGGCGTCGTCGACCAGCGTCAGCGCCGAGACGTCGGCGGCCGTCGCCGCGAGCGAGGCGGCAGCGAAGACGGCGCCGGCGATGCGTCGCTTCAATCCGGCCATCGACGTCCGCGCTGCAACGCCGTCGCGACCGCGTGCCGCGGCGAGTCGCCGTGCTGCATCGCCCGCCGCGGGCCTAGCCACGATGGTGGTCACCGGCAGGCGCGATCGGCGTGTCGCCGCCGATCACGAAGCGGCGCCGGCCGCGAACGTCGATGGCCTCGATCCCGATGCCGAACACCGCGGCCAGTCGATCGGCCCGGAGCACGGCGTCGCGCTCGCCGGCCCAGGCCTGGCCGCGACCGTCGAGGACGACGGCGTGGCTGGCGAGGTCCCAGGCGAGATCGAGGTCGTGCAGGCTGGTGACCACCGCGCCGCCATCGTCGGCGTGGCCGGCGAGGACATCGAGCAGCAGCCGCTGATGCGCCGGGTCGAGATGCGACACCGGCTCGTCGAGGAGCAGCAAGGGCGCGTCCTGGAGCAGCGCCGTGGCGATGGCGACGCGCTGTCGCTCGCCACCCGACAAGGTCTGCACGTCGGCCCCGGCGAGGCCGCGCAGGTCGAGGCGGCCCAGGACCGCATCGACTGCGGGATCGCGTTCGCCGGCTTCGCGGCCCGCCCAGGGCGCCCACCGCCCCTGCCGCCGGCGGGCCAGCGCGGCCGTCTCGGCGACCGTCGACGGGAAGGGATCGGACCAGAACTGCGGGCACCAGGCCCGCTGGTCGGCCAGCGCCGTGAGCGGCCAATCGGCCAACGGCCGATCGCCGAGGACGACCCCGCCCGCGCCGAGCAACTCGCCGAGGGCTACGACGACGACGCGATCCGGCTGATTGCCGAGCGCGAGGGCAAGACCCACCTGCTCCCGATCCGGCGGCCTGCGGCACCCGATACTCCGCTGCGCCGGCTGGCGGCGCGACTGCGGCTCACCAGCGCTGCCTGACCTGGGCTTTTGCGATCTGCGAGCCTGACAAGGTCATGGCGATATGGGACGCAGAACGCCGCCCCGTGGAATGCCGATGCGCCTTCCACGGAACGCCGCGGGGGCGCGCATTCCCATCAGGGCATGGGCTGGCA
>Ga0136633_1001964_pt1 | contig 14650 bp, 7 predicted proteins | sample AntDrymeUQ832206_2_FD_105494 | JGI IMG/M metagenome (GOLD analysis project Ga0136633, IMG submission 105494) | Polar desert sand microbial communities from Dry Valleys, Antarctica - metaG UQ83 (22.06) | ecosystem: Environmental > Terrestrial > Soil > Desert | place: Antarctica: Dry Valley... | reverse complement strand
CGACGACGATCGGCGGCTCGTGGGCCGAGCGCTCGAGCGGCTTGATGATGAGACGCTCCGGGCGCTGCCAGGCATCGTCGAGCGCCGCCGGCTCGCCGAGCCACCAGGTCGCGACCGAGGGCAGCTTCAGGGGCTCGCCGAGCAGCTTGCGGGCCAGCCCCGGCAGGTAGCCGAGCAGGGCCCCGGACTCGAGGACGCCCGAGCCGAGCGCGTTGGCGAGCAGCACCGTGCCGTGCCGGGCGCAGTCGGTGAGACCGGCGACGCCGAGCGCCGACTCCGAGCGCAGCTCGAGCGGATCGCAATAGTCGTCGTCGAGGCGGCGGACGATGGCATGGACCCGTTCGAGGCCGCCGATCGTCTTCAGCCAGACACGACCGTCGCGCACCGTCAGGTCGCTGCCCTCGACGAGCGTGAAGCCCAGATAGCGGGCCAGCAGCGCATGCTCGAAATAGGTCTCGTTGTACGGCCCGGGGGTCAGCAGGGCGATGCGCGTGCCGCCGTCGCCGCGCGGCGCCCAGCGCATCAGCGACGAACGCAGGGCCTCGAAATAAGGCGCCAGGTGCTGCACCGGCAGCTCGCGGAACATGCGCGGGAATACGCGCGAGACGACCAGCCGGTTCTCGAGCGCATAGCCCGAGCCCGAAGGCGCCTGCGTGCGGTCGCTCACCACCCACCAGCGGCCGTCGGGCGAGCGCGCCAGATCGGCCGCGTACTGCAGCAGGTGGTGGCCGCCGGCCGGCCGGAAGCCGTGCGCCGGATGGAGAAAGCCGCGGTGGCCGAAGATCACCGGCGGCGGAATCGAGCCGTCGCGCAACAGTCGCTGCGGGCCGTAGATGTCACCGAGCACCCGATCGAGCAGGCCGGCGCGCTGGGCGATGCCGGCCTCGATCTGCTCCCACTCGCCGGCCGGCAGGAGCAGCGGCAGCGGGTCGACCTCCCACGGCCGCTGCGCACCCTGGGTGTCGGCATAGACGTTGTAGGTGATGCCCTGCTCGCGGATCTGCCGCTCGGTCAGCGCCAGGGTGTCGCTCACCTCGCGCTCGTCGCGCGCGGCCAGTGCGTCCGCAAAGACGGACCAGTGCGGCCGGGGGTGTCCGACGTCGGTCAGCAGTTCGTCGTAGCGATCGTCGAGCGCGGCGTAGCCGCCGAGCGGGGAACCGGTCACGAAACCGGCCGCCGCAGGTCGAGCGTGCGCGGAAAGTCGGGGTTGGGCGGCTCGTTCGGAACGGCGACGGGGCCGGGCGTGTGACCGGTGCGGAAGAAGCGGGCCAGGCGCCTCGCCTCGGCCTCGAGGGCGTTGACCGGAAAGGCGCTGTAGGCAATCCCGCCCGGATGCGACACGTGGTACTGGCAGCCGCCGAGCGAGCGTCCGGCGGCGCCGTCGACGAGGTCGATGACCAGCGGCACGTGGACGTCGATCGTCGGGTGCAGCGACGACGGGGCCCGCCAGGCCCGGTAGCGGATGGCGCCGACGTGCTCGTCACGCGTCTCGGTCGGCTGCATCGGCACCCGCCGGCCGTTGCAGGAGAGCAGGTGGCGATCGCCGATCAGGCCCTTCGCGCGGACCTCGATGCGCTCGACCGTCGAGTCGACGTAGCGCGACGTGCCGCCGCCGCTGCTTTCCTCGCCGAGCACGTGCCAAGGCTCGAGCGCCATGCGCAGCTCGACCTCGACACCGGCCGCCGAGAAGTTGCCCAGCAGGGGAAAGCGGAACTCGAGGTGCGGCGCGAACCAGGCCAGCTCGACCGGAAATCCGGCCGCCCGCAGACCATCGACGACCTCGCGAAGATCCTCCCAGAGGTGGTGCGGCAGCATGAAGCGGTCGTGCAGCGAGGTGCCCCAGCGCATCAGTCGCGCCGGCCGGTAGGGCGCGGCCCAGAAGCGGGCCACCAGCGAGCGCATCAGCAACTGCTGGACGAGGCTCATGCGGGCGTGCGGCGGCATTTCGAAGGCGCGCATCTCGAGCAGGCCGAGACGGCCGGTCGGGCCGTCGGGCGAGTACAGCTTGTCGATGCAGAACTCGGCGCGGTGGGTGTTGCCGGTGACGTCGATCAGCAGGTTGCGCAACAGCCGGTCGATGAGCCAGGGCGGCGTCCAGCCGCCGGCGCCCCGGGCCGGGTCGTCGGCGAGCCGGCGCAGCTCGGCGAAGGCCAGCTCGACCTCGTAGACCGAGTCGTCGCGCGCCTCGTCGAGCCGAGGCGCCTGGCTGGTCGGGCCGACGAACATGCCCGAAAACAGGTAGCTGAGGCTCGGATGATCGTGCCAGTAGCCGATCATGCTGGCCAGCAGGTCGGGCCGGCGCAGGAACGGCGAATCGGCGACCGTGGCGCCGCCGAGCACGAAGTGGTTGCCGCCGCCGGTACCGGTATGTCGCCCGTCGAGCATGAACTTCTCGGTGGACAGGCGGGTCGCCCGCGCGGCGTCGTAGAGATGCGTCGTCTGCTCGACGAGCTCGGGCCAGCTGCTCACCGGGTGCACGTTGACCTCGATGACGCCGGGATCGGGCGTCACCCGCAACAGCGAGAGGCGCGCGTCCTTCGGCGGCTCGTAGCCCTCGATGACCACCGGCAGGCGCAGGTCGCGCGCCGTCCGTTCGACGGCGGCGAGCAGCTCGAGGTAGTCCTCGAGCGCCGCGGTCGGCGGCATGAAGATGTGCAGCCGACCGTGCCGTGGCTCGGCGCCGATGGCCGTACGGACGACCGAGCCGGCCGACTCGAGGTGCGCCGGAGCGGTCGACGGGCCGGCGGTGACGCCGCCGTCGAGGGTGCCCGGCGGCGATTCGTGCTCGTCGGCGTCGTCAGCGGAGCCGCCGGCGACCGGAGCCAGCGGCGGTTCGTCGTGCGAATGCCAGGACTTGCCGGCCTGGCCGCCGGCCTGGTCGTCGCCATGGTCGTCGTCCGCCGCGTCCGCCCCGGGCAGGTCGCTGCCTGCTTCGGCCGGATCGCGCGCATGCAGCCAGGGCAGGTCCACGTCGCGGGCCCAGGGCAGCGACTCGAGCGGCAGGCGGGCGCCGAGCGGCGAGTCGCCGGGAACCAGGAAGCAGCGGTCGTCGCGCAGGAACCAGGGGCTCGAGCGCCAGCGCGTCGGCACCCGATCGTCGCGGGCGACCGGCAGCGCATGGCCGACCGGACGGCCGAGACCCTCGGTGAAGACGCGGCGGAGGCGGGCGCGCTCGACGGGATCGGCGAGCCGCGAGTCGAGCGGATCGACGTTGCTCGGCAGCCGGCCCTCGCGGGCGAGGTAGTGGCCGCTGTCCTCGTAGGCGGCGAAGACATGGCGAGGCTCGATGCCGAGGCGGGCGGCCAGGCGGACGAGGAACTGGCGCGCCTGCTCCGGTTGGGCGCCGTGCTCGTCGCGGGCGCCGGCCAGCAGCGCCGGGTCGCGCCAGATCGGCACGCCGTCGCGGCGCCAGAAGAGGTTGAGCGACCAGCGCGGCAAAGGCTCGCCCGGGTACCACTTGCCCTGGCCGTGATGGACCAAGCCGCCGGCGGCGCCATAGCGCTCGCGCAGCCGCGTCATCAGGTCGGCGCTGAGCAGGTGCTTGGTCGGCCCCATCGCCTCGGTGTTCCATTCACCGCCCTCGCGGTCGTCGACCGAGACGAAGGTCGGCTCGCCGCCTTGCGTCAGGCGGACGTCGAGGCGCTCGAGCTCGGCGTCGACCTGACGGCCCAGGGCGTCGATCGACTGCCACTGGCTGTCGCTGTAGGGCAGCGTCACCCGCGGCGTCTCCCAGATCCGCTGCACCGACATCCGGTGCTCGAAGGTGGTGACGCACGGGTCGAGGGTGCCGCTGATCGGCGCCGCCGACGACGGCGTCGGCGAGCAGGCGAGCGGGATGTGCCCTTCGCCGGCATAGAGCCCCGAGGTGGGATCGAGGCCGATCCAGCCGGCACCCGGCAGGTAGACCTCGCACCAGGCGTGCAGATCCGTGAAGTCGACCTCGGTGCCGCTCGGGCCGTCGAGCGACTTGACGTCGCTCTTCAGCTGGATGAGGTAGCCCGAGACGAAGCGCGCCGCCAGCCCCAGGTGGCGCAGCAGCTGCACCATCAGCCAGGCACTGTCGCGGCACGAGCCGCTGCTGTTGAACAGCGTGTGCTCCGGCGTCTGCACGCCGTGCTCCATGCGGATCAGGTAGGCGATGTCGCGCTGCAGGCGCTGGTTGAGCTCGACCAGGAAGCCGCTCGTCGGCTGCTCGCGGCTGTCGATGCCGGCGAGGTAGCGGGCGAACAGCGGCGTCGCCGGATCCTTGCGCAGGTAGGGCTCGAGCTCGACGAGCAGCTCGGCGTCGTAGCGGAACGGAAAGCGCTCCGCGCTCGGCTCGAGGAAGAAGTCGAACGGATTGAGCACCGCCATCTCGGCGACCAGGTCGACCTCGACGCGAAAGTGCGTTGTCGGCTCCGGGACGACCAGGCGGGCCAGGTAGTTGGCCTGCGGGTCCTGCTGCCAGTTGATGAAATGCTCGGCCGGCAGCACGCGCATCGAGTAGCTGAGGATGCGGGTGCGCGAATGCGGCGCCGGCCGGAGGCGGACGACCTGCGGGCCGAGGTGGATCGGCCGGTCGTAGCGGTAGTCGCTGACATGGTTGAGCGCGACGTGGATGGGCATGCGGGCCGTTCGTTTCAGGGAGCGACAGGGACGAGGAAGTCGCGGCTGATCGCGACGCCGATGGCGTTGACGCGCTCGAGGAACTGCGTCAGGTAGGCGTGCAGGCCGGTGGCCAGGATCTCGTCGATCCGGCCGTACTGCAGGTCGGCGTCGAGGCGGCCGGCCCGCCGCAGCGTGTCGTGCGACTGTTCGTTGGCGACCTGGTGCAGGTTGGACACCACCTCGTGCATGCAGGCCGCCAGGGAACGCGGCATGTCGCGGCGCAGGATCAGCAGCTCGGCCACCTTCTCGGGCTGGATGACGTTGCGGTAGACCTTGCGGTAGATCTCGAACGCCGACACCGAGCGAAGCACCGCCGCCCAGTGATAGAAATCGAACTCGACCTCGGTGCCCGGCGGGGCCGCCGCCGCGCGGCCCGGTCCCTGCGACTGCGACTGGGATTGCGACGCGGCCGGCGACGACGACGACGCAGCGGCGGCCGGTCTTCCCGAAGCCGCCGTCGGCGGTATCGGCTTGGTCACCGGCTGCGAGCGATGCCGGTCGAAGCGGCGACGGGTGGTGCTGCCGGCGCCCTGGCCGAAGCCGGAGGTGTCCGACTCGACGGTCTGGAACTTGACGTCGATCAGGCGGGCCGTGTTGTCGGCGCGCTCGAGGAAGCTGCCGATGCGCAGGAAGTGGAAGGCCTCGTCCTGGAGCATGGTGCCGACGGTGACGCCGCGCGACAGGTGCGAGCGGAACTTGACCCACTCGAAAGCCGCGGCCGGGTCGCGCTGGAACGACGCCGTCTCGACCATCCGCTGGAACTCCAGCCAGGTCTGGTTCTGGGTCTCCCACACCTCGGTGGTCAGGGTCCCGCGCACGGCGCGCGCGTTCTCGCGCGCGGCCATGAGGCAGCTGCGGATCGACGAGCCGTTGTCGGCGTCGCTGACCATGTACTCGATGACGCGGGACGCCGTCACCTCGCCGTGGTGCCTGGCGTAGTCGGCCGTCAGCTCGCTGATCCCGAGCAGGCCGCGCCAGCCGCTCTCGGCAGCGCCGGCCGACTGCGGCAGCATCGACATCTGGTAGTTGACATCGAGCATGCGGGCCGTGTTCTCGGCCCGTTCCATGTAGCGGGCCATCCAGAACAGGTGGTCAGCGGTTCGCGACAGCATCGCCCGCTCCCTTCGTCGTGTCACGCGTGGTCATGCTTCGAGGATCCAGGTGTCCTTGGTGCCGCCGCCCTGCGACGAGTTGACGACCAGCGAGCCCTCCTTGAGCGCCACGCGGGTCAGCCCGCCCGGCACCATCTGCACGCTCTTGCCGGAAAGGACGAAGGGCCGCAGGTCGATGTGGCGCGGCGCGATGCCGCTCTCGACGAAGGTCGGGCAGGTCGACAGGGCGAGCGTCGGCTGGGCGATGTAGCGGCACGGGTCGGCGAGCAGGGCGACGCGGTAGTCGGCGATCTCCTGCTTCGTCGAGGCCGGGCCGACCAGCATCCCGTAGCCGCCGGCGCCGTGCACCTCCTTGACGACCAGCTCGTGCAGATGATCGAGGACGTAGGCGAGGTCGTCGGCCTCCCGGCACAGCCAGGTCGGCACGTTCGCCAGCAGCGGCTTCTCGCCGAGATAGAACTCGATCATCTTGGGCACATAGGCGTACACCGACTTGTCGTCGGCGACGCCGGTGCCGATGGCGTTCGACAGGGTGACGTTGCCGGCGCGGTAGGCGTCGAGCAGTCCGGCGCAGCCGAGCGTCGAGTCGGCGCGGAAGGCGCTCGGGTCGAGGAAATCGTCGTCGACCCGCCGATAGATCACGTCGACCCGCTTCGGTCCCTGCGTCGTGCGCATGTAGACGAAACGATCGCGAACGAACAGATCCTGACCCTCGACCAGCTCGATGCCCATCTGCTGCGACAGGAAGGCATGCTCGAAGTAGGCGCTGTTGTGCATGCCGGGCGTCAGCACCACGACGGTCGGGTCGTTGACGGCGGGCGGCGCGACCGAGCGCAGGGTCTCGAGGAGCAGGTCGGGATAGTGGTCGACCGGAGCGACGCGGTGGCTGCTGAACAGCTCCGGGAAGAGGCGCATCATCATCTTGCGGTTCTCGAGCATGTACGAGACGCCGCTGGGCACGCGCAGGTTGTCCTCGAGCACGTAGTAGCTGCCGCTGCCGTCGGCATTGGCGGCGCGCACGATGTCGATGCCGGCGATGTGCGAGTACACGCCGCCGGCGACGTGCACGCCCTTCATCTCCGGCCGGTACTGGCTGTTGCCGAGGACCTGGTCGGCCGGCACGATGCCGGCGCGCAGGATGTCCTGGTCGTGGTAGACGTCGTGGATGAAGCGGTTGAGCGCGGTCACCCGCTGCGCCAGCCCGTGCTCGAGGACGCTCCATTCGTCGGCCGGGATGACGCGGGGGATGAGGTCGAAGGGGATCAGGCGCTCGTTGCCGTTGCCCTCCTCGTCCTTCGCGCCGTAGACGGCGAAGGTGATGCCGACCCGCCGGAAGATGACTTCGGCCTCGTCGCGCCGGGTCCGCATGAACTGCGGCGGCTGCTGGGTCAGCCAGCGGTCGTAGCCGCGGTAGTGCATGCGGACCTCGCTGCCCGCTGTCCGCATCTCGTCGAAGCCTGAAACCATGCACCGTCTCCCTCGTCCGAGGGTAGCAAACTCCGGGCCAGACGCGCGTCAGCGCCCGGCGGTGGGGCCCTCGGCCGGGCTGCCGGGAGGCCCGCCGCGGTGCCCGTCATGGTGCCAGTAGCGGCGTTGCCGCTCGCGTTCGCACCGGCCGCCGGCCGGGCCGTCGTGGCGCCACTCCCAGGCGCCGCACGCCGGGCTCGTCACCAGGCCGATGCCGCGCGCCCGGTAGCGATCGAGGACCTCGGCCGCCGGGTGGCCGAAGCGGTTGCGGTAGCCGGCCTGGAAGACGGCCGTGGCCGGCGCCACCGCGTCGAGGAAGGCCGGCGACGACGAGGTGCGGCTGCCGTGGTGCGGGGCGATCAGGACGTCGCTGCGCAGCGGCGCCCCGCTGTCGACCAGGGCCGCCTCCTGGGCCCGCTCGATGTCGCCCGTCAGCAGGATGCTGCGACCGCCGCCTTCGACGCGCAGCACGCAGGACATCGCGTTGGGCTTGAGCGCTCGCTCGTAGTCGGCGGCGGGCGGATGGAGGACGGCGAAGTCGACGCCGTCCCAGGTCCAGCGCTGTCCGGCCTCGCAGCGGCCGGCGTTGGCCCGCCCCTCGAGGAGCGGGTGACCGGCCTCGAGCGAACTGGCGATCCGCCGCACGTCGAGGCCGTCGAGCAGGGCCTGTGCGCCGCCGACATGGTCGCTGTCGCGGTGGCTCAGCATCAGCAGGTCGACGGGCTCGTCGCCGCGCGCCCGCAGCAGCGGCACGAGGACGCGCTGGCCGGCATCGCTCTCGCGCGAGTAGCGGGCGCCGGTGTCGAAGACAAGGACGTGGCCGCGCGTGCGCAGCAGCACCGCCGTGCCCTGGCCGACGTCGGCCGCAACCAGATCGAAGCGTCCCTCCGGCGGTACGGGGCGAGGCGGCACGAGCAGGGCGAGCGCCAGCGGCAAGGCCAGCAGCCGGATCCGCCACGGCAGCGGCATGACGACGAGCACGGCGGCCAGCAACCCTGCCGCCTGCGCCCACAGCGGCGCGACCGGCACCGTCCAGACAGCGCCGGGCAGCGACGCCAGCGCGCCGAGGCCGGCAGCGAGCCCGCCGACGACCCAGGCGGCGAGCGGCCACAGCATCGGCACGGCCATGCCGAGCACCGCCAGCGGCGTCACCAGCAACGTGACCAGCGGAATGGCAACCAGGTTGGCGGCGAAGCCGACCAGCGACACCTGCTGGAAGAAGACGAGGGTCAGCGGCGTCAGACCGACCGTGGCGATCACCTGCGTCCGCAGCCCGCCGCGTGCGCCGTCAGCCAGGCGGCGCGGCCACGACCGCCAGCCGCTCGGCGAAAGCGACGGCGAAGGCGGCACCGGCTCGGGCTGCCGCGGCGGCCCGTCGGCGATCGCGGTCATCGGCGCCGCCGCCATCAGCAGGCCGACGGCGCTGAACGACAGCCAGAAGCCCGGCTGCAGCAGCGCCCACGGATCGATCGCGGTGACGACGACCGCCGCAGCGAGCAGGACCAGCAGCCACGGCCAGCGCAGGCCGCCCGTCTGCAGCAGCGTCACGGTGGCGAGCATCCAGACCGTCCGCTGTGCCGGCACGCCCCAGCCGGCCATCACGGCATAGCCGGCAGCGACGGCGAGACCGCCCCAGCGAGCAGCCAGCGGCACCGCCAGCCAGAGCATGGCCCGCGGGCTGCGACGCCACAGCGCGGCGACGCCGAGGCCGGCCAGCCACGCGAACATGGTCACGTGCAGGCCGCTGATGGCCATGAGATGGGCGACGCCGGTGTGACGAAACACGTTCCAGTCGTCGCGGGCGATCGCGCTCTGGTCGCCGACGGCCAGCGCCGCAAGCACGCCGGCCGCGCGCGGGTCGGCGACGGTCGCGAAGATGGCGTCGCGCACGCCCTGGCGGAGTCGCTCGACGGGCGCGCCGGCCGCTTCGGCGAGCAGGCGCGGCGGCGGCGCATCGCGCACGTAGCCGGTGGCCCGCAGTCCGCGCTCGAACAGGTAGAGCTCGTAGTCGAAGCCGTGCGGATTCAGGTTGCCGTGCGGCTGGCGCAGGCGCACGGTGATGTGCCAGCGCTGGCCGGCGCGCAGTTCGGGCAGCGGCGAGGCGACCGCCGCGTCCTCGTGCAGCCCGGCGTACCAGCCGAGGGACAGGCGGGCCGGCAGGCGCCGGCCGTCCACCGCCCGCGACGCGTCGTCGACGTCGAAACGGAAGCGCCAGCCGGCCGGGCCGCGTTGCGGCAGGCTGGCGACCACGCCGTCGATGCCGAGGTCGCGCCCTTCGAGGGCAGGCGCCAGCGTCTGGCCGGCGACCCCCGTCGCCCGCCAGCCCGAAGCGGCGAAGCCGGCACTGGCGACGGCCAGCGTCCCGACGACGAACCAGCCGTGGCGCGGCGTCGCAACGACCCGCTCGGCGCCGGACGACCCGCCTGACCGCCGCCTGGCGACGAGCCAGGCGGCGCCGCCGAGGAGGACGGCCGCGCCGAGGAGGCTCGCGTAGCTCGCTCCCGACCACAGCGCCGGCTGCTGCAGATGGAGGGCGACGCCGGCGACCCAGGCCGACCCGAGCGCGGCGAGGCGCCCCCCGGTGCCCGTCCCTGCCATCGGCGGAGTGTAGGATTCGGGCCCCTCCCCTGCGACCCCGGGAACCCCATGTCATCGATCCAGGACAAGCTCCGCGAACTCAACATCACCCTGCCGGCGATCGCTACGCCGGCCGCTGCCTACGTGCCCTTCGTGCGCAGCGGCAAGCTTGTCTTCCTGTCCGGGCACATCGCCCGGCGCGACGGCAAGCCGTGGGTGGGCCAGCTCGGTCGCGACGTGGACACCGCCACCGGCAAGCAGGCGGCGCGCGCCGTGGCCATCGACCTGCTCGGCACCCTGAAGGCGGCGGTCGGTGATCTCGACAAGGTCGAGCGCATCGTCCGCGTCACCAGTCTCGTCAACAGCGCGCCCGACTTCACCGAGCACCACCTGGTGACCAACGGCTGCTCGGAGCTCTTCGGCGAGGTCTTCGGCGACAAGGGCGCGCACGCCCGCAGCGCCTACGGCGTGGCCCAGCTGCCGTTCGGCGCCTGCGTCGAGATCGAACTCGTGGTCCAGGCTGCCGAGTGAGCAACCACAGCACCTTCCGCATCGATCCGGGTGCCGAGCCGGTCGTCAGGACGCCGACCGTCCTGCTGGCGTTCATCGCCATCGTCTCGTCGGTGGCTCTGGCCGCGGCACTCGTCTCGCAGCATCGCTTCGGCATGGAGCCCTGCGCCTGGTGCGTCCTGCAGCGGCTGATATTCATCGTCCTCGCGGTCGTCGCCCTCGTCGGTCTGGCCTGGCGGAGCCCCCTGGGCGCGCGCGTCAGCACCTTCCTGACGATGCTGCTCGCCGACCTCGGCATCGCCGCGGCCGCCTGGCAGCATTTCGTGGCTGCCCGCTCGGATTCGTGCAAGCTCACCTTCGCCGACCGGGTCATCGAAGCGACCGGGCTCGGCCGGCTGCTGCCCGACGTCTTCGAGGCCCGGGCCAACTGCGCCGAAGCCGCTGTCGACCTGCTCGGCGTGCCCTACGCCTACTGGAGCGGCGGCCTGTTCATCGTCATCGCCATCGCCGCCGGGCTGGCCTTCGCGCGCAGCCTGGCCCCGCGCTGAGTCGCCGCGGGGAGTCGCCGCGCGGACACCGGACAGCCGCCTCCGCTCATGTCCCCCGAAACGGGGCGCAGCCCCGTTTCTCCTCCTTTACTTCGCTCCAGCGGCCGCCCGATGCCCGCGGCCAGACCCGTTGTTCGCGCGCGGTCGAGCTACACAAACGGTGCTCGATCAGGACGGTGGGGCGTTCTGCGGAGTGAAGTCAAGGAGGAGCCGGCTTCCTAGGCGCCGTCGACGGCGACGACCCGCACGGCCTTCGGCACGGCATCCTGGCGCCGACCCTTGCGGGCCCGCTTGCCTTCGTAGGCTGCCAGCGCCGCGCCGCGCAGTACCTCGTCGCGGGCCTTGCCGCCGCGACCGGTGCCGAGGACGCGCAGCGCCTCGCCGAAGGCGGCGACGCTGACCAGCGCATCCTTGTCGTCGAGATCGATCAGCGTCAGGCCGCGGCCGCCATTGCCTTGCAGCTTCAGCTCGTCGAGGCCGAAAACGAGCAGCCGGCCGGCCAGCGTCAGCCCGGCGACCCGCGTGGCGGCGCCCCCGACGATGGCCGGCGGCAGCGGCTTGTCCTCGCCCTCGAGGTCCAGGAAGGCCTTGCCGCCGCGCTGCCGGGCCACCAGGTCGCTGGCATGGGCGAGCAGGCCGAAACCGCCGGTGCCGGCGAGCAGCAGGCGCGTCGCACCGGCACCGGCGAAGTAGTGCACCGCCTGCGTGCCCGACTCGACGTCGATCAGCGAGGTGATCGGCTGGCCATCGCCGCGTCCGCTCGGCAGCGTGCCGACCGCCGTCGAGTAGACGCGACCGTTGCTCCCGAAGACGAGCAGCGGATCGGTGCTGCGGCAGGCGAAGGTGCCGTACAGCCCGTCTCCGGCCTTGAACGACAGCTGCGCCGACTCGATCTCGTGGCCCTTCAGCGCCCGCACCCAGCCCTTCAGGCTGACCACCACCGTGACCGCCTCGTCGACGACCCGCACCTCGGCGACGGCGCGGCGCTGCGCCTCGATCAGGGTGCGCCGTTCGTCACCGTGGGCCTTGGCATCGGCCTCGATCTCGCGGATGACGGTTCGCCGCAGGACCGCCGGGCTGCCGAGGATCTCCTCGAGCCGGCCGGCCTCGCCGCGCAGCGTCGTCAGTTCCTGCTCGATGCGGATCGCCTCGAGCCGAGCCAGCTGACGCAGCCGCAGGTCGAGGATGTCGTCGGCCTGCCGCTCGCTGAGCGCGAAGCGGGCGATCAGCGCCGGCTTGGGCTCGTCGGCACCGCGGATGATGGCGATGACCTCGTCGATGTTGAGCAGCACCAGCTGCCGTCCCTCGAGGACGTGGATGCGGTCGGCGGCGCGCGCCAGCCGGTGCCGCGAGCGGCGCTCGACGGTCAGCAGCCGGAAGCGCACCCACTCGCGCAGCAGCCGGGCCAGGCTCTTCTGCGTCGGCCGGCCGTCGGTGCCGACCATCGTCAGGTTGATCGGCGACGAGCCCTCGAGGCTGGTGTGGGCGAGCAGCGTCGTGATCAGCTCGGCCTGCTCGATGCGGCTGGTCTTCGGCTCGAAGACGAGACGTACCGGCGCCTCCTGGGTCGACTCGTCGCGCACCGCGTCGAGCACGCCGAGCACCGCCGCGCGCAGCTGCAGCTGCTCCGCGCCCAGCGTCTTCTTGCCGGTGCGCAGCTTCGGGTTGGTCAGCTCCTCGATCTCCTCGAGCACCTTCTGCGAGCTCGCGCCCGGCGGCAGCTCGGTGACGACCAGCTGCCACTGGCCGCGCGCCAGCTCCTCGATCTTCCAGCGAGCTCGCACCTTGAGCGAGCCGCGCCCGCTGGCGTAGGCGACGCGGATCTCCTCGTTGCTGCTGATGATCTGGCCGCCGCCCGCGAAGTCGGGGCCGGGGATCAGGCGGGCCACCTCGTCGTCGCCGAGCCGGTCATCGCGAAGCATCGCCACCGCCGCCGCCGCCACCTCGCGCAGGTTGTGGCTCGGGATCTCGGTGGCCAGGCCGACCGCGATGCCGCTGGCGCCGTTGAGCAGCACGAACGGCAGGCGCGCCGGCAGCAGGCGCGGCTCCTCGGTCGAGCCATCGTAGTTGGGCACGAAGTCGACCGTGCCCTCGTCGATCTCGTCGAGCAGCAGCCGCGTGATCGGCGCCAGGCGCGCTTCGGTGTAGCGCATCGCCGCGGCGCCGTCGCCGTCGCGCGAGCCGAAATTGCCCTGTCCGTCGATCAGTGGATAGCGCTGCGAGAAGCCCTGCGCCATGCGCACCAGCGCGTCGTAGGCGGCCTGGTCGCTGTGCGGATGAAAGCGCCCCAGGACGTCGCCGACGACCCGCGCGCTCTTCACCGCCCTCGGACCGGCCGCCGTCGTGAAGGCCAGGCCCATGCGGGCCATCGCGTACAGGATGCGCCGCTGCACCGGCTTCTGGCCGTCGCTGACATCGGGCAGGGCCCGGCCCTTGACGACCGACAGCGCGTACTCGAGGTAGGCCCGCTCGGCATAGCCGGCCAGGGCGACGCTGTCCGGATGAGGCTCGGCGGCGGTCGGGGGGTCGAAGAGGTCGGCAGTCACGGCGGCAATCGGAGAAGGAGGTTGCGAAGCGGCTGCCCGGACCGGGCGCCGGGCGGCGGGTCCGCATTCTCGCGGCATCGACGCCGGGCACCGTCGCGCCCGCAAACGGCACCCATCGACGGGTGCCGTCCGCGGTGCCGACGGCACGCATCGACGGAAGCCGCCGGCGGTGCCGACGGCACAATGGCCGGTCGCGCCGACGCGGTCGTCGCCGCGCCGTCACCCCGAGGAATCGTTCGATGAAATGCGCCCTGGTCGGCTCCCGCTATTTCGGGGCCACGGTGTTCGAGGCCCTGCGACAGGTCGAAGGCATCGAGTTCTCGAGCATCGTCGTGCCGGCCGCCGACGACCGGCTCGCACTTGCCGCCCAGGCGGCCGGCCTGCCGGTCCACGTTCTCGTTGACAGGAAGATCGTTCCCGGCGAGGCCATCGCCGAGGGGACGACGCTGATCGTCGCCGCGCACACCCACGCCCGGGTCAGCAACGAGGCGCTGGCGCGCTCGCGCCTTGGCGGCGTCGGCTACCACCCGTCGCTGCTGCCCCGCCACCGCGGCATCGCCGCCGTCGAGTGGACCATCCTCGAGGGCGACGCCATCGCCGGCGGCTCCGTCTACCACCTCGCCGACGGCTGGGATGCCGGCTCCATCGCCGCCCAGGACTGGTGCTTCGTCGGCAAGGGCGAGACCGCCCGCGAGCTGTGGGAGCGGGCCCTCGCGCCGATGGGGCTGGCCCTGCTGACCCAGGTGGTCCGCCACGCCCAGGCACACGGCGAGCTACCCGCGGCGCCGCAGGACCCGCGCTACGCCACCCGGGCGCCGATGATCCGCAAGGCGGTGCGACTGAAGGAGGAGGCGCCGGCGACGACGAGCTCGCTGGTCGTCACGGTGATGGGCCCCGACCGGCCGGGCATCGTCCGGCTGCTTTCCGACCGGGCGCAGCGGCACGGCGCCAACTGGACAGCGAGCCGACTCTCCCGGCTGGCCGGCGAGTTCGCCGGCATGGTGCACTTCGAGGTGCCGCCGGACAACGCCGACGCCCTCGCAGACGCCCTGCGCAGCCTCGAGTCGTCGGGCCTGCACGTGATCATCGCCAAGAGCCAGGGCGCCGATGCGCCGGCCGGGCTGCGCAGCGTCGAGCTCGAGCTCGTCGGCGACGACCGGGTCGGCATCGTCAGCCACCTCACGCACATCCTCGCCGAGCGGGGCATCAGCATCGAGAACATGCACACCGAGGTCGTGCGCGG
>Ga0136633_1001963_pt1 | contig 14650 bp, 12 predicted proteins | sample AntDrymeUQ832206_2_FD_105494 | JGI IMG/M metagenome (GOLD analysis project Ga0136633, IMG submission 105494) | Polar desert sand microbial communities from Dry Valleys, Antarctica - metaG UQ83 (22.06) | ecosystem: Environmental > Terrestrial > Soil > Desert | place: Antarctica: Dry Valley... | reverse complement strand
TTCTCAGCGACGACCGCCTTCTTCTTTGCTACGACGGCGTCCTTCCTGATGATTGTCTGGCGATCAATAATTTGCGCCTGACCCTTGTCGCCTCGGCTCACGATCACGAACGCAACGGCGCCGCCGGCGAGCGTCATTGAGAGAATACCGAGCGTCACGGCGACCCACGTGCGGCGATTCACGATGGTCCTGATGAAATAAGGGCGACGATAATCGTGGCGGCCGCGCCGATCGTCGCTACCAGAACGGCGCCAAAGATCTGGAGAAGGAGTTTGCGCGCCTCCACTCTTGAAGACTCGGTGACGGTCATCTGGTCTTGAAATCGTTTGTTCATATCTGTTCCCAGCTTTTCGAGGGCGGTGGCGGTCTTCTCGATACTTCCGTTGATCCGGATCACAGCACTGTCAAGGTTGGTGAGCCGTCCGTCGATCCGGGCCGCTTCTTGGCCGGCAGTAAAGGCAAGCTTGCTCGCTAGCTCCTCGCGAGCCTTTGACGCATTTATGGCAACCGTGTCGACGCTCTGGGTGAGTTCGGCAGCTCGCTCCTGCCGGAGCAATTCGATCTCGACAGCTCGTTCTTCTCGGAGCCTATCGACTTGGGTTGCTAGTTCCTCTCGGGTCTGGTTATCTGGCATTCAGAATATCCTCGGGTTGGGGAAGGCGTTTTTACAGACGAGTTGCCCGCCGTTCTCTGGATCCACGCGGGTTTGTAGGTCAGTAATCGATCCCTCCAATACTTGCGCTTCCTTCCGCCGGGCGTTGCGTGTATTGCTCGATTGGGTGGGGTCGTTCGAGATGATCCTTGCAGACTTGGCCTGAATATTGCGGACCTTGATTGCTCCGAGTCGGTCAGCGATCACGCGCTGGCAGGACTCGCGTTCAACGTCCACAAGACGCAAACGACCCACGTAGCCGGACGTCAGGATAACTGCAATGATGCAGAACGAGACAATGACCAACACACCTACACTGAGTAGCTTCTCAGAGCGGGACATCTAGGCGCCTTTCTAAAACTCATAGTTGGGTAACTTCGACCACGCAAGTCGGTCAGTAGAACACGTAGTGTCAAAAGCATTCTGGTTCTCCTTTCTAAAACCCATTACTAAACGTCTCAGCTTTTATTCATCACTAAGGTAACCCGCTCTGGGGGTAAGGGTCAGCGGAGAAAGGGTCGGATAAGCACGTTCGCCAGTTGCATCCTGAATACGAATATACTCTGTGACTCGTACTTTCTCAATCCGACCAGTGTACCCCTCCACCTCGACAATGTCGCCAAGCCCATAGTCCTTGCCAAACCTGTAATTATCCCGGGGCACGGTCTCGCCATCGATGGATCTTTTACGACGGTTTTGGGTTAGAAAATCTCGTGCTTCCTCTTCCATGATTTTCTTAATCCTAGCCTTTTCCGCCAAATTGCCATCAAAGTAACTTTGATTGGCGGTAACACCAGAAGGCGGGGGAACGCCCACATATTGACCTAAAGCTTTTTTTATCATTGCATCTGTAACTCTTTTAGTAGTGATAAACCCCTGGCGAGAATCAAACTGGCCTTTTTGCGTAGGGTTCACGCCACGATTTATTTCGAAGGCCACAGCCGAAACCGGCCCCATGTTAGGGGCGGTAAGTCCGTTAGGTAGATTTACAACGACCCGAGTCTTAAATCCGGCGATGGATCTTAATTCTTTAATATTCGTAAAGGAATCTAGCTCTGGCGAGAATCGAAGTAGCTCATTCTCAGTCTGATCTCTAGTTCGATCTTTTCCCTTATAGGTCGTGAAACGAAGCGTATAGGTGTAATCATTGGCGGACTCAAGGTAAAGAGACATGCCTAGTACGTATAACTCGGCAATATCGAGAAGGACTTTGTGTAACGGGGTTCCTGTAGTCAGCGTTACCGAAATGGTAGGGGAAGTAGAATCATCGTATAGAGCTCCCGCATGCAAGTTTGTGATGGATAACTTGCTATCTACAAAATATGGAGTATAACCCTGAATAACGTCTTCATTTGCCGGCCCACTAAAATAGTTGGGCATAGATCTGGAAAGCAACGTCTCCTCCAAAATCTGAAATATTAGCAACGAGGGCGTCCCTGTTAGATGCCGGATACTTTTGTTGGCGAGAAAGTCTTTGTTACTACCGTAAAAGTCAATCGGTAGATAACCGTCAACATAGCGCTCTTCAAGAAACTTATCAAGGGTGTTACCTGTAACTGTAAGCATATTATCTTCAATTAGCTGAGTGTCAATAAGCATAACCTCTTTGGATCCTTTAAGAGAAAGGAAATTACCTTCAGCCAATTGTTTAACGCGTTCACGTGTTGCTGGGAGAACTAACCTTACGTCGCCTGGTTGGGTGTACCTCTCGGTCCATATGCCGGATTCAAACTCGTCAATGACAATATCTTTCAAAAACGTAGACGTCAACGTATGGAATTCCATTAGAGTCCCCCCCATCGTTCGATGTACGCCATTTCCCAGGGAATTGGATTATCCGAGTTAATTTTTACTCGAATCTTATTAATTCCGGGGACCAAGTACGGCCACAGCGACTCATCCGTCAACGTCGGTAGCAGGTTGACAACGCGTAATTTCGTCGGCACACTACGACTTTCTACAACTTTAACGCCTTGATGAGAGTTTACCCAAAAATAACGCACTGGACTAATGGTCACTCCTGAACTAATGTTCGCCTTCGTCTCGAACTTTCTATATACCGGGTTATTCCCAGCCTGTTCAATGAGAACATCACCGGTGTAGTTCATCGCACTTTCAAATAATTTGAAGACAACACCATTGACCCGGTCCCCATCGTACTCAAACGCCACGTCGGCCGGAGCTCTACTGGCTACCCCAGTTACCACCTTAAGTGTGTCCGAATCAAAATGGGGCTTCGGGGAAATAACTGAAACCTGCACTTCGGGATCTTTAGTGAAGAGATTAAACTCGAGACTTTCAACAAAGCATTCCGTTGTAACAAGCGGCCGATCTTGGGTAGCGAACTTGAGTATCGCGTTGGTCTTCGGCGCCAAATATAGATAGAGGACACGGCGAAGGATCTCTGCAGAGCGATAACTTGCCGCAGGATTCAATCCAAGAGTCATGACGATGTTGCGCTTACCCACATGGCTACCCGTATAGTATTCGCCATCCAACAGTCCATAACCCCTTGAATTGACGGTAGCCTTTACTGGGCCGAGACCTTCAATGTTTCGAATATGGAAAGGTCCCAGCCCGTCGTTACCAATTAGAGGCAAAAGAAGCTTGGGTGTGTTTTTGACTTTAGAGTGGACTTCGACAGCAGACAGCATTGTTTTTACCTCCTTTCAGGATTACGCAACTGTCAACTAGTCGTGAATACCAATTGCGTGAATTATGACCGACTGATTAGCAAGAGTCGTTGCTACCACTGCCGTAAATCCGGTGGCGGTTTTGTTCTTGATGTAATGCGTATAGCCACTACCCGTTACTGCCTCATATGTCATGGCGATCGTGTAGTTAGTGTCAGCAAACGCCACTGGCCAAGTTACTACGACCTCAGTCAGATCATTGAGTGGACCGGAGTAAGACGTACGTACCGTCTGAAATGTCGGGCGCGTAAGGCCTCCGGAGGCACCCGGCGCACCGGCAGCTGCCCATTTCTCAACAGAGCTTGTGGGGAAGCTGGCACTTACAGCGGAAGGAACGGTAATCGCCACCCGCGTGTATACGAATGAACCAAGCGTATTGGTAGCCGTAACCGTAGTAGAGGAGCTGCCAGCCGAAACCGACTCATCAAACGAGGTTCCTCGCAAATACTCAGGAGGAAGGCCGTCGACAATATTTGCAGGCCCACCGGTTACTGCCATAGGCGTTGCTGCGGTTGAGGAGTTCTCACTAGACCAGAAGAAATGAACAACTCGTGAAGGATAGATTGACGGCGTTACCGCAATGGTCGGGATAGCGGTATTCGCAGCGGCGGTCGTAGTGCTGCCCGTCGCTGATGCCGAAACAGGCGTAGCCGCAGAGCGATACGTTCTTGCAAACGCCTCGGTAAATACCGCACCGCCTGTAAACGTCAGAAACAACGAGCCATCAATTACATCATTTGCTGTCAGAACTTTATAAATCGTTTGAAAATCACAAAGTGCTGTACCCGGTCCGACACTGCTTTGAACGGGAGAGTGGAGAGCGGTCCATCCGGTTGGTACGGTTAGGGCACGACCACCAGACCAGCCTACGCCGATTACCGTTGTGTCTCCGGCAGCGCTACCCGCAGGCAGCCCAGCCACCAAAGAAGTTACCGCGTTGCCCTTTGCTGTCGCACCGGCAATAAAGGTGGGGCCACCCCCCGAAACGGGCGCCGTAAAGCGATAAGTTTCACCACCATAAGTTACGATATCGTTTATCGCATAGGATACTGCCGAGCTCCATGCTCCACGCGGCGTAAAACCCGTGCCATTTGCACCAGTTGCTCCCGCTGAACCAGTTGAACCAACCGCGCCGGTTGCTCCAGCTGGCCCAGTAGGTCCGGCAGGACCAGTAGGACCGGCTGGACCGGCTGCACCACCGGAGGGGCCAATCGGACCCGTGGGTCCAGTAGAACCGGCAGGACCGGCAGGACCGGCGGCTCCAGCTGCACCGGCGGGTCCGCCACGAACATTACCTGCGGTGATTGTCGTTCCATTAAACTTCGTCAGAACAAGATCGTCGCCGACAATGGCCCCGTTTACAACAGTGCCTGCCTCAATCGCAACCATACGAGCGGCCGTGAGGCCGGTTACTGTAGCCATAAAGGCCTCCTTACCCGGTTGTAGTAATTTGGTACGTATCCTCGTTCAAATATATGACATCTGCACCAGTAACCTGGAAGGTTGTCGCGTCCACCAGCGTAACGTCGCTATCGGGACTACTTGCGGTCCAAGTACCATCGCCGTTATCAATAATAGTCGGCGGCTTTTCAACACGCGCAATTAGTTCGCCAAGCGTTGGCAAACGAGCGGCGGTTCCTGGGGTCCCGTAAAGAATCCCTTCCAAATACGCAAGCGTATCCGGAGTAAGGTCTGTCGACTTTAAACTGAGATGGGCAGTAGCTTTGTAGCCCCAACCTTGAACAATCGGAGTACTTGTTATCGTCCACGAAAATGCCATCGGTGCTGACTGACCGCCCTCCGTAGAGTACGATCGACTATCAGTAATGGCTTGAAGATTGTAAAGCATATGAATGCGATAACCAAGCTCAAGTCCTTCTAGATCATTACCAAGCTTTGTCCGATATGATAGGCTAAAGTTTTTGGGTTGCTGATCGTGAATAAACAAGCCACCATTTTTTGTATATACGCCATCCATCTCTTCAAACTCATCCGGATAAGTGAACGCCCGAAGTTTACCCTCAAACTCTCCGCCTACCTGGTACTGAAGATACTTTTGTCCTTCGAGATAATATGGCTTGGACTCTCGATTAAATGTTTCTTCAACGCCAAGGAGTCCGTTCCATACTACCGCCGCTTTCGTAGGCAAATATAGAACGCCACGATCAACTCCAGCCTGATACTTCTTTTCACCAGGCTGATCCCAAGCAAGAACTGTCATACTATCTCCTTTCTAAAAATAGCCTGGATCCCCATATATAGAACGCAGCCAGACCCCTAGAATCATCAGGAGCCTGGCATCGTCATCTTACCCTATACCCAACTGCACCTTCGCCTGTCCCAATTGGTTACTGGTCTGACGATACACCTCGGCAGCGGACAACGACTCAGGAGAATAGTTGTTCTGCTCAAATTTGATCTCTGTTGACGGCTGCGGTATGACCGCTGCAGCCGCTGATGCTTCAGATTGAAGTGCTTCGGTTTCTGAAGAAATAGCAGATGCTTGCCCGTAAGAGACCGCGGCAGTAATGGGAGTAACGTTAGTTAGGCTCCCCAATTTCTTGGCCTCGCTCTGCACCTGGGAAATGTCCAAAACCGGCGTGATTGTCGGATCCATGTCGATGTTGGTTGACAACGCGTCTGATATACCTCTCACACTACGCTGTAGAGACGTCACCGCATTATTACCGAGGGTTTCGGCGGCGCCACGAACCGTACTACTAGACTCGGTTATACCTTGCGCAAAGCCCATTGTGACAAACCCACCAATTTCGGCAAACACCGTAGACGGTGAGCTAATACCAAGAACATCCTTTGCCCAACCCGGAAGTAGGGAAAAGACCTTAGTGACCGCCCTACGCAGAACACCGCCCAGATCAAGAACACCTTGAATCATACCTTCAATAAGCGCCTTAGCAATTCGACCACCAGCACGAGTAATGGGGGTCTGGTACTTTCTAATAGCGCTCTCAATTCCGTTAAGGAAGTTGAGAATGATTCTACCAAGTCTATCAGTAAAGCGAAGTATAGAATTAGCAGCAGCGCTAATAAAGTCGCCCATTAGATCCGCGGCCGCTCTACCCAGCTTATCCGCGTTTTTCCCAACGCCTCGAAGAAACGCAAGCACTAAATTAACGCCGGCCGTAACCAGCCGCGGAACCGCTTTTGCTATTGAATTAAGAAACGTCACAATAATAGTGGCAGCAGCAGAAACAAGCCGTGGTGCGTTTGCCACAACCGACGCCGAGAACTTAACAACTAGGTTTGTTGCCGACGCCGTGATCCGTGGAGCTTCCCTCGCTAGTCCATCAAGGAATCTAATAACTAGATTAGCCCCCGCTTGAACAATCGCCGGAATCTTTACTGCCAACGCATTAAGAAGATTGATGATTATGTTGCTCGCCATTATAGTAATAGCTGCAATGTTACTATTAAGTCCCTGAAGAAGCGCTGTGATCAACCGAAAGCCCACCTCAATCATTCGCGGAACACCCGTCTCAAGGACAGTGAGTAATGACAACAAAAGAGCCAGAACCGCTTGCCCTATTTTTGGAGCCGATACGATAATAAGGTTCAGAATACCAATAAGAATGACCCCGAACCCTTCTATAAACTTAGGAGCCAATAGAATAATGATGTTTAGAACGGCGTTTAGAATGGCCACGATTGCTTGTACAAACTTCGGAATAACAGACACAAGACCAACCGCCATATTTCCAAGTCCAGAAACAAAGTCGCCGATAGCCCTAGGGATCGCCGTAACCAGCTTGCCTAGGAAATCAAAGAACGCTGAAAAGACTTCTTTAAGAGCCTTTAGACTCTCTCCACCGCCTCCCAGCTTACTCATTGCGGTGAGAAGCAAAGCAAAGGCCTCAACCAACTTACCCACACCTGTAGCAACTGCACCAATACCAATACCCATTAGAACAACAGCAACGCTCAATGAGAGTAATACCGGAATAGCCGGAGCCATGAGTAATACGCTTCGCGTCAAGATGCCAAACCCAATTCCAATCGCTCCAAGTCCTTGGAGAAGTTGCGCTATAGGCATGGTGCCAAGAGTAAGAATAACCGGAACAAAGGCTTTGAGTGCGGTAGTCGCAATAAGTAATGCCGCGGCACCTTTTAATCCACTATTCATAGCGTAGAGTCCAGCGGCCAATATAGTCAACGCTCCACCCAAACCATACAGACTTGTAAATACCTGTTCCGGTGACAGCTTTGACATGATTACGATTGAATTGGCCAAACTTCTGACCGCAACCGCCATGATCAGCATCCCAGCTGCCTGAAGCGCCAGCGATTTGGGCAAAAGCAGAACCGCAGCCGCAATAATAACCAGTGCTCCGGCCATAGCTGTCAAACCGCGAGCAATCTCGGACCATTTCATGTTTCCAAATTGCATAATTGCCTTCGCAAGAATAATCATTGCGCCCGCAAACGCAATGAGACCATAGGCAATAATAGGAAGTTTGATCGGAATGAGTGTAACGACAACAAGCACAACTAGCAAAGATGCGGCAATGGCAGCCAGCCCCTTGCCAAGTTCTTGCCAACTCAATTTACTCAATGTTATAATAGCTTTAGACAACACTCGCATAGCAACAGCAATAAGAAGCATGCCCAAACCCGCCGCGGCAATCTTACCCCCAGCTGCACCAAGCGGAATAGCAGCGGCTGCCATGGCGGCAAACAGAATTGTAACCGCGCCTAAACCCTTTCTAAGTTCTTCGTAACTTAGTTTTGAAAGCGCCGTAACCGAAGATACGAGAATACGCATAGCGATAGCAATGAGAATAAGGCCAGCCGCCAAAACCGGCATAAGGGCTGCACCTTTACCTGAGCTAACCGCAATATTAGTCATGACCTTCATGGCAACCGCCAATTGAACAAAGGCGAGAGTTAGGGCCGACATAGCCTTATCAAGAGCCACCGCATCAATGCCTGACAAAGCAACAATTGACAAGGTAAGAATGGCCAAAGCAATAGCAATCTTAAGTATAATATTGGACTTGACTTCTAGCTGCATTGTTTTGAGATAACCGGTAAGTCCACCAAATACTTTACCAAGCTCTCCAAACGTTCCCTTAATACCAAGCGCCTCACCGAGACCGCCAGAGAAGAATTTCTTGAACATTACGACAATTCCACCCAGAAGGGCCGTCTGAATTCCAAGAAGAATTGCACTGTAGTCAACGTTGTTAAAAGCCTTAACAAACGACGCTCCAAAGTTTGAGAACGCCACCTTAATCTTGTCGATTCCTGGCCGAATAGCTGTAGTCGCCGCGGTAACCTTGTCCTTGAACGCCTGCCACAGATTTCCAATCTTCTCCATCAAATTTTTAAGCGGCTGCATCTTTTGCTGAATGATGTCAAACTCGCCGCCGATTTGTTTACCGCTGCCGCGTCCACCCGAGAAGAATTTCTTAATTGCTCCAGCAAGATCAGCAAGCAAATTCAACGGCGCTTTTAAAATTGCGGGGAACGTTGCAATGATGTCACGGAAACCCGTGCCTCGCTTAAGCGCCTTGTCTATGGCTATAAGAAAACCGCTAATCGCTAGAGCAATATCTTTAATCCCACCACCAGCAGCACCACCGGCAGCCCCGCCCAAATCAACAAAAACTCCAATAATCCGTTTAATAATTTGAAAACCAATGGAGAATGCGGCAAAGAACCCCGCTACCAATTTCTGAATGACTGGCATACGGTTCTGAATTGAGGCCCTCAGCGAAGTTGCAAAGTCTTTGAAACGCTCACTTGCTTCAGCTAGATCTTTAGAAGTTGCCTTAGGGAAAATCTCTCGGAACCCGGCAGTAACCGCCCTCCATGCAAACTTAAGAGCCGCAAAACTTTGTTTAAGCCCTTCAAACATGTCGGAACGTCCACCAAGTTTGGCCCAACCCTTAAGTAGGTTGTTTCGATCATCGGCCATTTTACCAACAGCACCACTGACAACCTTACTAACACCTGAAAACAGTTTCTTAGCCTGGCCGAAGTCACCAAGAACAAGCTTGAATGTTGTCGCCCAACCGGAGCCCACTGCTTCTTTGGTGGTTTCTACAAGGTTGGTGAATGTCTTAACTGACGTTGCTGCTTCCAGACCCAGTTTAGCTTGCTTCATAACCGCTGCCGCTTGCGTCTTGGTATAGCCCTGCGCGATAAGGTCGGCTTCCTTCATGTCGCCAGAGAAGCCCTTAAGCGTTCCTGCCAAAACATCACTAGAAAAGAATGACTCCTCGCCCGGCTTAGACTTGATCGCTTCGCGGAATGACTTACCGTTAATTTTGAGTTTCTTCATCGGGTCGTCAAGACCTTCGACCTTACCCTTAAGCGTACCCATAGCAAGCGCTTGTTTGACAATCGCCTTCTGGAAAAGTTTACCACCCATGCCGGCATTAACCACCGAGTTCCAGTCCTGAAGACCGACTTTACCTGAAGAAAGTGCCTGAGAAAGTTGGTACATTGCCGTAGACGCTTGCTGCGAGCTTGAGCCTGATATTGCGGCCAAGTTGGCAACACCCTTGATCGACGGAAGCGCGTCGCCAATATTTACACCGGCTGCCGTAAAGGTACCGACATTCTTAGTCATCTCTTTGAATGAGTATTTTGTCTGGTCCGCATACGCATTCAATTCGTCAAGTGCTTTATTAACGTTTTTAAGACCAGAGCCCTTTTGACCCTCGGTGTTAGCCATGATCGTCTGAACCGAGTTAATGTTGTCCTCGTACTCGCTAAAGCCGCCCTTAATAGGACTAACTAGACTCCTTGCCGTTTTTGCTCCGGCGGCAGCGGCTGAAGCCGCAATTCCACCAAACGCCACAGCAGCAGCGCCTTTGAGTACGGTGAAGCCTTTCTGAGCTTGCGCTATGCCGTTTTGAATACCTTGCAGTTTAACTTGGTGGGACTCTTTTTCAATCGCCGCAAACTGTCCGCCAGAGTTACGCAACTGGGGTATTTCCGGGACTCCCCGACTTGGGGTGAGCGTATTTTTCACACTCCCAAGTGCGTTTCTGGCCGTGTCCGCCATTCTACTGAAACGACTACTCGTCTCGTCCGCAGCACTCTTAACACCCGATAGTTTAACCTGGTTAGACGCTGCCTCGATGTCTCTAAGGCTTTTAGCGTTTGCTGTAAAGTCAGCCGACTTCTTCAAGTTGGCCGCCGAGGTCTGAGCGGTAGTCATCTTAACATTGTTCGACGCAGTCTCAATAGATTTAAGGCCGTTGACGGCGCCAACCAGCTTGAGGGCTTCGTTAAGCTTATGTAAAGATGCGATAGTCTTTGCAATATTTGCTTCAAACTTTGCATTATCAAAGGAAATCGATACAATTCGTTCATCAACGCTTGCCATTCTAGCTGGTCACCACCTTCCACATGCTGTCTACGATTTGAGAGAAAATAGGACGCATAGCAGGGTTAATGTAGTCAACCCCTTCTATGTAACCACCGTTTCGGGTAGCATGACCATACTGGATGATAGCCGCAATCGGAACCATGTCCTGCATGTTATTATTCAGCCAATGAATAGAAAATTTACCTGGTTTATCAACGATTTCGTAATACCAACTCTGAGAAGTCTGGGAACTATCTACCGGAGTAGCTGCGGCCAAAGCCGCCACACCTATCGGGCCAAATTGTACCAACGCTTTAAATTGATCGCGCCGCTTCATCCGTTGAGTAAAATCTTCAACGTTCTTGAAGGAGCCTGAAACTGTAACTCGGATCACAGCTCCCCCTTTCTATCCGTGAGTGCCAAGACGCTCTCTGCGCTCTTTATTAAGTCTATGGTTGCGAGCAGCTATGTCTGAACGAGACATTCTCTGAGACTTTTGCTGTTTAGCACTACAGATACGAATTAAAGTAAAAAGACGATTAAGATGCCAATACTGAGCTTCCCAATTAATCTCAAACCCAATCATCCAGTAATAGATTAACTCAGCAGTAATAATTTCGCTGGCGTTTTTTGGGCGCCTATCGTCAGCAAACCACGTTGCCGTCATCTTTGCGTTAAGATACGCGTTGATCTCCTCAAGGTTCTCATTAGACAGTCTGTTAAGAATGCCTGGAGGAACGTTAGGGGTTAAAATCATCAATTCAATATAGCTAAGCAGTTCTTCAGAAGACTTGTTAACACTTTCAAGAAAGGGCTTCTCAAATTTTGACTCCCATTTTGACATTGTGACTAGAGAATGCTCTAGTTCCAAAACCGTGTCGCCACGAGTGCCGAATTCCATTGTGGCCTCGTTGAACACCGACTCTCCTGGAACAATGATTGTAAGCATGCTAGTCTCCTTTGACTGTCAAAAAGCAAAGCGGGGCACCACGACAATACTTGGTCATTTAAGATTCGCAACACTCTAAGCGAATCCCCCGCCTTTATACTGCTAGTACGCGTACACCCAGTCGTCGTCTCCCGAAATGACGTACCCATCCTGGGCCGTTGCCAGAACCGTCTTGGTCTGACCAACGGCGAGTGCCGGCTGCGCACCCGGCGCCCGGTTGACCCCGTCCACCTTCCACTGAATACCAGTGACATTCGGCAGCGTGATAACGTGCGTGGCGCTATCATAGGTCGGCTGGTTGGCAGCAAGTGCCGTGTTAACCACAACATTAGCCCCACCCGTAAACAGGTCCTTAACCTCCTGCGGAAGAGGAAGCCTCGCGTTGATTGCCGCCGTGCCGTAGAGAATATTCTCAAAATCCACAAGCGCCGCCGCGGTAACCAATGTCGAATCAATCGTCAGAAGCGCCGTCGGCCGGAATCCCGTAACTGCAACCGGAGAGGTTGTGAGTTCCCAGGAGAACGTTAGTGCCTCAGGCGAGTCGTTGATTGTCGAATATGCCTTTTCTGACGGAGCCGCTTTGGCACCGTAGACAAGGTGGATTTTCTGGCCGAAGTCGTCCCCTTGAATGTCGTTACCCAATTTAGTACGGTAGGAAAGACCAAACAACCTACGGGACTGCTGACCAATGATGATACCGCTAGCCATCTCAGCCGAACCATCACACACCGCAAACTCCGGCGGATAGGTAAACGCCTCAATCGTAGCCCCGAACTCCTCGGCGGAGGTCAGGTCAAGGTACTTGATGTTATCTGCGTATTGTGGATTGGACTCAGCGCCAGACGGTGATTCTGTGACGGTGGTCAAACCGTTCCACGGAACCCCGGCACCATAGACACCAACGTTGTCGGTGAGGTAAAGGACTCCGCGGTCCACACCCGTCTCGTACTGGCGCTTGCCCACCTCATCCCAAATCAGCTTAGCCATGCGAAAACTCCATTTCTAGAAGAAGAGGTTAAAGACGTCGTGGTTTAGATTATCCGCGGTAAAATGGCGCTCGAATTTACACAGAGGTAAATCCATCACCGTTTCCCACAGCGGCCCATCCGGTTTTGGATCGATGACCGTTATTTCATACCGAATTTTATGCGAAAATCGCTGATTGTCCGCCCATTGCGTCTCATCTGCCGTTCTTTTGTAAATTATACAAGGGAACGTCATTCGAATATTTGACGGGGGCTGAAAATATATATTGCTAGCCAGCGCTTCAAGTAACTGATGGAGTTCCGCCCTGGGGCGCATGGTACACCTCCCCAAGACGAAGAATAAGACGAGGGCGCTGCACTTCGACGTCAACTACCGTCCATCGTACCCCCGCCCATTCAACGTAACGTATGGCGAAAAAATGCTCATTAGCATAAGCATCGGCTACGATAGAAATCGAATTACCTACGGTGAGATCGTTGTTCAGGTTTTGTCCCTCTCGAAACCCCCTGCTATTCCGAATCACGTCTCCAGAATAGATACGCTCAACGACGGTATCCTCCCACACGCCGGGTGAGGTCTCAGTCTGTGCTGCACCGTACCCCACCCGACCATGGAACTTCGCCATTGCTACCTCCTTAGGGTTAGATTAGGCGGCGGGACGCGTGAACGTGAACTCGTCGTCCTGATCCGTCTCGAAGTAGTACCCCGTGTCAGCCACGGAGTAGATCTTCAGCGTCTGACCTGCGGTCAGCGTGATCGGCGCGGCAGTGGTCACCGTCGCGTTGGTATCGGCACGCTTGTACGTGATACCGGTCGTCGTCTTCGGCGTCAGGACACCCGTGGCCGCGACGAACCCGGGACGCTCCGGAACGGCGAGGGTGCTTGCCGACGCAACGCGACGGATCTTCAGTGCGGCGCGCACCTTGGTCAGAGCGCCCGACATACGGGTCTCCAGCAGGTACTTGTACTGGTTGTGGTCGATGTCGAAATCGTCGAACAGCGTCAGGTCGCCACCCTTGTCCGTACCCGTCGAGTAATCGACGAGGTTCACGATGATGCCGAGCACGTTCGGCTCGTCTTCCATCGACTCAACCGGAACGACATCCTTGCAGCCGATCTCCGCCGCGACATCTGCCGGCGTACGGTACAGACGCTTACCGTCCGAGTCACGGACGAGGAGCATCTTGGAGAGGACTGCCTGCGTCGTGAAGAACGTCGGGTTACCCGAGCCCTTGTAGTGCCGCATGTTCTCCAGAATCTCGTCAATGACGGTGATCGGCCACAGCACGTTCGTCTCGTTCACCGCGATGTTGACCATCGGAGCGTACAGCTCGTGGTCGTTGAGGATCGAGCGGATGCCCGCACCCTCGTTGGCCGCAGACGGATCCTTGATCTTCTCCGGGTCATCCACCGCGCGACCGTCGCCGATCAGGATGGCGCGAGCGATCTCCTCGTCGACCATGTTGCGCATCTCGACCTTGAGCCACGCGACGACGTCGAGGTCCGTGATGTCAATGATGTCGTCACGGTCCAGCTGCTGCTTCTTGTAGATTGTGGCTGGCGTGGTGACACGCTTGGCGAGGCCGAACCACTCCTCACGCTTGAACGTGCCCTTGATGTACCCCTTCGCTCGCGCCTGCTCATGCGTAAGGTCGGCCACAATGGACTTGATCCTTGAGAACGGGAGCTTCTTGACGCCCATAAGGACGGTAGTGACCCACTCGGTGCGACGCCCTTCGACGCCTACGTCGCCCAGCATCTGGGCATCGGGGAAGAAGACACCGATGTTCTCGATGCCGTGCTGAAGCGCGTACGCCTCAAATGCGCGACGGGCCGAACCCATACGGGCAGCGTCCGCTTGGATCTCATTCAAAGCGTCATGCGAAAGTACGTGCTCCGGCTTGCGCGGATCGCGCTCCTTGATGCTGCCGCCCTGCTGGGCGTCGAACGCGTTACGTGCCATCTTAATAGGCTCCTTGTCCGTGTGGGAAATCGTGGTGTCAGTTTCGGTCTCGAGAACGGCAGACTGTGCC
>Ga0136633_1001962_pt1 | contig 14655 bp, 10 predicted proteins | sample AntDrymeUQ832206_2_FD_105494 | JGI IMG/M metagenome (GOLD analysis project Ga0136633, IMG submission 105494) | Polar desert sand microbial communities from Dry Valleys, Antarctica - metaG UQ83 (22.06) | ecosystem: Environmental > Terrestrial > Soil > Desert | place: Antarctica: Dry Valley... | reverse complement strand
GGCCGCGACGGGGAGGTCTCACGGCGAGCTGGCGTGGCCGGGAAGTCCGTGCGAGAGGTGAAAGCTGCCGCTCGGGCCAAGGGGGCCGCGGCGCGGCGCCGGGCACGGCGCGCGGAGGTGCCGGTCGGCCGCCTGGGGCGCTGACTTGCTTGCGCGAACTCGTCGTTGGCGGGAGCCGGGCCGACCGGCTCGACGCCGAACTCGCGGGGCGCCGGGCGATCCCGAGGCCACCGGCCGCGCCTCGCGACGCACGGCGCGAGCGTGAGAAGCGGTGCTGTCGCCGGAGCCGGCGGCCGGCCGCAGGGCGCCACGACCCAGCCTCCCAGACAGGGCGCCGCGCGGCGGCCACGCGCTTGGAGCTGGATGCGCGCTGACACGCGTTGTTCCCACGACCGCCGCCGGTCGCTGCGTCGCCGGGCGGGCCGGGCGCATCGCGTCATGAGCGACCACGGCCCCGCCGCCGGTGAGCGCGACCGTCGAGGCCGCGACCGCCGCCAGCTTGCCCGTGGTCGTCGCCTCCACCGCGGCCTGCCACTGCAGCGCTGCGGTCGCCGAACGCTCCTGCATCTGGCCGGTGAGCGTCTCGCCGAGCCGCGTAAGCCAGCGGCCCGCGGCCACCAGGCGCTCGGTCACGCTGGGGCCTTCCTGACCTGCCAACGCCTCCACACGCACGCGACGGCCCGCCTCCGACGGCGGCAGCCTGATCAGGCTCTACCAAGCCCAGCGCGACATCCAAACCGCGCTGAGCTGCTGGCACGGGCACTGCCCCAGCTGCCAGCGCAGACTGCCGCCCTAACACCCAACAAAGTCCTATTAGTCTCGGCTACGAGCACCGCCCGCTGCCCCGCAGCGCCGTCGCGCCCGGCGACGATCTGCTGCCCCGCGCCCACCGCGCGGTCTCCAACCTCGAGGCCTGGATGCACGGCACCCACCGCGGCGTCAGCGACCAGCACCTCGCCGTCTACCTCAACGAGTTCGTCTTCCGCCACAACCGCCGTGGCACCCCGATGGCCGCCTTCCAGACGCTCCTCGGCCTCAGCACGACACACGACCCGACCACCTACCAGCAGATGACGCAACACGAAGACGCAGCCTGAGCCAACCGGATACGCACTAATCTCCTTTCCTTTCATCCGGGCCACGCAAGTAGACGCAGACCGGCGCTCCGAGAAATCCCAGGGCCGGTCACCGACGCGCTGCGCGACGGAACGGCGCAGCCTCAGCGGGCGTCGCCGACCGCCGGACTGGCGGGGGCAGCGCGCGGCGAGCAGGTAGCCGACAACCGGCGGAGCGTCCCGCGCCCGGGCGCTGCGGGCCCTCGAACAGCATCATCGAGGGGGACGTGCGACCGCAGCTGGGGCGCGACTGCGAGCTGCCCGCCCGTGGTCGGCGAGGTGCGATGTCCTGCGACGGCAAGTCACACGCGTTGTCAGATCCTCGGAGGGCGCGACGGCGAGGCCAGGCGGTCGACCGTGAGGCAAACGTCTGGTCTTTCACCGGCCAGCACGCACGCGAGCCGGTGACGCGAGGATCGCCGCACCCGACGACCGGCTCGGGGAGCAGCAAGGCTGCCCGCAAGCGTTCGTCCATCGGCCCCGACGTTCGTCGCGAGCTTCGCCGACAGCGTGCCGTCAGCAGCCCGGCTTGCGATCAGGGCGGCAGTGGGCTCGGGCAGTTCCTCCAAGGCCGCAGGGACGAACCCGAGCCAGCGCAGCGCGCCGACGGCGACGGCGATCGCCAAGCGGCCGTGGATATCGCGGTGCGCTGCGATCTGCTCAAGCTCGTCGTCGGCGAAGGAGAAGAACGCGGTCAACGAGGCCTCGTCGATCTCCTCGGGGAAGCGCGCTCCCACTCCGTGCGCTGGCTGGCGGTCAGGATCTCGACGGGCATCAGAAATCGATCTCCAGATCAGTCACGGCCTTCTGGCGGTCGGCCTTGGACGGCAGGCTGTAGCGCCGCGTGGTCTCCAGCCGCCGGTGCCCGGCGAGCTCGGCGACGAGCACGAGGTCGTTGCCGGCGCGCACGAGCCCGGTCACGAACGTGTGACGCAATACGTGGGCCGATAGCTCGAGCCTCGCGCGCGCGGCAACCCGCCGCACCGCGAGATCGATCGAGCGCGATGACAACGCGCTCCCGGTCCGAGACACGAAGAAGCTCGTTTCGCCTTGCGCGGCGATCTTCGAGCGCTCCGTCACCCACTCGTCGAGCATCACGCGAACGAGCGCATTGAGCTCGACCTCCCGGTACGCGTCTCCCTTGCCCGACCGCACGACGACCAAGCCCTTGCGCGCCGAGATCCGCACGTCCGTGACCCGCAGCGCGGCCGCCTCCGACAACCGCAGCCCCGTGAACAACAGCAGCGCGACGATCGCGCGGTCCCGCGCCGTCGACTCCTCGGCCGCCTGCAGCAGCACGCGCTGCTGCTCGACATCCAGCGCCCGCGGCGCGTTGCGCGGCAGCTCCTCGCGGCGCACGATCGCGGCCCCGAGCCCGAGGAAGCGAAACAGGTGATCCATCCCGGCGAGCGCCTGGTTGACCGACGCCGGCGACAAGCCGCGATCGACCTTCATGTGACGCTTGTAGTCCCGGGCAGCGAGGTCACGCGCACGCGGCGCGACGAGCGCATCCCCCGGCCCCGCGTCGCGTCGCTCAAGCCAAGCGACGAAGGCGCTCACCGCCGCGAGATACGCCTCGCGCGTGCGACTCGACAGCGGTTGCCCCGCCAGCCACGCGGCGTAGTCGGCGCGCACCGTGGCGGCGTCGCGCCTGTTGATGGAAGCCGATTCGTCGTCATGTCGATGCGCCATCGGCGCATTGATAGAAGCCCGGCCGAACAGAATGTTCGATCAACGGGGGTTGTCGGAAACTTCACAACGGATAGCTAAGTACCTGTACCTTAGCCCGGGAACGGGGACCGGGCGGGGACAAGAAGCGGAGGCTTTACCGATGGATCGCAGCTACCACGGAGGGGGTTTGGCCGCCGCGATCACTCAAGGTCGGTGGAGCAGGGGTGGTTTGGTAACCGTGTTGGCTGCCCTGGCGCTTCTGGGCCTTCCTGGCTCGAGCCTGGGTAGCGGGTTCGATCCCTCAATGTGTGACACCACCGGAGGCAATGATTGCGGCGTCGAGTCAGTCTCTCCGCCCGCCGCCCCGTCGCCCTCCGTCGCTGAGTCGCAGGTCCGGGAGGCTGCCGATGAAGCGGAACATCTCCCGGAGTGGGATGCGTCAGACATGGACTTGGAGGGCAACGCTGCAAGCTCGCAGCCCTCGATATCGGCCGACGGCCGCTACGTCGTCTTCCGGTCAGCTGCTTCCAACCTGGTCTTCGACACCAACGGTGTCGACGATGTCTTCGTCCGCGACCTCGCCAACGAGACAGCGAGCCTCATCTCGCTTGATTCCGCCTATGAGCAGGCCAACGGCCCAAGCTCGCAGCCCTCGATATCGGCCGACGGCCGCTACGTGGCCTTGCGGTCAGCCGCCTCAAATCTGGTGGGCGGCGACACCAACGGCGCCGAGGACATCTTCCTCTACGACCGTACCAGTCGCACCCCAAGCCGGATCTCGGTGGACTCCGCCGGCGCCCAGGCAAACAGCCAAAGCTCGCAGCCTTCGATCTCTGCCGACGGACGTTACGTCGCCTTTCGATCGGCCGCCACCAACCTGGTGGCCGGCGACACCAACGCCCGCGAGGACATCTTCATCCGCGACCGCGCCAGCGGCACCACCAGGCGGGTCTCGGTGGACTCCGCGGGCGCCCAGGCCAACGGCTCGAGCAGCTCTCCGGCGATCTCGGGCGACGGGGGCTCGGTGGCCTTTCACTCCTCAGCCTCGAACTTGGTCGCCGGGGACACGAACACCACCGATGACGTCTTCGTGCGCAGCCTCGCGACCAACGCCACGTCGCGCGCCTCGGTGAGCTCCTATGGCGCCCAGGCCAACGGCTCGAGCAGCGACGCGTCGATCTCCTCGGATGGGAGTCGAGTCGCCTTTCAGTCAGACGCCGCGCTCGACCAAGGCGATCAAAGAAACAGCGACATCTACGTCCGCGACCGCAGTGCCAACACGACCACCTGGGCGTCGGAGTGGGGCAACTCGGGCTGGGGCAGCCGTAACAGCTTCTCTCCGGCGATCTCCGGCGACGGGCGTCTCGTGGGCTTTGTCTTAGATTCAGATGCGGCCGTGACGGACTGGAACCGCACCAACGACATCTACGAGTACGACCTCACCAGCGATTCGACCGCCCACATATCGCAAGACACTGTCAAAGGCCCGGGAACCGACGCAAGCGAGTCGCCGTCGCTGTCCTACGACGGAACCGAGGCGGCGTTCGAGTCACTGGCCGCCAACTTCGGCCCGGATACCAACGGCCTCCGGGATGTCATCGTCCACGAGTGGGCGAGCCTGCTCCCCGAAGGGGCAGATGTACCGGTGACAAGCGCTAGCGGGGCGGGTTCGAGCACCGAGGAAGAGCAACCGCTTCCCCGCCATTGCGCGCTCAAAAAGCCGGGGATTCCTGATCCACCAAGCGGCGAGTCGCCTTCCACCGGCTCGGCTGGCGACCAGCCAGCCCTCAGCTGGCCCCCGGAGGACCCTCCACCGCCGCCAGATCCGGAGGATCCTCCGCCGGACCCGCCGGACCCGCCGGACCCCCCGGACCCCCCGGCCCCCCCCTCGGCGGACCCCCCTCATGGCTGCGCCGCTGGGAGTGGCTCAGAGCCCTCAAGCCCGGAGATAGAGCTTTCAGACCTAGAAGGGAAGACGGTAAGCGAGATCCGCGAACTGGCCAAGCGCCTGGGGCTAAAGCCGCATAAATCCCTGGATCGACTTGGGGACGGTAAGCCCAGCAAGTGGCTTGATCCTAAGACCAATCAGGAGCGCTTGAGAATTGACAAGGGTCACCCCGACAACAAAACATGGCCAAACGCGCAAAAGCTCCACGTCCACGCCTGGAAACCACCAGGCTTCAAGCAGAAGAAGACGCACGAATACGGTCAGCCAATCAGGCGTGCCGATGGCGACAGACATATCCCGCTCCGAGAGTGAGCAGAACGGATGACAAGGCTATGAAACGCACTATCCGATGACGCAAACGTATGCGCCGCTGGCTCTGATCGTATAGTCGCGGCCGCGTTTGAAACACAAGTTAAGATCCCCCTGGCGTGACCGATCACCCCGACCCCGACGGCCAAGACCCATCTTCGCCGGCAGAAGAGTTCGAACGCCTGCTTGAACGAGCGCCCGAATTCACGGACAAGTATCCCTACTGCGAATTCACGGCGGCCAAGTATCCCTACTACGACCTCGGCGTCGATCTCGCGGAACGCGGCGACCTAGAGGGCGCCGAGGCGGCCTTCCGCCTCGGGGAGGAGTACGGCGACGAAGACGGGGCCCTCGCCGTCGGTCTCGTGCTCGAGGAACGCGGCGACCTGGAGGGCGCCGAGGCGGCCTATCGCCGCGGCGACGAGCGCGGCGAGTATTACTCGACCTACAACCTCGGTGTGCTGCTGGAACAGCGCGGCGACTTAGAGGGCGCCGAGGCGGCCTATCGCCGCGCCGAGGAGCGCGGTGACGAAGATGCGCCCTATAACCTGGGCCGGCTGCTTGAGCGCCGCGGCGACTTAGAGGGCGCCGAGGCCGCATATCGCCGCGGCGACGAGGCACAGGACGGAGAATCGGCCGTTAGCCTGGGCAGGCTGCTTGAGCGGCGCGGTGACTTAGAGGGCGCCGAAGCCGCCTACGAGCGAGCACGAACGCGCCCGAAATGGCCCAGGCCGCCCTGAGCGCGCACACGCGGCGTTTCCCGGGGTCTCGCAACGTGGGTTACCAGAGACGTGGAGGCCAGTCTTAACCTCCGTCGTGGACCTCGTCACGCGCAAGTGGATCTGCGAAATCGTATCGGCCGAAGAGACCAGCACCCAGCTCCAGGTTCGCGTTCACCGACGCACTCGAACTCGAGGCCACCGGCATCGGCTACGTCGACGGAAAGCTCTCACGGCGAACTGGCGTGACCGGGAAGTCCGTACGAGCGGTGAGAGTTGCCGCTCGGGCCACGGGGCCCGCCGCGCGCTGTCGGGCCGCTCGCGCGGAGGTGCGGATCGGCCGCCTGGGGCGCTGGGGTGCTTGGGCGAACTCCTTGTCGGCGGCAGCCGGGCCGACCGGCTTGACGCCGAACTCGCGGGCGCCGGGCGATCCCGTGGCCACCCGCCGCGTCTCACGGCGGGCGGCAAAAGCGTAAGAGCCATTGACGTCGGCGAAGCTCGCCGCTGCGACCGGCCCGAGGGCCACACGCCGCAGCGCCCCGGGCACGGCGCCGCGCGGCGACCGCGCGCTTGGGGCCGACGTCGCGCCGTCGCGCGCGCCGCCGGCCGACCGCCGGCCTCTCCGCGGGCCGGTCCGGGCGCACCGCATCGTGCGCGGCCACCGCACCGCCGCCCGCCAGGGCGACCGTCGAGGCCGCGACGGCCGCGAGCTTGCCCGTGGCCGTCCCCTCCACCGCGGCCTGCCGCTGCAGCGCTCCCATCCCCACACGCTCCTGGATCGACCCGGCGAGCGTCTCGCCCAGCCGCGCCAGCCAGCGGCCCGCAGCCTCCAGACGCTCGGCCGCACCGTGACTCTCGACCGTCGCCGCACCGAGAAGCCCCGGCGGCAGAACCGTCCCGATCGAGGCCGAGCCGGCGTGCAGCGCGCGAAGCGTCGCCCGGCACGCCGGACAACGACGCAAGTGCGAACGCAGCGCCGCGAGCTCCTCCGCCCGCCCCTCGCCGCCGACGAACGCGGTCAGGACGCCGCGCCAGGCCTCGCACGCAGTCCCGGCCTCAAGCTCGGCGCAGCGCGCGACAAACGCCCGGCGCGGCGAGCAGGTAGCCGACAACCGGCGGAGCGTCCCGCGCCCGGGCGCTGCGGGGCCCTCGAACAGCATCATCGAGGGGGACGTGCGACCGCAGCTGGGGCACGACTGCGAGCTGCCCGCCCCGTGGTCGACGAGGTGCGATGCCCTGCGACGGCCAAGTCACCCGCGTAGTCAGATCCTCGGTGTCAAGGCCGGTCGAAATCTGACCCCCTGGCGCCGGTCGAAAACTGACCCCCCTGGGGGCCGCGGTGAGCGCCGCGGAGGCGAGCCCGGAGGGCGAGCTGGAGCGGCGCTTATCGCGCGCGAACCGTCCGGGAGGGGGTTCTGGGGCCGTCGGCGCTTGGAGCGGGGCGCGTAGAGGCCGTTCTGCGGCCCTCGGCGAGGGGCGCCGGGGTGATAGGTCAGGGTGTTTTGGTGTTGTGGGCGGCCGGGGGGCGGGCGAGGTCGCGGCCTTTGAGGCGGTAGCTGTCGCCTTTGAGGCTGAGGATCTCGGCGTGGTGAACGAGGCGGTCGATCATCGCGGTGGCGGTGACTTCGTCGCCGAAGATCTCTCCCCAGGCCGAGAACGGCTTGTTGCTCGTGACGATCAGGCTGGCGCGTTCGTAGCGGCGAGAGACGAGCATGAACATCAGGTTGGCGGCCTGCGGATCAAACGGGATGTAGCCAACCTCGTCACAGATCAACAACGGGATGCGCTGCAGCCGGGCGAGCTCGTCATCGAGGCGGCCGTGGCGTTGGGCGTCGGCGAGCATCGCGACCCATTCGGTCGCGGTCTTAAACGCGACGCGCTGTCCGGCGAGGCAGGCGCGGATCCCCAGCGCCACGGCCAGATGGGTTTTCCCGGTGCCCGGCGGGCCCAACAGCACGATGTTCTCCTTGCCGGCCAGGAAGTCCAGTTGGGCGAGGTGCAGCACCGTGTCGCGACGCAGCGAGGCTTGGAAGGCGAAGTCGAACTCCTCGATCGTCTTTCTGGCGGGGAACCGTGCGGCCTTGATGCGGGCCTGGCCGCCGTGGCTGTCGCGGCTGTCGAGCTCGGTCTTCAGCAAGGTGGCGGCGAACTGCTCATAGCTCCACTGCTCCTCGCGGGCGCGATCGGCGAGCTTGGAAAGCGCGCGGGCCGCGGCCGGCGCCTTGAGCGCGCGGAACAGATGCGCGAGCTCGCTGCTAGGGCCGCTCACGCGATCAGCTCGTCATAGAGCGCCAGCGAGCGGACCTCGACGACCGGCTCGCCGCGCCGCTCACCGCGTTGGGTCTTCAGCGTGCGCGCGTGCTCGAGCGCGGTGATCGTGCGGTGCGGAGCGAATGAGCGCGGGTGCCGGCACGCGATCTCGCCGCTGTCCAGCGCGACCGCCAGGACCTCGCGGTCGCTCACGCGAACGTCGACGCGGCGCCCGACCAGCGCGGGGTCTAGCGAGTAGTCGCAGGTATCGAAGCGCAGATAGGGATCCGGTGGGACCCTGAGCACCCAGCGCCGGTCGGTGTCCGGCATGGTCGCGGGCAGTGGCGCCATCACCGCGCGTTCCTCGATCAGGCGGTCGATCGGGCGCGCGCGCAGCGTCTTGTGCACCCTTGCGTTCGCGCGCTCGTCAAACCAGCAGTCCAGCTGCAACTGGTAGTCCAACTCGTTAGCGAAGCAACGCCCCGGCTCAAAGGAGCGTTCCATGAAGTCCTGAAGGCGCTCGACGACGCCCTTGGCCTGCGGGTCACGCGCATCGCAGAAGTGCCAGTCGACGCGCAGCTGCCCGCAGAAGGCCGCGAACTCGACGGTTGGTCGGCCGCCGGTGGCGTGCAGGCCGGCCTGGCGATCCCAGACCAGCGTCTGCGGCAACGCGCCCAGCGACCACAAGCAGCGCCGGATACCGAACAGCAGATCCGGGGTCTGCTTGGAGAAGATGACCGCGCCGGCGCCCGCGCGCGAGTAGCCCAGACACGCAACGACAACGTAGCCGCGGCGCGTCTGGCCGTGGCCGACGGGAATCTCGTCCTTCGGTTCCCAGACGTCGAACTGGCAGATCTCACCGGGCCGATAGACGGTGCGCTGAAACGTGCGCTGATCGACAAAGAACGGGCGGACGTCGCGCAGGTAGTCATCGACGATCGTCTTGCCACCCACAAAGCCCAGCGGCGCGATCAGCTCGCGGATGCGCTGCCCGGGCATCGCGCAGTCGTCCTTTAGCAGCCGGTGGATCTCGGCCTTAAACGGATCAAGCTTCGAGCCCGGCGGCGCGCGCTGATACCTCGGCGGCTGCGGCGCACGCAGCGCCGCGCGCACCGTGTTGCGACTCAGCCCCGTCCGGCTGGCCAACTGCTTGATCGAGACGCCGCGCACGAAGTGCTCCCTGCGCAGCTCAGCCCACTGCTCCACGTCAACCAACCCCTTTGCCGCCTCCCTCGCTCGATCGCTTGACCAGCGAGGGTCCGGCCACCCCCAGACGCCTCCGCCACACGACCCGGGGGGTCAGAATTCAACCGGCAGAGAGGGGTCAGTTTTCACCCGGCGCCGACACTCGGACGGCGCGACGGCGAGGCCAGGCGGTCGACCGTGAGGCAAACGTCTGGTCTTTCACCGGCCAGCACGCACGCGAGCCGGTGACGCAAGGATCGCCGCACCCGACGGCCGGCTTGGGGAGCAGCAAGGCTGCCCGCAAGCGTTCAATCCATGGGCCCCGACGTTCGCCGCGAGCTTCGACGACAACGTGCCGTCAGCAGCCCGTGCCGGCCACTGCCGCCGCCGTGCCAGCCAAGCCGATGGCGTCTCGCTCCGGCCCTGTCGCCACGAACAACGCTGCGCACGGCCACGCCGACCAGCACCCTCACGCCGGCAAGCATCTGCAGCGCTTTTTCCCGAACAGACTAGATGCACTGGGTGCGATTGCAGCACCTTGCGTCCTCCCTGCAGCACCCGGTGCATCAGGGTGCTGCAGCCCTGAAACCGCCGCATCGAGGGGGAAACCGAACCCGCCCGTGCGTCGCCTTCGTGCGGAGGCGGACACAGGTTCGTGGGAGGGCGATGCGCGGCCCCGGTGGCGACGATCCTCCGGTGTTTGCTTGGCCGCGCGTTTCGCGACGAGACCCGTGTCGAGTCGGTTCGCTGAAACTTTTTCGAGGGAACACGCCCGAGGCGGGCAGTGGGGGCTATGGGTCACAGCCAAACCGATTTCGGCCGTGATCGTCAACGCCGCTGCAGCGGCCGGCGAGGGTCCTGCGGAGGCCGCGCGGGATGATGACCGCGGGCAGCATCTCAAGTCACTCCTCGACGGCCTACGCGGGGTACCTCGACGCCAAGGCCATCGCACCGGAGCGCGGTGATTACTACCTGGGCCGCGACGGGCTGCCTGCTGAGGCTCCGGGTCGTTGGCATGCTCCGGCCGCGGCGTTGACCGCGTTGGGCGTCGACCCTGAGGCTCCGGTGCAGCGCGGGGCGTTGGAGGCGTTGATGGAAGGGCGCGCGCCGGGCTCGACGCGCGAGCAGCCCGTGTGGCTGCGTCGGGCCGGGGCCGACGGAACTCGCGCGGCGGGGCTGGACGTGACCTTCAGCGCGCCGAAGTCGGTGAGCATCGCGTGGGCGCTTTCGTCCGGTGGCCAGCGCGAGGCGCTCGAGGCCGCCCATCGCGGGGCGGTCGCGGAGGCGCTGGGGTACCTGCGCGAGACGGTGCCGACGCTCGCTGTCTACCAGGGCCGCGGCCTGCCCAGGCTCGAGGTGCCGGCCGCGGGGCTGCTGGCGGCCGAGTTTGTGCACACGACCGCGCGGGGCGTTGAGGACGGCGTCCCTGATCCGCAGCTGCACTCCCACTGCGTGATTACCAGCGTGCTGCGCGCTGATGGCTCTGTCGCAGCTGCGCGTTCGCGGCCGGTTTTTCGAGCCGCGCGGGAGGTCGGGGCGTTCTACCGCGCCTGCCTGGCGGAGCAGCTGACCGAGTTGGGCTATGAGATCGAGCACTCGACCGGTAAGGACGGCCGCTACTTCGAACTGCAGGGTGTGGGCGAGCAGGCGCGGGCAGCGTTCTCCAAGCGCAGCCAGGAGGTCGCGCGGGCCGCCGAGCGCTTCCGCGCGCAGTACGGGCGAGCGCCCGAGCGCGGTGAGCTGCGTGCCCTCAAGCTGGCCAGCCGGCAGGCCAAGCAGCCCCGGACTCGCCCCGAGCTCACCCAGGCGTGGCGCGACACCGCCGCCCACGTCGGACTCGGCGACCCCGAGCGCATCGCCGAACTCGCCAACCGACAGTCTTCCGGCCCGGGTGACCGGGAGCAATGGCGGGCAGACGTGGAGCGAGGGCTGACGCAGGCCCGCGCGACGTTCACCGAACGCGAGCTCAGGGCCACCGCGCTCGAGCAAGCACCAGGCCGATACGCGGCCAGCGACGCGATCAAACAGATCCGGGGGCTACGCGAGCGCGGCCAGGTGCTCAGCCTCGAGGGCGACCTGTTGACGACCGCGCGCGTCCGCGCCCAGGAGCAGCGCGCCGTCGACGCCCTCGCGCGGCTCGCTGAGACCGAGACGGTGCAGATCAGCCAACGCCATCGGAGCGCGGGCGCCGCAGCCGTCCACGAGCGCCTCGGCGCCCCGCTCTCCCAAGAGCAACTCGACGCGCTCACGGTCCTCACGGGACCTGAGCGTGCCGCGGTGCTGATCGGCCCGGCCGGTACCGGCAAGGGCGTCGTCATCGACGCCCTTGCTCGGGCGGAGAGGTTGGCCGGGCGGCGCGTGATCGGCGTCGCGGTCGCCGGATCGACCGCCGAGCGCCTCGGACACGACAGCCCCGCCCTCCGCTACGCAAGCGTCAACGTCGACGCGCTGCTCGCCCGGGTCCAGGCCGGGCAGCTGCCGATCGACGCGAGAACCACGGTGATCTTCGACGAGGCCGGCATGGCCGACACCGACCGCCTCCAACGCCTCACCACAGCCGTAGAAGACGCCGGAAGCAAGCTCGTGCTCGTCGGCGACGCACACCAACTGGCCTCCATCGGGCCCGGCGGACTGTTCGCCCGCACCTCAAGGCTCGCCCCCACCGCCGAGCTGTCCGAAGTGCGCCGCACCCAAGACCAGGCCGAGCAGCAGGCGTGGCGCCAGCTGCGAGCCGGACAGCCCGACCTGGCGATGGCCCACTACCGAGCCCGCGGGCAACTGCACATCGCCGACACCCGCGACGAAGCGCTCGAGGCCGCCGTACGCCGCTACGACAAACTCGCACAACAACACGGCGTCGAACAGGTCGCGCTGATGACCGACGGGCCCAACCTCGAAGTCGACCGCATGAACGCCCGCGCCCAACGCCTACGCGCAGAGCGCGGCCAGCTCGGACCCGAACAAGTCGAGCTCCCAGAGCTCCCCTACGGGCTACGCGCCGGCGACCGCATCACCTGGACCAAGCCGCAGAGCGTCCGCGGCCAGGCGCGCGTCGAGAACGGCACCCGCGGCAACATCATCGCCGTCAACGCTCCCGAGCGACGTGTCCTCGTCCGCCTCGACGGCACCGAGCGAGACATCGAAGTCGACAAGAACGCCATCGGAGCGCTGCGCCTCGCCTACGCCCAACACCTCTACCGACAGCAAGGAGCAACCGTCAAGCGCGCGGTCTCACTGACCGGCGGCTGGCAAACCACCCGCGAAGGCGCCTACGTCCAAGCCTCCCGCGCACGCGACGGCACCGACTGGCACGTCTCCCGCGACGACCTCGGCATCGACGGAGACGACACCGACCGCATCGACCGCCTCGCCGCCGCCATGCGCACCCCCGGCACCCAAACCCCCTCAATCAACTTCGCGATCGAAAACCAGATCACCATCGACGAGATCAACCGGGGCCTTCACGTCCCACACAGCCCCGGCACCCCGCGACCACGCCGCCCCACAATCCATCACGAGCTCGAAGCCCAACGCGGACGCTGACGGCTCGCTCAAAGTTTTTCGTGGGAAGCCAGCGTTGCTGGGCAGTGCGGCCCATGACGCCTACTACTCAACTTCGGGATTTGCCGACAACCAAGGACCGCCTGCTGTGCGATCGACGGATGCGCTGGGTCGACCAAGCATCCCCGCCCAAGCTCGCCCAGATCTGCGGCGCCGACCTTCAGCAGCTCTGGGTCTCGTGAGCGCGCAGGCTTCCGCAGTCGGCGCGTTGCCCGAGGTGATGCCGCTCGAGCAAGCTGCCAGCATCCTTGGGGTGCACCCCCGCACCCTCCGGCGCGCCGCTGACGTCGGTGACTTGCGCGTCAGCCAGATCGCTCGCCGCGGCGCCTGGATCGTCCAGGCCAGCGACCTGCGCGCCTTCCTCGAGCTGCGCGCCACCCAGCCCCGCCACCGCCAGGACCCGTCGCCCCGGGTGTCGCCTCCCGCTGAAGCGCCCCGCCGGGCGCACCGACGCCGCGCCGACGCCGGTCGCGTCGTCGTGGACAAATCCTGGGGGCGCTCTTGATCCGCTGGCGCCGCAAGCCTCAGGCGATCGCCGGCGTCGAGATCCGCGAACGCCAAGACGCTCAGGGTCCTTATTGGATCTTTCGCGTCCGGTGGAAGGACCCGGCCACCGGCGCTCGCGTCGTCGAGACGCTCGACTCTCCCCAAGAGGCCCTCGACTTTCGTGCTCAGCTGCGGCTGCTCAGGCGCCGCGGCGAACTCGTCGATCTTGACCGTGGTCGTGAGACGCTCGACGTCTTCGTTCAGGAGTGGTTCCGCGACTGGGCGTCCGCGAACGTCGCGCCGAGCACCCTGCGCGCCTATGCCTCGATCTGGAACCGCCACTTCCTCGACCGCGTCGGCAGCCTGCAGCTACGGCACGTCACCCCCAAGGTCGTCGAGGACGTCAAGCAGGACCTGCTCGCCGATCGGGTCGGCGCGCCGACCGTCGCCAAGGGCATGGGAATGCTGCAAGCCGTCTTCCGCCAGGCGCTCATGTGGAACCGCGTGGCCGGCAACCCCGTCAAGGAGGTCGCCAAGCCCGCGACCCCGCGCAAGAAGGTTATCGAGCCGCTCTCGGTCACCGAGACCGAGGCACTCATCGCCTGGATGCTCGAGCACCGCAACCCCGCCGAGGCGATGCTCTGCGAACTGCTTGCGTACACCGGCGCTCGCCCTCAGGACGCGCTCGCGCTCCACTGGTCACACGTCGGCCGTCAGCGCGTCACCTACGCCTACAAGGTCGTCGACGGCAAGCTTCGCGCCGGCGCGAAGACAGGCGCCGACAAGGCGCGCGACGTCGAGCTCCTGGCCGTCGTTCGCGCCGACCTGCTCGCTTACCGCATGTCCGCCGGCGCACCGCGCCCCAACCAACTGCTCTTCGCGCGACGCGACGCGCAGCCTTGGACCCCAAGCGACTATAAGAACTGGCAGCGCGCAGACCGCGAAGACCCCAAGCGCCGCCGGAGCACCCGGGCCGGCGCGTTCCCCCGCGCGATGCGCGCGATCGGCCACCCCGAGGCCACCCCCTACTTCCTCAGACACACCTACGCCTCCCTGCGCCTGGCCGAGCAACGCCTGTCCTTACAGGAGATCGCCAACGAGCTCGGGCACTCGCTCGAAGTTCTCTCCCGCTCCTACGCGCACGTCATCAGCGACTTGCGCGGCCAAGGCCCGGTCAACCCCGAAAAGCTCGTCCGCGAGGCGCGCCACGCTGCCCGGCGCCCCCAGGACGCCCCCAAAGCCAGAGAACACGGAGCACCCTGACCGTCAAAACCTGCCGATTTGCAGGAAGCCCTCCATCGGACTCGAACCGATGACCCCTTCCTTACCATGGAAGTGCTCTACCAACTGAGCTAGGAGGGCGGGTTTTCAGAAGTCTAGACGGCCTGACCCCCCGACGGTCGGGGGGTAG
>Ga0136633_1001961_pt1 | contig 14656 bp, 10 predicted proteins | sample AntDrymeUQ832206_2_FD_105494 | JGI IMG/M metagenome (GOLD analysis project Ga0136633, IMG submission 105494) | Polar desert sand microbial communities from Dry Valleys, Antarctica - metaG UQ83 (22.06) | ecosystem: Environmental > Terrestrial > Soil > Desert | place: Antarctica: Dry Valley... | reverse complement strand
TCGATCACCGCGACACGCCGGTTCTCGGCGTCGCGGACGGCCTGGTCGGCAGGGATCTCGCACTCGACGGGCTCGCCGAGCAGCCGCTCGACGCGGCGCCGGTCCTCCGCGCCGGTGACCTTGCTGGCGACGAAGATCACGTCGGCGCCGAGCGGCCCGCGGGCGATCCGCGCAACGCGCCGGCCCGTCAGCGCCGACTGGCTCGTCGGCTCGACGACGACGACGTAGATCCGCGCATAGGGCGTGAAGCCGGCTGCGAGATGACGCGGCCCCGCAGGCAGGTCGCCGACGACCACCCAGTCGTACAGCCCCGGCGCCTCGTGCATACGGCGGACCGTGCCGAGGAAGGCGTTGACCGCGCCGTTGACGGGGTTGAGGCCATCCGTCCCGGCCTTGCCGAGCTGGAGCATGCGGATGCCATCGGGCGCCGGCGTCGTGTAACGGCGCACGACGGTCATCGGGCCGACGCCGGACTTCAGGCGCCACGGACCCTTCTCAGGTTTCTCGGCGGCGTCCATCAGCAACGGGGTGGCGGGCTCCTCGACGCCCAGCGAATGGGCCATGCCCGGCATCGGGTCCGAGTCGATCGCCAGGACGCTGTGACCGCGCCGAGCGAGGACGCGGGCCAGCGTTCCCGACAGCACCGACTTGCCCGAGCCGCCCTTGCCCGCGACCCCGATCCACAGCGCGCCGCGCGGGCGCGGCTGCAGCGGCATGTCCTCCGGCCACAGCGCCGGCTTGGGAGAGGGAGTGACGACCGGGCTCACACGCGTGCCACCGGGACCGGCCCGGCGATCTCCAGGACTTCGTCGAGCGTCAGCGTCTCACGCTCGAGCAACGCCTCGGCGATGCGGTCGAGCGTCGTGCGCTCACGGGCGAGGACGCTGCGTGCCAGCTCGTCGGCCTCGCGCACGAGGCGGCGGGCCTCCTCGTCGATCAGCTGCGCCGTGTCGTCGGAGTACTTCAGGGCGTGGTAGCCCTGGTCCTCGTGGTAGGCCAGCGCACCGACGGCGTCGCTCATGCCGAGCACGGTGACCATGCGGCGCGCGATCTCCCCCACGCGCTGCAGATCGCTGCCCGCCCCGTCGGAGGGCTCGCCGAAGACGATCTCCTCCGCCGCGCGGCCGCCGAGCAGCGTCGCCATGCGCTCGATCAGCACGGTCCTCGAATGCACGCGCCGGTCGGCCGCTTCGGGGATCCATGTGACGCCGGCCACGCTGCCGCGGGCGACGATGCTGATCTTGTGCAGGACGCGCCCGCCGGGCAGCGCGCGGGCGACGAGCCCATGGCCGGCCTCGTGGTAGGCCACGACGAGGCGGTCCTCGTCCGACAGCGGGCGGGCGTTGGCGATGCCGACGCCGACGCGGTCGATCGCGTCCTCGATCTGCGCCTGGTGGACGTGCTCGTCCCCGCGCCGCGCCGCGAGCAGCGCGGCCTCGTTGATGAGGTTGGCCAGGTCGGCCCCCGCGAGGCCGAACGTCAGCCGAGCGAGCGCGTCGAGGTCGACGTCGTCGCCGATGTGCGTCTTCTTCGCGTGCAGCTCGAGGATCTGCTTGCGCGCCTCGAGGTCGGGCAGATCGAGCGTGAGCTTGCGGTCGAAGCGGCCGGGCCGGGTCAGCGCCGTGTCGAGCATGTCGGGGCGGTTCGTGGCCGCGATGACGATCACCATGATCTTGTTGCGGGCGAAGTCGTCGAGCTCGACCAGCAGCTGGTTCATCGTCTGCTGGCGCTCGCTGTGGTCACCCTGCCCGCCACGCTGACCACCGATCGAGTCGATCTCGTCGATGAACACGATCGCCGGCGCCACGCCGCGCGCCTGGGCGAAGAGGTCGCGGACGCGCGCCGCGCCCTCGCCGACGTACGTCTCGTTGAACTCGGTCGCGGCGACGGAGATGAACGCGGCGTTGGACTCGCCGGCGAGCGCATGGGCGAGCAGCGTCTTGCCGGTGCCAGGCGGTCCGGCGAGCAGGAAGCCCATCGGCACGCGGGCGCCGAGGCGCTCGAAGCGCCCGCGATCTGCGAGGAACTCGCGCACCTCCGCGAGCTCGTCGATGACGTGGTCGATCCCGGCGACGTCGGCGAAGGTGACGCGCTCGCCGTGCAGGTAGGACTTGCCGATGCGCCGGTCGCGCATCGACAGGCGGCGCTGGCGCTCGGGCGCGTCGCGGACGCGCTCGAGCGCGGCCTCCATGTCGTCGGGCATGATCGACGTGCGCCGTGCGCGCGCGGTCAGCAGCGCCGCCTCGTTGATGAGGCTTGCGAGGTCGGCGCCCGTCATGCCGACCGTCCGCCGGGAGATCGATGCCAGATCGACGCCCGGCGCGAGCGGCTTGCCACGGGCGTGCACCGCGAGGATCGCGCCGCGTCCCTGCTCGTCGGGCAGCTCGAGGCCGACGGCGCGGTCGAAGCGGCCCGGCCGCAGCAGCGCGGGGTCGAGCACGTCGGGACGGTTCGTCGCGCCGACGACGATGACCCCCTCCGCGGGCGAGAAGCCGTCGATCTCCGCGAGCAGCTGGTTGAGCGCCTGGCCCTGCTCCTCCGACGCGCCCCCCTGCGCGGGGCCGCTGCCGCTGCGCCGGCGCCCGACGGAGTCCAGCTCGTCGATGAAGACGATCGACGGCGCCTGCTCGCGCGCCTCCTTGAAGAGGTCGCGGACGCGCCGCGCGCCGACGCCGACATACATCTCGACGAAGTCCGAGCCCGAGATCGAGTAGAACGCCGCGCCCGACTCGCCTGCGAGCGCGCGCGCCATCAGCGTCTTACCGCAACCCGGCGCGCCGAAGAGGAGGATCCCGCGCGGGATCTGCGCCCCGATCTCGGCGTAGCGCTCGGTGTCCGACAGGAAGTCCGAGATCTCGCGCAGCTCCAACACCGCGGCGTCCTGGCCGGCGACGTCGTCGAAGGTCAGCTCGACGTCGTCGACGCGCGCCGACGGCCGGCTGCGCGAGAACAGGCCGTCGCCACCGCGCACGGAGAGGATGAAGTACAGGAAGACGATCGTCAGGATGAGCGCGGGCAGCAGCGTCGTCGCGGGGCCGATGATCCGCTTGAGCAGCTGCTGGTCGACCGTCGTCTCCACCCCTTCGGTGGAGAGCAGCGTCAGCAGCGCGTCGACCGACGTCGTGACGTTGCGCGAGAACGGCATGTAGTAGCGCCGCTTGGACCCGTCCGGGGCCTCGTAGACGCCCTTGATGACACGGTCGACGTCGAGCACGACGGCGTTGTCGATCTTGTCCTCGTCGATGAGCGTCTGGAAGGAGTCCAGGCGAAGCTTGTCGCCGGTGAGGTGCGGTCTGGAGGCCTCGAGCGCGACGAGGTAGATCAGCACGAGCACGGCGATGGCGACCACGCACCAGAAACCGAGCGACCGCCGCAGGCCGCCGCCCTGGCGCTCGGACCCGCCGGCTTTCTTGCCTGAACCCTCGTCCTTGCGCTTCGTCGTCCTCACTATGTGAAGAGGGTATCTACCGTCGCGAACCGGCGTTGGAACATCCCGCTCACCGGCGGCCCGGCCGCAGCCACCACGCGCAACCCGCCAGCACGAGCACCGCAAAGCCGATGATGATCGGGATCAGCGAGAAGCCTTGGTCGTCGCTGTCGTCGGTCAGGTCGCGGGGATCCACGGACCGTGCCGTGCCGGTCGTCTGCGCCGTCTGGCCGCGCAGGAAGGAGCGCTTGTCGAGGATGCCCGTGCCGCGGACACCGACCCAGCGGTCGTATGTGGTCGGCCGGTAGACGATCGTGCCGCCGCCGAAGTGCAGCGGCACGGCGGGCAGCTCGCGCGCCAGCAGCTTGAGCTGCTGTGTCACGAGGCCGCGGCGCTCCGTCGCGGTTCGCGCCGACGCCGCGCGCGCGGCGAGCGAGTCGAAGTCGTCGCTGCGATAGCCACCGTCGTTGAGCGAGGCCACGCTCGGGTCGCCGAAGATCGCGCGCAGGAAGCCCGGGTCGTAGGACGCGAGCGCGGGGATGCCGAGCACGGCGACGTCGAAGGAGGCCGCCTGCTGCCGGCGTCCCAGGGCGCGATCGAGCGCCGCGGGCGAGAGCTCGACGAGGCTGGCGCCGGCGCCGGCGTCGCGCAGCGCCCGCACGACGCGCTGTGCGGTCTCGACGCGGACCGGGTCGTTGCGCGGCGCAGCGACGCGGAACGCCCCGATGCCCTGCTCTGCGAACGCGAGCCGTGCGGCCGCTCGGTCGAACTCGTGCAACGTCCCGGCCTGGCGGGCGAAGGGCGACCGCGGGTGCACCATGCCGCGGTCCGCCGGGATCACGCCGCCCGCGACGCCGGTCGCATTGCCGGCGATCGTGTCGAGGTTCAGCGCCCGCGCGACGGCGCGACGGGCCGCGAGCCGGTTGAACGGGCCGCCGTCGACGTTGAACAGCAGCATGGTGCCCGTGTAGGAGAGCTCGTCGGACACGCGCAGACCGCCGCCGGCGGGCAGCGTCGCTCCGGGCGCGACCGTGATCGGGGCGGCGTCGATCCTGCGCCGCAGCAGCTCGTCGGCGAGCTCGTCCTCGCGGCGGATGACCGGCACGTCGATGCGCGGCACGGACGGCGCCCCGCGGAAGTAGTCGCGATTGGCGACGAAGCGGTAGCTGCTGCCGCGCTGATGGCTCGTGAGCCGGTAGGGACCGGTTCCGACCGGCAGGCCCGCCGGCGCGCGACGGTTACGCGGCAGCCCCTGCCACAGGTGCTGCGGCAGGATCGGCACGTCGGCGAACGGCTGGTCGTTCAGTCCCAGCGAGCGGCGCTGCATCGTGAAGCGGACGATCAACGGGTCCGGAGTCGCCGCGACGCGTGCGATGTCCTGCAGCTGGGGCGTGAAGCGGGGATGCGGGTGATCGCGCATGTACCCGTAGGTGAAGGCGACGTCCGTGGCCGTGAGCGGGCGGCCGTCGTGCCACTTGACGTCCGGCCGCAGCCGCACGGTCACGACGAGCCCCGTCGCGTCACGAGTGATCGAGCGGGCGAGCCAGGGCTTGGCGTTGCCGGCCGCGTCGCGCCAGGTCAGCGTGTCGTAGACGAGCGACATGAACGCGTAGCCCGACTCGAAGGTGTAGGGCGTGAGGCTGCCGTCATCGCCGGGGATCGCGATCCGCAGCGGCTTCTGCGCTTCCTGCGTCTGGCCCTGCGCGGCGTGCGAAGCGAGGAGCCCCGTCGCGATGACGAGGGCGACGGCGACGAGGGCGCGGTGAAGCATGGGCGGGCACGATAGCCGGGCCCGCACACTCCGCAAGCCGCCTGCGCGCGGCCACGTGGCGGCTGCCGGTACGCTCGCGCTCGTGCCACGACAGTCCGAACATGCGGGTGCCCCCGGGCCGCAGCCGATCGAGAAGTGGCTGATCGCGCTTGCCGCCGTGGCGATCTGGTCGATCGTCCCGCCCTACCTCGGGCCGCTCGTCGGCCTCGAGCTCGATGTGGAGGCATCGGTGGAGGTCGTCGATCACGTGCTTCCCGGGGTGATCGCCTGCGCGGGCGCGCTGATCGCGCTGGCCGAGGTCCGAGCCGGTGCGGCCGACAGCACGCGGGCGCTCGTGGCGCTCGGCGCCTGCACGCTGGCAGGACTGTTTCAGACCGTCACCCACGCGCCGCTCGTGCTTGACGCGGGCGGACCGCTCACGCCGATCGACTCCGTCCTGCTGCACGCCTCCCCGGGCCCCGCGCTGCTGGTGCTGTCGCTGTGGCTGCTGCTGGCCCCGCCGGGCACCAGGCGATCGGCATGAGCGGCCGCGTCGTGTTCGTCGGTTGCGGGCCGGGCGCAGCGGATCTGCTCACGGTGCGCGCGGTGCGAGCACTCCAGGCGGCGGACGTCGTCATCTGGAATGTGGCGCTGCTCGATCGCCAGGCGCTTTCAGAGCACACGCGCGAGGACGCCGAGATCATTCAGTGGCCGCCGGCCACGAGCAGCGACATCGAAGACGCCTTCGACCGCGCGCGGACCGAGAACCTGCTCGTCGTGCGCCTCAAGGGCGGCGACCCGACGCTGTTCGGCGTGCTCGAGCCGGAGCTGTCGGCGGTGCGACAACGGAAAGTCGCCTGCGAGATCATCCCCGGCATCAGCGCACTCAGCGCCGGCTTTGCCGCGCTCGGTCGTGAGATGGCCACCGCTGCGGCGGGGCTGCTGCTCGTCGACGCCGGCACGCTCGCCGGCCGCGAACCCGAGCGGTCGAGCGTCGCCGCCTACAACGCCGGCCGCGAGCCGCGCGCGCTGCAGCGCGCGCTGCTCGCGCGCGGGCTGCCGGCGTCGACGCCCTGCACGGTGGCGATCGAGGTCGCCCGGCGCGACGAGATGCTCATCCCATGCATTCTCGAGGATCTCGGCGAGACGATCGAGGACATCGGCACGGGTGCGCTCACCCTGGTGTTTGCAGGCGCTTCATAGCCGCCGCCAGCCTGCGCCAAAGGAGCTGGACGTTTATCCGACCCTCAACTAGTCGTGCTGGGACTAGATGTACAGGACATGTTGCGGTATGTTCGCCCCAATCGCCATCGGTGGCGACATTTCGGGTTATCCCAGAAAGGAGTGCTCCGTGTCCCAGACATCCGGGCGCACTGGTGTGGTGCGAAGGCGCCGCGCCACCTTCGTAACGATGGTGGTAGCGGCCTTTGTCGTTCCCGTGGCCATCGCATATGCCTGCAATCCGCAGGCGCACGTCTCGCTGGACAAGACCTCCTACCAGCCCGGTAGCGCGATCACGGTCAGCGGCTCGTACTTCCCCGGGAACACGACTATCTCGGTCAGCGGTCCGGCCGGTTCCACCACGGTCCAGACCTCGCCTGGTGGCGGTTTCTCGACGTCGCTGCCCGCGCCGTCGGCGCCGGGCAACTACACGATCACGGCATCGCGTCCGACGGGCGGCTTCGCGCCGGCCTCGTTCTCGGTCGCCGCACCGGCTCCGGCGCCCGCCGCCGCTGCGCCGAGCACTCCTGCTGCATCCGCGCCCACCGCGGAATCAGCGAAGAGCGCACCCGGATTCAAGACGCCGAGCGTCGCCCGCAGCGAGGCCCCGGCCTCCGCTGAGCGGACGAACCCGCCCGCGCGTTCCGGTGGCAGCACGTCCACTGGCGGCGGCAACAGCGCCGGCAGCGGCGTGACGTCGTCCGCAGGCCAGCAGGTGTTCTCGGGCTCGACGAGCTCGGCAGCGCCCGCCCAGACGTTCTCGGCGGCACCGGCTCCGGCCGCTGCTCCGTCGCGCTCGTCCTCGTCGCGCTCGTCCTCGTCGCGTACCGCGCCCGTCGCCTCGGCTCCGGCCGAGCAGGCAGCGCTCAGCGACCTGTTCAGCAACTACCAGCCCGGTCGCACCCCGTCACTGACGGGTTCGGCCGCCGGCGCTCCGGCCGGTGGCGCCGGATCCGGCCTCGGGCTCGGTATCGGCATGCTGGCGTTCGGCCTGTTCGCGCTCGTCGCGGGCCTGACGGCCGCCGAAGTCCGCAGGCGTCGTCCCGCGTAAGCGGTCCGGCAGCATCACGATGCACAGCGGGGCCGGCATCTGCCGGCCCCGCTTTGCTTCGCCTCACAGCGCAGGCGGCGCGCAGACGAGCGCCTGTCCCCTATCGTGCATGAGCCGGGTGTTACGAACCGGTTACGCTGAAATTTCGCCTTCGCGAATCTCCTGCACACGACCATCTTTCAAGCGCCGTTGCAGTAGATGTCCAAGTCATCTATTGCGTTCTACACTTAGAGGAGCGTAGGTTGCCCCCAATGCCTGCTCGAAACGGAATTCGCCGGCGGTTGAAGCTGCTTCCCGTCGTCGCCCTTGCCATGGTCGCAATGCCAGTCGCGTCCGCCGCTGCTCAGGCTCCCGGCCTGCCGCGCACGTTCGACGTCACTCGCATCGATTCGGTCGCCGCGGTCAACGGCGGCGCCTTCGGCTGGGGCCTGTGGAGCGCGGACCTCACCGGCGACGGCAAGCAGGACCTGCTCGTGGCGCAGGGACAGCAGGGCACGGCCGCCGTTCCGACGCAGGTCATGATCTACGACGGAGCGACCGGCGCGCACATCGACACGATCCTGCCGCCCGAGGACAACCCGCTCGAGCCCCCGGCTCCGCCAGCGGGCACCGGACCCATTGCGCCGGCCCCAGCGACCCTGTACAGCAGCCCGGAGCTCGCCTTCGTGTACGTCGAAACGATGCCCGACATCGGAAGCTGCCCCGGCGGCGACGGGCCCGACGCCGGCAAGATCTGCGACGCCGCGCTGATCGGCCCCGGCGACGGCATCCCGGAGATCGTCGTCGGCGCCCGCGCGCTGCGCGTCAACGCGACCAACGGCGCGACCCCCGCGACGTTCAACGACCCGAAGATCGGCCGCGGCTACGTCATCGACGGCAAGACGCGCGCGGTGCTCAAGCGCATCGACATGCCCCAGGTCGACCGAGCGGCCTTCCTCGCTCGCAACCCGCCACGCCGGGACGGCGTTCCCACCAGCACCGCCGCCTTCGGCCGCACGATGGCCTCCCCGCAGGGCCTGCCCCCCTGCGCCGGGCTGGCAAGCGAGAACAACGACACGGGCGTCGGCGCATGCCCCGCGCTGACGCGTGGCACGGGCACCACGACGAGCGGCGCGGCGACCATCACCAGCGTCAACCTGCCCGACGCCACGAACGGTCAGATGATCGTCGGACCGGGCATCCCGCGCGCCACGCGGATCAGGGCCGGCGCCGGCACCGCGACGCTGACGATCAGCGCCAACGCGACCGCGACGGCCACCGGCGTCGCGCTCGAGGCATCGGACCCGCGCTATCCGCAGGCGGTGCGGATCGGCGACATCGACGGCGGCGGCACACCGGACATCGTCGTCACGTCGCGCGGATTCTCGGAAACACCTGGGCCGCTCGGCACCGCCGCCGTCGGATCGGAGTGCAAGACGAACACGACGAACACCACCAACTGCGGCGCAGGCAAGATCTGGACCTATCGCGGCGAGGCGATCGCGGGCACGAGCCCGCAGACTATCCTCGACACCCCGCACCAATCGATCCAGAACCCCAACGCGCAGGCGCCACCGGCTGGCGGCGAATACGGCGGAAACCTGTTCCGCGTCGGCGACATCGTCGGGCCGACGACGGCGAGCCCGCTGCCCGACGGCATCCCCGACTACGTCATCTCCTTCCGCGGATCGGACCTGCCGCTGGGGGCTCCGGACCTCCAGGGCGGCCTGAACGCGGGCAGCGCCGACCTCTTCAGCGGCGCGACCGGCAACCGCATCCGCACGCTGATCAGCCCCGAGCCGCAACAGCGATCGACGTTCAGCGGCGGCTTCAACGCCGGCCGCTCCGTCGGCGACCTCGGCGCGACGGACACCGACGACATCCTGCTCGGCGCGCCGTTCCAGAACCTGCAGTACGCCGATCAGGGGCGTCTGTGGGTCTTCAACGGCGACTCGACCGCCGGCGGCGGCGGCGAGCAGAGCTTTAACTTCAGCATGCTCAACGACCCCGAGCCGTACATCGGCGGCAACTTCGGCGGCAGCCAGACCGGCGTCGGCGACATCGTCGGCGGACCGGGCGCGCCCGCCAACGAGGTGCTCGTGGCCGGCTTCCGGTTCGACAACTTCACGGAGGCCTCGCAGAACACGGTGCCCGACCTGAACTTCATGAACGCGACACTCGACAAGAACCTCATGACGATCCCCCACCCGGAGGGCAAGACGGGCGACGGCTTCGGCGTCGGCCTGACGCCGATGGGCGACATCAACGGCGACGGGTTCCTCGACTTCGCGGCGTCGGCCTACTTCGCCGACGGTCCCTTCGGCGGCCAGGGCCGGGCATGGATCTTCAACAGCAACAACTCGCCGCTGCCGCCCCCGCCCACGGCGCCGGCGCCGGCCGCGGCGGGCCCGACGACGCCGGCCACGGAGAAGGAGGCGCTGAAGGCCGGCGCCTGCACGAACCGCGCGGTCGGCACCGATGTGGCCGAGAAGATGGACGGCACGCTCGCCGGTGACGAGATCTTCGGCTTCGCGGGCAACGACACCATCAACGGGTTCGCCGGACGCGACTGCATCGACGGCCAAGGCGGCGACGACACCCTGCGCGGCGACGACGACAACGACAAGGTCATCGGCGGCAACGGCGCCGACAAGATCTACGGCGGGGATGACCGCGACGAGCTGTTCGGCGGCACCGGCACCGACCGGCTGCTCGGCGGCTTCGGTCGCGACATGCTCGCCGGCGGCGCGGGCAACGATTACATCCACGGCGGCCCGGACGCCGACCGCCTCTTCGGCGAGGCGGGCACGGACCGGATCATCGGCGGCGGCGGACGCAACCAGATCGACGGCGGCGGCGGCAACGACTCGATCGACGCCCGCAACGGCGAGCGCGACCGGATCGTCTGCGGCCTCGGCCGCGACACCGTCCGCGCCGACCGCTTCGACCGGCTCAACGGCTGCGAGGTCGTCCGGCTCGGCGGGAAGATCACCAACCGCAAGGAGCTGCCTCCGCGAGCGGTCGCCAGCAGCGCCGGATCGAGCAGTGGGAGGAGCAGATGAGCACGACGGCCCCCGAGCGTGAGAGCAGGAGCCCGCGGCGTCCCGGCCGCGGGTCGGGCGGCGGCGGTCAGATGCTGCCGCTGCTCGTCGTCGCGGTCGCGCTGATCGCGGCCGGGGTCGGCGCGATCATCGTCTCGTCCTCGTACGACACGCCGCGCGAGGCGGCCGTGCTCGGGCCGAACCTCGCCATCAACGACGGCGCCTCGAACCCGCGCGATCTCAACGCCAACAACTCGCCCACGCTCGTCCGCAACCCTGTCGAGGAAGGCAACCTCGTCGCTGCCAACCGGATCGACTCGCCCGCGTACTCGTGCTCGCTGCATGTGTCCTTCGACGGCGGCGGGCGTTGGGCGCAGACGGGGATCCCGGCGCCCCGCGGTGAGGAGCCGAAGTGCTTCGCGCCCGACGCGGCGTTCTCCTCCGACGGGACGCTCTACGTCTCGTACGTGACGCTGAAGGGCCGTTCGAACGCCCCCAACAACGTCTGGATCAGTCGCTCGACCGATGGCGGCAAGACGCTCGAGCCGCCGGTCGAGACGCCGCTTGGCGCGCGCGCCTTCGGGGTGCGGCTGACCGCCGATCCCAGCTCCCCCAAGCGCATCTTCCTGACCTGGCTGAAGGCCGACGAGCTCGGGCTGTACACGTTCTCGAACACCGGCAACCCGATCATGGCGATCCGCTCCGACGACGGCGGCGTGAACTGGACCGAGCCGTCCCGCGTCAGCAGCGCGTCGCGCGAGCGCGTCGTCGCCGCCACCCCGGCGGCCGGCAAGGCCGAAGGCGAGCTCAACGTCCTGTACCTCGATCTCGGCGACGACGTCCTGGACTACGGCGGCGGGCACCGCGGCCGCGGCGGCCCCGCGTACGACGGCGACTGGCAGCTCGTCCTCGCCCGCTCGACGGACAACGGCGCGACCTGGAAGGAGTCCGTCGTCGAGGATGTGCTGACCCCGGCCGAGCGATTCATCGTCTTCACGCCGCCCACTCCCTCACTGGAGGTCGATCGTGACAACGGCACGCTGTACGCCGCCTTCCACGACGCGCGCGGCGGCGATCCCGACGTGCTGCTGTGGTCGCTGCCCAGCGGCGCCGGCGAGTGGAGCGGCCCGGTCCGCGTCAACGACACGCCGGCGAAGGACGGCACGGCGCAGTACCTGCCCAAGCTGTCGGTTGCCCCTGACGGCCGCCTCGACGTCCTGTACTACGACCGTCGCGCGGACCGCACAAACGTGCTCAACGAGGTGTCGATGCAATCCTCCTTCGACGATGGCAAGACCTTCTCTGAGCGCGTGAAGGTCTCCGATCGAGCGTTCAGCTCGCGGATCGGCTCCGGCCTCGAGCGTGGGCTGCCGGACATGGGCAGCCGCCTCGGGCTGCTGTCGACGGACACGCGCGCGTACGCGGTGTGGACCGACACCCGCGGCGGCAGCGTGCGCACGGCGAAGCAGGACGTCGCGCGCGGTGTCGTCGGCTTCAACGATCCGCCGCGTCTGTCGGGCGGATTCGAGACGCTGCTGCGGATCGGTGGGGTCGTTCTGATCCTGCTCGGCGCAGCGGCGCTCGTCGGTGCCGTCGCACAGCGACGGCGCACGACGTAGGTCCGCCTTGACGGCGCCTGAGCACCAACCGACCGGCGATACTGCGTCGCAAGGCCCCATCAGAGCTGCGATCCGCACACTGGCACTTCCGCTCGCGTTTCTCGTCATCGCGCTGCCTGCCGGCGTCGGCGTGGTCATGGCGATGGGAGATCGCGCCGACCCCAGCGATGAGGAGTCGGCCTTCACGCCGATCTCGCGGGGCGGGACGCAGCGCGTCGAGCGCCACGCGCAGCCACGCTGGGAGCAGGTCGCGAGATTCGCCGGCAACGGATCGGCCGAGCGCTCGTTCGCGATCGCCCCGCGCGCGATCCAGTGGCGCGCCGACTGGAACTGCACGTCAGGGTCGTTCCGGGCCGCCGTCGGGCGGCCGGCGCAGGATGGCCGGACCCTGGCGACGAGCAGCTGCCCGGACGTCGGCGTCGAGAGCTCCGTCGGCAAGGGCAGCGGCCGGCTGCAGGTGCAGGCCACAGGGGCATGGCAGGTGAGCGTCAAGCAGCAGATCGACACCGCCCTCGATGAGCCGCCGCTCGCCGGGATGACCGACGCCTCGCGACTCGCCCGCGGGCGCTTTCATCCCGTCCAGAAGCACGGCGAGGGAACCGTCTCGCTGCACCGGCTGCCCAACGGTCGCCTCGCGCTGCGCTTCGAGGACTTCTACACCTCGGCGAGCCCGGGGCTGCGCCTCTGGCTGAGCCGCGACAGCGATGTGAAGTCGACGCTCGAGGCGCGCCAGGCCAAGGTCCTGGACGCGGGCGCGATCCGCTCGACGCTCGGCAGCTACAACCAGATGCTCCCGGCTGACGTCGACGCGAGCGAGGTTCGCAGCATCGTCATCTGGTGCCCGACGGTGCTGATCGCGTTCAGCGCCGCCCCCATCACAGCAACACCGTGAGACCCGAGCAGTAGGCACCCGATGCACACGACCGCCGCCGACATCGTGGGCGCAGCGCCCCCGCCGCGACGCTGGGCCGTCGACCGGCGCCTGATGGGCGTCGCGATCATCACCGAGATCGCTGCCGTGGCGCTCGCCTACATGGCGATCTACGTGCCGGTGCTGGGCCCGAAGCTGACCCGCGAGCAGGCCACGCAGCACTGGTTGGCAGCGGTCGTCGCGGCAACCGTCGTGGTCCTCTTCGGACTCGTGATCGTGCGTGCGACGCTGCGTGCTCGGGCGCTCGGCGCGGGCGTGTACCGTGGCCGCGTCGAAACCGCCACGGACGTGAAGCTGCCGCGCATCCCGCGTTCGCTGTGGCTCGAGCGCGTGCCAAAGAGATGGGCGGGCGTGGCGGCGGCGCTGTCGCTGTCGACGCTGCCGTTCACGCTCGGCCTGGGCGCGCCGCTGTGGCTCATCTGGCTGGCTTTGCTGGCGCCGTGGGCGCCGATCGTCGCGGTCGAGTCCAAGTACAAGCTCGGCTACGACGCGGTCTTCGCGAGCTTCGGCCTGATGGTGATCCTCCAGTGCCTGCACATGGTCGAGCACTCCACGCAGATCGCGCAGCTCGCGCTCACCGGCGGCGTGCTGGCGAACTCGCACGGTGTCATCGGGCAGCTGGACTTCGAGACCGTGCACTTCGTCGCCGACACCCTCCTCTGGCTCAGCCTCGGCCTGATGGCGGTCATCTTCCGCGGGCGCAACGTGTGGCTGTGGGTAGCGTTCGCGGCCGCCGGCCTGCACGAGGTCGAGCACCTGTACCTCTTCTGGATGTACATCTTCGAGCACACCGTCTACCTGTCGGGCGGGGCGTCCGGGATCCTGGGCCACTACGGGCTGATCGGCACGCCGCTGGACCGTCCGTACCTGCACTACACCTACAACTTCATCGTGTTCGTGCCATTGCTGATCGCGTTCTGGGACCAGGCGCGCTACACGGACCGGCTGCGGCCCGCGCCGTGACGCGGGTGCGGTCGCTCGTCGCGGCGCCCTGAGCCGCTCGCGCGCGCGAGCGGGTACGGTACGGTCGCGGTGAGCGGCAGGGTGACGCCGGCGTCTTTCGACAGGGGGGAGGATGGGTGAGCACCAGCCTTGACCACGATGCCGTCGTCGCCGCGCTGCAGGCGCGACTGCGCGAGTACTGGACGATCACCGTGCGCTCGGCTCGGCCCGGCTCACCGCTGATCGCGATGTTCAGCGGCGCCCTGCAGAAGGCCGAGCCGAAGGACGACGCGGGGCCGGGCGAGACGGACTTTGTCTGGTACATCGGCACCGAGGACCGGACCTTCGGCGCCTTCTCGATCCCCATCGAGGGCTTTCGCACAGCGGTGTGGGAGGCAACGCCGAAAGGACCCATGCTCATGGTCCAATCCTCGAACATCCTGATCGCGCTCTTTCCGCGCGCGATCGAGGAGTAGCTACCCCGCAGAGACCGTGCGCTGGACGCTCCTCCCGGCGGGGACGGGCACCTTCACGGTGACGGTGCCGGCCACGACGACGGCGCCGGAGTCGCTCGGGTGACGGTCCATCAGGCCCGCCGCGACGGCGCCGCCCGGCGCGAGCCGGACGGCGCCTGCCCGCATCAGCGGCGCACCCGCGCGTAGCGGATCGGAGCCAGCGCCGGCAGCACGCGTCTG
>Ga0136633_1001960_pt1 | contig 14661 bp, 16 predicted proteins | sample AntDrymeUQ832206_2_FD_105494 | JGI IMG/M metagenome (GOLD analysis project Ga0136633, IMG submission 105494) | Polar desert sand microbial communities from Dry Valleys, Antarctica - metaG UQ83 (22.06) | ecosystem: Environmental > Terrestrial > Soil > Desert | place: Antarctica: Dry Valley... | reverse complement strand
TTTTTAGCTACTACTTCCCGATACAGAAAGTACAGTTCCCTTTACTATCAAGGGTTTACGAAGATGGGGCAACAAATAGGCAACAGGAATGAGTAAAAGAAGTGCAACTGCACAATTAACAAGAGAAAAAATGTTGTTGACCTTAGAGTGTGTTTTATCCTACCACAGCTTTAGCGAAGATAAGGTTCTCAACCTACTTTAATTGCTTTGCAACGACTTCTTGTTGCAAGCCCATGTACTGGCAAAGCTCATCAACCGTAACAACCTGGTGTTGTTGTTTACTGAAGTGGTCCTTAATCTTCATAATAAGATTTCTGCCATACCTGTCGCTTCTGCCTGTGATTACCTGAATGTCTTTAGGATAAATACACAGTCCATTCATTATTTCAATTATACTTTTTAATACTCTATCCATACAGATGCCACACACAAGTTATGACACAAATTAAAAACTACGATGTAGCTTCAGTAAGAGGCGAAAGAACCGTAGGTGATGGTATTGCAGACCCTGCCGCACTGGCTTTATTGAAAGATTTTGATTTCAATGATAAAGCTATTCTTAGCGGTGTGTTGTTTGCTCCGTTTACTGTAACTGGTGCAACTGGAGCAATATCCATTCCTGCATTTGTTCCGCTAAATGATATTGCTTACCCTGGTGGAGCAACTCATATGAGCATGAAGGCAGCTTATGCAAATGTTGACTTCACAAATGAAATTAGTACTATTGAATACAGCCCGGTAACAAACTTGCCGATTGATGGTACAACACACCTCTAACTCTTACACCCGCTGCCGTTCCTGCTGTTGCTGGTACAAAGTTTTACTTACTGTTGCTTGAATTTTTTCAAAAGGTAAACGGTATTCAATATCATTTAAAAATGGTGCTTCCAATGTGTTGAACATCATTGAAGCTGCCTAAAAGTTGTTCTTACTTTCAGTTGATAAAAGCACAGGATTAATATGTGATCAAACTATCAGGTTGAAAAACAAAAAAGTATTTTTATCTCATCCTGATAATATAAGACGCAAAAATTTTATGACAGTGATATTGAAATGGAATTTGTATTTATCACAGACAATTTTGAATAAGTGCCTTGGAAATTGCCGGTCTCTATAATTACCGATGGTCCATCGAACTATTTTTTAAATGGATTAAACAGCATTTGAAAATCAAAACATTTTGGGGGTACAACATGAATGCAGTAAGAACACAAGTCTATATTGCAATGATTACTTTCTTAATGGTGGCAATTGTAAAACATACATTAAAACTCAAGCAAACTCAATATGAAATACTCAAAATCCTTAGTGTATCTCTACTTTGCAAAACAAATTTGCTTGAATTATTTTAGAATACTTATCCGCAATATGTCAAAGAACAAAACGCTAACCAATTGATCCTCTTCGCTTTTATAACAAGATGCTCATGGATCATCATTAGGAATACACAAAAAATAAATTTATTTAATATATTTCCCTGAATAGTCCTAAAATAGGTTGACCGATTTATAATATTCCCGGTGGCCTAAGGTAGCCGGGATTTTTGTTTGATAGATTTGTTGTGGGGTTTTCATTTTTCATTTTTGTTACGTACTCATTTAATTTTGCATGATTATCATTTCAATCTTGCATAAAATGAACGATTATTACCCCTTTTTTGAGACGGTATTCCTCTTCTTTACCCATCTGACGTAAAATGTCTACGAACTCTTTCTCATAGTTAAAAGTTATCTAACTTGTTTAATGCATTTATCGCATAATAACGTTTGGAGGCTATCTCTAAAAATTCTGACTTTGTCATAGTTTGTGGTTTAGACTATAACGAATTTTAGCGAAAAATATTTATGCACCCAAATAATTGAAATAATTCTCCTCAAAATCATTAATTTTATTAGGTTTATTCTGTGATGAACTGTTTAATAATGTACTTGAAAAATTATGGAGATATTAAAGGCATTTGAGAATATTGAAACCATCAGGATTGAAAATCCGGTCGATAAAATCATAAAGCAACTAAGGAATTTAATATCATCAGGCCAGCTTAAGCCGGGTGACCGTTTACCAGCTGGGCGAATTTTGGCAGAGCGTTTTGGAGTAGGGCGTGGCTATATCAGGGAGGCAATTATGAAACTGGAGTTTTATGGTCTTCTAAAAACTTCTCCTCAAAGTGGAACTTTTGTAGCTGGTTTTAGCCTGAAAATAATCGACAGCATATTCACAGACATAATTAATTTCAATAAAAATGATTTTACTTCTTTGATTGAAGCAAGATATTATTTGGAAATAAACGCAGCTGCTCTTGCTGCCCAAAGACGCACTGAAGAAGATATTCATTCAATGAAGGAGGCCCTTGCAGAATATGACGAAAAAGCAAAAAAGGGTCAGGCTGTTGTACAGGAAGACATGCTTTTTCATATAAAACTAGCATCCGCAACAAAAAATTCGGTAATAGAATCAATGTTGCTGATTCTTATCCCGGATTTGATAAAGGTTATCATAGAAAATGATATCTGCAATACTAACAGAACTACAAGTTCGATGGAAGAACACCATAAAATTTTAGATGCCATCGAAGCAGGTGATTCGGGTGCCGCCGAAAAAAATATGCAACTGCATCTTCAAAAAATGATGGACAACAGAACTAACTTCCAGGCAAAATAATCTTCATATTTCCTACTGAACCTGTATACCGAGCTAACACTACATTGTCCCCTAGATGTCAATCCGGCATTTTTCAAGCTATAGTATTGCTATAGTTTTTTTATTGTCAAATACGCCAAATCCCATAACATTTTTAATAAAGTTTTGATAAATGAAGTTTTATTTCGCTACATTTATATTGGTTAACCAATTATTGGCTATCCAATTTAATCTTTTATCAATTTGCATATTTAAAAATCAAATGAATTTAACAATATAGAAACCATTGTTATTCAAAGTCCAGTTGATAAAATTATTAAATAAATCAAATTGCTTATTTCCAGTATAGCTTGTTTGATTAAAGTCGCAATTTGATTTGATGAAATACATAGCTGATACATCCGTTCGTTATCTAAAAATTTAATAACCAGTACTTAATTTCATTTATAAATAATTATTCAAATATTGAAAAAAAACTATCCTCCACGCTCATTATAATTGCAAAAACATTGAACCATTTTTTTAAAATGGCTAAACTTAGGTTTGGCTTTAGAATATTTAAATTGCTATTAGTATTTTCATTATTATCTGAAAAAAAATCTTCTGCCAATGATGGTTTAAATGACCATCAATCGCTTGTCATACACAATCCTTTAAATGTAGAAAGAACCAATGAAGTGGTTGTGGTATCAAGAAAACTATTTAGCCAGAAAAATGAAAGTCTCGTACCTGTTATTAAAAAGGGAACTAAAATATACATCACGCAAACAATCGACAGAAACCACGATGGTCAATGGGATGAACTGATGGTTCAGGTAAGTCTTGCGCCCCATGCAAAAGATACCCTAGAAGTGAAATGGGCGAAAAAAAATGAGCAACGAACGTTTCAAAAGACTACAAATGTGCATTTGAGTTTGAGATCAGATACCGGAATTTCTTCTGCAGAAATGAATGAAGCAGTGCGTTTCAGAGGTTTCAAACAAAATATTGCCAGGCCATATTACCAGATGGAAGGGCCGGGTATTGAAAATGACAAAGTTGCTTTCAGAGTTTTTTTTGACTACCGAAATGGAAAAGATATTTATGGAAAAATCGTTGATTCGCTTATTTTGGAAAGAGTAGGCATAGGTGCCACTTGGCACGAAATGCAGTATTGGGGGAAAGATATTTTAAAGGTAGGCAACTCATTAGGAGCAGGGGCATTGGCAGTGCAGGAGAATAAACAGATCGTTCGTTTAGGGGATGCTGATACAACAACTTTTAAAGTGTTGTATGAAGGCCCATTGCAGGCGTCATTTGTACTGGATTTTAAAAAATGGAATGTAGCCAACGGCAAAAAAAACGGAACTGAAACCATTTCTATCAGCAAAGGGAATTTTTATTATAAAAATGAAATTACACTTTCTTTAAGCCGTCTTCAGAACCTGGTTGCCGGTATCGCCAATTTTGGAATTGACAAACTTATTTATTCGATTTACAATAAGCAGTTCAGTTCTATTGCTACTTATGGTAAACAGGCAGATGGCACCGATACAAATCTTGGATTGGCCATCATGTTTACTACAGATGAATATGTTCAACATGCAACTACAGATAGTTCTTCGTCTGTTTCCAATACTTCTTATGTGTCATTAAAACCTTCACCTAAAAAGACACTTTACTTTTTTGCCTGCTGGGAAAAAACAGATAAGCGTTTTGCAACAGCGCACGGGTTTGCAGAATACCTGCAGCAAACAGCGGATTTATTAGCAAAACCGATCAAAATAAAAATTATTAATAAAAAATAAGCCATGGAAAGAAGAAATTTTGCAGGACTCTTATTATCACTAACTGCTGGCACAGTGTTTTCACCGCTGCTGGTTAAAAGTAATTCATCAGGTGCAGCTATATTTAGACCGGATATATTGTTTGAAGATAAAGGCCTGCCAGGTAATCTTCCTGAAAATATAAAACAGTTGATCCGCAACGTACAGAAGCAGGACTATAAATCTGTAAATACAGATTGGGATGGAACCATTCAAATAGAAGGACTGTTGCGGTTTGCAAAAAGGGGGTATAAAGAGGGCCTCGACTATGCCAGCAAATGGTTTAACTATCATGTTCAAAATGATAATAAACTAACCGATGAGGAATATTACAAACAATATGATGGGCCGCATGCAAGAATATTAAGGGATGGCCCCCTCGCTTTTGTGATCTACTCTGCCAACCTTGGCGTATCGTTCCCGGTACATGAATTATACAAATTAAATAACAGCAAAATTGCCAAACAGGTTTGCATGGATGTTGCCGATGCCATCCTGCATTATGCCGGGCGTGACCGCTTTGGAATGCTGGCGCATGATGATTTTAATTATACAGCTTTTGCCATTCCTGATACTGCTTATTGGGCTACCCGTGCCAATGCTATTGCCGCATCACTAAGTACGAACAAAGGTGTTGCGGATATTTACTGGAAACAATCCATTTATCAATTAGACCAGGGAATCAAATATTTTTTTGATAACGAAAAAAAACTGGTGCGTACCGGCCTGTTCAAAGGAGAGCCTGCTAAAACTTATTGGTGCCGGTCCCAGGGATGGCTGATTTGGGCAATCGCCGGTCTGCTTCGGTATTTACCAGTTACACATCCATACTTCAAAAAAGCTGCGGCAACCATGAAATTAATTGCAGATGGTGCGGTAAAATATCAAACCAATAGTGGTGCATTTCATGTGTTGGTGGATGATCCATCTACTCCCGAAGAGGTTACAGGAATGGCCATGGTGCTGTCTGCTGTAAAGGAAGGAATGCGTAAAAATTGGATACCGAAAGCGTACAATGATTTCTGCAACAAAGGTTGGCAATTCATTCAACAATCTGTAGATGAAGAAGGTAAGCTGCATAACGTTTATACCGGTTGGGCCGTACCTGCAGAGGACAAAAAAGTAAATGATATGGACAGAAATTTCCGTGGTTTTGCTGTAGGTATAATTATAGTAGCTGCAGATGAAATGACAAGATGATAACTTAAAATAAAGAGGATGCCAATAACTATTCTGTCTATATCACAAACGGAAGCTTCAGCAATCATTGAAACGGTCATCCGGAAAGCAATGCATGACGGGGGAGGTCCGGTAGCGGTTGCTGTAGTTAACTATGCAGGAAGGTTGATTGCATTTGCTGCGATGGACAATGTAATGCCGGCCAGCATTAAACTGGCACAAAGCAAAGCTTATTCTGCAGTGGTTGGAAATAGAGACACCATTCACTGGGCAGCTTTCAAAAAAAACATCGATACAGTTGACTTTGATATGCGCAACTGGACCGATAAAAACTTTACCGGGTTTACCGGTGGCATCATCATTACATACGATGACCAACTAATAGGCGGTATTGGGGTAAGTGGCAGAAAAGGTAAGCGGGATGAAGGCGACATTTTAATGCAGGATAATGAACTGGCAGAATATGGAAGGTCGATGCTTCAACTACAAAATACAGGTGAGCCAACCAATCATAAAAAGATGAATATGGATAATTAATTGGTCAGATATTAAATGACAACAGCAAATTTTAAATAAGAACCAAAGATTAATATGAAACAATTACCCGGCACTGATATTATGCTTTCGCCCATTACGTATGGAGCTTTTGCAATTGGCGGATGGTTTTGGGGCGGGGCCGATGAAGGCGAAGCAATCAAAGCAATTGAAACAGCCATCGATAACGGGGTAACCACCATTGATACCGCACCAGTCTATGGTATGGGGCATAGCGAAAATGTGGTGGGCAATACCATCAAAGGCAAACGGGATAAAGTGCAGTTGTTAACCAAATTCGGCATGCGATGGGATACCTTATCAGGCGATTTTGCTTTCGATACAAATGACAATGACGGCACGCCTGTAAAGGTTTATAAATTCAACGGAAAGCAAAGTGTGATAGAAGAATGCGAACGCAGTTTAAAAAGATTGCAGACCGATTATATTGATTTATACCAGATGCATTGGCCCGATAATACTACTCCCATTGAAGAAACAATGGAGGCATTGCAAATATTGAAAGACCAGGGAAAAATAAGGGCTGCCGGTGTATGCAATTGCCCGGTTGATTTACTAAAAAAAGCCCTCTCCGTTTTTCCATTATCTACCAACCAGGTTGGCTATAGTATGGTAAATCGTTCTATCGAAATTGACATGGTTCCTTACTGTTTGGAGAATGGACTCGGCATATTACCGCATACCGCTTTGCAAAAGGGATTGCTCACCGGTAAAATAAAGCCCGGCCATCACTTTGGCGAAGGAGATCACCGGGCAGGTAATGCTTTTTTTAAGGAACCGCTTCATTCCGCTGTAATGACCATGTTGGAGAAAATCAATTTTATTGCCGTTGAACGTGGAATCAGTTTGGCACAGTTGGCTATCAACTGGACGATGCAACAGCCTGCCGTCACTTCTGTATTAGTGGGAGCAAGAAATGCGGAGCAGATGTTGGATAATGTAAAGGCAACAATTTTTTTACTTACAACTGAAGAACTAAATAGGATTAAGGATGCACTGTCAAAAATGGCATTGAAAACAACCGCATGAAAAAATCACTCACTTTTATTTGGTACGTTTTATCGGCGATAGCCTTTTTTGCTGCAGCCATTCTTTTTGTTTTGGGCATTAATAAAGCAGGCGGTCTTGCTCTTGGCAGCGGCCTGTTATTGATGGCAACTACTTTTTTGGGCAATAAGGCAATGGCTAAATATGCCTATACCATTTTCATCCTGGCGGCAGTTACGTTTGCCATTACCTTCCCGGAATATTTTACCAGCATTGGTAATTTTCAATTAAAAAAGTTGATCGTTCCGTTGCTGCAAATCATTATGCTGGGCGTGGGTTGTACCCTTAGCTGGACCGATCTCACAGGGGCATTAAAAATGCCGAAGGCGGTATTCATAGGTGTAGTTTGCCAGTTCACCATAATGCCTTTCGTAGGATTGGGTATCGCTACACTTTTTGCTTTTCCACCTGAAATAGCTGCCGGAGTTGTTTTGGTAGGTTGTATGCCGGGCGGCTTGGCGAGTAATGTCATAGCCTTTTTGGCAAGAGCGAATGTAGCATTGTCGGTAACACTTACAGCGGTTTCAACCCTTCTTGCACCCTTGTTATCACCATTTTTAATGCAGCAGTTGGGAGGACAGTTTGTTCCCGTCGATTTTTTTGCAATGCTGGCGGATATTCTAAAAATGGTGATCGTGCCTGTTTTTTTAGGGGTATTGTTAAACTATTTTCTAAAAAGTAAAACAGTCATGATCAATAAGGTGATGCCGGTGGTTTCAATGGCTGGCATCGTGTTCATAATTGTAATTATTACTGCTGCAGGCAGGGATAGCCTTTTGTCAATTGGTATTGCATTGGTATTTGCAATGTTTCTGCATATGGTGGTTGGTCTATCGTTGGGTTATTTTTCTGCTCGTTTACTTGGATTATCCAAGTTAAATGCCCGAACCGTTGGCATCGAAGTAGGGATGCAGAATGGTGGTCTTGCATCAGGCATTGCAGTGCAAATGGGGAAGATAGCGACCGTTGGACTGGCCGCGGCAGTAAATGGCCCCATCATGAATACTTTCTTTTCATTAATTGCTACCTGGTGGGGAAGTAAACCGGTTGAAGAAGAAACAAAAGAAAAATCTTTCCGTTAATTTTTTTAATCCTGTAGAATGGATCTATCAATAATTATTTATACAGCAGATTTTAGTGTGCGGGAAAAAACAGCCTTCGAAATTGAATTCATGGATGATGATCTGGCTTTTTTATCTAGCAAAAAAGGTCAGTTTAAGAATTTGCTGAAAGCCACAAGGCTTACTGTGGAGAATTATTTAAACAGAAGCAAGTTTGATATACACGAACTGGTGCGACCTCGCAAACAGCGCAGGCATTGACCAAACATGCTTTTGCCCCTTTTCTAATTTCACCGGTAAAAGATAGGGATAGCATAAAGGTTTTTGCCATATCAGATAAATACGAAAGCGTACATGCAGCGGTAGAAATTATGTTGATTGATTTTGATGGAAACATTCTGAAGCAGGATAGAAAGCAAGTTGTACTAGCCGAAAACAGCAGCATGCAAGTGTTTGGCATAAACGAGGCCGACTGGGTAAATGAAATTACCAGGAAAAATGTGGTTTTAAGCATGAGGTTATTGGTGAATGATGTAGCCGTTAGCAGCAATAAATATTATTTTGAAAAGCCTAAATTTCTCAACCTGCCAAAAGTGAAGATTGGAATAAAGCAAATCAGTGAAAATGAAATTGAACTAACCACAGGTAAATTGGCAAGAAGTATTTGGTTGTTGCTTCCAGGTACAATCAATGCTTTCAGCGATAATTATTTTGATTTGTTACCGGGAGAGAAGAGAATAGTACAAGTGAAATCAAATGATTTAAAAAAGCTGGTTCGGCAAATACAGGTTAAGAGTTTGTCAGACGCATATTAGATTAAATTGGTAGAATTTGGGATGATGACTGGTGTCTTTAAGGATAAGTTATTAAACTCAAAAATTACATTTCTAAAAATACTCCACGGAGAAATTATGAAAAAGAAATTTATAATACATGTTTTCTAATACCATAAAATAAATGACTATTAGCAAATATTATTGAAACAATAAAAAACCTAAAAATGAACAAATCGAATATCATACTGATTTTTACTCTTCTGTGTGTAAGTGCAATTTCGTTCGCACAGCAACAGGCATCAAAGCCACATTTAACAGATGAAAAGAATATTTCGGCTTTTTTAGCTGCCGCAGCAGAAACTGGAAATGGTACTATCTTGATCAGTGCCAGCGACTTTCCGATTGAAAATACTGGTTTCTACAGGCACAAAGGATGGCTGGCCATTAATCCGACCAAGTTGAAATCAGCTACGACCCAACTCGAATTTAAATTTCGGAAAGGTAAATACGACCTGATTTTCAGTGGTGTGGGCGAATACGATGGCGAATCTGCGTACGTACTTTCAGTCAATGGCAAACAGGCAATGAACTTCAAAGTTCGGCTAAGTAAATTCTCTTACGAAGAAGGAGTAGATTTCTCGTACCTGATTGAAAACATTCAGTTAAAACCTGGCGATACGCTTAAAGTTACAGCAACAGTTGGTACCGATGGCGCAGAATTCAGCCGTGCCCGTTGGGGAGGAATCATTCTGGTTAAGGCCGGAAAAGGAAAACAATTGATGAATAAATTAGAAAATAATGGAACCACCGAAACCCTAAAAAAATAAGTTTATGTATGTCGCCAGATATTTTTTAGCATTTTTCTTTTTAGCATTTTTTGGAATTTCAATTTATGGTCAAGGGACTTGGGACGAATTGCCCAAAGTTGAAATCTACCAGCTATGGGAGCTGGAAGTTGAAAACAATAGAATCTACAACGATCCCCTGCGCAATGTAACGTTAAGTGTAAAGATGACTTCAGGTGATGGACGGGTTTTCAATCATTCAGGATTTTACGATGGGAACAATAAATGGAAAATACGCTTCACCCCAGATGAATATGGCGAATGGGCTTATGAATATTGGTTTTCCGACGATGGAAAGAAAACATCTGGTGAATTTGGTTGCATTGCTTCTGATAAGCCGGGCAGAATTCAAAAAAATGCCTTCAACCCATTTTGGCTGGGCCAGGGGAGACAGCCTAAAACCTTGTTCAAGAGTTTTCATGCAGGTGATCGTTTTTTTGCTACCAATTGGGACGATCCTGAAAATCCAAACGATGGTAATGCACGTACACTTTTCCTCGATTGGCTTGTAAAAAACGGCTACAATATGCTTAGCATTGCCAGTTGTTTTACTAACCGAAACGAACCTGGGCGTGGGAGAGGATGGGATACCCCAAAAATGTGGCCTGTCGACCCCACAGAATACCAGAAGGCCGAGGTTATTATGGATGAATTGAAAAATCGGGGAATTGCTGTTTTCCCCTTTGCCGGTATTTTCGGACAACACGGAGAATGGCCGGTAAATTGGGACGATCAACAGTTTTATATACGTCATTTCCTTGCACGCTTTGGGCATTACCCCAACCTTATTGTAAACATTGCCGGGCCTGAACCTTTCTGGGCTGAAAAAGGGTACAAAAGCTCCATGCTGATGAACGACATCAAACGTATAGGTACATTTATTGACAGTGTTGATGTTCATAACCATATCATTACTGTTCACAACGAAACAAGGGCAAGTCAGTTCGGTTGCCCGTTTATTGATGAACCCTGGTGCGACATGGCAACCATTCAGGGGCCTAAAACATTCAAGTCTGAAGAGCTTTTCTCAGGACTGGCTATGAACCATCGCCCCACAAAAATTAGTTATGCAAATGAAACCCTTTGGACCGGTAATACTTACCATCCTGCTTATTCAAACGACCGGATCAGGAAAAATACTTTTACCACCCTTTTTTCTGGAAGCATCCTGAATTTTGCCGACAACAAGGGTATTTCCTCAACCGGATTTTCAGGCACCATGGATTTAAAGGAGGTAAATCAGGAGAAACATGATATTGTAAGCGACGTTCACAACTGGTTTGCAACAATTCCTTTTCACCAGATGACAACCCGGCAGGATTTGGTAAAGCAAGGTTATTGCCTCGCAAACGAGGGCAAGGAATACTACATTTACCTGGATACATTGGGCAAGGTGGAAGTATATCTCGATTATCCTTATCTGTTTCAATCGGAATGGATCAATGCAAAAAAAACTGCTGATGTAAGAAAAGGTATAAATGTAAAACCACCAACCAATTTGCAACACACCACATTTGAAACACCTTCTGATGGCGACGACTGGATACTGCATATCTATGCAAAAAGTCCAACTGCAGTGGCAACAGGTAATTTCCCTGATTTGGCGGTCGATCAGCAAGGCAACATTCACCTGGTTTACAACCGTTCGGGATTAAAGTACATGAAATATGACGCTGCCAAAAGCGAATGGTCAAAAGAGACCGGAGTTGGGTGCCAATGTAATAATGCAGGTCGCTCAGATCCGGATGTGGTGGTCGATTCAAAAGGAAACCCACATGTTTATTGCGGTAACGAGTATGCCTGGTTCGATGGTAAAAAATGGATGAAGGTTAATCCCAAAGGTTCCCGGGATTCGGAACTTGGCATTAACAAAAACGATCAACTGTTTTTGGCTAGCAGGGGTGGAAACCACAGTGGGAACATTGGTATGGAAACCCGATCGGGCAAATCCAACTGGTTGGTTCTGCCCGATCCGGATGAAAATGGAAAAAGCTTCAACGACCACGTGTATAACGATATTTATTTAGACGCTAACAACACCCTGCACCTTGTTCAGCGCCACGGGCCGGTGAAAGAGGTAACCTATCGCAGGTCGGTTGACGGAGGACTTACCTGGCCAATTGAAGAAGCAGTGAGCGACGACCGCTCAGAATCGCCTCATATTGTGGTAAGTCGGGCAGGCAAAGTATTCATCTCAACAGGCAAAGGGTATGTATTTGAACGCACGGATAACGATAAATGGAAGGAGCATGGTCGAAAAGTAGGAGCACAGGCTCGTGAGCAACCGGAATTTGGAATTGACAGTGAAGACAACCTTTATCTCACATCATTTGGTGGGTTGTACAATACCTTTTACAAAGGAGCATGGATAGGCGAAAAAAAGATCCTACCCGTTACAAGCCACCCTGCAATCGGATTTGTGGAAACTGCTGGATTCAGTGATTTTGCATTTGTCGTATGGGAAGAAGGCAGTGGGCATGCTGATGAAGGATTGAGCGAAGATGCTTCTATTGTGGTGGGAATACTTTTTCCCGATGGAAGAATTATAGGGTTAGGAAATATGATATTTCTTCAGGAAAAAAAGTGAAGGTAAATTATGGGAAATCGAAATATAATATATAATCATCTCAGGGAACAAAGATTTATTGGCAGAAACCAAACACTAAACTGTAAATCTTTCATTACATCAGGGCTGCGAAACTGGTAGATATTCGTTAGTGTGTGAGTACACAAGCCGTTGAAAAATTTTTAATTAAAGTAGGGGAAGGCCCTGGTAAAATATATGTAGTATAAGATTTACCCGGTTTAATAAAATAGAATATCAATCGTTATTTTACGCTTCAAAAATTATAAAAATGCTCAAAGCCTCTACCAAATTAATCCCAATTTAAAGCCACAAAATACCGGATATTAAAAACAAATATGTCATGCTGTAATTTTTATTATTTTCCAGGTATTACTGCAATAACGATTTGTATTTAATGTATGTTCTAAATTATTCATTGTGGAGAACTTTTCGTTAGCAAAAGAATAAGGCTCTGTTTTTTAAATCATCCATGTAATAGTTACAACTATTTTTTCTTCAGTATTCAATTTTGTAATGAAACGATTTAAAATAATAGTGGTTACACATTTCTTTTTGTTTGCAGGGTTTGTTATAATTCCTGTTTGTAGTACATATGCACAAACCGATACTTCAAACTCATGGAATTCAAATACTCTATTACTTCCCTGGAAGATGCCTCAGCCTCTTAATAAAAGTAAGAGTAAAATGGTTGATTTGGATAAAGATGATGACCCTGACCTTTTATATTATTTTATAAACAATAACATCCCTATAGTTTGGATAGATGATGATATGAAATGGACAGATATCGAAGGAGATGCCGATAGTGATTGTTTATTAATAGACCGGAATATTGATGGCATTTTTGCAGGCCCTGAAGATTTTTAAATTTTCAAATACAGTTTTAGGTTCAGGATAAATATGCAACTTTAAAAATTCCCAACGAGTGTAGGTTTTCTTTTGAACGTTCCATAACGGTGGGTAATAATCTATAAACAAACTTATCTTACCGCTTCTTAAAAGTCGTTTGCGAATTTTACCTCTCATACATTTCCATATTTATAAGTGATATAATTTAGTACTTCAACTTTCTTGAATAAAAGGCGCTGTCTAACTTTTAGTCGTGGAAATTTTTCGTCTTTCATTAATCTATAAAATGTGCTTTTACTCAAACCAGTAATCGCAGATAGTTCCAAAAGGGTAATAATTTCTTTGGATTATTTAAGAAGTTTATTAATTTCTGCCGGATTTTCTTCTGCTGCCACGAGCTGGCTTCTCGTGGCACTTCTGGACGCATCAATTTTTTGTTCTTTGATCCGCTTTTTATAATTCGCTTTTGCACATACGTCTGAGCAAAATTGTGTTACAGTGGTCTTTGCTGTGAACACCTTATCACAATGCTGACAAATTTTTTTGATTCGGATATTACTGCTCATTTTTTTTCCCTTTTTACTTTCTAAATTGTGTTGACAAGTTCCTGGAAGTACCGATAAGTTTCTACAAGTGCCTACGAGTGTCCACAAGTTCCATTATCTCCCTGCATCAGTTAATTTTTTGTTGCGCACGCAAATCTTAAAGAAAGGTGCAACCAAAAAACACACAAAATATTAAATGAAGTTAATTTTTATAAAACACCTGAAACATAGTGTTGATAATCAATACAGAAGATTAAGGCAAGTAAAATGTTGTAAGGTTATGTCAGGTAGCTATTTACCGATACAGAATTTGCTAAAAATATAATCTAACCGGTCTTCATTCGTTATTTCACCTGTTATTTCACCAAGATAATAAAGGCAGCGCCTGATATCCAAAGCCAATAAGTCTCCTGAAATATTATTTGTAAGCCCGTCTTTAATATCACTTAAAGCATTTTGCACTTGCTGTAACGCCTCATAGTGCCTGCTGTTGGTAACAATAAAATTTTCGGTAAGGGTTTTGTTTTCCGTAACGGATATAAATAATTTGTGTTTCAATTCCTCTATACCAATATTTTCTTTTGCAGAAATAAAAATGATATTCCTAAATGAAGCAGTAAGCTTTTCATCACGATGATCAATATTTATGACATCGTACTTATTGCCTACCAGTAAATATTTTTTTTGCTGAGCCGTAAGGTCTTTATCAACAATTTCCAGTTCTTCAAGCCTTGATACATTTACATCAAATATATACAATACGATATCGGCT
>Ga0136633_1001959_pt1 | contig 14661 bp, 14 predicted proteins | sample AntDrymeUQ832206_2_FD_105494 | JGI IMG/M metagenome (GOLD analysis project Ga0136633, IMG submission 105494) | Polar desert sand microbial communities from Dry Valleys, Antarctica - metaG UQ83 (22.06) | ecosystem: Environmental > Terrestrial > Soil > Desert | place: Antarctica: Dry Valley... | reverse complement strand
GACGATCAGTCCGAGCGCCTCCTTCAGCTGCCGCACGACCTCGTCGAGCGCGGACGGTCCTGAACGAAACTCGGCTGCCTCCTCGGGGGAAAGCTCGGCGAGCTCCATCTCGAGCTTGCAGTCGATCCCCGTGGGGCCGTTCTCCACCAAGATCAGCGGCTTCGTCGTCAAAGGCTCGAGCTCACGCGGAAGCTCCCCGTCCCACGACGACAGCGATGCTCCTCCTTCGAGGTGTGCCAACATCGTCTCCAACAGCACTGCCTCCTGTCTCGGCGCCAAGTCTCCCGACTTCGCGTCCTTACGCACCTTCTCCAGGCGCCGCTCGACGTGGTCGCGGTCGGCAACGATCATCTCGAGCTTCAAGGTCTCGAGATCGCTGGCAGGATCGGCGCCCTCCGAGAAAGCGTCGACCACGGCCAGGAGCGCGTCCGCCTGCCGTAGACCACCGGGAACGTCGACCTTGGTCGCAGGCACGTCGACCACGCGGATCGCCGCGCGTGTCACCTTCCGTGACCCGATGACCTGCGCCAGCCGACCGACGCGACCGTCGGGAATGAGGGCCATGCCGACATTCGACTTCTCGGCCACCGACGCGTAAGCGGTCACCTCGGCTCCCGCGCTCGTCAATACATTGAAGAGCGTCGTCTTGCCGGCATTGGGCAGGCCGACGATCCCGACCTGCAGGGGCAGAGCTAGTGCCTCCTCAGGGGAGGTTGCCGTGTTCCCGCCGAGTGAAAAGCAAGACTGGCAAGGACGCAGGGAGCGTCCATGTCAGCTGATATGGACACGACTGAGGACGAAGCCAGCCGCAGCTTGCAGCCGGCGGGGACACGGAGGGCCTTCCGGGAGGGGGCACCCACCCTACTCTCCGAAGCCGACGCGCGACTCGCGCGCAAAGCGCTTCGCATACAGCACGCGGGGGAGTGCGAGCAGAACGTTTCCATCCTGCGCCTCCAGGGTGAGCGCACCCGCCGCACCCGCGTTCAGCGCCTGCTCGAGGGCATCCGCGCTCCTCGACGTCACCAGCATGCTCAAGATCTGGCCGCCGTCGAGCCCGATCTCGACACGCGCGAACTCGCTCTCGCTAGTCAGTGGAAACCACCTCCGTGAGGACGCCGTGCACGGCGTCGGGATGGACGAACGCGACTTCGAGCCCGTAGAGGCCCCGCCGCGGTATCTGGTCGATAAGTTGCGCTCCCGCGGCGTCGAGATCACGGAGTGCTCCGTTGATGTCGTCGGTCGCGAGCGCGACGTGATGCATGCCTGGTCCGCGCCTCGCGAGAAACCGACCGACCGGGGTGTCCTCACCGGTCGCCGCGAGGAGCTCGATGCGGCTGTCGCCCACGAGAAGCGAGACGGCGTCGACGCCCTGGCTCTCCAACGAATCGCGGTGCTCGACGTGCGCGCCGAAAAGCCGTTCCCAGGTCTCGACCGCCTCGGCGAGGTCGGTGACCGCGACCCCGAGATGATGGATGCCGCGGACGCGCACGCGGCCGATCGTACCTCCGAGTAGCGGCCGGCCATGCCCGGCCCGGTTGGCCAGCGTTCGAGGGCGAGGCATGCCTCGCCCCCACACCTTCTAGTCGCGCATGGGCAAGATGCGCACGGTGCCGACCGTCTCCGAGGAGCGAGACTCCGCCTTGACCTCCGAGAGCAGCGCCTCGAGCTCGGCGCGGTCGAGGGTTTCCTTCTCGAGGAGGGCGTCGGCGACGCGATCGAGCGGAGTGCGATGCTTGAGTAGGAGCCGCTGCGCCTCGTCGTACGCCTGATCCGTGAGCCTCGCCTGCTCGGAGTCGCGCAACCGCTTCGTCTCCTCCGAAAGCGCGTAGTTGTCGGCCCGCATCGTCCGCGAGGGAGCGATCTCCGACATCCCGTATTCGAACACCATCGAGCGGGCGATGTGGGTAACGCGCTCGAGGTCGTTCGCGGCCCCGTTGGTAATGCGCCCGAACACGACCTGCTCGGCGGCTCGGCCGGCGAGGAACACCATCATCAGATCGACGAACTCCTCGCGGGTATGCAGATACCGGTCCTCGGCGGGCACGTTCAGCGTGTACCCGAGCGCCTCCCCGCGCGAGACGATCGTCGCCTTCTGAGCAGGGAAGAGCTCGCCCACGAGGTGTGACATGACCGCGTGCCCTGCCTCGTGGTAGGCGAGGATCCGCTTCTCTTTCTCTGAGACGACGCGCCGCGTCTGAAGCCCGGCCACGATCCGCTCCGAGGCCGCGTCGAAGTCCGTCTGGCGCACGTACTGGGCGCCGTTGCGCCCGGCGAAGATCGCCGCCTCGTTGCACAGGTTTGCGAGATCGGCGCCCGTCAGTCCGGACGTTTGCTTGGCGATGTGCGAGAGGTCGACGTCCGCGGCGAGCGGCTTGTCGCGTGTGTGCACGGCGAGGATCGACTCGCGCCCCGCGACGTCGGGAGGCGAGACGAGCACCTGACGGTCGAACCGGCCGGGGCGGAGGAGCGCGGCGTCGAGATCCTGCAGCCGGTTCGAAGCGGCCATGACCACGACTTCGTCCCGCGTGTTGAAGCCATCGAGCTCGACCAGCAGCTGGTTCAACGTCTGGTCGTGCTCCCGGTGAATGGAGCCGCCCGAGCGAGCCGTGCCCACTGCGTCGAGCTCGTCGATGAAGATGATCGCAGGCGCGTTCTTGCGCGCCTCCTCGAAGAGCTTGCGGATCCGGGCTGCGCCGAGGCCGGCGAACATCTCGACGAACGACGAGGCGCTCTGGGAGTAGAAGTTCGCGCCGGACGCGCTCGCCACGGCCTTGGCGAGCAGCGTCTTGCCTGTTCCCGGCGGGCCGTGAAGCAGGATTCCGCGAGGCACGCGTGCGCCGAGCCGCTCGAAGCGCTTGCGGTCACGCAGGAACTCGACGACCTCCTGAAGCTCCTTCTTCGCCTCGTCGAGACCCGCCACGTCGCTCCAGGACACCTCGACCTGCGAGCCCTTGACCACAGGCGCCGGCTTCGCGCGCGGCATGAAGCGGATCGTCCACAGCAAGAGGACGATGACGACCCCGAAGAAGATGATCGGAAGCCACGTAAGCAGGGTGTTCTCGAGGTCCACCTCACCCGGTATCGGCAGCGCATGTGCTCATCTGTAGCGAGCGATCCTTTAGCGTCTGGCATGGCGAGCGCCGCTTCCGTCACCCGCTCACGACGACCTCGAGCGGGTCTCAGGAGGTCTGGCGCATCGAGTAAGAGGCGCGATCGTGGGACGGCGACGGTCGCTAGATCCGCTAGCGACCGAGCGTCCGTTGGAGCATGAGCACGCGCGCGGCCGACTCGCCTACGCGTGCGCGAAAAGCTGGATCGCGCTTCGCTTCCGCGAGCAGCGCCCGGTAGACCTGGATGTAGGAGCCGCGGCCGGTCGTGAGGACGATGTCCACGCCTGCTCGCACGTTTCGTACCGCCGCCTGCGCGGGAGAGGTGACCGCCAGGACGGCGGCGGCCTCGGTCGAGTCGGTGATCACCACTCCACGGAATCCGAGCTCCCTGCGCAAGAGGCCGCCGACCATCGCCTGCGATTGCGACGCAATGCGGGAGCGGTCGATGGCCGGATAGACGGCGTGACCGACCATCACGAGCGGCACACCCGCTTTGATCGCGCGACGGAACGGCAGCAGATCCTGGCGGCGCAGCTGCGCTCCACTGCGAGTGATCGTCACTCGGGCGTGGTCGGTGTTGACTCTAGCCCCGCCGAGGCCGGGGAAGTGCTTGACCGTAGCCGCCACGTCGCCCTCACGCCAGCCGCGAACAGCTTCGGCCACGGAGTCGCCCGCGGTGTCGAAGCTCGTCGAGAACGCCCTCGACGCGAGCGCCGCACCCGGGACGCTCGCCACGTCGGCTACGGGAGCGAGGGAGACGTTGATCCCAACTTTCCGCAGACCGCGTGCGGCCGAGGCAGCGTCGAACCGCTCCGTGCCGGCGGCTTGCTGCTCCCCCGTAGAACGAACGGGCCCGAGCCAGGGCAGGACGCGGATCGCGCCACCCTCTTGATCGACGCAAATCAGAGGAGGGCTCTGCGCTCCGCGACGCAGCCCGCCGGTCAGCGCTGCCGTCTGCTGTGCATCGATCACGTTGTCCCGAAAGAGGATCGCGCCGGCCGCGCGACCCTCCCGCAAGATGTCGCGCACGTAGGCGGGCGCGCTGGTGCCCGCGAAGCGCAGGATGACGAGGCGTCCAACCTGGCTCGAGAGCGGTAGCCCCGCGACCTGCTCGGGCTGTGCAACGGTCGAAGAGCCCACAGGTCTGGCCGGAGACGACCACTGACTGCCGTTCGCTTCATTGCCACCGAGCGGATCGACGATGACAACTGCGAGCGCCACCGGAATTCCGGCGGCGACCAGGGCGGATCGCACGACTCTGAACACCTCTGGGTCGAAGTGCCTCTCGGTGCGACCTACCGTTCGAGCGCGAGACAAGCGTCCCGGGCGGCATTCGCGACCTCGACCTGTTCCTCCGACGGCTCGGCGGTCGAGAAGCGGCGCTGGAGCTCGAACCCCGGACGCGCGAGCGCACGCGCGACCCGATGCTCGGGATGCCGCGCCATCCAGGCGAAGACCTCGACCGAGGCGCCGATCGCCGCTGTCGTTCCCAGCAATCGCGCGAGACCACGCGCGGCGGCCGGAGCCTTGGCGGCGACGACATTCGCGGCGAGGGATGAGACGAGCATCGGCCCGACTAGCTGCGAGCCACAGCGTGGGTGCTCCTTGGGCGCGCGCCTACCGTCGTTCTCATACGTCCCGATAGACACGTGCTCGGCGCCGTGGTACTCGGCGAGACCGGAGCCGCGAAGCGCGAAAGCAGCCGGCAAGAGGCTGACCGCGCCGGCCGCGATCTCCTTTCCACCTGCGGATAGCGTGGATCTGCGCAGAGCTCGGGCCACGATCGAAGACGCGACGATCGAGCCGACGACCGGCGGCCGGGCGAACGGGAAACGAGCCTGTGGAAGTGCGCGGTGCACGACCGGGAGGAGGGCGAAGGCCTCCGCGAGTCGCAGCGGCCCGCGCAGCACCGGTGCGTTCACGGATTCAGCAAAGCGTGGCTTCTTTCCCGATGCGACATGCAGTGTGCCGTCCTTGTCCCTCACGGCGGCTCCCCACGACGTGGGGCCGTGCACGAGGACGCCGTTCTGAAGCGCCATCCCGCCGAGCCGAACGGTTTCAGTCACGCTCAGAGCGTAGCTGCGAGCCGCCGAAGCGCTCCCTGCAACGTGTCCGCCGCAGGGCCGCGGCCGAGTGGACGTCCGTCGATCTCTACCAGCGGCATGATCTCGCGGACCGACGACGACGTGAATGCCTCGTCCGCGCCGAGGACGTCGTCCAGGGGGTAGGCGTCGTCCGCGACCGCATAGCCGCAGGACGGCGCGAGCTCGAGCAGGGTTGCGCGCGTCACGCCCGCGAGGATGCCGAGCTCGAGTGAGGGCGTATAGAGCGTCTTCTCCTTCCTCCACCAAATGTTCGTCACCGTGCCCTCCAGCACGATGTCGTCGGGGTCGACGAAGATCGCCTCCTCGGCACCCCGCCTCCTCGCCTCCGCCTCGGCCGCCATGTTCACGGCGTAGCTCGTGGACTTGACGCCCGGTAAGAGCCAGGGCACGGCTGCTCGAATACCGAGCAAGGACACCGCGCGAGCGCCGCGTAGCCGCACCTCCTCGATCCATCCCGGAACGTCGCTCAGGAGAGCGAGCCCCGTCGGAGATCCGCCAACGGGCCCTCCTGTCCAGACCAACCGCAACACGGTGTCACCCTCGTCCGCTTGCCCGAGAACGAGTGACGCAGCCTCCTCGAGCTCCTGGCGCTCGACGGCAGGGAGACCGATGCTCTGGGAGGACGCGGCCAATCGGTCGAGATGGGCTTCGAGCCGGAAAGGCCGGCCACTGTAGACGCGCAGCGTCTCGAAGGCCGCGCGACCGCGCAGGAGCCCGTCGTCGTCCGCATGGACGACCGGCTCGCCGGGATCGACGAGACCGCGCCCGGAGGTCGCGAGAGCGAGCAGGCTCATCGCCGCTCTCCGGCAAGGGCTTCGAGAGGCGAGCCAAGCGCTTCGAGGAGTGGGCGGGCTTTCGTCCACGACTCCTCGACCTCCGCGGCCGGGTCGGAGTCCCACACGACGCCACCGCCGACCCAGAGGTGAATCCGGCCCTCCGCGATCGCAAAGGTTCGGATCGTGAGCGCGAGATCGAAGTCTCCGTTGCCGTAGACCCTGCCGAGCGCGCCCATCGAGGCCCCGCGCCCCACGGGCTCGAGCTCCGCGATCAAGTCCACCGCGGCGATCTTTGGAGCTCCGGTCACCGACCCGCCCGGAAACGTTGCCTCCAGGATCTCTGCGAGCCCAACGTCGTCACGCAGAGTTCCCTCGACCGTGGAGACCATGTGCTCGACGCCTGCGAGCTGGCGCGTTTGCAACAGCTCCGGCCAGCGGACGCTTCCTGGCTCACATACCCGCGAGAGGTCGTTTCGCTCGAGGTCGACGATCATCACGTGCTCGGCCGCGTCCTTCGCCGACGCGCGAAGCTCCACCGCGGCCCCGAGCGGACGTGTGCCCTTGATCGGCATCGTCCACACCCGCCGCCCGCGCCGGGCGAGGAACAGCTCCGGGGATGCGGAGACGATCGCCCAGTCCTCGCCGACGAACGGCTCGGGATGTAGCGGCAACAGCGACGTGAGCTTGGCCGCGAGCGCGGCGGGGGAGCCCGAGAACGAGGCCGCGAGATGTTGGACGAGGTTGACTTGATATACGTCGCCCCTGGCAATGGCGGCACGTACTCGCTCGACAGCGGCGCCGTAGTCAGAAGCGCTCCAATCCCCAGCCCAAGTGCCCACTCGGACGTCGCCCTGGTTGTCATGGTCGACAACATAATGACTCGGTCGGACGGCACAGACCGCGAGCGGCAGGCTCAGGCATGGCTCCGCCGGAGGCAGCGTGCCCCCGCGGCGGATCGCCCGCGAAAGTCCGTAGCCGAGATAGAGATCCGCCACGAGCTCCTCGCCGCCGCGAACGAAGAATCCCTGCTCGCGCAGCCACGCTTCGATGAGGCGAAACGCGTCCCCGGGCTCTCGGAGCTCGAACGTCTCGCCGCTACGCATCTCGCAGAGTCCTGTAGCGGCGGATCAGGGTATTAGTAGAAGAGTCGTGCAAGAGCTCGTGTTTCCAGCCCTTGGCCAACTCCGGGGCGATGCGCGAGGCGAGCTCCTTCCCCAACTCGACGCCCCATTGGTCGAAGGGGTTGATCTCCCAGATCGCGGCCTGCGAGAAGACGCTGTGCTCATAGAGTGCGAGAAGCGCGCCAAGCGTCGCCGGCGTCAACCGCTCAGCGAGCAAGACCGAGCTCGGGCGGTTACCCGGCATCACCCGGTGCGAAATCGTCTCCTCCGCAGCTCCAGCGTCATCGAGCTCCTCCTCGGTTCGCCCGAATGCGAGCGCCTGCGCCTGCGCGAAGAGGTTCGCCGCGAGCAGGTCGTGACGACCTGCCGCCCCGCCCGCCGGCCGCGCAAATCCGATCAGATCGACCGGAACGATCGAAGTTCCCTGATGAAGCAGTTGAAAGAAGGCGTGCTGGGCATTGGTGCCGGGCCCACCCCAAAGGACGGAGCCCGACTCGACCTCGGCGGGTTCGCCGGCGGTCGTGACCGACTTTCCGTTCGACTCCATCCAGAGCTGCTGGAGGTACGCCGGGAGCACACGGAGCGCATGGCTGTACGGAACGACCGCCGTCGTCTCCGCGCCCATGAAGTTGCGATACCACACCGCGAGCAGGCCCGAGATCACCGGAAGATTCCCGCCGAGCGCAGCGGTTGCGAAGTGGTCGTCCATCGCGTGGAAACCGCTCAAGAGCGCACGGAAATGCTCATCGCCGAGCGTGACGAGGAGCGAGAGACCGACCGCTGAGCAGAGGGACGTCCTTCCCCCGACCCAGTTCCACATGCGGAACATCTGCTCGGGCGGGATGCCGATGCGCTCGCCGGCCTCGAGGTTCCCTGCGACACCGACGAAGTGCGGGGTGAGGTCGGCGTCCGAGCCAAGCGCCGCCGAGACCCACTCGCGGGCAGCTCGGGCGTTCTCGATCGTCTCGATGGTCGACATCGTCTTCGAGACGACGACGAAGAGCGTCTCGGCCGGCTCGAGGCCGACGAGCGCGCCCGCAAGGTCGGCTGGATCGACGTTGGAGACGAAGCGCGCCGCGAGCTCCCGCGACGCGTAGACCTCGAGCGCCTCATACGCCATTGCAGGGCCGAGATCGCTGCCGCCGATCCCGATGTTCACCACCGCGGCGATTCGCCGCCCGGTCGCCCCGCGCCACTCCCCCGACCGCACCTGCTCGGCGAACGCGGACATGCGGTCGAGCTCGGAGTGCACTTCCTTCACCACGTCCGTGCCGTCCACCACGAGCGAGCGCGAGCGCGGCATCCGCAGCGCGACGTGCAGTGCTGGGCGCCCTTCGGAGGTGTTCACCGCCTCCCCGCGAAACATCGCCCGCACCTTTTCGGGGAGCCCTCGCTCCGTGGCAAGCCTCCTCAGGAGCTGGAGAGTGTCGTCCGTCACTCGATGCTTCGAGTAGTCGAGATAGAGCCCGGCGGCCTCCGCGGTGAGCCGTTCGCCGCGGGTCGGGTCAGACTCGAAGAGATCCCGGAGATGCAACGAGCCCACCTCGCCGCGGTGCCACTGGAGCCGACGCCAGACCGCGGACTCGACGAGAGGCTCAGTCACGCAGCTGCTCTTTGACGGACTCCGCGAGCGCGATGTATGCGCCCGCCAGATCGTCGTGCCAGAACACCGCGCTTCCCGCCACCAGGAGATCGGCGCCCGCTTTCCTTGCCAGGCGGGCGGTGTCCGCATTGATCCCACCGTCCACCTGCACGCGCGTCATCTCGGGCAAGAGTGTCCTGAGCTGCGCGATGCGCGACGCTGCCTCCGGCATGAACGTCTGGCCCGAGTAGCCCGGGTGAATCGACATGCAGAGGACGAGGTCCGCGCCCTCGGCGGCCGCAGCGGCCTCTTCGACCGGAGTGTCGGGACTGAAGGCGATCCCTACGCCGAGCCCCAGCGAGCGCGCCCTAGTGATCGCGCCGGCTGGATCCGAGCAGGCCTCCACGTGGAACGTCACGCTGTCGCCCCCTGCCTGCGCGACAGATTCAAAGTGACGCTCCGGCTGCTCGACCATCAGATGGCAGTCGAGCACGCCACCCCACGCGTGCACCAGCGGCGAGATCGAGGTGAGAACGACAGGGCCGATGGTGATCTCGGGGATAAAGTGGCCGTCACCGGCGTCGAAGTGGAAGACCCTGGCGCCCGCTTCGACGAGTGCACCGAGCTGCACACCGAGGCGTGAGAAGTCCGCCGCGTAAATCGACGGCTCGACCTCCACCGTGCGCGCCCAGTCGCTCCAACCCACTAGCCGCACGGTAATCGACATAGGGTTGGACTCGACGTGGACACCGGTACCGAGCGTGAGAAGGAGCTCGCCGCACGAGCGGCAGCAGCGCTGATCGAGGACGGAATGACGGTCGGTCTCGGCACGGGGTCGACCGTCGCACACTTTGTCTCGGCGCTCGCTGCTCGAGACCTCGAGCTCCGGTGCGTCGCGACCTCGCCAGCCACGGAGACCGTCGCACGGGACCTCGGCCTTCGCCTCGAGCCGTTCGGTGCGTACTCGAAGCTCGCTCGGCTCGACATCGCAGTCGACGGCGCGGATCAGGTCGCACGCGGCGGCTGGGTCGTGAAGGGAGGTGGTGGCGCTCACACGCGGGAGAAGATCGTGGCGGCGGCGGCCGAGCGCTTCGTCGTCATCGTCTCGTCGGACAAGCTCGTCGATGAGATCGCGCCTCCCATTCCGCTCGAGCTGCTCGCTTTCGGGGTCGTTACGACAGTCGACCGACTCGGCTCGACCCAACTTCGCGACGCGCAGACAACCCCCGACGGTGGCGTGTTGGCCGACTGGATCGGATCGGTCGACGATCCCGCCGAGCTCGCCGCTCTACTCGCTGCGACGCCGGGCGTTGTGGAGCACGGACTCTTCCCGCCTGACCTCGTCTCCGAGGTTCTCGTCGGCCGCGGAGGCGAGGTGGAGCGGATCGAACCGAGCTAGCCGCCGCCGCCAGGTACCCGCCAGCCGCCGTTCTGGGCGGCCAGTAGGTCGGCGCTGGCCGGACCCCAGGTCCCTTGCGCGTAGCGCTCGAGCGGCGGTGGCGAGTCGAGTAGCGGCTGGACGATACGCCAGGTCTCCTCGATGACATCCCAGCGGGGAAACAGCGTGCTGTCGCCGCGCAACGCGTCGGCGAGCAGGCGCTCGTAGGGCTCCGGCGGCTCACCGAGCTCGTCGGTGAAGTGCAAGTCGAGCGAGACCGGCTGCGAGACCTCTTTCCCCGGGGTCTTGGCGCGAATCCCGATCGTGACACCGGCGTTTCGACCGACACGGAGGACGATGTCGTCGTTGCCCGGCGTGCGGAGCCGGTGCGATCCCCACCGCAGCTGCGGCACGCGCTGCAGGCGGACGACGACCTCGGTGGCTGAGACGGGAAGCGCTTTGCCGGCGCGGATGAAGATGGGGATGCCTGCCCAACGCCAATTCTCGATCTCGAGGCGGAGGGCAACAAACGTCTCGGTGTCGGACTTCGGCGCCACGCCTTCGATCTCCCGATACCCCTCATACTGGCCGACCACGGCGTTGTCGGGATCGACGGCGGGCATCGCCCGGAAGACATCGAGACGCCGCCGCGGGATCGCATCCTCGCCGCCGGAAGGGGGCTCCATCGCGGCGAGAGCGAGCACCTGGAGAAGATGGTTCTGCACAACGTCTCGAATCGCCCCGACGTTGTCGTAGAACGAGCCTCGCCCTTCCACCCCGAAGTCCTCCGCCAGCGTGATCTGGATCGAGTCGACGTCTTCACGGCTCCACACGGGCTCGAAGAGCGCGTTCGCAAAACGGAGGTAGATGATGTCCTGGACGGGCTCCTTCCCCAGAAAGTGGTCGATGCGGTAGAGCCTGTCCTCGGGGAAGATCGCCGTCAGGCGCTCGTTCAGCTCACGTGCGGAGCGAAGGTCGGAGCCGAACGGCTTCTCGACGACGAGTCGGGCGTTGTCCGCGAGCCCGGCGCCGGCGAGCTCCTCGGCGACCTCGAGGAACATCGAGGGCGGAGTAGCGAGATAGAAGACGGGCGCCGTAGCCTCGCCGAGCGCATCGCGCAGCCGGTCGTAAAGCGATCCGTCCTCGGCATCGCCTCCGATGTAATGGAGACGCGAGAGAAGGTCTGCGAGCACCTTCTCGTCGACGTCGTCCACTGCCGCCGTCACCGACTCGCGCGCCTGCTCGGCCAGCTCGTCGTCGCGCAACGGGCGGCGCCCGACTCCGATCACCGAGCACGTCAGGAGCCCCTGCTCGGTCAGCCGGTAGAGCGCGGGAAGCGTCATCCTGCGCGCGAGGTCGCCGGTGATGCCGAAGACGACGAGCGCGTCTGCAGTCTCGCTCACGTGGAGCATCCTCGCCGCGTAACGTGTCGCACGGACAGGGATGCTCGCGGAAAGGAGCGGGAGTGGCAACTGAGACACCGCTGCAGCTCGGGATGGTCGGTCTCGGACGCATGGGCGGCAACATGGCAAACCGCCTTCTGCGCGACGGCCACAGGATCGTGGGATACAACCGAGACCCAGCGCCGGTCGAGGTGCTGGTCGCGGACGGTGGCTCGGGAGCAAGGTCTGTCGAGGAGCTCGTCTCGCTGCTCGAGCAGCCACGCGCAGTCTGGCTCATGCTCCCGGCAGGAACGATCACGGAGACGGTTCTGAGGGAGGTTGCCTCGCAGCTCGAGCCCGGCGACGCGATCATCGACGGAGGCAATACGCACTACGCCGACGACATCCGGCGAGCCAGCGAGCTCGAGGCGCGTGGGATCGCATACCTCGACTGTGGGACGAGCGGTGGGATCTTCGGGCGCGAGCGCGGGTTCTGCCTGATGATCGGCGGCGACGAGCAGGCGTTCGGCCGGCTCGAGCCGATCTTCGCGTCTCTGGCCCCCGGCGTTGATGCCGCCCCACGCGGCAGATCGCGAAGCGGGCCGCCCGCGGCCGCGGAGCAGGGCTATCTGCACTGTGGAGGGAGCGGCGCCGGCCACTTCGTGAAGATGGTGCACAACGGGATCGAGTACGGGCTGATGGCCGCCTACGCGGAGGGTTTCGACCTCTTGCGCCATGCGGGCGCCGGGCTTACCACGCGAGCGGTAGACGCCGAGACCGCACCCCTCGCGCACCCCGAGCTGTACACCTACGAGCTCGATCTGGGAGCCATCGCCGAGCTGTGGCGCCGTGGAAGCGTCGTCTCCTCGTGGCTGCTCGATCTCACCTCGGCGGCGCTTCACGACTCGCCCGAGCTCGGCGACTTCGCGGGTCGGGTATCGGACTCGGGCGAAGGTCGCTGGACGTCGATGGCGGCGATCGACACGGGCACCCCGACCCCCGTTCTCACCACAGCGCTCTATTCGCGGTTCGCATCGAGAGGCGAGGCCGACTTCGCCAACCGGCTGCTGTCCGCTTTGCGGGCGGAGTTCGGAGGACACGCCGAGAAGCGCGCGTGACCCTGGCTCTCGAGGTTCACGCCGACGCGTCCGCTGCGACGCGGCGAGTAGCGGGTCTGGTCGCAGAACGAGCACGGGAGGGCGCATTCACGCTCGCGCTCAGCCGCGGAGCGGAGTTGCTCGCGTGTCTCGGCGCGGAGGACATACCGTGGCAGCGAGTGACCGTCTACCAAGTCGACGAGCGCGTCGCGCCGTCGGGCGACGAGGATCGGAACCTCACACAGCTCGTCGCCAAGCTGCCTGCTGACGTTGTTCGCGCGATGCCGGTCGAGGATTCGAATCTCGACACGGCCGTCCAACGGTACGCCGCCGACCTCCCGAAAGCCCTCGACCTCGTCCATCTCGGCCTTGGCCCGGACGGGCACACCGCGTCCCTCGTTCCCGATGATCCCGTGCTCGAAGTCTGCGATCGTCTCGTCGCTCTCACAGGCGAGTATCAAGGACGCCGCCGAATGACGCTCACCTACCCAGCGCTGGACACCGCCCGCGAGATCGTGTGGCTCGTCAGCGGAGAAGCAAAGCGGGAAGCGCTAGCACGACTCCTCGCTCGAGACACCTCGATTCCGGCCGCGCGTGTCGCCAACCCGACCCAGCTCGTCGTGGCCGATCGCGCCGCCGCAAGACGGCGTTAGTGGCGAGGAAACGCAACCGCGTCGGTTGCTGGCGTGCGGCCGAGCGACGTATGGTGCCGATCACGAAGACTTGGAGGCTCAGAAGCGCCTGCGTCGCCGTCCTGGCCGGCGGTCTGTTCCTGCTCCAGACCGGCGCCGCAGCGGCCGACACGCAGCCACCCCCGAATCCGGAGAAGCTCTGGGAGGCATTTCCGCTCGATCCCCAGACCACGACTCCGGCTCCTCCCTCTCCGGCGGCAGAGCCTGCAGATCCTACTCCCCCTCCTCAACAGCCCCGACGGGAGAGCAACTCGGATACGCGTTGGAACCGTGTTGTTGCGGGAGGGCTCGCCGGCGCTCTTCTACTCGTCGCGTCCGCGGGGCTCCTGCGAGCGAGAGCTAGGCGGCGACCGGAGCCGGCCCCGACAAGGCCCCACTCAACCGAGGAGCTCATCGCCCGCGCCTACGCGCTTGCCAAGGAGGCGGCAGAGTGCGATATGTTGCCTGCCAACCAGCGAAACAAAGGGGTCGAGCGCGTGTCCGAGATTGCCGATCGAGATGTTCCCGCCGCACAGGCGACACCGACCGGCGGGTACGCCGAGATCGGTGAGCGCGTCGCCGGTGTCCTGAGCGCTGCCGAGGCAGCGGCGGAGCAGATCCGTGCCGACGCGCGAGGGGACGCAGAGGATCTCCTTCGCGCGGCGAAGGAGGACGCCAAGGAGGTGCGCCGCGAGACCATTGCCTACGACAGCGATACTCGGGCCGCAGTCGGCGCGTATGCGATCGAGCGACGGCGCGACGCCGAGCAGCAGGTGCAGAAGCAGCTCGCCGACGCGGAAGTTCAAGCTCGCGCTACCAGGGAAGCGGCTGAGGAGATGGCGCGGCAGATCGAGGAAGACGGCCGTCAACGCGGACATGCACTACGGGAAGAGTCACGTGCGGTCGAGGAGCGCCTGAAGAAGACCCTCTTCGGCCTGCGCCGCATGACCGTGGAGCTCGAGGAGCTCGTGGGGACCCCAGCTGCCCAGACGGACGGGGAGTCGCTCGCCGATGCACTCAAGCCCTACGGACAACGCGACGAGGAGATGCAGCCGCTCGTCGAAGAGCGCTAGGCACCGCCGAAGGGGCGAGGCTTGCCTCGCCCTAACCCAGCAGCGCTCTGGCCGTCGCGCGCAGCATCTCCACGCCGAGCTCGAGGTCGTTTACCGCGATTCGCTCGTTCGCCGAGTGCACGAGCTTCGTTGCGTCCACCGCGTCCATCTCCTTGATCGGAAAGAAGCCGTACGCGACGGTGCCGAACGCCTTGCGCAGGTAGTGGCTGTCAGTGAAGCCGGGGCAGGCGATTGGAGCGAGTCGCGCACCGGGCTCGATCTCGGAGACGAAGCTCTCGATCGCGTCCCACAGCGGCGTTCGCAGGTCCGACCGGGTTCCACCGGTCGCGCTTACCCATTCGAGGTCGTAGTCCCCGGCACCGAGTG
>Ga0136633_1001958_pt1 | contig 14663 bp, 11 predicted proteins | sample AntDrymeUQ832206_2_FD_105494 | JGI IMG/M metagenome (GOLD analysis project Ga0136633, IMG submission 105494) | Polar desert sand microbial communities from Dry Valleys, Antarctica - metaG UQ83 (22.06) | ecosystem: Environmental > Terrestrial > Soil > Desert | place: Antarctica: Dry Valley... | reverse complement strand
GAGGCGATGGCGGCGCGCTACGCGGAGCTCGCCGCCGAGCACGAGGAGCCTGGCGACCAGGCCCGCAGCGGAGGTGATCCCGATCGCTGGAGCGCGGGCTTCGCGGCGCACGCACGGGGCTACTCCGAGCTGTTCCGGACCGAGACCTTCGAGGCGGCGGCGGCCGCCCTGTTCGCCCCCGACCTGGTCATGCGCGACCACCGGCCGGTGGGGACGATGCGAACGATGGACCACGCGGCCTACGTGGAGCAGATGCGCTCCATCGCCGGGACGCTGCGCCTGCGCTCCGCGGTGCTGGTCCTGCTGGAGACCGACGGGCGACTCCGGCTCGCGCGAGGCCTGGTCGAGGCGGACGCCGTCGACGGCGGCTTTCCCATCGAGTTCGAGACCTACTACGTCTCGGTGCTAGGCGACGACGGGCGGGTGCGCGAGTCGCACATGTTCGCCGGCGAGGAGGAGGCCCGGACGTGGTGGGAGCACCGCCGCGGGGTCGCGCAGTCGCTGGAGGCCTACAACGGCCGCGACCTCATCGCGGTTCGCCGCCGCCTGCACGACGACTTCATTCAGCAGGACCTCCGGCCGGGCCGGCTCGCCCCGGCCGGGCCCGACGAGTTCGTCGCGTCGATCGCCGACACCCTCGAGCTCGTCCCCGACCTCCACCTCGATGTCGAGCTGCTGGCCGTCTCAGGGGACCGGCGCGCGATGCGGTACTCGTGGTCAGGTCACCTGGCCGAGGGCGGCGGAGCGATGGAGCTGGTCTTCTACCTGGTGACCCTTACCCGCGACGGGCGCAACTGGCGCAACTCCATCTACGAGACCGCCGACGAGGCAATCGCGGCGCTGCACGAGGCCGAGGGCTCCGAGGAGGCCCACCGGCGAAGCATGGCCGCCTGGGACAACGCGTACTCGAGCCACGATCTGGCGGCGATGCGGAACCTTCTGCACCCGAACTTCGTCGTGGTGGACCACCGGTCCAGCGGGGCCCCACCGCTGCACGGCGCTGATGCGTTCCTCGCGACGGTCGGCGACATCATCGAGCTGATCCCCGACGTTCACCGCGCGGAAGGGCTGCTGGGCATCGACGGGCCGCGACGGGCGGTTTCCCTGCATGTGAACGGCCACCTGGCGGACGGCGGCGGCGCCATGGCGCTCGACTTAGCGGCCCTCACCGAGCTGCGGGACGGAGTGGCGGTCAGGCAGGACCTCTACGAGACCGCCGACGAGGCATTGCGTGCGCTGCGCCCGCCGGAGGCCGACGCCGATCTCGCGCAGGCCCGGCTTGAGGAGGGCGAACTCCTGGCCGCGGCGATGCGCGCGATGTCCAATGCGTTCAACGCCCGCGACTGGGAGGCGTTCGCGGCCTGCCTCGATCGCGACTTCGCGTTCGCCGACCACCGGCCCGGGCTGCGCGACGCGTCGGGCGGGCGCGACGCCTTCGTCGAGAACGGGCGCGCCCTGGCGGACGCCGGCGACGTGCGGTGGACGCCCAAGGTGCTAGAGCAGCACAACCGGGTCGCCCTCGTCCGTTCGACGTTCGCCGGGACGTTCGAGGGCGGGCCGTTCGAGGTCGTGCTGCTCGACGTGCCGGTGATCGACGAGCATGACCGGTTCCTCTCGACGGACGTCTTCGGCGAGGACCAGGAGGCCGCGGCGCGCGAGCGGCTGCAGGAGCTGGCCGGGGGGGACGCGCTTTCGCCGGTGGCGCGGATGTACCGCGAGTCCGAGCGGGCGTTCAACGCGGCCGAGTGGACGGCCCACCCGCGCTTCCTGCGCGACGACTACCACTGGACCGACCATCGCCCCGGGCTCGTCGGCGAGACCCGCACGCGAGAGGAGTTCGTGGCGATGCTCCGGGCGATGCGCGAGGGCAATGACCTCCTGTGGACGCAGACGTCACTCGAGGAGCGTGCCGACGGCCTCGTCGGGCTGGCGCGCATCGTCCATACAGGGACCTACCGCGGCGGTCCGTACGAGATCCCGGTTCTGGTGATCAACGCGGTCGACGATGACGGCCGCAGCTTTTTCGCGGAGATGTTCGCCGAGGATGACCCGGCGGCGTGGACGCGGCTCGAGGAGCTAGCGCTCCATCACGGCCTCAGCGCCCGGATGCGCGACGCCTTCAACGCCCGCGATCTCGATGCCCTGCGCTCCCTCGTGGCCGAGGACTTCCGGCAGGACGACCGTCGCTCGCTGGGCGCCGACCCGATCACGAGCCTCGAGGAGTACCTTGCGATGCAGGCCCGCCTCGTCGAGGCCGTGCCCGACATGCGGCTGCGCATGCACGTCATGGAGGTCGCGGGTGACCGGCGGCTCAGCCGGCAGCGGTGGACGGGGCACAGCCGCGAGACCGGCGGGCCGCTGGAGGTCGAGCTGTGGTCGGTGACGACCGTCGCCGACGGCCGCAACGCCCGCAGCGAGCTGTTCGACGCCGAGGAGGAGGCCCGAGCATGCTTCGCGTCGCCACGCAACGAGCCTGACCAGGAGCCGGCGTCTCCCGTCGCCCGCAAGTTCGCCGAGGTCGAGCGCGCCTTCAACGAGCAGGACTGGGAGGGCTTCGCAGCAGGCATGGTGGAGGACTACCACTGGGTCGATCACCGCCCGGGCCTGCGGATGGAGACGAGGACCCGCGACGAGTTCGTCGGGCTCCTGCGCCAGGCGCGGGGTGGTGAGGGCCTCCGGTGGCGCCAGACATCACTCGAGGAGCGTGCCGGTGGACGGGTCGGCCTCGCTCGGGTCGTCCAGGAGGGCACCTACCGAGGCGGCCCATACGAGATCCCCTACGTCGCGGTGATCGCGGTCGGCGCCGACGACCGCACCGTCCTGGGCGAGATGTACGCAGAGGACGACCCCGCGGCCTGGCGGCGGCTGGAGGCCCTCGCGCGGGAGCTCGAGGGCTCGCCCGGCGCCGCCGTCGGCGCCTACTTGAGCATGGTCGACGCCTTCAACCGGCGCGACTGGCCGGCCTTCGAGCGCTGCGTGGCGCCCGGTCTCGTCGGGATCGACCATCGGCCCGGCCTGCGAAGCCGACCCGGCGAGACGCGCGGCGTCGGCGAGACTTTCCGCCGGCAGACGGACGGCAGCGACGTGACCTGGACCTACGAGCTGCTCGCGGCGACCGAGCGGCACGCGCTCCACCGCGGGATCTGGGCGGGCACCTACCGCGGCGGGGCCTACGAAGCTGGATGGATCGACCTCATCGGATTTGACGACGCCGGGCGGGTCGTGCACGCCGAACTGTTCCCGGAGGACGCCGAGGCAGAGGCCCGGGCGCGCCTCGAGGAGCTGCGATCGCCGTGCTCCGAGGCCGAGCTCGTCGACCCGGATCTTTGGCGCGTCCATGAGGACGAGCAGGCGCAGGCCGCCCCGGTCGCCGCGGTCTACGACGCGCTCGTGGCGGCGTTCAACGACCGCGACTGGGAGCGGTTCGCTGCGCTCAACCACCCGGACTTCGAGTTGCACGACCACCGCCCGCTCCTGCGCGCCGAGACGCTGGGGCTCGAGGCGATGGTCGCCAACTTCATCCAGACGGTGGGCGATGGCGACCTGCGGTGGACGGCGGTCCGGCGTGTCGTGCCCGGCGACCGCGCCGAGATCACGCTCAGCCGCTGGAGCGGGACGACGGACGGCGCGCCGTTCGAGGTGGAGTATTTGGACCTCCATGCGCTGGCCGAGGACGGGCGCCTGGTGTGGTCGCACATGTTCACGCCCGAGCAGGAGGACGAGGCGCGGGCGAGGCTCGACGAACTCGCGTCCGCCGGGCGCTCCATCGCGGCACCGGGCTTCGCGATGCTCCAGCGCGGCTTCAACGAAGAAGACTGGTCCCTGGTCCAGAGCGCGCTGCGCGAGGACTACCGGTGGGTCGACCACCGGCCGGGGCTGCGGATGGAGACCCGCACGCGCGAGGAGATTGTGGCCCTGTTCCGCGGCATCCGCGAGGGCAACGACCTGCGTTGGGAGCAGGAGCTGCTGGACGAGCGCGCCGCGGGCGCCCTGGCGATGACCCGCGTCGTGCAGCGCGGGACCTACCGCGGTGGGCCGTACGAGATCGCCTTCCTGGCGGTCAGCGCCGTCGACGAGGACGGGCGGTTCTCCGCCACGGAGATCTGGGCGGACGGCGACCCGGCCGCGGAGCAGCGGATGGAGGAGCTCGCGGCGGAGCCTCCGGTGCTCGCCTACGTGCGCACCTTCGAGGATGCGTTCAACCGCCGCGACTGGGACGCGATGGACGCGGTGACCGCCGAGGAGATGGTCAACGAGGACCACCGGCCGTTCGGCAGCGGGCGGCAGGTCGAGTGGCAGCGCGAGCTGCGCGCGCTGGTCGAGACGATCCCGGACGCCTTCTGGCGCCACGAGCCGATCGAGATCCTGGCGCCGGGTCGGGCGCTGCTGCGCCTGGAGGTCCGGGGGGCGGGGGCCGACGGCGGCCACGTCGAGATTGACGTCGTCCGCATCGTGCAGATCGACGAGGACGGCCGCTACGTGCGCGGCGACCTGTTCGAGGACGAGGCTTCAGCGCGGAACTGGCTCGCGGATCAATAGCCTGCGGCGCCCCATGGCCGACAAGATCAAGGTGGCAAAGCCCGTCGTCGAGCTCGACGGCGACGAGATGACCCGGATCATCTGGGCGTTCATCAAGGAGCAGCTGATCCTGCCCTACCTCGACGTCGAGCTCCTCTACTACGACCTGGGCATCGAGAAGCGCGACGAGACCGATGATCAGATCACCGTCGACGCGGCCGAGGCGATCAAGGAGCACGGCGTAGGCGTCAAGTGCGCGACGATCACGCCCGATGAGGCCCGCGTCGAGGAGTTCGGCCTCAAGGAGATGTACCGGTCGCCCAACGGGACGATCCGCAACATCCTCGGCGGCGTCATCTTCCGCGAGCCGATCGTCATCTCGAACATCCCGCGCCTGGTGCCGGGCTGGACCAAGCCGATCATCATCGGCCGCCACGCGTTCGGCGACCAGTACCGCGCCACCGACATGGTCGTCGAGGGCGAGGGCACGCTGACGCTCACCTTCACGCCCAAGGACGGCTCGCAGCCCATCGAGCACAACGTCTATGACTTCCCGGGCGGCGGCGTCGCGATGGCGATGTACAACCTCGACGACTCGATCCGCGACTTCGCCCGCGCATCGATGCGCTACGGCCTCAACCGCGGCTTCCCCGTGTACCTGTCGACGAAGAACACGATCATGAAGCGCTACGACGGGCGCTTCAAGGACCTGTTTGCCGAGGTCTTCGACAGCGAGTTCAAGACCGAGTTCGACGCCGCCGGCATTACCTACGAGCATCGCCTGATCGACGACATGGTCGCGGCGGCGATGAAGTGGGAGGGCGGCTACGTCTGGGCCTGCAAGAACTACGACGGCGACGTGCAGTCCGACACCGTCGCCCAGGGCTTCGGCTCGCTGGGGCTGATGACGTCGGTCCTGATGACGCCCGACGGCAAGACCGTCGAGGCCGAGGCGGCGCACGGAACGGTGACCCGGCACTTCCGTCAGCACCAGCAGGGCAAGCCGACCTCGACGAACCCGATCGCCTCGATCTTCGCCTGGACGCGCGGCCTGCAGGCCCGCGGCCGGATGGACGACACGCCGGACGTCACGCGCTTCGCCGAGACGCTCGAGCGGGTGTGCATCGAAACGGTCGAGAGCGGAAAGATGACCAAGGACCTCGCGCTGCTCGTGGGGCCCGACCAGGAGTTCCAGACCACCCAGGAGTTCCTGGCCTCAATCGACGAGAACCTCCAGAAGGAGATGGCTTCCTAACCATGGCAACCCGAGTGGTAGTGACCGGCGCCGCCGGCCAGATCGGCTACGCGATCCTCTTTCGCCTGGCCTCCGGACAGGTGCTGGGTGACGGCGAGACGATTGAGCTGCGCCTGCTCGAGGTCCCGCAGGCGGTCAAGGCCGCCGAGGGCACCGCGATGGAGCTCGACGACTGCGCGTTCCCGCTTCTGGAGTCGATCGACATCTTCGACGACGCCAAGCAGGCGTTCGACGGCGTCAACGTCGGCTTCCTCATCGGCGCGCGTCCGCGCTCGAAGGGCATGGAGCGCGCCGACCTGCTCGAGGCCAACGGCGCGATCTTCAAGCCGCAGGGCGAGGCGATCAACGCCGGCGCCGCGGACGACGTGAAGATCCTCGTGGTCGGCAACCCGGCGAACACCAACGCGCTGATTGCCATGAGCAACGCGCCCGACGTGCCGAACGAGCGTTTCACCGCGATGACCCGGCTCGACGAGAACCGCGCGGTCACGCAGCTCGCCCAGAAGCTCGGCGGCAGCGTCGATGACGTCCAGGACCTCGTCGTATGGGGCAACCACTCCCCGACGATGTTCCCCGACCTGTTCAACGCGACGTTCAAGGGCGAGCGCGCGGCCGACCAGGTCGACCAGGGCTGGTACGAGAACGAGTACATGCCCAAGGTCGGCAAGCGGGGCGCCGAGATCATCGAGGCGCGCGGCGCCTCCTCCGCCGCCTCGGCGGCCAACGCCGCCATCGACCACATGCGCGACTGGATCCAGGGCGCCGACGGCCTGCGCTCCATGGCCGTGCCGTCCGGCGGCCAGTACGGCGTCGACGAGGGCCTGATCTCCTCGTTCCCCGTCCGCACCAGCGGCGGGAGCTACGAGATCGCCGAGGGCCTCGAGGTCGGCGAGTTCGCCCAGTCGAAGATCGACATCACCGTCGACGAGCTCCGCGGCGAGCGCGACGCGGTCAAGGGGCTCGGCTTGATCTAGGCGGAACGGCCCTCCGCTGCCCGCGAACGTCGGGGAGACCACCACTCAGTGGTGGTATGACCGACGTTCGCGATCAGCGGCCTGCTGACCCCCTCTGCTCCGAGGGGTGGGCTAAGCGGCGTCCTTGGGGTGCCAGCCGCGGCCCTGCTTGCTGACCATCCCGTCCTGGGCGAGGCCGGGGAGGACCCGGTAGAGGTAGTTCTGCTTGATCTTCATCGCCTCGGCGAGCTCGGGGATGGTGATCCCGGGCTGCTTGCGCACGAGCGCGAGCGCCTCCTTCGAGCGCGTGCCGGTCCCGCGAGGGCGGCCGCGCCGGCCGCCGCCGGACTTAGAGGCGCCGCCGGACGACTTGGCTCGGCGGGTGCGCCGCGGAGTCGCAGGCGCTGACGCTCCGACGCCGTCGAGCGCCTGCGCGGCTGCCTCGAGCCGGTGGAACTCGTCGACCAGCGGACGCAGCTCCTTCAGCCGCGCATCGATCTCACGTTTCTTCTCTTCCAGGAAATCGGCCATTTACGGATAATGGCACAACCGACTATTCCCGTTCGAGAATCGCTTTCAGCCGTTGCAGTGAGGCGTTGGCTTCACGCTCGGGAACGCCGCCCACCAGCGCCCTCGAGGCGGCGGCGCCCAGCGGTCCCAGCGGCGCCTTGAACTCGTTGCGGTACTCAAAGCGTGTGCCGCTATTGATGGCGTGCAACGTGTATTCGGTCTCCGCGCGCGATCGAGCCGGGCCCTTTCCCTTCCACAGAGCGCGGTGGGGACGGTCTGCGTCAGTGAGCTCCCACTTGACGTGAAAGCTGACACCGCGGATGCACAGCACCTGGTTCATGGTGTCTTCGGTGAATTCCTCGAGGCGCCGGTGGATCGTGACCCACTCCTCCAGGCGCTCGGCGTCCATGGCGACGGCCCAAACCGCTTCGGGAGGCGCGGCGATCTCGATGCTGGTGGTGACCTCTGACATGGGGCCAGAACCTAGCCGACCCGGGGCATCCGGTCCGGACTCGGCATGCTCAGCGCGGCTGGGTGTCCGGTCGCTGCGCGTCTCGCTACCGCGCCGCCAGCGGCTCGCTTTCCTCCCATTCGCGCAGCGCGTGCTCGACCGCCGCCTCGAACGAGTGCAGGCGCACGCCGAGCAGCTCGGCTGCGCGGTCGTCGCGGGGCAGCAGGTCGCTGGTCAGCCCCTCCATCAGCGGTCCGATGAGCGCGTGATCCTCGCCGGCGATCGCCGCCGCCACGCGGCTGGCCACCACGGAGGCCGAGAAGCCCAGCCGGATCGGCATCCGGCCGACCACCATCAGCTCGGTGATCGTCTCGATGATCTGCTCGTAGGTGAGGACGTCGCGCCCGGCGATGTCGAGCGACAGGCCACCGCGGGCGTGCTCGGCGCCGGCGGCGGAGACGAGCATGGCGATCACATCGCGCTCGTCGATGGGCGCTGTGCGAAATGCGCGCCACGGCGGAAGCGGTAGGGCCGGCAGGCGCTCGACGAGCCGCACCAGGAAGCGAAACGAGCGCGACCGCGCCCCGATGATGATGGAGGCGCGCAGCGCCACGGCCTCCTCGAAGCCGGCCATCAACGCCTCCTCGACCACCAGGCGACTCGACAGGTGCGGTGACGCGCGCGCGCCCTCCGGGACCGGACCACCCAGGTAAACCGCGCGTGGCACGCCGGCAGCGCGGGCCGCCTCGACGAAGTTCTCGACCGACTGCTGCTCGAGGCCTGAGAAGCCGTCGCCCGCCGATGCCTCCATCGAGTGGATGAGGAAGTAGGCGACGTCGACGCCCTCCATGGCCTCGGCCAGGCCGGCGCCGGTCACTGCGTCGCCTCGGACGACCGGCACGTCGGCGCCCACCCGCGAGGGGTCGCGGGCGAAGGCGCGGACGTCGTGTCCGGCGGCCTGCAGCGCGGGCACGAGCTTGGCGCCGACGAAGCCGGTGGCGCCCGTGACGAGGGTCAGCATGGGGAGCGAGGCTAGTCCCGGCACAGCGAAACGCACGCAGGATGCGGGGTCATCGGGTTGCGCTCGGGCGCCGTGTGAAGGGATTCCTGGCATTTGCGGGAACGCGAGTTTGCAGCCCACGGCCGGGGTGTGTTCTGATGCTCGCCGTCCCCTGGTGAGCGTCGAAATGGAGCAGTTGGTGAAGAAGGTCAGGTCGGTTCCGAAGGTCTCGTGCGAGCAGTGCTTCTTCCGCTGCAACATGCTCTGCGCGCTGGAGCTCGACGCCCCGTGCCCCACCTTCCGGCCCGACCATCCCGACGGCTTGCGCCCGCCGCAGCAGCTGCGCTTCGAGTTCCGCCAGGAGCGAAAGACCCGTTCCGCCTGGGCCTTTCCCACCGCCCAGGAGCAGGCCGCGCTGCACGCCTGACCCCTCGCTCAGGCCGCCGTCCGCGCGCTCGGCGCGGTGCGCAAACGGCCGGGCAGCACGGGCACCACGACCCGTTTTAGGTACTCCGCGCCACCGCGGACGGCCGCGGCGCGAACCGGGTCCCAGCGAAAGCCGTAGAGGCGCCGGATCTCCGGAGGGAGGATGCCGATCGTGATCTGGTTGGCCAGCTCGAGCGCCGGGACCGCCAGCCGCGGCACGGGCGGGCGCATGACGATCTCAACCGCCAGCCGGCGAGCCGTTTCCCCGACGTGAAGATCATCCGAGGCCAGCATCGCCGCGACGTAGTCCTCGAAGGCGTCAAGGTCGGTCGGGGCGTGCTTGTTGGGCAGGCCGAAAAGCTTGCCGAGCAGCCGGAAGTCCTGCCAGTAGGCCTCCTGCTCGTCGCGGCTCAAGCGCCGGACGTAGCGCTGGTAGACGAGCAGGTTCGAGTCGACCAGGGTGGCGAGGATCCACAGCAGCAGGTCGGGGTCGTTGGCCCGCCACCGCGTGCCGGCCGGAAATCGCCCGCACGGCTCGGAGAGCGTTCCGCTCACGCGCCGGTGCACCGCGCGGACCGGCCGGGTGGCAGCGTCGGCCTCTTCGCGGGTGCCGAAGGCGATGGCGCTCAGCACCTTCGCCGTGCGTTCCAGCCTGGGGTATGGCTCGGCGAGCATCGTGGTGGCCTCGAAGAAGCCGGCGAACGCGACGGGGTGGGCTGCCTGCATCAGCAGCGACCGCGGGCCGGCCAGGGCGACGACCATCTCGCGCTGCACGATGCGCAGCATCGAGTCGTCGGTGAAGTAGCCAGGCGGGGCCATGCTCTGAGTTCTACGTCCTGCGAGCAAGTTTCGACGTATAGGGTCTCGCGATGATCGTGACCGTCCTGGGCAAGTCGCCCTCCTGGCAGGACGCCGGCGGCGCCTGCAGCGGCTATCTCGTGCAGGAGGACGGCCTGAACCTGCTGCTCGACTGCGGCAACGGCGTGTTCGGCAAGCTCCGCAGCCACGTCGACTACGTCGACGTGAACGCCGTGGTCGTCAGCCACCTGCACGCCGACCACTTCCTCGACCTCGTCCCGTTCTCCTACGCGCTGACCTACGCGCCGCGCCAGCAGCCCGTGCCGGTTGACCGTTGGCCGGGCACCGAGTACCCGGCGCACCCGGACCTGCACGCGCCGCCCGGAGCGCGGGAAACCCTCCGCCGGGTGGTGGGCGCGTGGGGTAGCGAGAGCCTCATCGAGAACGCTTTTGACCTGCGCGAGTACGAGGCCGGCGACCGGCTCGAGGTCGGCCCGCTGCGCATCGCCTTCGGCGAGGTCGACCACTTCGTCCAGACCTTCGCCGTTGAGATCACGTCCACGGCGACCGGCGGCCGCTTCGTCTTCGGCGCGGACACCGGGCCGAGCGAGAAGCTGGTCGCCTTCGCCACGGGCGCGGACGTGCTGATGGCCGAGGCCACGCTCCCGCGGCCCGAGCGCGAGGGCGTTCGCGGCCATCTGACGCCGGCCGAGGCCGGGGAACACGCCGCTCGCGCCGGGGTCAAGGCGCTCGTGCTGACCCACATCTCCGACGAGCTCGACGAGGCCTGGGCGCGGGAGGAGGCCGCGAAGGCGTTCGGCGGGCCGGTGGAGGTGGCGCACGAGGGCGCCGTCTACGAGATCTGAAAGGCCGGGGGATACGCTTCGAGCCCGATGGCCGGCGAGCGTGATCTGTTTGCGAACTTCGAGCGGATGCGCCGCGAGATGGACGAGCTCTTCGGCGACGTCTTCGGCGTCGCACTTGCGGGACGGGTCGGACCGAACCACGGCGGGTTCTCGCCTGCGGTCGACGTGTTCTACGCCGACGATCCGCCGCGCGCCGTCGTCCACGCCGAGCTGGCCGGCATCGACATCGACGAGATCGGGTTGGAGATCGAAGGGCGCGAGCTGGTCATCGCGGGGCACCGCCGCCCAGCCGACGCCGAGGGCCGGGTCTATCAGCAGCTCGAGATCGACTTCGGGCCGTTCCGGCGGGTCATCCCGCTCGGGGCCGAGGTGGTCGCCGAGCAGGCCAGCGCGACCTACCGCGACGGCATCCTCACGGTTGAGCTGCCGCTGGCTCGGCCCGAGCCGCGGACGGTGCCGATCGACGTCGCGCGCGGCTCCGCGTGATCGAGATCGCCCGTGACGACTCCGACGAATCCGCCCGCGAGGTACCGGTCGGCGGACGCGCGCTGCCCGACACGCTTCCGGTCCTGCCGCTGCGCGAGACCGTTCCGTTCCCCGATGCGCTGACGCCGCTCGCCGTCGGCCAGGAGCGGTCGATCGAGCTGGTCAACGACGTGCTGCAGGGCAACCGAACACTGGTCATGGTGGCCACCCGCGACGGATCGGTCGAGCAGCCCTCGCCCGACCAGCTCCACGAGGTAGGAGTCGTCGGCGTGGTGGCGCGGATGCTCAAGGTGCCCGACGGCACGCTGCGGATCCTCGTCCAGGCGGGACAGCGGGTCCAGATCAAGGCGTGGGAGCGCGAGACGCCTTATCTCGTCGCCGAGGTGACCGAGCACCCCGACGTTCTCAAAGGACCGGCCAACCAGATCGAGGCGCTCAAGCGCAACGTCCAGCAGACGTTCAGCCAGATCGTCGAAGCGGTGCCCTACCTCCCCGAGGAGCTCCAGCTGGCGGTCGCCAACGTCGACGACGCGGGAGCTTTGGCCAACCTCATCGCCGGCGCTCTGCGGCTAACGGGGGAGGAGAAGCAGTCGTTGCTCGAGGAGGTCGACGTCGCCAAGCGGCTGCGCCAGCTCGTCGAGCTGCTGGCCCGTGAGCTTGAGGTCATCTCGATCGGCACTCAGATCCAGACGCAGGTCCAGGGTGAGATCGAGAAGGGCCAGCGCGAGTTCGTGCTGCGCCAGCAGCTCAAGGCGATCCAGGACGAGCTCGGCGAGTTCGACGAATCCGCCGCCGAGGCCGGGGAGCTGCGCGAGCAGCTCGCGGCGCTCGACCTGCCCGAGGACGCGCGCAAGCAGGCCGACCGCGAGCTCGAGCGGCTCGAGAACCTGCCGCCGCAGGCTGCCGAGCATGGTGTGATCCGTACGTACCTGGAGTGGATCGTGTCGCTGCCGTGGAACACGTCGACAGAGGACAACCTCGATCTCGCGCACGCCCGCGAGGTGCTCGACGCCGACCACTACGACATCGAGCAGGTCAAGGACCGGATCCTCGAGTTCCTCGCCGTGCGCAAGCTCAAACCGGACGCCCGTGGCTCGATTCTGTGCTTCGTCGGCCCGCCTGGTGTGGGCAAGACATCGCTCGGCCAGTCGATCGCCCGGGCGCTGGGGCGCGAGTTCGAGCGCATCAGCGTCGGCGGCATGCGCGACGAGGCCGAGATCCGCGGCCATCGCCGCACCTACGTCGGCGCCATGCCCGGCGTGATCCTGCGCGCGCTGCGCGACGCGGGCTCCCGCAATCCGTTGTTCATGATCGACGAGATCGACAAGATGGGCTCGGACTTCCGCGGCGACCCATCCAGCGCGATGCTCGAGGTGCTCGACCCCGAGCAGAACGGCACGTTCCGCGACCACTACCTCGACCTGCCGTTCGACCTGTCCGACGTCATGTTCGTGTGCACCGCCAACGACCTCGACCGCGTGCCCGGTCCGCTGCGCGACCGGATGGAGCTGACGTTCCTGGCGGGGTATACCGAGGAGGAGAAGCTCGAGATCGCCAAGCGGTATCTCGTGCCTCGCCAGATCGAGCGCAACGGCCTGAAGAAGTCGTGGATCTCGATCGGCGCGCCCGCGCTGCGCGCGATCATCTCGGACTACACCCGCGAGGCCGGCGTCCGCCAGCTCGAGCGTGAGATCGGCGCTGTCTGCCGCAAGATCGCCCGCGGCATCGCCGAGGACGGACGCAACGGCAAAGTGAGCGTGTCGGTCGAGACGGTTCGTGAGCTGTTGGGCAAGGCGCGCTTTCACCACGAGGCGCGCCGCCGAACGGCCGTGCCCGGGGTGGCTACCGGCCTGGCCTGGACGCCCGTCGGAGGCGACGTGCTGTTCATCGAGGCCAGCGCCGTGCCCGGCAAGGGCGAGCTGACGCTCACCGGCCAGCTCGGCGACGTGATGCGGGAATCCGCGCAGGCGGCGCTGACCTGGGTGCGCGGCAATGTCGCCTCCGTGGCCCCGGGCCTTGCCGCCGATTGGTTCGAGACCCACGACCTGCACCTTCACGTCCCCGCGGGCGCAACGCCCAAGGACGGCCCCAGCGCCGGCATCACGATGGCCACGGCGCTGGCGTCGTTGCTGTCGGGTCGCTGCGTGCGTGATGACGTGGCGATGACCGGGGAGATCACCCTGACCGGGCAGGTCCTGCCGATCGGCGGGCTCAAGGAGAAAGCTCTCGCGGCGCAGCGGCTGAAGATCGACTGCCTGATCGCTCCTCGGCTCAACGAGCCCGACATCGACGAGATCCCCGAGCACCTGCGCGGAGACATCGATTTTCGCTTCGTCGACGAGATCGAAGCCGTCCTCGACATCGCGCTCGAACGGCCGGCGGCGCAACTTCCGAGTTCGCAGTCGCGCCAGCGGGTATAGGATCGCCAGAGCTTGCAAGCGACCCCGAGGTGAGTGACTTCATGGCAGCGAAGAAGAAGGCCGCCAAGGCTGGTGCCGTAGCGGCTGCCCCGTACGTGCAGCGTGTGATCTCCGATGAGGAGCTGCGCGACAACGTGCGGGTTGCGGTCGATTCGGCGCGCGAGGCCTTCACGCGGCTGCAGAGCGGCAAGGGCGTGCCCAAGACCGTTCTCGACGACAAGAAGTTCCACCGCGACGTGTCCAAGGCCGCTACGGCGCTCAAGGATGCAAGCGATTCCCTCCGCGAGGGGCAGAAGAAGAAGCGCAAGGGTGGCCTGTTCCGCAAGCTGCTCCTCCTCGTGGTCGCCGGCGGCGTCGCCGTCGCCGCCAGCGAGGATCTGCGCAGCAAGGTTCTCGACACGCTGTTCGGCAAGGAGGAGGAGTTCGACTACACGTCCTCCACCACTCCGAGCACACCCGCGCCGGCGCCGACCGAGACGGCCACCGCCTCGTAACGCGCAGGTCGCGGCGCCAGTCGTCTACGAGAGGGCGCCGAGAGGCGCCCTCTCGTGCGTCTAGGGTGAAGCGCGATGGAGGCCGCCGCCACCGAGCGCACCCTCCCGGGCGAGAAGGCCGCCCGGATCGTCGACGCGATGCGCGCGAGCGTCGCCCAGCGTGGCGTCGCCGGCTCGACGTTCGATCACGTCGCCCGCGAGGCGGGCGTCTCGCGCGGCCTGCTGCACTACTACTTCGGCACGAAGGAGCAGCTGCTGGTCGAGGTCGTGCGCCGCGACTGCGACCTGCGGATGACCGTGCTCGACACGCAGCTCGCGACCGCCGAGAGCGCCGAGGACTTCCTGGCGCTGCTCGTCTTCGCACTCGAGGAGCTCGTGCGCGAGGAGTCCGAGTTCTTCACGGTGATCTTCGAGGTCTTCACGCTGTCGCGTCGCAACGCCGAGATCGCGGCGGAGTTCGCCGAGCTGATGCGCCGCACGCGCGAG
>Ga0136633_1001957_pt1 | contig 14664 bp, 5 predicted proteins | sample AntDrymeUQ832206_2_FD_105494 | JGI IMG/M metagenome (GOLD analysis project Ga0136633, IMG submission 105494) | Polar desert sand microbial communities from Dry Valleys, Antarctica - metaG UQ83 (22.06) | ecosystem: Environmental > Terrestrial > Soil > Desert | place: Antarctica: Dry Valley... | reverse complement strand
CGCGCCGGCCCCGATGTTGTTGATCTGCTCGGCGGTCTGGTCGCGGGCATCGCCCCAGATCTCGTTGAACCCCACCCACATCGCGGCGCCGAGGAACGCCATGATCAGGACGGCGATGGCGGTCTATCGCTAGTGACCCCTTCTCCCGAGAGGGGGGCGACCTCCAAGTGGAGTGGTCGCGCAGGGCATGGTGCTTCGGGTGAAGCGTCATGCGGCGATGTACTGCCGCCTTTCGAAGGACCCCGACGGCAACATGTTGGGGATCGCGCGGCAGGAGGAGGACTGTCGCGCACTCGCTGCCCAGAAGGGCTGGCTGATCACGCAGACCTTCGTTGACGACGACGTTTCGGCATACATCCCGGGCATGCGCCCCGCCTACGAGGCCATGTTGGTGGCGATCAAGGAACGGGTCGTCAACGCTGTCGTGGTGTACGACGAGGACAGGCTCGTGCGCCACCCCTTCGAGCTGGAGAGCTTCTTCATACTCTGCGAAGCGGTTGGCCTGACCGACCTTGCCAGCGTTGCAGGCGACTCAGACCTCTCGAACCCTGACGACCAGTTGATGCTTCGAGTCAAGGGGGCGGTTGCCAAGAAGTCCTCTGATGACAGCAGCCGCCGCTACAAGCGCATGCATCGCCAGATTGCGGAGATGGGGCGCTGGTCGGGCGGACCCCGGCCATACGGCTACGTGAGGGTCCGCACCAGCCTCGATCCGAAGTCACGTGACGCGAAGCTCGAAGTCGTGCCGGAGGAAGCCAAGATCATCCTGGAGGCGGCCGAGCGGGTGCAGGCCGGCGAGACGCTCTTTTCGATCTGCTCGGACCTCGCGGCCCGACGTGTGCCGACAGTCCGTCAGGCGACCTGGCGGACACCGACGCTGAAGGGCATCCTCACGGGGCCAACCCCCGCCGGCAAACGGCCGTATCACGGAGAGGTCCTCCGCGACGCCGATTGGCCGGCGATCATCGATGAGTCAACCCATCGACGCCTGCGGCTCCTTCTCTTGAACAAGGACCGGTCGGGTGAGCGTCGCGCCAGGGTCTTTCTGCTATCGGCCCGGTGTGGTCTCTGCGGAGCCAAGCTGGTAGGCCAGAGGCGGGAGACGGGCGTCCGAACCTACGTCTGCCTGGGCGGTGTCGGTGGAAGCGGGTGCGGGCGTCTCGCCTGCGTGGCGGAGCCCCTGGAGGCTCTCGTAGTCGAGGCAACGATGATCCGCCTGGACACGCCGGCCCTGGCACGCGCCCTGGCGGGGGTCGATGGCGCCGGCGGAGGTCGTACCGACGATGGTCTCACCGAAGAGCTGATGGCTGCCGAAGCGAAGCTCGCAGAGCTTGCCGAGATGTGGGCCAACGACGAGATCGGTCGCACTGAGTGGACCCTGGCTCGCAAGCCAGTTGAGGCCCGACGGGACGCCGCCCAGCGTCGGCTGGACGGGTCCGTACGGCGTACGGCCTCCGCCCACTGGGAGGGCAAGGCCGGTGCGCTGCGGGCGGCTTGGCCTGAGATGAATATTGACCAGCGGAGGGCCGTGCTCGGTGCCGTGATCGAGCGGGTGGTGGTCCGCCCGACCAAGGTGCGCGGGCGCTTCGACCCGGAACGAGTCGATGTCGTCTGGCGGGCCTGACACGCCACATCGTCGGAACGGTGTGTCTCGATTGGATGTCCTGGCGCCTAGCGGATTCACGCGCACGGAGTCTGCCGCTGGCGTGAACCGCGCTCAGCGTGCCCCGTCAGCCACAGGGTGAGCGCGTCTCGTCTGGCATGGTGATAGGGCGCACCCTCCAAGGCGACATGGGAGAGCAATGAGCAAACAGGCCAAGGGCGCTGGACCACTCGGGTTCGAGGACACCCTCTGGAAGACCGCCGACAAGCTGCGCGGGTCGATGGACGCCAGCGAGTACAAGCACGTAGTCCTTGGCGTTGTCTTCTTGAAGTACGTCGATGACGCGTTCGCGGAACGCCGGACTCAACTCGCTCAAGAGTTGGAAGCCGACGGCATCACCGGAGAAGCGGCCGAGGAGCTGCTGGAGTCTCGCGATGAGTACACAGCCCAAGGCGTGTTCTGGGTTCCGCCGGAGGCCCGGTGGGAGTACCTCCAGGCGAGGGCCAAACAGCCGGAGATCGGCAAGATGATCGACTCCGCCATGGATGCAGTCGAAATCGAGAACCCCAGCCTCCGGGGTGTGTTGCCGAAGAACTTCGCTCGCCCTGGCCTTGACATGCGCAGGCTGGGCGAGATGGTGGACCTGATCGCCGGCCTTGGTCTTGGCTCCGCTGAGCACCGCCAGAAGGATCTCCTCGGGCGGGTGTACGAGTACTTCCTCGGCCGCTTCGCCTCGGCCGAGGGCAAGGGTGGCGGGGAGTTCTATACGCCGAGCAGTGTCGTCAAGCTGCTCGTCGAGATGATCGAACCCTACAAGGGTCGCGTGTACGACCCCTGCTGCGGCTCGGGTGGCATGTTCGTCCAGTCCGAACGGTTTGTAGAGGCGCACGGCGGGGGTCGCAACGACATCGCGGTCTACGGCCAGGAAATGAACGACACAACCTGGCGACTGGCCAAGATGAACCTCGCGATCAGGGGCATAGAGGCCGACCTTGGGCCTCGGTGGGGCGATACCTTTCACGACGACCTACATCCAGACCTGAGGGCGGACTTCATCCTCGCCAACCCACCTTTCAACATCTCCGACTGGGGTGGGGACCAACTCCGTGATGATGCCCGTTGGAAATGGGGGACGCCACCGGAGGGGAATGCTAACTACGCCTGGTTGTCCCACATGGCATCCAAGCTCGCGCCTCGCGGAGTTGCTGGTGTGGTCCTAGCCAACGGGTCGCTGACTTCTCAGCAGTCTGGCGAGGGAACGATTCGCCAGCGAATGGTCGAGGATGACTTGGTCGAGTGCATAGTTGCACTCCCCGGCCAACTCTTCTATAGCACTCAGATACCAGTATCCTTGTGGTTTCTAAGTAAGGGAAAGGCAAACGGCCATAGTCGTGCTCATCAACTATGGCGCGACCGGCGTGGCGAGGTGCTGTTTATCGACGCTCGTCAGCTCGGCACAATGGTCGACCGCACCCATAGGGAGCTGGCCGACGACGAAATCGAGCGCATCGCCACCACGTACCATTCTTGGAGAGGGGAACCCGCCGCGGGGCTATATGCCGATGTACCTGGGTTCTGCGCATCCGGCACCGTCTCCGAGATTGCATTACACCGTCATGTACTCACACCGGGGCGCTACGTTGGGTCAGCAGCCGGCGTTGAAGATGATGAACCCATTTTCGACAAGGTTCTTAGGCTGAAAAGAACACTGTACGAATGCTTTGATGAGACGCACGTGCTGGAGAATGCGGTCAGGCGCAAACTTGAAGGAATCGGCGATGGAGACTGACCGTCTCCCCTTTACGCAGCTCTTGTCGCAGATAATTGACAACCGGGGCAGGACGTGCCCAGTCGCCGACGAGGGCATTCCCCTCATCGCAACCAACTGCATCGTCAACGACCGCCTGTTTCCCGTGCACCAAAAGGTCCGATTCGTTTCTGAGCACACCTATCGCACGTGGTTCAGAGGCCATCCCGAGCCAGGGGACATTATCTTCGTCTGCAAGGGCTCCCCTGGCAACGTGGCGATCGCTCCCGATCCCGTTGGGTTCTGCATCGCCCAGGACATGGTGGCGGTCAGAGCCGACGACACTGCCGTTTATCCACGATTCCTATTCGCAGCCCTTCGATCTGCCGACGTGCGCGCCCAGATCGCTACCTTGCATGTGGGAACGCTGATCCCCCACTTCAAGAAGGGTGACTTCGATAAACTCCTCATTCCCGTGCCGGCTCGCTCTCATCAGCGCTTCATAGGTGATCTGTATTTCGAGATGTCGGCAAAGATCGAGATGAACCGCCGATGCGCTGCTCTACTGCATGAGTTGCTTCAGGCGTCTTGGAAATTGGTAGCTGCGGGCATTTCGCCTGTCAAAGTGGGAAAGCTCATCGAGCTTGAGAAAGGCGTGTCCTACAAAGGGGATCAGCTCGGCTCCGGGCCCCCGCTGGTGAATCTCGCGAACTTCGGCACCGATGGGCGTTTCAACCACAAAGGGTTGAAGCGCTACGCGGGGGACGTGCGTGAGCGTCATTGGGTTCGCAGGAATGATCTCGTTATCGCAAATACTGATCTTACCCAGCGACGCGAAATTCTCGGCCAGCCGGCGTTCGTCGAGGTAGATGAAGAGCGAGCGCTATACAGTCACCACGTCTACGCGGTCAGACCTAAGTCCGGACAAGACTGCTTGCTGTGGCTATACGCCGCGTTCCGTGATCGATCCTTCCGGAACCGTGCCATGACTTTCGCTTCCGGAACAACGGTGACTGCCCTCCCTCGCGATGCGGTCCTGACCTACGATGTTCCTTGGCCTGCGGACGATATCCGTACCGCTTGGCAGGGGGAGGCACGTCGGTACTTGAGTGCTGCGACGGCGTTTGACCGTGAGTCACGGATCATTGCGACCCTGCGGGATACGTTGCTCCCGAAACTTCTCTCGGGCGAACTTCAGGTTCGGGACCCGGCGGATAGGGATGCAACGGTTTGACGAGATTCCTAGCCGAGTCTGGCGTTGAAGAGGTATGTCTCGACTACTTCCGCGATCTGGGGTGGATCGTCCTCTACGGAGCAGACGTCGCTCCAGACATGCAGCAGGCGGAGCGGACCTCATACCGGGAAGTGCTGCTGGAGGAAAGGCTTTACGCTGCGATTGGGCGGCTGAACCCGGACCTCTCTGCAGCCGAAGCTCGGCACGTGGTGACGACCTTCCGCCGGCCCGAGAGTGGCGATCTCATGGCTGAGAACTGGCGTGCTTACAGACTCTTGACTCGCGGTGTGCCCCTGGAGCGCCGGGACGCCGGTGGTGTGATCCGTCACGAACTCGTCCGCCTCATCGACTTCGAGGAGCCGGGTGGCAATGACTTTGTGGTCGTCAACCAGTTCACCGTCGTGGGCGACCGGAACGAGCGCCGGCCCGACGTGGTCGCCTTCGTGAACGGCATCCCGCTCGGTCTGATCGAGTTGAAGGTCCCAGGGAAGCCTCGGGCGACTCTCCGTGGTGCATTCGATCAGCTCCGTACCTATGCCAGTCAGATTCCGACGCTGCTGACCTTCAACGCTGTCTGCGTAATCTCCACGGGCACCCAGGCTCGGATGGGCCCACTGCCGATCGCCTTCGAGCACTTCGCTCCTTGGAAGACGATTGACGGCAAGGAACTCGCTCCTGCAGGCAGCCCCGAGATGGAGGTGCTGATCCGAGGAGCCTTCGAGCCGGCCCGTTTCCTTGACCTGGTGCATAGCTTCGTGTCCTTCAGCGACGAGCGCTCCGGGCCGGTGAAGCGCCTGGCCAAGTACCACCAGTTCCACGCCGTTAACAAGGCCGTAGGAGGCGCTGTGGCAGCTCTACGCCGCGGGGACGGGCGAGCTGGCGTGGTCTGGCACACGCAGGGGTCTGGCAAAAGCCTGGAGATGTTGTTCTGCGTCACCAAGCTCATGCACGAGCCCGAGATGAGCAACCCCACCGTGGTGATCATCACCGACCGCAACGACCTCGACGACCAGCTCTTCGATGAGGTCTTCGCTCCTGCGCGAACCCTCCCAGAGACTCCGGTGCAGGCAGAGTCCCGGGAGCACCTTCGAACGCTGCTCTCTTCCAAGGCCTCGGGCGGAATCGTCTTCACTACGATGCAGAAGTTCGGGCTGGCCAAGAGCGAGCGGGACGCCAACCGGACGTTCCCAACCCTCTCCGAGCGGTCGAACATCGTGGTCATAGCTGACGAGGCCCACCGCACTCAGTACGACGTGATCGACGGCCTGGCACGAAACCTCAGAGACGCGCTGCCGAAGGCGGCGTTCATGGGGTTCACCGGCACGCCCCTCGAAACAGCGGACAAGAGCACCCGCGACATTTTCGGCGAGTACATCGACATCTACGACCTGTCCCAGGCGGTAGAGGACGGGGCCACCGTAAGGGTGTTCTACGAGGCGCGTCTGGTGAAGGTGGAGTTGCCCGAGGAAGCTCGCTCCGTTGTCGATGACGAGGTGGCGGCGATCACCGAGATGGCGGAGGCCGATGCCAGCGCTCGGGCCAAGGCGCGGTGGGCGAGGGTCGAGGCCATCGTCGGAGCTGACGAGCGGATCGCTCAGGTGGCAGCCGACATCGTGGAGCACTGGGAGAAGCGCAGCGGTGCCATCGTGGGCAAGGGCCTGATCGTCTGCATGAGCCGGCGCATCTGCGTGGACCTCTACGACCAGATCGTGAAGCTCCGGCCCGAGTGGCACTCTGACGACGACGAGGCCGGCACACTCAAGGTGGTCATCACGGGCTCCGCCTCCGATGGCCCCGAGATGAACCGCCATGTCCGCAACAAGGATCGGCTTCGAGACATGAAGGAGCGGGCCAAGGATCCGGCCGACCCGCTGGAGTTGGTGATCGTCCGGGACATGTGGCTGACCGGCTTCGACGCACCGTCCCTCCACACCATGTACGTGGACAAGCCGATGAAGGGTGCAGGTCTGATGCAGGCCATCGCCCGTGTCAACCGCACCTTCAAGGACAAGTCGGGCGGCCTGGTGGTCGACTACATCGGCATAGCGGAGAGCTTGCGGGCAGCGCTGGCCGACTACACCCCACGTGACCGGGAGCGCCAGGAGGTCGGAGCCCCCCTGGCCGAGGCCCTGGCCATCCTGGAGGAGAACCATGAGGTCTGCTGTGAGCTGCTCTTCGGGTGCCCGTGGCGTGAGGCCCTGGAGAGCGGCAGTGACAGGGCTCGCATCGAGGCGATCATGGCCGCCCTCGAACATCTGCTTCGTGGTGGGGAACTGGAACTGCCTGAGCGGTTCCTGCATCACACCCGGCTCGCCAGCCAGGCCTTCACTCTTGCGGTCTCGGCTTCCGAGGCGATGGCCTTTCGTGACGACCTGGCGTTCTTCCAGGCAGTGGCCGTGGAGCTACGTCGAGCGAGGGCGTCGGACGGCGAGGGGGAGGGCGCAGACCTGGAGATGGAAACCGCCCTGCGCCAGGTCGTCTCCGCTGCGGTGAGCGCATCGGGCGTCGTGGACATCTACGCCGAGTCCGGGTTGGAACGACCAGACATCAGCCTGATCGACGACGACTTCGCCAGGCGGGCCGCTGCCGACCCTCACCCGAACCTGCAGATCGAGTTGCTGCGCCGGCTGCTGACCGCTGAGGTTCGCTCGGTCGGCAAGCGCAACGTGGTGGCGGAGCGGAGATTCTCCGAGATGCTGGAGAAGGCGATGTTGGCCTACACGAACCGGGCACTCACGGCTGCTGAGGTCATCAACGAGATGGTCGCCATGGCCAAGCAGTTGAAGCTGGAGTTCGACCGGGGAGCCCAGCTTGGCCTGGCCGACGACGAGTTGGCCTTCTACGACGCCGTGTGCCAGAACGACTCAGCCGTGATGGAGTTGGGCGACGAGACTCTCAAGAAGATCGCCCACGAGCTGGTCGTGACCGTTCGGAAGAACGCCACCGTGGACTGGAGTAGGAAAGAGCAGGTCCGGGCCCTGCTGCGGTCATCCATCAAGCGGCTGCTGGTGAAGTACCGGTACCCACCGGACAAGCAGGAGGCTGCCGTCCACCTGGTCATGGAGCAGGCGGAGCGGTTGGCCGAGTCGGTGGCCTAGCTGCTGGCGGACCGTCTACGTCGCTCCGGCTGAGTGGACCGGGAAGCGCAAGGCGGTCAGTTTCCCTCTAGACAAGTGGCAGCTTCTTCGTCTGTGCACTTGCCCCCTTCGCCGCGGGCTCCAGTAACGCCATGGCATCGGCACGGGATAGTGAGTCGTGAAGGCGTTGATTGGAATAGGTGCGGAGGCAGGAGTAGCACGAAGAGTCCTCGCCGCAGTCACATGTCGCCACCGCGTCATACGCCGCCTCGAACATCTCCGGCAGCCTGCCGGTGAGTGATCGTGCGTATCCGGCACCGCCCGGCACGTTGTCGAAGAGCAGGAACGACCCGCGGTGGTACTCGCTTCCTTCTATGACGTAACCGTCCATGTCGTTCCGGGCGACACCCAGTACGGGAAGTGCAGCAAGAAGTGCATAGAGGGCGCTGTGCCAGCCGGGCGCGGCTGAGTCGATGTCCGGTCGGATGTCGATGACGTCGGTAAGGAACTGGTGCCCGTACCCGAGGCGCAAGAGCGTGCCGGTGCAGGACGACGACGTGTTGTACGGGCGAGGATGGCTGGGCAGCTTCTCGTCGCTTTTCTTGCGGGGCTTGCTGCGCTCTTGGACCGAAGCGTGCCCGCAGGAGAGGCAGACGCTGTATCCAGCCGCCTTCGGCCCACTGTTGATGACCGTTACTCGCCCGCGCCGCGAAAACCGGAATTCCAGGTCGAGCGCTCCGACTGTGATCGCTTCATAGTCCGAGACAACTCCGGGAGCGAAGTCGTCGAAGTGGCTAATCGCAAAGCCGGCGGCCGGAGGGCGGCTCTCGCCGATCCGCTCCTTGCACATGCGGCCATGGAAGCCGAACATGGGGATGACGAACCTACCGGACCGCCCCCGCTTCGGCTGAGGATCCGAACAGCATGAGGGCGCTCCGCCAGAACGACGGGTAGAGAACTTTGCGCACGTGCTGCACTCCATCCAGTCATACGTCGGCGGACGGCGCCCAGGCGGGATTCGCAGGCCAAGCGGTTCCCACAAGTGTTTGTCAGCCACGACCTTTGCTCCTGGGGCGTATTCGGCTATCGCCATGCGTAAGTCGCGGTTGAGGTCGACCCGGGCCGCCTCCTTGTCGCCGGAGCGGCGTACATCCAGCTCCACCACATCGACAGGGAACCCGTACTTCGGAAGTACGACGCGCTGCGCGAGGAAGTCGATCAATGGGCGCCGAGCCAGGGTGTCCCGGACCCTCTGGAAGGAACCGGCCTTCTGATACTGCTCCTCCTCTGCGGCCTTCCTTTTCTCCGATTCCAGATGGGCGAGGTCATCCCGAAGCTCATCCCGGGCTCGCGCCAGCCAAGCTGCCCCGCTCTCCTCATCGGGCTCGACCAAGGCGGTAACCCACCCCCACCCCGCGATGTCCAGTTCTTCGGCCGCTTCCGTGGGAACGATCCGCTCGACCGATGCGCCAAGCGCTCCCGGGCGGGCCTTGAGCCACATGACGAAGCGCTCCGCCGCCGCAGTCTCATCAGCGGGCATGAAGAATTCGTCCACGGTCTTGTACTGCTCGCCTGTATGCCGCTGGTAGGCGGCATAGGCCGTGGCGTGTACGTGCCTCCGAACGATGGCGGTGTTCGTAAGCGTGACAATCGGTGGCGCGATGTTCCCGTCGATCATGTCGCTGGGGTCATCGAAGTAATGCCGGTCGTGGCTGCGGCGCTGGGCGAACGTGACGACGAGAGCAGCAGCTCCGCTTCGCCGGCCGGCGCGTCCCGCCCTCTGCATGTAGTTGGCAGGCGTGGGTGGGACGTTACGCAGCAGTACCGCCTGAACCTCTCCCACATCCACCCCTAGCTCGAACGTGGTGGAGCAGGAGAGGGCGTTGATGTCACCATCGAGAAACTCTTGCTGACGCCGTGCAGCGGTGTCGGTTGCCAGTTGCGCCGTGTGCTCTTCCACTCGCAGCCAGATCGGTTCGAGATCGGTGTAGAGCCGCCGGTAGTGGTTCTCGGCGTCTGGCACGAAAGGTCCAAGTACCCCGACGCACCCCAGCGTCGGACATACGCCAGACAGGTTCTGCCAAGAGACCTGACCACAGGCATCACACCTGTACGGCAGGTGATCCGGGGTCGTGGGAAGAAACGTCAGCCACTCGAAGTCGATCGCTCGCACGACGCCCTGACGGGGAATCCGGGAGTCAGCCAGCACCTTCTCCCATCCGGACCCCGGGGCTGAAAGCCAGTCGTCCCACAGGGACCCCAAGAGGGCCTTGGGATCGACGGTGACCGACCGTCGTTCGAGTAACCGCTTGATGTAATCGAGCCGTCTGTTCGTGGAACTGCCACTCGGCATCCACGACAGCACCTGCCTCGCTGACTGCTCGCGACGAACGGTCGTGACAACGTTCCGAGGCGAGAACATCGGATCTGCGATGTCCACGTCCTGGGGCAGCACAACCGCGGCGCTCTGCCGCAGCGTCCTGAGCAGAAGGCGGGCGAGGTCAAGTGCCTCCTGCGAGCTGAAGCCGAGGTCGAGCAGAAAGGCGGGCGGCTTGACCTGCCGTGGGATCGCCACGCCGATCTCCATCAGCCCGACCCCTTCGAGGCTCTGGCGCGGGTCTACGGCCAGAATTTCGCGCATCAGCCACGACCTGACAGTCGTCCGGTTCTTGCCGTGGTCGTCTGGATCGAGCACGAGTTGCTGCTCAGCGAACTTCACGATGGGCTCGGTGTAGTCGCCAAAGCGGGCGTCGCTGTCACCCTTCGCCTCGACGTGCCGCCATACGAGCCGGCGTGCCAGCATCTGTGAGTAAGTCCGATGGAGGTATGGGGCGAAGAACGCAGCGTCCTGTCGGGAGTCGGAGAACATGAGCAGCTTGCGGCCCTCGCCGGGCTTGTTGTCGGCGTCGTCTTCGATGCTTGGCGGGATCTGTTGGTAGAGCGATGTAGCCACGACACTCACCGGAGCCTCGGTGCCAGTGAGGAATCGCAGGATTATCGGAGCGTTGCTACGCCCGGCGCAGACGGGACACCGCCGGATAACGCCTTCGGTGGATGACTTCGAAGGCAAGGCCTGGGTGACCGGTTCAGAGAAGCGTTCGGGGCACCCGCAGCCAAGGTTGCTCTTGTCCCCGTATGCCCCGCACCCAGAGCAGAGGTGTTGCTGAACGCGCTTCGCAGCAGCTTCAGTTTCCCCCTCGATGGCGGCCTCGTCCTCGTCATCATCTGCGGCGCGTGGTGGTGCGAACGCCAGGCAGACGAGGTTGTCCCCGTAGAGCGGTGCTGACCCAAGATGAAGAACGTCCTCGTCCGACTCATCCTGTGACCCGACCGCGAATCCGGTTCCGCACTTGCGGCAGGTACCGTATTCGAACATCTTCGCTTCAACGTCCGCGTCAGCGCAGAAGGGGCACGACTCGTGCCGGGACAGTCGCAAGCGGGGTGTGCCCAACGGGTGGTCCGGATGACGGCAGACGAACGCTCCTTCGAGGCTGCGGATCAGGAAGTGGTACCGGGCAGGAAGCAAGGGAGCGTTGTTCGATGAGGGCTGGGCGGCGACGCAGATGTCGACGAGTGCGACAAGGGTCTCCAGTCGAATCCGCTGGTCGTCAACCTCGTTGAACACGCACGACGCGAGTTCCTCAACCCCACAGGAGCCGTCGGACAGCTCCCGCTGGAGAAGGGCGACGTGGTGCTCGTGAGCGAACCCGTCGAAGAGGACGCGTCCCACCTCATCAGACGTGATGACCTGAGCGCTCGGGGGGAACAGCGCCACAAGCCGTTGTGCGCTGGAGCCGCCGCGCATCTCACTTCGGATCGTTTGAATGAAATCCGGACTCGCTGTCCATGAACCGGTGGACTTCGCCAGCTCCTCGCGCTGGGGCTCCACCAGATCCTGGCGCCCTTCATCACTGTCGTCCCACTCGAAGGGCTCGTCGAACACGGTGGACACGAACTCAATAACTCGCTGGCGGTCCTCCTTGCCGCGTCCGAGGGTGGCCGATGTCCCGATGCAGGTAAGAGCGCCCCGCTTGGTGGAATTGACCCGCTCACGCACACGCCTCAGGAGCATCGCCAGCTCAGCGCCCTTGGCCCCGTTGTAGACGTGGATCTCGTCAAGGACGATGAACCGCCAATGCTTCCCGGTCGGGCCATCGAAGAAGCGGGAGTCATCGGGACGAAGCAAGAGGTATTCCAACATCGCGAAGTTGGTCAGCAGGATGTGCGGCGGCGTCTGCTGCATACGCTCTCGATCGATCATCTCGTTCGGGAGAGGGTCGCGACGGAAGCGCCTCCGGTAAACGCTCAGCGCTGCGCCATAGCTCGACTCGGTGTCGCCGACGTAGCGTCCGAAGGTGATCTCCGGGAACGCCAGCAGAAGCGACTGCAGACGCTTCATCTGGTCGTTGGCAAGAGCGTTCATGGGGTACAACAGCAGCGCTCGGACCCCCGGCTCACCGAGGGTGCCCCGGTCTGCCTCGTGGAGAAGGTCGTTGACGATCGGAAGAGTGAACGCCTCTGTCTTTCCAGATCCGGTGCCCGTAGCGATTGCTACGTTCCGGCCACCGGCCACCTTTCGGATGGCGACTTCCTGGTGCGCGTGCAACGGACGGTCCACCGGGAACGCTCTTTCCGGGAGCCTCAGGAACCCCGGATGCAGGACTCCCTCGCCGGTGAGGGTCCGAAGTGACACACCAGGGGTGTAGGGCGCCTGTGCCTGGAGGATCGGCCCTTTTGTGAGCCTGTAGGACTGATCCAGTTCACGTGCGTACTCCTCGGCCAAGAGCCTGTCCGAGGGGCGGAAGGTCGTGTGCAGGTACCGCTTGTAGGACTCTGAGATGGCCGTCGTCGCGGCAATCGGGTCGAGGGCTGCGGTCATGGCCTAGCCCACACGGCGGACCACGATGGCATCCAGGAGCACCTGTTCGGTGAGCGGGCGGACAAGGCTGTGTGCATCCCAGAGTCCTCCTAGTGAAAGCGGTGCTTCGCGTGAGTCGTCCGGCGCCTGGATGAAGGCAAGCGCAGCGGCGAGCAGATCCTGGGCGAACCGCGCCCAGACGATACCCGTGTCATGCTCCTTGGCTTCGTCTAGAAGCAGTTCGCCGAAGCCGTGTCGGATGCGTCGATCGTTCAGGGGGCGGTACTTGGCCCGCCACGCGCTGAATGGACCGTCACCCAGCTCCCAGCGACTCTCTAGCCATCCCAGCAGCGGGCCCGCTGCTCCACCCGAAGCCAGCATCGGAACGTCGGTTCCGAGGGCGTCGGTGATCCCGCGGACCTGTTTGCGTGAGCGTTTCAAGATCGGCGTGTCCAGGCCCTGAATGTGGCCCGGCCACGTGCTTTCATGTTCTCGGTCGAAGGTGCTCGGATCCCAGCCGCCATAGCGCCGCCAAAGCATGCAGGACGCCGCCTTCTCCTCGTCGCACCCCCAGGCGTCTGCGGCAGCGCCCAGAACCGGTGAGAACTCCCAGAGGGATGCCAGCACGCCGGCATCCCTGTGCTCGGAAGGGCAGTCCAAGAAGTCCGGCACCAGGGCGATCGCCGTACGGCGGAGCAGGTCGGTATGGAACTCTCCTGTCTCCGCGGCGCGTGCAAAGGCTCGGGCCGCTGCCTCGGGCACAGTGAACAACACCTGGCGAGCGACACGAGCGGTAGGTGTCGAGAGGACCTTCGGGTCACCACCATCGAATTGGCTCACCAGGGTCAGAAGTGCATGCCACGCGACCTTCTCTGCGGAGTCCTCGGGGATGGACACAACGCGGGGAGGGTCGTCCAGCAGAAGTTCGAGCGTCGTCAACGGCTCGTCTGGGTCGAGGGCTGCCAACCTCCTCTGCTCATCTGCGGGTGTCCCGATGTGGACCTCTCCGTAGCGAGCCCGATCGGCCGGCCGCTGTGGCTTCGCCCAGGGATCCGGGATGAGGATTTCCACCCGATAACGGCCGGGAGGGAGGCGATTTTCCACCAACAGCAGAGCGTGGCCCGCATCGCCATCATCGATAGACACATCCACGGGTGGTTCCCACGGCCGCGTGACCGACCAGAATCGAGCCACGCGACCACGGAAGGGCCGGTTCTCCTCGAAGTGAACATCGACCAGGGTCGACGCACCCTCGACCATCGACTCCACCGAGATGCAGCGACTCTCATATCTAGCCAGTACCCGCGCCGCCAGCGCTCGGGTCCCCTCCACCTCGACAACCAGGTCAAGCGCGGCCGACTGGGTGGAGCGGACGGTGTCGGCGAACTGCTTCAGCGCCAGAGACGCGATTGCGTGGCTACCGCAACGCACGGGCTTCGCTTCCTGAAGAACTGACTCTCCGTCGGTCAGGCGAAGGAACACATCCCGACTCGGCCTGCCGCGGACGAGAAGCAAGTCGTCCACTCCGCTTGCAAGGTCGTCCGCCGTAATTGTCACCCTGGCGTTGCTGAAAACGGTTCGAGCGGTGTGATCCGATCGAATGCACCACAGCAGTCGCGGAACGGAGATTTCCACTTTGAAGTTATCGAACGCCACGACGGCGGTATCCGCCGGAGGCAACAGAACCCAGCGCCCTCCGCCCCCCTCGCTGTCAACGTCCGCTGAGACCGAAACCGTCGCCTTCGCGTCCGGCGCCACGATCCCGTCCGGAATGTCGATAGAAAGCCCAGGTACGACGGCGCACCGCTCCCGCAGGTCACGACCAAGTGGGCCGTACGCGGTGATGCTTCCCGCCCAAGCCCCCGACCCCAGGAGGGGACCGATCGAGACCAGGTCGCCTTTCGGGCTGAGATCACCGGCGCGCGCTTGGCGGGACTCGCCGATGTGCGACACCGTTCGAACCGTCCAACGGTTGATAGCCGTCTGGGCCAAGGGCAGGCGAATGAGTGGAGCGTCCGAGAAGACTGGGGATCCAGACCAGGCGGCTCCTGTTGTTGGCTCCCCGACGAGAACTGGGCGGTCGGTAGCGGTCCCGACCGGGATGATGGCGGCAGCGGCGTCCTCGCCGCTTAGCGCGGCCGCCAT
>Ga0136633_1001955_pt1 | contig 14671 bp, 12 predicted proteins | sample AntDrymeUQ832206_2_FD_105494 | JGI IMG/M metagenome (GOLD analysis project Ga0136633, IMG submission 105494) | Polar desert sand microbial communities from Dry Valleys, Antarctica - metaG UQ83 (22.06) | ecosystem: Environmental > Terrestrial > Soil > Desert | place: Antarctica: Dry Valley... | reverse complement strand
TGCGTTCTTCGACTCGCAACCGACGGGTCCGACGTTCGAGACCGACGGCCCGATTCAGCGCCCGGAGGCGCTGGACGCACCGCAGGCTCAGGCGCTCTCCAAGGATCGGTGGCGCCTGGCGCTGTACTGGGTAGGGACGGATGCGTCACGCCCAGAAGAGGCGCCGCTGAGACCCAGCGTGGCGGCCTTCTACCACCCTCCGCCTGCCCACATCGTGATCATCAACGCGGGATGGCCGCCTCTCGCCCGTCTCGTCGCGCGCCAGTCATGGGACGCGCCGATCGCTGAGGCCTGGGAGGCAACCTACCCCCTGTTCGAACGCGAGGTCGCCGACGCGATCGGTGTGGCAGTGCGTAGCGACGGGTTCGATTCCCAGGGCCTCAACACGGCCCTGCACGAGGGGCTCACCAAGCGCCTTCCGAAGCTCGAGCGGCGCCTCAACGCCGCGATGCAACGGCGTCACCGCGACTCGCCGTAGCGCGGGCGGCGGAACGACGCGGGCCGCCGTCCTATGCGACCCAGCGTGCGTCAGCGAGCTCGTCCTTGTACGTGCCGGTCGCCAAGAACGTCCGAAGGCGTCGTCCTTCGGCCAGCGGACGGATCTTGGCGGTCGCCTCGCCCGGGGTCTTCGCCTCGGTCGCGAAGACCTCGCGGTATCCGGGCTCGTCGGGGGCACTGTCGGGGTCGGTCGCGAAGACCAGGTAGCCGCGACGTGCTGCTCGACGCTCGTTGGCCTTCTCCAAGCGGTCGCGCTCTTCGTCGAGCTCCTTCGCCCAGGCCGCGAGGTCGATCTGCGTGCCTTGCTCGGATGTCGTCGCGCGTGCCATTGGGAGATCCATCTTGACAGTAGGGGCAGACGCTCGACGCGTCGCTCGTTTGCGCTAATTCGTTGCAGTTCCGCTGGCGTCCAGGAACCTTCGCAGGCCTTCGATGCTGTCGCCGTCGAACGTGTCGAAGAGCTTCTGCGGCACCTTCTCGTAGGCCCACTCGCGGCCGGCGAGGCGCGTGGAGTCTTGGCACCAGCGTCGCGCGCGGCGGTCCTTGAGCGCGACGTCCAGGTCCTCTTGGCCCTTGGTTTCGACGATCAGACACGTGTCGTCGTTCAGCCTCATGACGAAGTCGGGGTAGTAGTAGCGCAGCGCGCCGGCCTTGGAGATGTACTCGAGCGCAAAGCGCGTGTTCATCGTCAGCTTCGCCCACGCGGTGACGTCCGTGGCGCGGTCGAGGAACCGCGCGAATCGCGCCTCGAGGGAGCTGTCGACGGGCGTCAGGTTGAACACGGTCCGCTCGCCGGGGACCGTCTCCCGCGACCACGGGAACGGCGGCGTGTCGAACACGCGCAGTGCGTTGTCTTGGATCGTCGGCTCACGCTCGGTGATCGACAGCGCGCGGATCGCGTCGCGAAAAGCGCCGACGACCAGCGCCTGGGCGTCGTTCTCGGCCAGGCGGCGCAGGATGACCTTGTCCTCAAGCTCGACGGCGTGCTCGAACACGCGTTGCTTGAGGTAGTCGCGGACCATCGGGGCGAGCGTCGCGAACGCTCCCGACAGGCGATCGACGCCGGCCTCCTTCGCGACGCTTCGCGTGTAGTACGTGATGACGCCGTTCGGATCCTCCGCGTATGGGACGTAGAACTCGTATTCCTCGATGACGCCCTTGTCGATGAGGTGCAGACCGCGGTACTTGACGTACTCGTCGGGTTGAACGTCAGGCACCACGAGACGCGTCTTGGGATCCGGGACGTCGCCCGGATGAAGCTGGCTGAGCGCGCTGTCAGATCGAGCCAGTGCCCGGGTGAGCTGGGGGATGACGATGTCGAAGCGGCGCTTGGCCTCGTCGGGGAAAATCGTGACCGCACCCGGTTGGATGTTGTCGGCGTCCTCCTTCTCGACGACCAGGCCGCCGTCAAGCTCGGTGTTCCAGAGGTTTCGGAAGGCCTCATGCTCGATCACGACTACGCGCTCGTCAAACCCTGAGCCGGGCGGCGTCATTCGCCGCAGGCCGCGGCCGAGCGCCTGCTCCGGGAGGATCCGGTTCGCGGCGCTCAGCGGCCGCAGGGTGACGATCACGCAGACGTTGCGCACGTCCCAGCCCTCGCGGAGCATGAGGACGCTGACGATGCAGCGGATCCGACTCTCTGGAGCGTCGACGTCGCGAGCGGCGCGGCGGGCCAGGTCGAGATCGTCCTTCCTGATCTCGCCGGAGGTGTTGGTGTGGATGACGAGCAGCTGGTCGCCGGCGAAGTCCGTGAGCTGGCGCAGGTAGTCGCCGGCCTCGTCGGCAGCCTGCGTGTTCTCGCACATCACGAAGAGCACCGGCCGTTTGCCAGATGGCGACAGGGCGTCGTTGAACGCGCGCCAGCGACCGACCGCGACGTCGAGCCACTGCCTGTTGCGTTGGAAGGATGTCGCGCCGAGCTCGACCTTCGCGCCCGAGACCTCGCCGATGACCGGCGTCTTGACGATGCCGTCGGCGACCGCCTGAGCGAGCGGATAGTCGACGACGACATGGCGAAAGACGCCGCCCTTCTCGTACTTCGGGGTCGCCGAGTAGTCCAGCTGCGACACGACGCCGGCGCCGCGGTCATCCGGCGTACGGGCGCACAGCGCGTCGTGGAGTCGCTCGATCGTCTGATTCCACTTCAGCTTCTCGTCATGGACGTGGTGCGCCTCGTCGTTGAGCACCATCACCCGTTGCCGGTCGGCGATGCGATCGAAGAGCTCCTCGGCGGACGACGCATCGACGTCGCGATTGACGCGAGGCCCGAGCATCGCCTCGACCGGGTTCGGTGCGGCCTTGTTCTTGCCGCGCCCGCCGGACGGCTCGTACAGCCTCTGGACGTTCGTGAGGTACAGGACGCCGCGTGCGGTGACCGGCGCCGGGTCGTCCTGCAGCAGCACGGCGAGGTCGAAGTCGTGCGCCCATTCCGGTGGGACCAGCGGATCGCGCCGGAAGGTGGCCGCGTCGCCGAAGTCGGACTTCAGGCGCTCGAAGACGATCAGGTTCGGGGCGATGACGAGAAACGACGTGGTCATCGGCGAGTCGTCCTCGTAGCACGCATGGAAGTAGGACCAGACGATGCACAAGCTCATCGCCATCGTCTTGCCTGAGCCCGTCGCCATCTTGATCGCGAGCCGCTGGCGCTTGGGCTCGCCGGGCTGGATCGTCATGCCGTGCTCGGCGTACTCCAGCAGGTCCTTCAGGCCGCGAACGGGCTCGATCTCCGTGAGGAAGATGAACGTCTCGACGGCTTCGCGCTGACAGAAGTAGAAGCGAAACGGCCGGCCGTCGTCCGAGCGATGCTCGTCGCCGAACCAGAAGGCGAGCAGCCGCCGCGACGTCGTGGATGCGCCGTGGTAGTTCTGGGCTCGCCACGCATCGACGCGGGCACGCACCCCATTGACGGCGTACGTGCCCTCGCTCGCCTTGCGGCGCTCCGGCACCCCGTACGGATCGCCCTGCGGTCGTACGGGGTCTTCGGTGCTCACTTGATGCGGACCTCGGCGAGCTTGGTCGTGTCGTTGCCGAAGATGTCGATGATCTTCACGACGATCGCGTAGCGTCCCACGTCGGGGTACTCATGCCAGTCGCTCTGCGTCGCGAGCACCGGGATGTCACGGGTCCGGTATGCCTGCCACTGGTTGTGAAAGACCTCGTCGCTGAAGTCGAAGTCAACCGACCAATAGTCAATGAGATCCGACCACGACTTGATCCGCTCGCGGACCTTCGGCGGGATCAGATCCTCGCTGGGAATGGCGAACTCCTTGAGCACGACGCACGCCTCGTGCTGCTGCCGGCGGACGTCGAGATCGACATGGGCCAGCTCAAAGAAACGAACCGCGTCGGCGTCGCTCACCTGACGTTCCATGACCTCGCGGGGGATCTGACGGGGCCGCAAGTCGAGCCCCCGACGGCGCGCCCGCTCTGTGATCGTGTCGTGGAGGCCCATCTCCCACTCCCAACCGAGCAAGTCGCATGCCTCGATTCCGTTGTCCGCCATCTCGTCCATGACGTCCTCGGTCTCTTCGATCGTGACGGGGGCGTCGGTCGCGCCGACGTGAACCATCCGGTTTGCCTTGCGGCCGTGGAGATGCACGAAGCCATCGACCGGGTCTGCTCGGTAGAAGGTGAGGATCGTGTTGAGATAGGCGCGAAGGGCGCCATTGCCAGTGTCGATCTGCCAGCGCTGACGCTCGTAAGCACCGAGGTTCTCGATGTCGAAGGGCTGACACTCGGGGATGCTCAGAAGGCGCTTGCGAGTTGTATGGATCGCAAAGCGACCAAGGTCGCAGCCGATCCAGCGCCGTCCGAGTTTCTCCGCGACTGCGAGGGTCGTGCCCGATCCGGCAAAGAAGTCGGCGACAAGGTCGCCCTCAACCGACGACGTGCGAACAAGTCGGTCGATTAGCTGCTCGGGCTTCTGGGTCGGATAGCCAGTTCGTTCACCACCGGGGGCGTAGCCGCGGAGCATCGGGACATCGGTCCAGATGTCTTGTAGGGAGACACCGGCGCTCTCATCGAGATAGCGCTTGCGGTACGGCACTGTTCCGCCCCGATCCTGGACCACCAGGCCATCGTCGATCAGCCTCTGCATTCGCTCCTTGGAGTAGCGCCAATAGCGGGTAACTCCGAAGATCTCGTACCGGGGGTTGCCCTTGGCCTCGCCTCCAGGTCCCGTGATGTCGGCCTTGTTGTAGCGACGTCCGGTTTCCTCTTCGACGTGCCGGTACCAGCGGGTTGCGGTTGCCTCAGGCAACGGCAGGAACTGGGTGTTGAACGTGTAGCTGTCCGACTTCGAGTAGTGCAGGAGGACCTCGTGGATGCGGCCATAATGCTTCGCGCCCTGTCCTGCGTCTGAGTGCGCATCGGAACGTTTCCAAACGAGCTCACCGCGAAAATTCGACTCCCCGAAGATCTCGTCGCAAAGAACCTTCACGTAGTGGCTGACCGAGGGTCCGATGTGGATGTAAAGCGTTCCATCCTCAGTGAGCAGCTCGTGCATCAGGATGATCCGGTCGTACAGCATCCGGAGGTAGGACTCGCGCCCGTGGCCCCAGGTGTCTCGATACGCGTGCTCTTCGAGCACCGAGGGTGCCTTTGTGAAGTCCGCATCCCCGACTTTCATGCGTAGCGAGAAGTCCGCGCCGGTATCAAACGGAGGATCGATGTAGATCAGATTGATCTTTCCGCCATGGGTCCTCAGCAGACTGCTCATGACCAGCCTGTTATCTCCCCAGATGAGTCGATTGCTGCCTATCTGGCCCTTTGCGCCGGTCGTGAAGAGGGCCCCCGCATCGCGGTCGCGCGTGGCCCTCGACTGATTGATCGTTTCGACCTTCTGGAACGGCAAAGACAGGCGTTCGACCTGCTCCGGCTTGCCTTCCCACTCCAAACGAGCTGCCAAGACGTTCTCCCCGATCGCGCGATCAGTACCGAGTGGAGGCTAACGACGGTGTCGCCACGGCGCTCTGAAGGCAGGCTGTCCGTGGCGGCTTCGCGTGTACCGGCGGCCCTTAGCATTTCCTAGGATGGGGCCACGCCGCGCCGCGAACGACGTGGTCTCCCAACCCGGCGAGAGAGTCACGATGCGGTGCCCCGGGCAACCGGCGGGCGGCAGATGTGGGCCGTGCACGGAGATCGCGTCTTCGGCATCGTTGGTCCGCTGCGGCGCGACGCCGCGAGCCCCGAACCTGCTGTCGACAATCGTTTACGGACAGCGGCCGCATCGGGGCTCGGCGGAGGTTGGTCTCGATTTCAAGGCGTTCCGAGTACGAGATGTTCCGACGACTCGCGGTCGAGCGCGACTTCCGTCAGAATTCAGCCGTGGCCACTGCCGAAAGCGAACCGCAGCCGGAGCCGCTGTCCGCGGCATCGAAGAGCGCCGATGAGGTGGAGCGTTCTGCGCGCGGAGCGAACGCGTTCGTTATCGGCCTCACGGGTCCCTTCGGGTCCGGATGCACCACAGCGGCACACATGCTGTCGACAGGGAACCCGCCGTTCACGACTCTCAAGCTGTCAGATGTTCTTCGAGGTCTGTCGGGCAACGTCGATCCCAGCCGAGACGAGCTTCAGGACCTCGGCAATAGGCTAAGGAAGGAAGAAGGGAATCACGCGCTCGTCGTCCGCGGCCTCGGCGATCTGTTCAGCCAGGCCGAGCCGGAACGCATCGTTATCGACGGCATCCGCAATCTCGGAGAAGTGCGTTGGCTGCAGCGCGCCCTTGGAGAGCGTTTCGCGCTGTTTGCCATCACAGCCGAAACCACTGAGCGGTACAACCGGCGACGAAACCCCGCTCAATCACCGCAAGAGTTCTATGAGCTAGACCGTCGCGACCAAGGAGAAAGCGAAGATTACGGTCAGCAGGTGAACCGGTGCGTCGATTACGCCGACGTCCTCATTCCCAATAGCGAACACCTCGCCAACTGGCAGATCGAGCTCAACTTTGGCGAAAAGGTGCGCTCCTACGCCGCCTTGGTTGAGGGGCGCGAACATCGGTATGCGTCGACGGACGAAATGCTGATGAATGTCGCCTACGGTTCATCTCACGGCTCAAAGTGCTTAAAGCGCCAGGTGGGTGCCGTGATTGCCCTTGGCAGCGAGCCCTTGGCCAGCGGCTACAACGAGAACCCGTCTGGCCTGAAGCCGTGCATCGAACAGTTCGGGACGTGTTACCGCGACATAGTGCGTCATGAGCGGTTTGTCGAACTCGCCGAATCCGGAGCCAAGTGCCCGTACTGCACGAATCCCATACCCAACCCCCTACCGCAGCCGTGGCTCTGCCCGAAGTGTGGTCAGTCGCTTGACGCCGCCTTCTTCCCAGATCGGGCCATGAAATGGTGCACGGCACTTCACGCTGAGGAACGGGCATTGATCAACGCCGGTGAGCGTGACCTCAGCAAGACAACGCTATACACGACGACGTTCCCGTGCATGCTGTGTGCAGAGAAGATCATCCACGCCGGGATCCGCGAGGTGGCCTACGTCGAGGCGTATCCCGATGCACACGGACTCGTCCTGTTCGGCGAGGCAAGCGTCAAGACGCGTCGTTTTGAAGGCGTCCGCTCCCGGAACTTCGAGCGCTACTTCGCGGGGACCCAGCCAGAGATGGAAGAGGCCGGAAAACGGACGCTCCGCGCGATCGCGGAGTTGCCCTGATCAGCCGCGATCCGGCAATTTCCGCTCTTCTTCAACTCGCGGAGCATTGGTCTGCGCGGCGTGGACTGCGGGCTGTACGCCGCTTAGCTTCTTGGCGAAGAAGCCGTTAGGCAGGATTCCGATGGCGCCGCTGGCACCGACCGCCGGAAACTCGCTTGATCGCTGGCTCGACTGCTCATCGCTGCTCATCTTCTCCTCCTCAACCGCGCTGATGCTTGGCAAGCCGCCGCGCGAAGTATCCGCCTGGAAGGATGCCCAAGTTCTCGCTCAACCCGACGGCCGGCTTCGTAAAGATGCCGCTCTCACCGGCGATCATCATGTCACCCCGCGGATCGGTCGCGTTGCCAGACACATGTTGCGGCGACGACCGGGGGGCTCCTTCGAGGTCCCCGGAAGCGGTTCGCCGGCGCGCGACCTTGCGTGACGCCACCAGTGGCTTCGAGGCGGTGGGCATCTAGCGGCGAGATGGAAGCGGCAACCGGAACATCGGATGAGGATCGCAGGGGCCTCGGACGGACACCGCGACTGAGCCGGGGAGCTCCTGCTCCGCAACGACTCATGCAGCAGACAGTCCTCGCGCGCCGACTCCGTACGCCAGGAGTCCGCTGTGACGCCGTTAGCGCCTACGGCCTTAGTGCGTTAGCGAGCCTGGGCACGATCGACGACTCAGAGCCGATGATCCGCCCAGTCGGCGCTCTGGGTGCCTAGCCAGCCCCTCCTTACCGGTCCTCCGACGGTGGCCGGTGTACCACTTCCTAGGAAGTGGGACGTTGATCTGCCGGTCTCGCAACGAGCACCTTATGCGTCCATGACCGTCCCAGAGGTTGTTCCCGCAATGTAGTCTCGCTTTGATCGTACGACCGCAACATCCGGTACGTTCACGCCGTGGAGCTCGGCTACGCGCGCGTCTCGACTGCCAAGCAGGACCTCGAACGACAGATCGACGCGCTCGTAGCGGTGGGGATCTCACGCGAGCGCATCTACATCGACAAGAAGTCTGGGTCGACCGTCGATCGACCCGGACTGCGAGAGGTCACGGCTTACGCCCGCGAGGGGGACGTCATCGTCGTGCACACGCTCGATCGCCTCGGTCGAACGGTGCGGGACACCCTGAACCTGATCCACGAGCTCTCCGAGCGCAAGATCGGCGTCCGTAACCTCGCTGACCCCATCAAGGTGGACTCCAGCGACCCTGACGACCCCATGGCGCAACTCGCCGTCGTGCTGCTCGCGCTATTCGGACAGATGGAGCGCACCTACACAATCGAGCGCGCCGCGCACGCTCGCGCTGTGGCCACCGCCAAGGGTCGGCGCGTTGGTCGGCCGATCGTCATCGACCGGGCCAAGCTCGAGTACGCCGCGCACCTACGCGATATCGGCCACACCATTGCCGCGATCGTCGAGAAGACCGGCATCCCGCGCACCAGCCTCTACCGCCACCTGCCGCCACGCTCCGCTCCGGCAGTGTCCGCCGATGACGGACCGGCCGGCGACAGGACGCCGGATCCGTGAGCGCGGTCGCCGGCGGGGAACCGCCCGATGGACCGCAGCCCACCGACGCCGTCGCCGGACCTCATCAGCGCGCGCCTTCTTGTCGGCCCACCACTGGTTCCGAGTCACGGTCGCTGAATCTCGCGGCAGGCGCGGGACCACGTCCATGATGCGACGACAGTCCCCGCGCGCACGCGCGAGCACGGACACGCACGCCCACGGACGTGCGGCCACGGACGCGCCCGCACGCACGTCTGTCATCGGCAACCTGTAGAAATACGGGCGCTGGTCCTTACCTAACGCCCTTCGGCGGCCCGCCTAGTCCCGGTCTAACCATCCGGGTGGCGGGCCGTTGTGCGTTCCGGTCGATCCGTCCGCCCCGTCTGCTTGCGTTAACGGCAGCCGGGATGGTCCCCCGGCGGCGTTAGAGATCAATCAAGGAACAGCTCATGAAGACATATCGAAACCCGCCGCTGGTGCGGGGTCCCGGCGACGAGGTCGTCGAATCCATCCTCCGCGAGATCATGGTCCGTGGTGACGTGCTTGCTGAGGCGAAGCGGCGTCGCAACCTGATCTGCGAGCTCGCGATGAAACACGAGGCAGCCCGCGCCGCCTGGTACTCCGGCTCGGTCGCGCACGGCACAGCGAACTCTCCGCTTGGCGATGCGGACTGCGGAGTGATGGTCGACCGCCGCTTCGACGAGTTCCGCGCGTTCGGCCCGGACGCCCCCGGCGGCGGCAAGGGTCCAGAGGCGTTCATCCAGAGCTTTGCCGAGTGGGTTCTCCCGCGCCTGGTTGAGGCCCACTGTCCGAACGCGACCGTCGACCTGACGGGCAACCGGGCGATCAAGTTCATGTTCAACGAGCCCATTGAGCTCGACGCCCTCGGGATCGTCGACCCGTACGTTGACCTGATCATCGGCCTCGACCGACGCGACGCTCCAGGCGTGTGGATCCCGAACCGCCGCCGGCGCGGATGGGACCCGGCGCATCCCCAGCGACACACCGAGCTGATGACGACGGGCGCACCCGACAAGCTCATCGTCCACCGCGCGCACTTGCTGCGTCTGTCCAAGCGGGCAGTCAAGCGCGACGGCCTGCAAACGGATCTGCCGGCTGTGTGCTCCTGGAACCTCAGTGCTCTTGGCCTGGCGTTCATCGTGGAACGCGCGCGGATCGCCGCGGCGCTCGCGCAGTTCCTGGGTGCCGCCGCGGCAAGCATCCGCCGCGAGCTCACCGACGACCCTGCCGGCGTCGCCGGCAAGATCAAGCTGCCCGACGGGGTGACCCGCGAGTACGCCGCCGAGCGCCTGCAGATGATGAGCGACGTGGTGGGACAGGCCGCAGCGGCGACGTCGGTCAGCGAGGCCCGCCGGCTGCTCTCCCAGTTGTTCGGCGTGGAGATCGACAGCATCCGGACCCGGGAGAAGGCCGCGCTCACACATCCGGTTGGCGACGCGATCAAGCGCCGTGACCACGCCGCGATCGCCACCGCCGTCGCAGCGGTTGCGCCGATGAAGCGCACGCGCGACCACGGGGAGTGACCGGATGCCCACGCTCGCGCTTGGATCCGAGGTCGTGCGGTACTCCGTGCGAAGCCGCGCCGGCAGGATCACCTACCGGATGACGATCGCCGCGCCCGGCTTGTTGGAGCGGGTGCCGATGCGAATCGAGATGAACACCGGTCGACGCCCTTGGCGGCCACGCGTCTTCGTGCAGTCGCCCGAGTGCCTGCGCCATCGATTCCACGATCGGTCCCTCTGTATGTGGTTCGAGTCGGACCCGAATTCCATGCGCTGGGTGATGTCGGACGGACTGCCGGCGCTGCTCCACTACGTACAGGTGCACCTGTACAAGGAGGCGCATTGCAGGGCCGGTGAACCGTGGCTGGGCGAGGAGACTCCAGGTGAGCACCGACGCAAGCCGAAGTGCCGCACATGCGGCGGCGAGGGTCTTTGATGCCGACGATCCCTGAGGCTCAGCTTGCGAACTGGACGAAGCCGGCGTTCGACAACGAGGACGAGCGACGCGTGTCCACCGAGAGGCTGATCCGTGAGGCGCTCCGCGGACATCCCCTCCTGCGAACACTGCCGATCGACGTGTACGCGAAGGGCTCCTACAAGAACAACACGAACGTCCGCCGCGACAGTGACGTCGACGTGGCGGTGGAGTACACAGGCATCGTGTTTCCGCAGTACGGCCCCGATACCTCGCAAGCCGCGGTGCGGGCAGCGCTTGGAACCAGTTCGTACGCGGGCCCCTTTCGTACGGCATCCGGCGAGACAGACATCGCGGCGTTCAAGGGCGCCATCGGCGACGCGCTGGTTTCGGCATTCGGACCTGCGGCGGTGACGCGACACAACAAAGTGTTCACGGTGCGCGAATCGACTCGGTCGCTGGCGGCCGACGTGGTGCCTTGTGGCACCTACCGCAAGTACTGGTCGCCGACCCGTTACAACGAGGGAATCCGCCTGCTGCCCGACCGCGACCCAGGGCACTGGATCACGAACTACCCGCAGCAGCACTACGACAACGGCGTCGCCAAGAACGAGCACACCTCGCGCCGGTTCAAGAGCGTCGTGCGAATCATGAAGAACCTCGAGAATCGGATGGTCGCGGACGGCGCCCATCCCGAGGTCGCCAGCTACCTGGTGGAAAGCCTCGTCTACGGATGCCCGGATCGCTGCTTCGGTGGGTCGACTTGGGCGTGGCGCGTGCGTGCGGTGATTTCGCATGTGTGGTCCGACACCGAGAACGTGGCGTGCGAGACGCAGTGGTTTGAGGTCAACGGCATCAAGTACCTGTTTCACGCTTGGCAGAAGTGGGACCGAGCCGACGCCCGCAGCTTCGCCCACGCCGCATGGCAGTACGTCGCGGAAAGCTGATGCCGTCCTCCGCCTGGATCCGCGTGATCATCTTTCTGGCCGCAGGCAGCATGTTCGCGCTGTCGACGCTGACCGGCGACTCCATCGACGAGCAAGGCTTGCGCTGGATGGGTGGCGTCACCGGTGGCGTCACCCTGCTGTTGCTCGCCTTCGACCGCTGGATCTGGCGCTGGCCGGTCATACGGCGCCTGTCGGAGCTGGGTGGTGCTCGGGTCATACATGGCACCTGGCGCGGCACCCTGCACTACACCCGCGATGCAGACGGCAATCCGGGCGAGCAGCCGATCTTCATGGCGGTCTGCCAGACCTACTCGGCCGTGAAGGTCCGCTGCTACTTCCCGACGACCGGCTCGGAGTCGATATCGCTGATGGCGGCGATCGACCGCGATGATCACCGGCACGTCCTGCGTTATGTCTACCGGTCCGATAGCGACGCCCCGGACCGCGACACGCGCCGAGCAACAGAAGGCGCGACCGAGTTGCGGCTGGTAGGCCGACCGGTCGAGGAGATCCAGGGCGCGTACTACGTCGAGCGGAACGGCGGCAAGGGGAAGATCGCCTTCGATGCGTACAGCCCAAGAGTCGCGGGATCCGCGCAGCAGGCCGCGAGGCTGAGCTACCGCGACCTCCCACAGCCCTCCTCCGATTGAGCTTCCATCCGACGCGACGCCCACTGGCCCGAGCAAGCCTGATAGGAAGGACGGATGCCGAGGATCACGCAGCGCGCAACCCGTCCGTATTCACGCGATGAGGCCGCAGAAGCGCTGATGGAGGAATTGCAACGCTGGCGTGAGCAGCTCGGGTACTTCCTCGACGACGAGGGCGGCAACCCGTACTCCCCCGGACGTTCGTGGACGAGCCTGCGCGTCGCGCACCGCGAGGGCCGGCTCTTCGAGGCGATGACCGACTGGCTGGCGGCCTACAAGGGCCTATCGCACGACAGCTCGGCCACATCGATGGTCGAGATCGTCAAGGCCGGCCAGCGGACGTGGGAGCACATTCTGATTGAGCCTCACAAGCCGTGGACGCCGTACGTCACGACGGCTCATCGTGCGAAGCTGTTGGAGGCTCTGCGCGACTGCTACGCGCGAGCAGCGTCGGAAGTCGGCCACCGAGCCAAGCTCGCGGCGCAGACGCAATCCCGGGCACCGTAGCCACGATCCACGGCGACCGCGGGCGCGGACCCTTGCTCCGATCACGGGCTCGGATGGCGCGCCCGAGCTCGGCGTCCACGGTTCCGTTAGCGTCCGCGCGATGGAGGCACGTGAAACCACCTTCGAAACGCTGCTCAACGGCCGCGTGCAGTACCGCGTCCCGCTCTTCCAGCGCCAGTACGCGTGGCAGAAAGAGCAGCGTCAGCAGCTGTGGTCGGACATCGTCGATCTATACGACGAGCGTATGGCGGGAACCGGTGGTCAGCACTTCATGGGCTCGATCGTCACCGCGCCCGAGCAGCTAGGCCCGAACCGGCCCTCGACGCACACGTTGATCGACGGTCAACAGCGGATGACCACACTCACGGTTCTTCTCGCTGCGCTCCGGGACCACGTGGCCGAGACCGATGAGGCAAACGCGCAGCGACTCGACGGGCTGTACCTGCGCAACCAATATCCGCAGGAGCCGTCTGACGAGTTCAAGGTGCTCCCGACGCAACGGGATCGGGACGAGCTCGCCGCGCTCATCCATGGCCAGCCCGACACCCAGAGCTCAGAGGGGCTTCGTCAGACCTACCGCTACTTCCGCGACCGGCTTCGACGTGAAGAGGACGCAGAGGGCAATGCTCTGGACGTCACGACCCTCGAAGACACGCTGCTTCAGGGGCTGACCGTGGTTTCCATCACGCTCGGGCCCAACGACAACGCGTATCGCGTCTTCGAGAGCCTGAACGCTACGGGCCTGCGCCTTCGCCAGATAGACCTCATTCGCAACCTCTTCATGATGAAGCTCGGCGTCGACCAGGCGGAAGACGCATACACAACGCTGTGGCTCCCCATGCAGGAGCTGCTTGGGGAGGACTTCGAGGCGTTCGCCCACGACTATTTCGTCAAGGACGGGGAGTTCATCCGAACCGACGCGACCTACACGGAGGCGAAGGCGCGGCTTGACGGCGCTGATGCCCAGCAGGTCGTTGCCGCGCTGGGGGACATGGCGTGGTTCGCCGGTCGGTGGGAGCGCATCCGCCGGCCCACCCGCGAAGAGGATCCCGCGCTTCGAGCTGCGTTGCTCTCGATGAACCAGTTCGGCACCGACACGCCGTACCCGTTCCTACTCAACCTCTACGAGGCCCGCGATCGGAACGAGACGATGACCTCGCAGCAGATGACCGCGGTCGTGCAGATGATCGAGAGCTTCCTTGTCCGCCGCATGTTCGCGAACGTCCCGACCAATCAGCTCAACCGCCTCTTCATCCGGCTCTGGGATCAGCTACCGCATCAAGGTGATCCCGCAGACGAGATCCGCTCGGCTCTGGCTGAGCCGAGCAAGCGCTGGGCCCGCGACGATGAGTTCAGCGATGTCTTCCTGCGGTATCCGCTGTACACGGACTCGCGCGGCCCTCAGCGCCGGCTGGTCTTGGATCGCTTAGAGGGGTCCTACGGGCACCACGAGATTGTCGCGCTGGACGAACTCCAGATTGAGCACGTCATGCCCCAGACGTTGACCGACGACTGGCGAGGCGCGCTGGGAGAACAGGCGGACGAGATCCACGGCAGGTGGCTCCACACTGCGGGCAACTTGACCCTCACCGGCTACAACCCCGAGATCTCAAATAGCCCTTGGGCCCACAAGCGAGCCTTCTACGCAGCCAGCAATGTCTCGATGACCCGGGAGCTGAGCGAGCTCGAGGCATTCGATGAGCAGGCGCTGGTTGCTCGCGGACGCGCGCTGGCGACGCGAGCGATCAGCATCTGGCCGGGACCGGCCGACGGTCAAGCCTGAAGGCCAGGCACACGACGACCGGTCTCCGAGCCGCTGGACCTCTCGTGTCGTATCCACTGATACTTTCGTGACACTTCGCAGGTGATGAAGATGACAGCGAATCGGACCGCGTGTGACGGCGAAAGCGTCCACCGCGTGCGCGGATCCGCAGGGACTCGATAGGCCTGAGCGATCGGTGCCCGCCTCGCTGCGTGGCGATCGCA